>Ga0210040_10010783_pt1 | contig 10443 bp, 5 predicted proteins | sample CryGeyCG12114_NA_FD_185462 | JGI IMG/M metagenome (GOLD analysis project Ga0210040, IMG submission 185462) | Groundwater microbial communities from aquifer - Crystal Geyser CG19_WC_8/21/14_NA (SPAdes) (version 2) | ecosystem: Environmental > Aquatic > Deep subsurface > Groundwater | place: USA...
GGAACTTTTGAAGGAGCGCATTCCTATCAGATTTTGGGGCATGGGATTGTTATCGTTACTGGCTACTGTTCCACATATGGCTGATGTGTACGGACCTTTGGATTCTCCAAACTTTAAGAAAAAGTATATTGTCTTTTGTTAATGCGTGATTTTTTAAATGTAAAATAAGTCATTTTAGGCTTACTTGAATATAGTCAGCACAAAAAGTACTCTCGGTTGGACCATTTGTGTCATCATCAATCAATTTAGCGATTAAAGGTTCCGATACTTGTTCAAATCGAGGGGGAATATGAAGTTCTTGAATGATAGCCATAACTCCAAAATTCTCTGGAGCTTCGACTATAAACCAACCTGTTTTAGTAGTTCCCCGTTCCCCTAATACTTCGTCAGCGTATGCATCCCTTCCAGTCTTCACAAGAGGTATTGCGATTGAATAGCCGGGCTCTGAAGCAAGCAAAACGTGTTGAACAGTTTCAGGATTTTTGCCATTTTTCGAAGAGCTGTATTTTTTTGATGCCGTCAATGATGACAGTGAATCTGCAAATTTTAGATAAAGCAATGTAGGTTTCAAGAAGAACCACATTGATATTTGAACAAGTTGTAGTATTACGTGAATATTGTTGGCTGCTGGACTGTGATAGTACAGTCCCAATCAGAAGAAAAAAGTAGGTCACTTTAAAATCCATGTTTTCCAAGATTTTTGGTCAGATTTTAAAATATAACTATTTATTGGATCAATAGTTTTCTTCAAGTGCATTCGAACGAAGCGAATGACAAGAATTGAAAGCATTCTATTCTATTCAATGACGCATCGCATACACATAAAGTCTATGGATTTAAATTTTCAAATAGTTTTGCATATTTGTGTTTCCATTCTAGGGGAAAAATAAATATTATGTTGGCCTGTTTCTTATCATACTCGTTTTAATTTGCATGGAGTGTTGGAGTTAAAATGCATAGTACTACAAAAACTTATCATAGGATGTGGGATTATCTCTAATTATCATATTTTAGTTTGAGAACTAAGCATCATCTTATCAAACGTAATTTTTTTTTGTTAATGTACAACGTAAGATCATACAAACTGTCCCAATCCAATCCCAATAATTATGAATGCCAATGAAACGTTGATCCAACGTGAGTAATTTGTTTGTAACACACTATTTACTATATTCGCTATTTGACTATTAGAAACCGCAAGCATCTATCATAATAGTCAACTTTTCAACGGTTAGGTTACATTATAGCTCACAACTGAAGTAGCTTGCAACAGCACAATCTCAAATGTAAAGACTGCTGAAGCTAGTGACAATAGGAAAGGTCTTGTGATCGTGAAGCAGCCAAGTCCATCTACACCAACTGTTTTTAGTGTCAATCTTCGATCAATTCTTTTCATCTGCAATTATAATATTAACCAAGTTACATAATGCCCCATTGAAAAAATCAACAATAATTTGTTTTTCCTACCTCGTCCGTATAAAACTGATTAGGACATTTCCTAACCAACTTCTCCAGACGATGTGCGTGAATATTTATTTCGGCCGCTGCCAAAGAAACTACCAAAATCCTTGCACCTAGATGCAAGAATGACCAGGCTGCAGAAATTGTGGATACAGTGTTTAGCTGATTTTTTGAAGCCATTGCCATATGCAACTGAAAAATGAATAACACGTTTTTAAATCCTAGCAAATCAAATAAAATTTACTCTGCACCTCCTCGACTTACTTGCAGACAAATGAAGTACATGTTAATTGCATATAAGATGTGATGTGATGATGAGGGGCGAAATAAAATTGTTCAGTTCATCCAAAAGTCCATAAATTCTGCTATGGTCAGCAGCTAGTTCTTTCCACTGGTTGGTTTCTGTTGTTCGCATCAAATACATGTTACTACAAAGAACTTTTGGCGGGAGCCAAAATTATTCAATTTTTACTGGATTACCATTAAAACTCTGGTTTGATCGTTTGAATTCTTCAAAGGAATATTCATACAGCGTTTTAAATTTGTAGTACAAAGATCGACAGAGCAATGCTATCAGAATGTCTGTAAAATTCCAAGCGTAGTAAGCTAGCTTATTGTGTGCCAATAACAGCACAGCGAGAACCGGATGGTATGGAGCAATGTAAGTCCATTTTTTATGTGCAGCATGATAGTAGTATTCTAATATACTTCAGTGAGGTCAGTTTCTGACGAATTGTCATTTTTAAATTCTACAAAAACATTTAAAAACTGTTTTTTTAACAATTGAACCTTTAAATATGAAGTAAAAGTACGATATTACAGTCCTAACCAATCTCATTTTTAAACCACGGAAAATACTTTAGCGAATATACTGCATTTTCCAAAATTGCAGAGCTCATAACCCCTGTGGATATAAGAATAACATATTTTTTAAAGTTTTTGTCTATTCTTCGGAAATGCAATTTAGCGGACCGCCATTTGTTCAAAATTTTTATGAAGTCCTTTCCATTCCAACAAAAATATGAGTATCTGAAAGTTGATAATTCATGCAATGTATTTGGGGAATGATTCATAAAGTTTGGGTTGAAAGGAAATTTTATACACAAATGAACCGAAAAGATGAAATTGAAGAGATGCTGCAGTGAAAATGAATTGATTTGAGCTTTGATTTTTCATTCTTCATTCGATGATGATGATGATCCGATGAAGCTTCCAATTGTCAGTAGCAAAGCAAAAGTAAAATGCTTAATATCAAGGTCTGGATATGAGCCATCCTGAATTTCCTGAACATTAATTCCACGACATTTTGAAATTTAAAGGTAAAACTCTTTATTACGCAAAAAAACGAATTAATTTTAATAATTTGTTCATACCGATAGGAAATCGATGACAAATTTTTTGTCATAAGGTTTGAAATCGGTACGAGTCCAATAATTCTCCCAAAGATTAGGAAGGGATGCAAGCAATCAAATAGATCGTCGCTTTCTATCAATACATCATTCAAGGAATGCAACTTTTCACAACCAGTTTCAAAAACTGTATTCATTTTCACTTTCGTAAAAATTATTAATCTTTTTTTTTGAATTCAAAATTTACTGAAATGTTTGCAATTTAATTCCGTTCAAAAACATATAGCAAAACTACCACTTGTAATATTATAGAATATAAGTTGTAAAAATATTTTTGTATTGTGTATGCTCAATCATTTGTTATAAAGAACGCAGCAGCATTCACTCATAGCAGTCTATTCAATTCATTCTATTTACTTATAATCATACAATTTGACGCAATTATAAAGAAATAGTTCTTTGTAGTTACCTTTGTTGGAAACACCTTTTCAATGATATTTACACTCGGTTTAGTATTTGTTCGCATACAACTTAGGGCCAATATTGAGCCCCAGGATAATAGAATAAGTAGTCTTATTTAACTTCATTCAATAATGCCCTTCCCACTGCCTTTGAAAATCGGAGGATGTTTTGACACGCATAGCGTTCTAGATTCACCTGTCTGCATATACATAGAAGAAACACGTTCACCCACCTCGTTTAAGCCAAGTGGCTATGCTAATAATACGTGCAGCGAATGCTTTAATTTTATTATCAAAGGCACATTGAAACTGCTGTTCCGATATGTATCCAAACAAGAGAATATACAAAAAAAAACACAAAAGCAAAATACTTCAAATTGTTGAACATATAACTCTTTTGCAAGACCATTCATACATAAATTCATGACTTAGGTTGAAACGAAGCAGCCGTTTGGAGTAAAATTATTTCAAACGTGAAAATGACCGAAGCCAAGGACAAAAGTAGTGGCCGAGTAATGATGAAACATCTGAATCCATAAACTCCAGTTGTATTCAGCTGCAATATTCGCTCCAATCTCTCCATCTATAATGTTAACAATCACATGAATATACCATGAAATCTATTCCAGAGCTTCAAACTTTGCAATCATTGTACCTCCTTCGTGAAGCAGTCCTTTTTACATTTCTCTACAACTTTGGAGAGCCGATGAGCATGCTCGTTAACTTTTGCTCCTGCCGTAGATACGAGCATAACACGAGCTATTAAATGCAAAAATGACCAGGTAGCGTACAAAGTTGAGACGGTGTCTAACGTTGAAGCAGGTGAAAGTCCGAAAAAGAGCTGTACCAAAAAAGGTACAGATAATTTAAAAACAAATCTGATTTCGTAAATTGTGCATACTGGTAAAAAAACGAACAGCTAACCTGAGCACAAATGAAATACACATTTGCAGCATACGAGGTGAAGACAAGCGGAGATATGAATTCATTCATTTCTTCGAGCGTTTCGCGTAGAGAATGAAAGTCCTCAACAATGTGACACCATTTGACATAATCTGTAGTACATTTGACACACTGGCTTTTACTGCAACACAAAAACTACAATGAAAAAAATTACCTTGAAACTTCATATGTGACAAACCAAGCTCCATATCAGCCTTGGAATGAAGTGTTTCAAACTTGAAATATATTGCGCGACATAAAGTTGCGATGAATACGTCCATGAAATTCCAAGCATAAACAGCCCATTTGTTGGCAAAAAATAGTATGATGGGAAATATTTCGTGATATGGAATTAATTTCAACCATTGGCCATTGTCCGTTTTGTAGTAGTAATATTTAAGGGGTTCGTTACGGTATAAAGAAAAATTTTGGGTTCCTAATCAAGTACCCACGGTTAGAAATTCTTTTCTTCAAGTATTTTGAATTTATAGTTGCATTCTATACAAACCTGAATCTGCTGAAGGATCGATGCTGCTTTCAAATTCAAAGAGTCTCCAATGTGAAACTGCATTCTCTAAAATGGCTGAAGTAAATATAGTACCAGCTATGATTAACATGTGCCTTTTAAGCTTCACATCTTCGTTATCAAAGTGTAATTTTAGAGAACGCCATTTGCGAAAAAACTGCAGTAGCTGTGTACCCTTGCGGTAAAAGTATATATACCTGTAAATAAGTAAAAAAGAATTTCAAAAAAGGATATTTTCATTAGTGTATATTTCACCACCTTTTTTTCTTGTTAGGTTAAGTTAAAGTCGCACACAAAGGCTCCAATAGAATAACAAAGCAATGGGGCCGCATTATTCACGATTTCACATGCAAGTTTTCCGGAGCTTAGAAACAATGTTACAATCGATCCTCCGACTACAGTTAACAGTATGCCAATGATTAAGAACGAATAACAGACAGAAAAATTCCATTTCCTGCGGTAGATGAAATTTTTTTTAGCTCTACTAAATTTTTACACTGTCATTAATTGAAAACAGATTTTTTATAGTGGCAGTTTTTAAAACCATTTAAGCAACGATCAATACCTGATAGCAACGTCGTTCACTTCTCTTCCGAATAGATTAAAAACTGGCAACAACCCAATTAGTTTCCCGAATACAAGTAAAGGGCGTAATGATGTGAATAGATCATTTAAGGGCGACAGCACATCTTTATTATCGTGAATTTGAATTGTTCGCGCGAATATGTTTTGAATACAATGCACCATTTTGACTTTTACAAACATTCATGAAAGTTCACAGCTGCACTCATTACCTACCTACAGCTTAATTTTTGCCCTTTGGAGAGGAATAAATCCAGTTAGCAAAGGTCAATTGGTGAAAGTGTACTAACTAACTAAAAAGGATTTTTTTGTAAGTAAGTTCCAAAATCTTCTTTGTTTGCCAAAGTTTGACAGCCTACTTGATGTTATTTTCAGTACTTAATTGTATTTTTGGCTGGTGCTGTATGAAACAAGTGTTTGCGTGACAATTTTCCCCAGTACATGTTCGATTCTTAGGTTTGGTTGGTGATTTGAAAGGTTGTTAGTACTTGTCATAACATTATGACAAAATTGAACCAATAATGTAATACAAATACGGAAATATCCCATGTTAAAGTTCATGTAATGAAATTGAATGAGTAGCATATACGTTTTAATCAACGTTGGTCAGTCAGGGGGGAATTGTTAGGATGACAAAACCGGACTCAGCGGTCTATTCAGTTCATTCTATGTATTTACTTTTATTTAACTATTCAATTTGACGCCATTATGAATAAATAACTCTTATTAGTTACTTTTGTCAAAAAACACCATTTCAATAATATTTATACACTCCGTTACTATTTGTTCGCACATAACAATGGGCCAATAGGTATACTAAAATAAGCTGTCTCGTTTATTATAATGCCCATCTAAAAAACTTTCTTTCAATGCCCCTTTTACACAATGACTGCTTTTGAAAATCTGAGGATTTTTTGACACGCATAGCCTTCTAGATTCACGTGGTTGTGTGGAAGAATAACATTCCATTCATCAGCCGTGTTTCTTGGAGCCAAGTGGCTTGCTAATAATAAATACAGAAAATGTTTTAATCATATTATCAAAGGCACATATTGAAACTGAAGTTGCATTGTGCATGCAAACGAGAGAATAGAAATAACCAAACTCAAATGCAAGATGCTTTGAACTTTAGTCTACCATAAATTCACGACTTAGACTGAAACAAAGCAGCGGTTTAAGTTTGACAGAGTATTTGATGCTACTTTTTGTATTATATGCTTTATGAAACCAGTATTTGCGAGACAATTTATTTTCTTCAATCCTTATACAATTCTTTTTTGTGATTACTAAGGTTGTTGTGCTAGTAATAACTATACTACGAGTGTACTATGCCGATAATATAACAATAAAATGCAATCAAATATGTTATACAAACACGAAAATTTTCCATGATGAAACTCATTATATTAATAGTATTAAGTTTTATTCCTGAGTCAGAAAGACGGGACAACATACACAGATAGATAGATAAATAGTAAAGATGAAAAATAACTCGCCAAGCTATTATATACACACAACTCAAAATATCAGCTAATTCTGCTGACTAGGCGGCGTATAAGTTTGCAAAAAGACAATTTCTATTGTGAATACACAGGAACAAATGCTAAGCATAAATGGTTTGCACAATGTAAAACATTTGAGTCCCGTCAGTCCAATGATTTCATTCCCTGAATTTATTCGTACATCAGCTCGTTGAACCTTAGAAAATGGCCACAGTTGAAAAATTAACTATCAGAATATATTGCCGCTGTATAAGCAAAGTCAATGAATTCTAAATATGTTTCATAGCATGCAAAAGTTAAAATTTTCCATGCATACTATACACGCACAGGACAATATACTAACCTCTCCAGAATAAAGCTCCATTGGACACCATAAGGCTATTAAATTACCCACTTCGTGGGCATGAGAACTGATCCGGGTAGCCCAAAGTGTGACCATGAACATTCTGCCTGTTAGATGAATAAAAGACCATGCAGCATATAAAGTGGAAACAGTGGTGCTTTCTTCTGATGGAATTAGTCCTTCAAATAACTGACAAAAACCAATTACAACATATACTATTTATCGATTCCATCATGCATAATAGAGATGTTGCAAAAAACTTTGACTAACCTGCATACACGTGAAAAATATATTCAGTGAGAAAATGACAAAAATCAAAGGTGACAAAAACTTTTCGAATTCACTCAAGATTTTGCAAACAGTCAAATGATCTTCACAAATTCTTTCCCAAAATTCTTTGTCTGTTAGCAAAATTCATCACAGTTTACATATTACATATCTTTAGATATTTGTAATCTTGAAAACAAATAAATACCTGGGGTTCCTGTTTGTTTCAGTTTTTCTGTAATGGTGAGCCCTAATGCTTTAAATCGGAAGTAGATTGCTCTTGAAAGAACTCCTATGAGAATGTCGGCAAAGTTCCACGAATATATCGCAAGCTTGTTGGAAACGAATGCAAAAACTGCCGCAATGTCACTACTTGGAATCAAACGTGCGTATTGTCCATGAGATTTGATGTAATAGTTTTGTAAAGCTGATGTGTTCCCTATTTTATCCTTGATTTTGGTGTCATCTGTACCACGCCATTTATTTTAGAATGCTTAAAGAAAGAAATTCCAAAGTGAAAATCCTTTGTGAACTTACCAAAAGATAAGAAATTGACATGAAAAAATTTGACATGTAAGACAGCATTTTCCAATATAGCGGACATCATTATGATGGATGCAAGTATTGTGGAGTCCCGAAGAAGCGTGTGATCCCTTTTACGAAAAAATAATTTCCATGTGCTCCATTTTTGTAGTAAGTTGCAAAATTCCCCACGATTTCGAAGAAAGTAATAGTATCTAAAATTAAATCCATTTAAAACCAATAGTTATAGATTCGATAGGGATGGTTGTGCTAAATTTTTGTAGAAGGAAATTTTATTTACAAAAAGAAAGCATTTGTGTAAAACAAAGGCTGTCTAGCAGACTTGGCTAGATCCACTGGATTACTTTGTCCAACCAGTAGCGCTGCGGTGATTGAAACGAATGAATTTAAGGCCATCCCTACCGTGATCACGAATGGTAGTAGGCTTGACCAACTTTTTAAACTTTGAGAGATTAACATATGTACAGTCATTAGGTGTGCAAGAAGATATTAAAATTTTAATGAGGTTGGTAATATGAAAAAAATATTGATTTCATACTTGTGGCTCAATCCGGAAGAATTGGATCCAAACATTCCACTAATCGGCAATAAGCCAATGAGCTTACCAAATCGTAAAAAATGTCTCAGATCGTAAAATAAATCTTCCTTCGTTTCAAACATGTTCGAAGATCTACGATTAGTTGATGAGTTAAGGTGAAATACAGCTGATTTATTGATATTTTTTTTCTTGGCATCCATTTAAATGACTGTGGGTTATTTATGCAAGATGAGTATACAAAACTTCTCAGGAAAAATTGCAGATACACTTTATTCTTAAGTCACTAAACGGCAAGTTTGGAACCCAGGTGCATAGGGTTACTTCGTCGGTGTCCTGGTAAGCAGAAAAATGCTTATCATAAGGCAAATATTTATTTTGTCGTTCAATAGCACAATTGTGTAACTACAAAGAAAAAATTGGTATAGAAAGAAATGTCATGATTCATGTTTGCTTGATGAACATGAAAAATAACAATGCAATTCACAACAAATGATAGCCTTGAAAATTGTATTTTTACTTGCTAACCAAAGCAGCAAACAAATATACTGTGAATGATTATAAGAACGTGGATTCTCACTATCGGAGATACATTTCATATTTTCTCTTTTTCAATGAGCCAAGGGAGTTAAACCAAACGGTTTTGTGTAGCCTTAAACCAAAATTAAAGGAAAAAATAGTGTAATTTGTGTTTTTTTGATTGCATGTCCTACCCTAACAAATTATATAACCATGCATATGCAGTGTAGCGAAGCGTGGCTACTTTTAAAAAATTAAATACCCATCTGTCTGTCTGTCCGTCGGAAAACAATTTATCTCGTAAACTACTTGAGAGATGTTGATAAAACTTTGTATTTGTATCCATAATATTATTTTAACAAGATTGCATTTAGCATAATATGACGTTCTCACCATGACCCCCTTCCCCAGTGGAGGGGGAACAAAAATGTCAAACGTTGATAGCTTATGTTTCATCAAATTTTGCATTACGAGGTTATGCGCAAGGTGCTGAAACGAAAAAACATTTTAAACTCTCCTTACCCTTAGGGGAAGGGGGTAAATAACAAAACACTGAATAACTATCGTGCATTAGTAGGTTAATCGACTTTTAATTTTGTATTTAGAAGCCATGAGACATGCCTAAGGTAGGATTGAAAATCTGACTGATATCTTATTACAATCGACAACCTGGTTTACTGCATGCTTCTATAAAGTCCCCTTGCTGTGGTTTAGTAACATTCAATTGCTTCCCATCCGATGACAATAATAGGGCTTTGGTTAAATAACAAAACAAAGGCGACGTGTTGGCTCAGGAAAGTGTAAACAATATAAACTCCAATTGGTCATTCTGTTTGCACTGCAAAAATTATGATTACAAAAACAAATCAAACATCCATCTTCATTAAGTTATGCAACCAGCCGTAAGCAAAGATAAAGGTATTGGTATTACAGTTCTAATTTTTTTCAAAATTTATAAGCTTATGTAAAACAATAAAAGAATACAAAAAAATTCTTTCCATTGGATTAATCCACTTGTTTTAGACTTTTCAGTCAGGCCATCAGAATTGATTCCAGATACGGACTTGCTGGTTTTTACTGACCCCGTTTTTATTATTTTTTAGCTTATGATTGTGCTTGCGTAGTTTATTTTCCGACTATATTTTCGACAACAAAAGGATTGTACGTAACGTACTAAGATTTAAAAGTTTTCAGAAAAAATAGCGAAATTTAACTCACAGTGGCTATATGTGAGACGGTAAGAAAGTAGGATAGACGCATAGAATAGATTATAAAAAGAAAAGCAGATTCCATTTCATACGACTCCTCCTTCGGGATTGGATAACTCGTTAGTTAGCTCTAGCTCACACTCACGCCTACTATCGTTCAAAGCTTGAACTACAACAAATAACGAACCACACCGGCTCCCTCCAA
>Ga0210040_10010784_pt1 | contig 10440 bp, 11 predicted proteins | sample CryGeyCG12114_NA_FD_185462 | JGI IMG/M metagenome (GOLD analysis project Ga0210040, IMG submission 185462) | Groundwater microbial communities from aquifer - Crystal Geyser CG19_WC_8/21/14_NA (SPAdes) (version 2) | ecosystem: Environmental > Aquatic > Deep subsurface > Groundwater | place: USA...
CGGGGGGTTTGGCGGCTTCGGCGGCGGAGGCGGCGGCTTCAACGGCGGCGGCGCCGGCGGGAGCTGGTAGATGGCCCACCTCACCGAAGAAGAGCACCTGCGCGTCACCGCAGCCGTTGCGGAGGCAGAGGCGCACACGGCCGGCGAGATCGTCACCATCGTGGCCGACCGGTCGGACGGGTACAATGACGTAAACCTCGCCTGGTCCGCTTTGTTCGCCTTCCTCGTCCTGTCCCTGCTGCCCTTCATCGCGGATGCGGTGCTGGATGCGCTGGCGCCCCTCCACGGCGGCTGGAACGTCGCGTGGCAGGCGCCCGGCATCTTCGGCGCGGCGGCGGCGATCGGCATCATCGCCTTCCTGCTGGCGACGGCGGCGCAGCTGTGGACCCCGCTCAAGTTCGCGCTCATCCCCGGCCGGATCAAGACCGACCGGGCGGAGGATCGCGCGATCGACCTGTTCAAGGCCTCGGCGGAGAGCCGCACCCACGGCCGCACCGGCATCCTCATCTATCTCTCGATGCAGGAGCACCGGGCGGAAATCGTCGCGGACGAGGCGATCACCGCGCTCGTGCCGGAGGAAACCTGGGGCGAGGCGATGGCCGCGCTGCTGGCCGAACTGAAGCACGGCCGCATCGCCGATGGCATGATCGCGGCGATCGGGCGGGTCGGCGTGGTGCTGGCCGAGCACTTCCCTCGCGCCGATGATGACCGGAACGAGTTGCCAGACCGGCTGATCGAATTATGAAACCGGGCGTGACCCAACGCCCCACCCCCTCCGATCGCCCCCTCCCTCCCGAGGCTACCGAGCCCGAACAGGTCGAATGGGCCGGCAAGTTCGTCGTCGCCAAGCGGCGGGGGCGGTGGGAATATGCCGGCCGTGCCCGCAACATCCACGCCGCAGTGATTCTCGCGCTGGATGCGGGCGACGTGATCCTGGTCGAGCAATATCGCGTCCCCTGCGCGAGCTGGTGCCTGGAACTTCCCGCTGGCCTCATCGGTGATGATATCGAGGGCGAACATGCGCTCGACAGCGCGATGCGGGAACTGGAGGAGGAGACCGGCTACCGCGCCGCGCAGTGGGAGGTGCTGGGCGAATTCCTCGCCTCCCCCGGCATGCTCTCCGAAAGCTTCACGCTGGTGAAGGCCACCGGCCTCACGCAGGTGAGCGACGGCGGTGGCACCGAGAGCGAGGAGATCATCGTCCACCGCGTCCCCCTCGCCCGCATCCCCGAGGTGGTGGCCGAGCACCGGGCGATGGGCCACGCGATCGACGTCAAGATCCTGCTCCTGCTCGCCAGCACCTATCTGGAGGATGCCGCGCGATGAAGGTGCTGATCCTCGGCGCGGGCGCAATGGGCTGCCTCTACGGCGCCGCCTTCCATCGCGGCGGTGCTGCCGTGACGCTGGTCGATGTGAACCGCGAACACCTCGCCGCGATCAACGAGCACGGGCTGGAACTCGAGACCCGCGCCGGCACCGAGCACATGCCGATCCCGGCCCTGCTGCCGGAACAGGTGAGCGAGGTGGCGGATTTGGTGGTCGTCTTCACCAAGACCTTCCAGACCGACGCCGCGCTTTCAGGCATCGCGGCGGCCATCGGCCCGGAGACCTGGCTGCTGAGCCTGCAGAACGGCCTCGGCAATGATGAGCGCCTCGCCCGCCACGCAGCCCGCGAGCGGGTGATGGTGGGGGTGAGCACCCTGCCCTCCGATCTCGTCGGCCCCGGCCGGGTGCGCAGTCATGGCGATGGCGGGACGAAATTGTATTCCGCTTTCACCGCCGATGCGGGCCCGGTGCATGCCGTTTGCAAAGCGCTTGCCAATGGCGGTCTCTCCGCCACGCCGGACCCGCAGATTCACGCGGCCATCTGGTCGAAGGCGATCTTCAACGCGGCGATGAACCCGCTCTGCGCCCTCACCCTGCGCACCCCCGGCTTCCTCGGCGCGCATGAGCAAAGCCGCGCCATGATCCACGCCGTGGTGGAGGAAGGCACCGCCGCCGCCCGCGCCAACGGCATCGCCATCGACGCCGCGCCGATCCACGCCCTCACCGAAATCTCGATGACCGACCACGCCAACCACGAAGCCTCCATGCTGCAGGACGTGAAAGCCGGCCGCCGCACGGAGGTCGACGCGATCAACGGCGCCATCGTCGACGCGGCAAAAGCCTGCGGCATCGCAGTGCCGGTAACCGAGACGCTCTGGCGGCTGGTCAAGCTGGAAGACGCAAAGCTCGCGCAACGCTGAGCCACGATGCGAGCGAACGGCCGGAAGTGGGTGGGGCAGCGGGCGTGTCATTTGCGAGTGAGGGCTCAAGTTCAAGCGGTACGAATGACATCATCAATTGGCTGCCAGCCTTTGCGTAGCCTGTCTAGAAGCATAGCGTGACTTATTATGATGCGTTCCGGTATATCAATTTCGTATTCGGTTAGATTGCCGCAGATAGTTCTCGCGCCGTCTTGGTCTATAATAATCCACGATCTACAGGGGCGGCTTACGCTTGTGATTATTTGACGCTGACGAGTCACGACTGGAACTTGGAGCTGAGGCGACTCGTGGCCGACAATTTCAACAAGCCCATCTTTCACAAAGTCTTGAAAGAGGTAGAATACAACATAGTCTCTTAGCCCGTCTCTGCTAACAATCTCACCGGTGTCGCTCGCTAGATTAGGGTGGACCAGTACGGCAGAACCTAGAAACTCATGCCGCCCAAGGTACTGCAATTCGGCCCAACAGTTTTCATTCACTTTCAGCCGCCCGATATCGCCGGGCTTTGCTCGCCGTGGCCTTTTGCTGTTCAACATGCTCGATCCTTCGAATGGTCAGCTTTCGAGTCTTTTTCAAGCCAACGTGCCATGGCCGCTACGGGGAGAAAACCGCAGCTCCTCGTGTCCTACGCGGCAGACCCGTGCCAGAATGCTCGCCGCTCTTTGCAATCGTTGTGCTTCGCCTTACGCCTCCATGCCGCCATCACAGCGCCGGGCGCGGAATCTGTCACCTGTCACCTTCGCTCCAACATCGCGCTTGTTCAGTAACTTACGCGCGAGCGCCCGGGTGACAGGGTGTCACCTTCGTCGCCCGCCGGCGCCAGCTGCCGCCACGCTGCGGACCAACAAAGCTCCGCCCACCCCTCTTCCAATTTCCGCCGCCAGCCCATAGCACTCCCCCGCGGGAGCACAGACCAGCCGCATCGGAGAGAGCCTGACATGGCCGCAAACAACACGATCACCTTCTACGACCTGGCCCTGTCCACCGGGGCGACGATCAGCCCGTTCGTGTGGGCGACCAAGTACGCGCTCAAGCACAAGGGCTTCGATCTCGACGTGGTGCCCGGCGGCTTCACCGGCATTCCGGAGCGGACCGGCGGCAAGAGCGAGCGGCTGCCGGCGATCGTGGATGACGGAAAGTGGGTGCTCGATAGCTGGGGCATCGTCGAGTATCTGGACGAGACCTATCCGGACCGGCCGATGCTGGTCCCGCATCCCGGCGTCGCGATCATGACCCGCGCGCTGGACGCATGGTTCTGGGGCGCAGCGACGGGGCCGTGGATGCGCTGCAACTGCGTCAGCTACCGCGATCTCTCGCTGCCGCAGGATCACGAATACATCACCCATTCGCGTGAGAAGATGCTCGGCGCGACGCTGGAGCAAATGCAAGAGGGCTATGAGGATCGCCTGCCGCAGATCTCCGCCGCGCTGGAGCCGCTGCGCATCGCGTTGCGCGAGGCGGAGTGGCTGGGCGGCGACGGGCCGAACTACGCCGATTACCGCATCATGGGCTCGATCCTGTTCACCGCGTCTGTCTGCCAGAACAGCCCGGTGCTGGCGGAGGACGATCCGCTGCGCCCGTGGATCGAGCGGTGCCTGGACCTGTACGGCGGCCTTGGCCGCCATCCCGGCCTGTTCAACCTGTTCGGGCTCCAGCAGCGCGAGGGCGATCCGCCGCTGTTCATGCCGCAGGGCCAGGGTGGCATCCACAAGCGCAACACCGGCCCGGAATCTACCCGCGCGGAGACGCAGAAGATCACCGAGGGAATGGGCACTCGTTGACGATGCGCATCCTCGTGACCCGAGCCTGGCCGGAGCCGGTCGAGCGCGCGCTGGCCGAGCGCTTTGACGTGGTGCTCAACCGCTCGGACCAGCCGATGGACCAGGCCGAGCTCGCCCGCGCGATGGACGAGTTCGACGTGCTGTGCCCGACCGTGTCCGACCGGATCGACGCCGAGGTGATCGCCGGCGGTAACCGGGTGAAGCTGATCGCCAATTACGGCGTCGGCTTCGACCATATCGACCTGGAGGCGGCCCGGGCAAAGGGCATCGCCGTCAGCAACACGCCCGGCGTTCTGACCGACGCCACCGCTGACCTCGGCATGACTCTGCTGCTGATGGCCGCCCGCCGCGCTGGCGAAGGAGAGCGGGAGCTTCGCGCCGGCAAGTGGAGCGGCTGGCGACCAACGCACCTGATCGGCAGCTCGCTCAAGGGCAAGGTGCTGGGGCTGGTCGGCTTCGGCCGGATCGGCATCGCCATGGCACAGCGCGCACATCACGGCTTCGGCATGCGCATCGCCTACCACGGCCGGCGCGAGGCGGAGCCGGCGGTGGTGGAGGAGCTCGGCGCGGCTTATTACCCGAGCCTTGAAGGGCTGCTGGGCGCCTCCGACGTCGTCTCGCTCCACGTGCCCGGCGGAGCGGAGACGGCGAGGCTGATGGATGCAGGTCGGCTTGCGGCGATGAAGCCCGGCAGCTTCCTCATCAACACCGCGCGCGGCAGCGTGATCGACCACGAGGCGCTGGCCGCCGCGCTTCGCAGCGGCCATCTCGCCGGCGCCGGGCTCGACGTCTACCCGCAGGAGCCGCAGGTGCCCGAGAGCCTGCTCGCGCTGGAGAACGTGGTGCTGCTGCCGCATCTCGGCAGCGCCGACGCCGACACGCGCATGGCGATGGGGATGAAGGCGCTGGCCAATGTCGAGGCCTTCGCCCGGGGTGAGCCCCTGCCCGACCGGATCGCATGAACGCCCCCGGACCCAGCGAGGACGCGATCGGCGCGCTGATCGCGGCAGAGGAGTTGCCGGAGGACTATCGCGATGTCGTCGAGCAGCACTGGCGCCCGCTGGCGGACGATCTCGCCCGCCGAGCCGGGGCGAAGCGCCCGCTGATCGTCGGCATCAACGGCGCACAGGGTTCCGGCAAGTCGACCCTGTGCCGCTTCCTCGAGGTGCTGTTGGCGGAGCAGGGGCTCAGTGCCGCGACGCTTTCGCTCGACGATCTCTATCTGACGCGAGCCGAGCGGCAGCAGCTTGCGCGCGACGTGCACCCCCTCCTCGCCACGCGCGGAGTGCCGGGCACGCACGACATCGCGCTCGGCACAGCGCTGCTGGACGGGCTTGCGGCGGGGGAGCCTGTGGCGCTGCCCCGCTTCGACAAGGCGGCGGACGACCGCGCCGCCAGAACCCGCCCTGTCGAAGCGCGGGTGGACGTCGTGCTGTTCGAGGGCTGGTGCGTCGGCACCGCTCCGCAGCCGCAGGAGGCGCTCGCCGAACCGATCAACCAGCTGGAGCGCGAAGAGGATGCGGACGGCACCTGGCGGCGAGCGGTCAACCATCGCCTCGCCACCGACTACGCCGCTTTGTTCGACCGGCTCGACCTGCTGGTGATGCTGCGGGTGACCGGCTTCGAGTCGGTGCGCGCCAACCGGCAGCTGCAGGAGCAGAAGCTCGCCCGCCACTCCCCGTCCGGAGCGGGGGTGATGGATGCGGCGGCGCTCGACCGGTTCCTGATGCACTACGAGCGGCTGACCCGCTGGATGCTGGAAGAAATGCCCGCCCGCGCCGACATCCTCTTCCCGATTGGCCCCGAGCAGAGGCCCGACCTTGACGGGGTCACCCACTCCTTCGCGCAGGTCGATCGCAGCGCGCAAAACCAGCAGCAAGGAATGCAGGCGGACTGACTCGCAACCGGCCAGCGCCGGCTATCGATCGTCCCGCTTCGAGCCGACGCCGGTGACATCCTCGTCGTGCCCGCTCTTATCGCTGAAGAAGGCCAGGGCGAACAGGCCGCAGCCGAGCAGGACGGAAAAGAACACGCCGAGGATAGTCGCGATCACCGCGTGAAAGCTCCACGCGCCCATCTGATCGAGATACACCAGCGCCCCGATCACCATCAGGACGCCCATCAGCGCGATCCACTTGAGCATGCGCCGGAATTCCCGCGCGGCCTGTTGCTTGCCTGTCGCCATTGTGCGCCAAGCCCTACAGCGCTGCGCCATCACGCGCAAAGGACAAACACTTCGCCGCGGCCAATCGCCGCTTGTGCCGCCGGTGCTGACTACCGGCTCCGGACACAGAAAGGGGGGCCCGAAGCCCCCCTTCCGTCCTTCAAGTCCGCCGTAGCGAGGGTTCTACTTCTTCGCCTGCACGATGTACCGTGCGAGAAGGTCGATGTCCTCATCGCTGATCTGCCCGCCGAAGCCCGGCATCGCGCCCTGCCCGTGGGTGACGCGGCCGACGATGAAATCGTGATCGATCTGGTTGTTGCCGTCGAGCGACGGGCCGACCGGGCCGCTGCCGCCAGCGTCGGAGAGCACGTGACAGGCGCCGCACGACCAGTCGTTGAACAGCTGCCGCCCTTGCGTGACCTGCTCGGCCGTCAGTTCCTGTGCCGCCATTTCCGGGCCCTGTGCGAAGGCTCCGGCCAAGGGCAACGCAACACCGGCCAGCGCCAGTGCGCCCAGGGCCAGCTTTGCCAGATTGCCCGCCTGATGTCCGACTCGCTCCATCGTTCCTCGCCTTCCGCTCTCTTCTGACCCGACCCTTGTGGGCGGGCTCCAGTCAACAACCTGAGTAGGTGAGTCAAGCTTTACCGCAGATTTACACCGCCCCCTCAACTCGGACAAAGTCAATTTCTCGCGAGTGCCCGGAGAGCGGCCCGAAGCGGCTGGAAATGCTCGCCCTGTCCTATAGGAAGGTGCCGGATGGGAAAGGGAGAATGATGTGATCCAGGCGCGATTCTGGGCTTTGGCGGGCGTTGCCCTCCTCGCCGGCTGCGGCGACGCGGGAAGTGGCAGCAATGGCAGCGCGGATAGCGCGGTGCTGGATCGGGCGGTGCGCGTCCAGCAGTTGATGGCAGGCGAAGTGCAGCCGACGGCGGAGGTGTACTGGAACTCGGCCGGCTACGTCATCGACGAGAATGGGGAAACCGATCTCACGCCCACGACCGACGAAGGCTGGGCCGCCACACTCGAATCCACCCGCAAGCTCCAGCAACTGGGCCAGCTGTTGCAGACGCCCGAATATGCCGAGGGCCGCGGCGAGGACTGGATCGCGTTTTCGAAGTCGCTGGTGGAGATCTCCCAACGCGCCGAGCAGACCGCGATGGATCGCGACAGCGAAGCCATCTTCGAGGTTGGCGGCATCATCTATCGCGTCTGCACTGCCTGCCATCAGGTCTACCCCGCCTCGCAGCCGGAGGATCTCGGCCAGAACGACATCGAGGAAGCGCCGCCGGAATGATCGCCCGCGCGGCGACCGGCGACCCGCATTTCGAGTGACGCGTCACTCCCCTCCCTTGATCGCCTTCGCGGCGCTGACAGTGACGGCGGCGCTGGTGCTGCTGCCCACCGGCGCCGCCATCGCGCACGACATCTCGCAGGCGAACCGGCAGGCGCTGGAGGCGATGAGCGGCCCGCAGCCGATCCCCTATCTCTACCTCGGCGCCAAGCACATGGTGACCGGGATCGACCATGTGCTGTTCCTGGTCGGCGTGGTGTTCTTCCTGCGGCGGCTGAAGGACATCGTGCTCTACGTCTCGATGTTCACCATCGGACATTCACTCACGCTGATGGGCGGCGTGCTGGCCGGCGTGGGCCTCAACGCCTTCATCGTCGATGCGATCATCGGCCTGTCGGTGGTCTACAAGGGGTTTGAGAATATCGGCGGCTTTCGCAGGCTGGGCCTCGCCATCGACACGCGCGCGGTTGTGCTGGTGTTCGGCCTGTTCCACGGCCTGGGCCTTGCCACCAAGCTGATGGACCTCGCCGTCTCGCCCGAGGGGCTGCTGGTCAACCTCGTCTCGTTCAACATCGGGGTGGAGATCGGGCAGGTGCTGGTGCTGGTGGCGGTGGTGGCGCTGCTCAACTGGTGGCGGCGCAGCCCGACCTTCGCGCCATCCGCCTTCTACGCCAATGTCGCGCTGATGACGGCCGGCTTCATCCTCACCGGACAACAGATCTCAGGATATCTTGCATCATGAACCCAGAGCCTACCCACGCCGCGCCGGCATCGCGCAGGAAGATCATCATCGCCACCATCGTCGCGCTGGTGATCGCCGGCGTCGCGCTGGTGTTCTTCATCCTCCCGGCGGAACGCGGCATCGACCTCACCGGCAGCGGCCAGTCCACCGGCCTGACCAACCTCGCCGAAGCGGGCGAGATGACCGAGCTGGAGCGCGGCGCCCTGCGCGAAGGGGTCCTCACCACGTCCGCTCAGACGATGCACATGGACCGGTGGGAGCGGGAGCTCGCGCCGTATGAGGCGGTCGAGTTCAAGTACACGATGGAACAGGGCCAGCCGATGGTCTTCACCTGGCGCGCCAGTGCTCCCGTCAATTACGACATGCACTCCCACCCGTTCGAGGGCGGCGAGGAGCTGACGGAGAGCTACGGCGTCGGCGCGGCGCCGGCGATGCAGGGCCTCTACGTCGCCCCGTTCACCGGCATTCACGGCTGGTACTGGCAGAACCGCACGCTGGACAATGTCACGCTCACGCTGGAGGCGACCGGCGGCTTCACCAACTCCACCATCTTCGAAGGCGGCATGCCGCAGGAGCGCCCGATCAGCGGCGAAGAAGGCGAACCCTCCCGCCTCCCCGAAAGCCACCAGATGCAGGACCCGGGCGAAGGGTGACGGCGCAAGGCTGCAAACCAACCGGATTTTGTCAAACTCGTTTGATTGAGTCCTTGTTGGGTCGGGCCATTGTCGGCTAGGCAGAGAGGGTCGGCCCGGTCTAACGAGGCGGGCCAAGAAGGTTTGAAGGTTGAGGAGGGGTGATGTCCGGCGGTAATTCTCAAAGGTCCATGTCGCGTCTTGCGCGCGCGGCCGCGGTCGCGTCGCTTGCTGCGCTGGCGGCTGCCTGCGCGACCACCTCCCAGCCCTCCGCCACGGCCGCCGCATCGGCCGGCTCGCTGCCGCAGGAGAACTTCGATTACGTCGGCTGGGACGGCTATCTCGGCGGCGCGGAAAGCTCGCAATATTCCGCGCTTGACCAGATCAACAAGAGCAACGTCTCGCAGCTGCAGGTCGCCTGGACCTACCCCACCGGCGAGGGCCAGCCGCCGCGCTTCAACCCGGTCATCGGCGGCGGGCTGATGTACGTCCTGCGGGGCGACTTCAACATCGCCGCGCTCAACCCGGCCACCGGGCAGGAGGTGTGGCGCAGCGCGATCGAGGGTCGCATCGGCGCGCGCGGCATCAATTACTGGGAGAGCGAGGACGGCAGCGAGAGCCGCCTGCTGATGCTCAACGACGGCATGCTGAAGGCGATGGACGCCAAAACCGGCAAGTTCATCGACAGCTTTGGCACCAATGGCGCAGTGGACCTGCGCTCGGCGCTGCCGGAAGGCTCGGCCGAGGCGCGGCCGCTGCAGACGGACAATCCCGGCCGCATCTTCGAGGACACGATCATCATGTCCCTGCCGGCGGGAGCGTACGACTACGCCTCCTCCCCGGCGGACATCCAGGCCTACGACGTGCGCACCGGCGCGCTGAAATGGGTGTTCCACACCGTCCCGCAGCCGGGCGAGTTCGGCTACGACACCTGGCCGGCCAAGGACCACGAGAAGTTCGGCGGGGTCCACAACTGGTCGGAATCGACGCTCGACCCGGAGCTCGGGATCATGTTCGTGCCCACCGGCACGCCGCGCTACGATTTCTACGGCGGCAACCGAGAGGGCAACAACCTGTTCGGCAACTCGCTGCTCGCGCTGGACGCGCGCACCGGCAAGCGGCTGTGGCACTTCCAGACTGTGCATCACGACCTGTGGGACTTCGACCTGCCGGTCGCGCCCAAGCTGATGACGATCACCAAGGATGGGGAGCGCATTCCCATCGTCATCCAGGCAAGCAAGACGGGCTATCTCTACGTCTTCGATCGCCGCACTGGCGAGCCGGTGTGGCCGATCGAGGAGCGGCCGGTGCCGGCCTCGGACGTGCCGGGCGAAAAGGCGAGCCCGACGCAGCCGATCCCCACCTGGCCGCTGCCCTTCGCGCGCCAGACCTTTACCGAGGCGGACATCAATCCCTACCTGCCGGAGGAGGACCAGCAGAAGCTGCGCGAGGGGCTGCGCACCTGGCGCAACGAGGGGCCGTTCACCCCGCCCAGCCTCGTCGGCACCATCTCCATGCCGGGCCACAATGGCGGCGCGAACTGGGGCAATGTCGCGGCCGATC
>Ga0210040_10010785_pt1 | contig 10440 bp, 5 predicted proteins | sample CryGeyCG12114_NA_FD_185462 | JGI IMG/M metagenome (GOLD analysis project Ga0210040, IMG submission 185462) | Groundwater microbial communities from aquifer - Crystal Geyser CG19_WC_8/21/14_NA (SPAdes) (version 2) | ecosystem: Environmental > Aquatic > Deep subsurface > Groundwater | place: USA...
CGATTGTACAGCTACGCAAGGATTCACCGGGATTCAAGTAACTAGATACAACCACTTGCAGTAGCTAGACATGTGGAGTGGAGTCTAGAGGGACGACTGTTGAGATGCTCGGTCCGCACTGGCCAATTGTATCACTCTGCTGTCATAGGGTTACTTTTCGTTGCACGACACGACACATTGAATGAACCCCTTCACGAAGATCGGACTGGAGTCGTCAGCGTCTGTCCTGAACCCAAAGCATGGAGTAACTGACGTCTGGGCTTGGGTGTTCGATCCTCCTGGGCCGAGTCTTTCCGAAGGTTGTTCCGATGACCTCGGTGCGACAAAGTCAAATACCACACAAGACCACTTCAAAATGACTAGCAATTCACTGTCCATTGTACCTTAAGTGAAAGCGTTGTAACACGTGAGAAAAGATATCGCCTTCCTTCGCGACGTGAAGTGGAGAAAGTGAAAAGCGAATGACATCTATGGATGTGCGTTGTTCGGCTATACCTGCCACATCCTTCGCTCCCCGCCATTCTTCCATTTCATCGTCAGCATACTTCTTCCAGCATGCATTTGCCGGACCACAATTGGTCCACGAAACTGCCTCATTTCCACGCCCATCAGCTCTCAAGCACTAGTCTTAATCGCTGCTTGACCAGCCACTAATCACCTGGATCTAAGCTTGGGACCGTTCTTGAGGGCGCATCGCGTCCGTCTATCGCTTTACCGGATGTAGTTTCACCATCAGACTCGGCTTCTCCCACAGCGTAAACACTTTTTGACCCTTCATCCATTCCTGCGTCTTGTCCACGAGTTCGAGATCGAAGTTGAATAGCACTTTTGCGAGTATGAGGCGCATTTCGGCGTAGGCGAGACTACCAAAGCACGTCAGCATTCAATTCACCTCACTAAAGAAATTATGACACGCGAAAGGGAGCGCGTTGGACTTACTTCTTTCCCAAACAGTTCCTCGGTCCAAACGAAAAAGGATTGAGGCTTTCGCGATTATCATCCTTGTACTTCTCATCGCCTAGCCAACGCTCTGGCGCATACGCCTCCGGATCTTTGTAATTGCGCGCCGAGTGGTTTGTAGCGTGTTGAGACACATACACGCTGGTCCCCTCAGGAATGAAGCGGCCGGAGATGTGGTCGCCGCCAGCTGGTACCACGCGTGGGAAGCCAGTGGGAACAGGTGGGTAGTACCGAAGTCCCTCTTGGAGACATGCGATCATGTAGTCCATCTTATTGACTTCCTCGATGGTGATGTCTCTTGCTGCAGTGAAGTTTGAGCGGATTTTGTGCACGAGAGCGGCGTACTTGTCTGGGTTGGCGAGCAGGAGGTATGTTACGCCCGAGAGCGTCGTGGCGGTGGTTTCGCTGCCGGCGCCCAGGAACAGGACAGCGTTGGAATCCATTTCTGCTCTGGAGAGCGCTTTCTCCTCACTCTCCTGGCTCTTGGTGATGTAGCTGAAGAAGTCCGGACGATCGGTGCCCTTCTCCAAACGTCGAGTAACCTTCTCGTTGGCGAGGCGGAAGAACTCGAGACGATTGCGTGCTATGGCCGAGTTATCTTTGAAGAGGTTGCGCGCCATGTCGTAGTATGCGAACAGGGGGTTGTTGGCGCGCACTGAGGCAAGGCCAATGGCTTTGACAGAGGCGAAGACGAGCTGGATCCAGATGTGTTCTTTGGCGTCGCGCAGACAGTAGAGGGGCTCGCCGAAAGTCAGGTCGCATATCACGTCAAAGGTGGTGTAGTTGTACCAACGCATGATGTCGACGGGCTTGTCTTCAGCTGCGTGTTCGTCGAGGCGATCAACGAGTAGGTCCACGTATTGTTGGACGAGTGTTTCCTGCTCGCGCAGAGCTTTGTCGCTAAAAGCGTGGGCTAGGTTGCGGCGCATCCGCGAATGATCGGCTTCGCTGGAGGCAAGGAGCGACCAAGTGCCATTTGGTGGCTTCAAGTACCAGTTGCGGTCTTTCAGATACGCGCCAGTGTTCTTGTACTTGCCCGTGCGGAAGCCGTAGATGTCGGGCCATGCAGTCTCCCCAGAGATGAACGAGACTTCGCTGGGATTAAGTCTGACCGCATCGCCATACTTGTCGTGAACCTCTTTGATCCAAGCTACGAGAGAGCCATCGCGCATGTGAAGTGCGTATGGAATGCCGCTCGCACGGGCTAGTAGTGGGCCAGGAATGTGCTTGAGAGGATGGAAGAAGATGTTGTAGACCAGGGTATAGAGGAAATATGCTGCAGCCTAGAATTGACAAATTCAGCGGATGCAAGTGTGGTCGGATGTGGATGTAGTTTGTGCAGCGTGAGCACCTAAGAAGAAGCCAAGTCCTTGGTATCATTCCAAGGGCGGGTAGCAGTGTAAGAGGGTAACTAAAGTGTACTCACAAAGACAGTGACGAGACCGCCGGAGAGCGCAACCCCCACGGGACTGATCAGTCGAAAGTCGGTCGACGAAGGAGACGTTTGAGACGCCATGATGTTTCCAGGCTACACGTAGTGTCAAATGCCAAGGGAGCAAGGTTGAAGAGTTGCTTTGGTGGTCACCGAAGCCTGATATATTTCCACGGCTTCTCACGGACGATGAGCCCTGTCTGCGCACGCGTCGTCCTCGAGTGAGATCCTAGACTTTGTTTGATTGAGGCTCCCCCAACCAACAGTTCTGAGATCATCTTTTCGGCACAATGTCGGGCATTCGGCCAATGAAGACCTGATGATGCATGATTTCAGGTGGTCTGGGAATAAGGATGATCAGCAAAAGACCTTCCTTGCCACTCGGCTGGTGAGGTGGCGTCAGCCGACGTTTGTTCAAGGGCCCGTCATGTTGGTAGTAGCTGTCGTTCGGCGCCAGGTTTGCCCATAGTGCTACTTCCAGATTAATTCAATGGTGAGTAATCTGACGGGACGGTGTTCGCGGGGGTAATGTTACCGCATGCTAATTGAACCTCGGGTACCAGTGCGAGATAGCGATCAAGAGCTTCTCCATGTCTCATCACATTCTCCGGTTGTGGTTACAAGCTGCGCTACAGTGTTGAAGGCCTTGTGCCGGCACGTCACTGCTGATGCGCCTAGCAAATCGAGTGCACACTGGGTGATGGATCGAGCATGTTTGCTAACATGCGAGGCTTGATCTGCGGTTGCATGCCTTGTTACACATGTGAAGGTAAAGTAGTACGACCCTAATTGCTGGATCAGTCATCATCTCGCGAGGTGACGTTAGGATAGCGTTGCGAGTAGCACTATGTTGCTGACCTTCAGCACTAGCCACATTACACAACGCGTGCTTCAAATTGCGACTCCACAAAGCTTATGAAGCTTGAAATACTTGCGATCGCCCGTCTGATACAAGGCACATCAGCAATGCTGATGACTAGTGCCAACAAGGTAAGCAAATGCGACCAGTTCGGCTTTGCCGTGACTGCTAATTGTGTACACGGTCGATGAGTAAGTTATCAGCTCTGATTGTGCATCGTGAAACGACGTGCACCGTCTTCATCCTATCATCTCGAACATGTTCACCAGCTCGCAGGCAAACAAAGCGCGGCGCTGGCAGCATCAGCAGATGCACAAGGGAGGACCTCATCTGGGTTGTCATTCGCGTCATATTCCCGTCTTCAACTGCCGAGTAGCCGGCGCTCCCCTTGCTAGAGCATGATATCTTTCCTTTTCTTGAAAGTCCGCTCGCATGCCCATGGTGGTATTCCGGAACGCCGCGGCAATATGTTGAGGTAGCTGGAGGAAGCGCCTGGCTTGCATGGTCGAACAAGGAAGCCTGCCATGCCCTTCAATCCCTCATATCTGTATGTACGCATAGCGGCGCATATTGTCGCTGCTCTTCATGTTGGGATCGCTCGATATGCCATGCTTATTGTCGTGCCGTTGACGATCTGCCACAATCAGCTCGCATTCTCAGTCCCTTGCCGCAGCACACTCACCCGCCATCCTGCGCGGCATTCCAAGTCTTGACAAAGGCTCTTTGTGTCTTGTCTGCATACTTCTCCGCGCTTACTTCCTTCACTCCGACCTTTGCGCCATCTTTTGTGAAGACGACGTTCTTCTTCTCCAGCTTGTGCACGCCGCGCTCGGCAAGTTCGTTGGTGTAGAGGAAGATCTAAGAAGGCGTGTATGTCAGCAAGCTATTCCGACACTCCAAGAATTATCCTGGAGCGTTGCTTGCCTGATAGCCAACCCATGCGACACCTCCAACGACCGCGAACAGGACTACAAGTGGTAGGAGGTTCAAAGCGCCCATGTTGCCTGCTTATGACGTAGTGCGAGGTGGCCGGGAGGAGCAGGGCAGTGCGAGCGACGAGTGCTTATAGCGCTGGGCAATGTGAAGAAGGCCGGCAACGTTGGTATATGTATCAGGAAATTGACGTGAAGAGCCTCGAGAACAAGTTCGGCGAGTCGTTGACACCCACAGTCTGCAGGTGGCTTGACACGTGAAACGGTCCGATGCATTGCAGGGTCCCGAGGTCGCCTTGGCGCGGGCGGCCCGCAGTTCGTAGTTGGGTGATCGGTGCCAGAACAGCCAGCCCACGAAATTCACTGATAGCCATGCAACAGGCGTGTTTTTGCCCCGATTGATGTATCGATATGAGCATTGATGCGATCCGCCTCTATTAAATCTGTCTGTTGTACAAACCCCCATCCCAAGCCACCAGTGTTGTATGATAGGGTATACTATACTCTTCTCCCAATCTATAACCTCACCTAACACTGTCCCACATCCCGTACCCATGCTTAATTCCCAACACCTACTCCTCTTCCGCCCCCGCATCATCGATCGCCATCTCCTCCCGCGCCCCGCCCTCCTCCGCCTCATGCACAGTCTTACGCCAACCCAGCTCCTCGGCCGCATCCTTCACAAACTCGATTGTCGGAAAGTAATGCTCGTTCTTCTTCATAGTCGCAACCCAGGGAACGTTGTCGAACGTCATGACCTTGAGGCGGAAGTACTCGTTGTCGCCGATCTTCTTGACTTCGGAGAGGAAGGAGGTGAGATCGGGCGTGGGAATGTTGTTCACGTGCGTGAGGAAGTTTGTTGGTGCGAGCTGTGTTTATGTTAGCTTGGTGTTTGTTCAAGTGGGTAGGGATGTTGAAACTTACTCCGTACATGTATGCCGGTGAGCCGCGGGCACGGCTGGAGATGTAGACGTCCGAGTGGATCTTGCTGATTTGCTGGCGTACAGCTTGGTGTGGCCGGTGGAGGGTAGCGCCACAGAAGCTGACCATGCGGTCTGTCTCAAGATCCTCGGTGGCAACAGTCAAGACCTTGATCGTCTTCTCTTCGCGCTTGCGTACGATGACGGCTTCGAGGAACTCGTTGTAGTACATGACGTCCAAATCTGGTGATCGGGTGACGAGCTTGCCGTTGAGAGTAAGGAGAATATCGCCCTCCTGTAGCCCATCGCCGTGGCCTGAGTCGACCTTGCGGACCATGAAGAGCTGGTGACGCTCTGGGTCGGCGGTTTCTGTCTTCTCGATCCATTCTTCTGACACGCCCATAACGCGCGCCTGACTCATCTGGACGGTCTGGAATTCGACGTTGAGGATACGGAGCTTAGGGGTATTACCGCTCTTGATCTCATTGAGGATGGGGAGGAGGTTGGGTGTGGCAAGGCCGAGATGGTATTCGACATCCTTGCCGCTATGTGATGTGCGCTCACCAAGGTAAGAGAGCCAGAGCGCCTGCACGGTACCATCTTCGGCGATGAGGACACCAGAGCCGCTATGTGAGGCTTGGTTTGTGTCCACCGTGATGGCATCGAAGTTTGTTGCTCGATAACGTGGCGTGATGGCGCTAGCTGGAATGGCAACTGTAGTGATATCGGTGACAACAGTTTTTGCCACGACTGGCCGGAAGTTCTGGTTGAGACCGAAGAAGATTGTCTCATCTCCCTTCTTAATGAACTCAGTCGCGAACTTGGGTGTCTTTACGGGAGCTGTGACAAGCGAAGGATCATACTTGAGAACAGCGTAGTTCTGTAGCGGATGCATGAAGACAACCTTGGCATCGATGAAGATGCTGTCGGCAATGATCAACGAGATGTCGCAAAGATCGTATGGTAGGATTGCTCTTGAGACAATGACTAGACCTTGCTCAGCATCCACCACCAAGCCGTACCCTTGCTTATTCATCTTAGGAAAGCCGTCAAGCTTGATGGGCATGGATACATGCACTCGCACAAAGCTGCGAACGATGTCGACAGCCTCGGGGTAGTTTGAGCTCATCTTGACAAAGTTTGCACGTCTGGGAACCGGCGGCAGGGCAGGAACAGGGTCCGCAATGGGCTTGAAGTCCCACAGGCCAGTAGTGTCGTTGCGTACTGCTATCCGGATCTTTGCATGCCAGTGTCGATCAATGGCAGTGATGCTGGTGTTAGAAGTATGCAGGTCGCGAAGATGCTTGTACTGGATGACAATGCGTTTGCGATCGGGTATCTTCTTCATTACTTCAATGAAAGCATCTAGGTTGGGCGTGGGCTGGTTGTCTACCTCCTGGATCAACCAACCCGAGGCGTAGCCATCGGCAAATCTGAACGAGCCTGCTGCCTCGCAGACATATACACCAGCATTCTTCAATGAAATGGCATACAGACGAGCTTGTTGGTACGACAGGTCGTGGAATGATGCTCCTGCTACCGACACGAATCGATCAGGGGTGATGTCATGCAGATTGCCAACCTCAAGCTCAACATCCATGTTCTCGCCAGCGCGTTGTATCGTCACAGAGATGGTCTTGCCAACGTGGTCGTCCAATATCGAGTCCAAGCGCACGAACTGTGTGAGGAACTCGCCATTGACCTTCGTCAGCAGGTCGCCTTCTTCGATCTTAGTCGAAGCAGGACCTTGAGGAAGAACGACTTCGGCAACCAGCATGCCTGTCTCTTTGGGAAACTGTGTTCGGACAGCCTTCTCCAGGTCCGGCGACAAGCCTAACCGCCGACACTCGTCGAAAGGTTTTAGTATCCACTGTGTCTGCACTGTGCCTCGTGTGACGTGCTCGCCCCGTTGGATGAGTTCGAGCGCTCGCAACGGGCGGTCGAGGGGGAGGAAGTAGTCGGTGGCTGCGCCGTCCGCTCGTCCGCCGGCTTGCAGAGCCACAGCAAACCCATCACGGTTCACGACGGGACTACCCGAGCTTCCTCCGCTTGCCGCTGCCGCAGCTTGGATATAGTTGGTGTTGAAGTCCGAGTAGCCCTCGCCGTACTCGGGCGCATTGCGATCCAGGCGACTGATGACACCAGACAGGATGCTGAGCTTCTCTCCAGCATCGTTTCCTACCACGCGAATCTCGACACCGACTTTGGCGAAGTCGGGGCGCAGTTGGAGGGCGGAGACGGCCATGTACTTGATAGCCTTGGGGTCGAAGCGGAGAATGCCGAAGTCGTGGACGGGGTCGCGGTAGACGGGGTAGACGTCGCATTCTTCGTGGTTATCGAAGATGCAGTAGCCGATGAAGGGCCCGGCGCCGACGACGTGCCTGTTGGTAAGAATGTAGCCCTTCTCGGCGTCCACGACAAAGCCGGTTGCCTCGGAGGATATCGCTGGGTCGGTGTCGAAGGAGCATGTCTGACAGAAGTGTATTGATACCACGCTCTTGACTACGCCTTCGATGGTCTTCTGCCATTCCGCCGTGTCGTGGACTGCGCCTGCGATGGGCGCCGTCAGCGGCTCGTCCAGGCTGTACACGCTGCGCGCATCGTCCAGAACCTCTAGCTCCGGCGACTTGGGCACGCCATTGCGGGCGTGTGCTTCGGTTTCGGGCTTGATTTGCTTCATGGGGCGGTCGGTTGTGGGAGAGGTTGGTGGTTGCTTGCGTTTGCTGCGGGCTTCGGGAGTTGTGCCATTGTGGTCCATGAGGGTGGCGGGGTTATCTAGGGAGGAGAGGCGTTTGCGGTTGAGAGCGCTAGGCAGCGGCGACTGTAGTGATAGTCGCAGGAGGGGCGTGAAAGGGTGAGGGCGTGGGTGAAGGGCGCTGCAGGTGAAAGAAGGCGAATGCAGGAAAGTTCTTCGGCAGGCGGCGAGTGAAGCTCGACCAAGCATGTGCATGCCAATAGGACGGCGCTAGTAGTACAGAAGGCAGCGACGACTCGCGATGCGCTGCAAAGACAGAAGGTAGACGCGCAATGGAGTCGAGTTAGACGGAATTGGACTGGCCTTGAAGATGTGAGGCGTTCCTGGAGAGCCCTGCATCCGCGCTGCGCACCCCTGCACGTCTTCGCGAACTATCGTCATCGCCGCACTTCCTCCACACACCTTACTTCAGCAGGGCATTTCCAACTTCTCGATGTACCATGGACGACGAAAGCGAGAACCAACACACCCTGAGGGCATCCAGGCCATTGCATACATGGTTCACTGAATAGCATGATTGAGCTGTGTTTCGTTGATTGATAACCATCCCTGTCATCCAGCCCAGATCAATACCTCATACCAGAGTCTGAAAGTCGTGTCAACCCGTTCTGACGTAAGTAGCTATAAGCCGATGCGTAGCAGTTCCAAACCATTCTGCTTCATGTATCAGAAGCTCAGTGAGCGGCTCCAACCGCGTATACCTTCAGCATCACCCTAGACCTCCATCTCATCCTCAACGTTCTCTTCCTTGACGACGTCCTCCTTGGCTTCCTCTTTGACGGCCTCCTCGTCCTTGACCGCGACTTCGCCCTTCTTCTTGCGACCGCCAGTCTTCTTCTTGGGCGTGCCCTCATCGTCGTCACCCTCCGTCTCGGCCTTGGCCTTGCGCTTGCGTGGGGTGGTCTTGGGCTTCTCGGCGGCCTCGCCATCGGCAGACGCAGTCAGAACCTGGCCGGCCTTGATCTTCTCGATGTCTTCCTTGTGCTTCTGGTTGAGACGCCAGAGCAGCTTCTTGCACGAGACGACGCTGCGGCCGGCAGGGATCGGGGCGCTCTGGGAGACGGTTAACTAGGGGGCATGGGGGTGAAATGAGTAGGGAGCCTACGGCGACCTTGTTGTCGGCTTTGCTGTCTGTATCGCACAAGATAAGGAGGTATGCGATCTGTGATTTGTGTTAACTCATGACACGGCAGTAATACATGGAGAGATAGGAGCTCACCTTCTCGGCATCAGACCAGGAGGCGCCACTGGCACCAGTCTTGTTGGGCGTCTTCTGCTCGGTGTCGGACATGATGACGATGATGATTGATGTCGGCGACTATGATGTGTGTTTGTTGAAGTTGAGCGTGCGATGGGTGGACCGAGAGCTTGAGGATGGTGGTAGAGGAAGGAAGGAGAGAGGAAACGAAGTGAGGCGCGTTTATGCTCTCGAAGGGGAAGGGGTATTGAAAAATACCTCAAAGTCACCGTCACCTCGAGTCTAAAGGGCACGTGGGTGTGCATGAGAGGGCTTGCCAAGGTGAAGGTGGATTATGTAGGACCCTGTCTATCTTCGCACAGTTTCGTCGACATCGAACACCTAAGACAAAATTCGGCGAGGATATTCAGCCTCGCTCATCGCGTGTACGCATCTCTGCATCGCCTCGTGTCTTGCGTTGTCAGCTTGACGAAGTAAACCCTCATCCCTTGCTATCTCATCTCCTACGAGCTGGAACACTAGTATCTACACGATAGGAGTCTACGAACTCAGGCTTGATCGCAAGGAAACTGAGACTGGTCAGTGGTCGGAAATCGCAGCAGACATGATACCATATTCTCATCTTTTCGGTGATTTTTGGAGGAAGAGATCATACAATCATGACATTGGAATCTTTGAATCCATGAATCAGGACATGAACAATTTCTTTTAGAGACGTAGGATGGAGGTGGAGGGAAAGGAGAGAAGCGAGGGTGGTGAGCATATATACCTCTCGAGCTTCCATCCTCCATGCATTGTAGAATGGTGATTTCAGAGGTTCAATGAGGGCTGAAACACTCCGCGGAATTTTGCAAATTCGACTGTCAAAGAGCATATTGTCTTGAGTACATCCAGGGCATCTCGAAAGACATGCAGCACTCACTCATGTCGAAACGCTGCTAGGGTATCCATGTGAGGAGTGAAGGGGACAAACATAGCGCAGACCCTGGGCCGCGATCAAAGTCGCGAATCCTTTCAGGGCACACTGAAAGACTTGTGGAACAAAGGGTCCAGGATTAGGCACTAGCCTCAAGAAGACCAGCTGTGATGACTCAGTCAGCATGTGCATCCATGGCTCTAAGTGAGTTGCAGGGCACGTGAGTGGTCGCGCGGGCGGGGTTCTGCGCCAGATGTTCGGTTGCTACCGCTCAAAGTAGAGGCTGGATGGATTCAGCGATTGCTATCTGGAAAGGGGATTGGTGTGCGATCTATTCAGGCTGCGCCAACGTGGTTGCGGTTTGCGACAGCTGCGCACGGACCAGGCGTGTTCGCCGGCAGCCGTTAAGTAACTCTCCGTCGCGCTCCTCCTCCAGACAGCCACTCTCTCTCTCACCCACCACACTCA
>Ga0210040_10010788_pt1 | contig 10435 bp, 4 predicted proteins | sample CryGeyCG12114_NA_FD_185462 | JGI IMG/M metagenome (GOLD analysis project Ga0210040, IMG submission 185462) | Groundwater microbial communities from aquifer - Crystal Geyser CG19_WC_8/21/14_NA (SPAdes) (version 2) | ecosystem: Environmental > Aquatic > Deep subsurface > Groundwater | place: USA...
CTGGAGGAGAACGTGGCTGCCGCTTCGGTCCAGCTCAGCGCGGACGACCTCGCCGAGCTGGAGGCGGCCGTTCCGGCAGCCGTCGGCGACCGCTACCCGGACATGAGCACCATCGACGCCTGAGGACACGCGAGCACGAACTGGTCTCTCCTGACGCCAAGGTCTCGCCGCTGCCCCCTATCCCGGACCCGTCGCCGCACCCTAGGGTTCGACAGCGGGCACCGGAGGGGTGTCCAAAGACGAAGGAGCCGTTTGTGCCGTCCCCCCATCGCCGAGGACGAAAGGTCGCCTCGTGCGTCGCCGTCCTCGGAACTGTCACCGCGCTCACGCTGACCGGCGTGCCGCGGTCTGTCGCCCAACCGCTGCCGGCGTTCAGCCCCGGCGGAGAGGACACGGCCGCCAGCCAGCGCGACCGCAAGGGCAACTACGACGCCCGGAGCAGCTCGGTCAAGGAGAAGCTGGACGCGGCACGGAAAGCCGCCGCCAAGGGAGGAACAGCCCGGTCCGAGCTGACCGAGGAGCTGGGCACCCAGGGCGTGCAGCAGATCGACCCGGCCACCGGGACGCCGGTCATGGTCGGTCGGCTGGACGGCTTCTTGACCAAGCGCTCGAAGTCCAGCGCCACGACCGTCGTGCTGCGCTACCTGCGGGCGCACCTGAGCGCCCTCGGCCTCACCGAGAAGGACCTCGGCACGCTCGTCCTCACCCGGCGCTACGTCGACGTCGCCGGCATCGAGCACCTGTCCTGGGTGCAGACGCTGGACGGCATCCAGGTCTTCGGGAACGGGCTCAAGGCCAACGTGACCAAGAACGGCGAGCTGATCTCGCTGCAGGGCTCACCGATCTCCGGGCTGAGCGACCTGGCCGCGCAGTCGCAGCGTCGGCAGGCCCTGACCGCTCCGCAGGCACGCGCGCAAGCGGCGAGCGACGTCGGCGGCAAGGCGTCCACGGACGTCCGGTCCACCTCGACCAAGGCCGGCCGGCTCGTCACCTGGAGCAACGACGACCAGGCACAGCTCGTCTGGTTCGTCGCCGACGGGAAGGCCCGGCTGGGCTGGTCCACCTACGTGCAGGCCGGGGGTGACCTCAACTACACCCACGTCATCGACGCCCAGACCGGCACCGTCCTCTACCGGCACGACACGACCAACAACGACCGGCCTGCGGCCCCGGCGACCGGCAGCAGCGACGCCGCAGCCACCTCACCGGTGACCCCCCGGAAGGGTCGGGCGCTGGTGTTCAACAACTACCCGGGAGCACCGGAGGGCGGCAAGCAGGAGGTTTACGACCTGGTCAAGAACGGCCTGATCTCCGCCAACTCCAGTGTCCTCAGCGGCAACTACGTCAACGCCTTCGCCGACGTCAACGACAACAACGTCGCCGACAGCAACGAGACGGTGCCCGTGCCGGGGTCGACGACCAGCAAGGCCCAGTACCCGCTGGTGTCCTTCAACAGCGCCAACTCGCTGTGCTCGAGCAGCTTCGTCTGCACCTGGGACCCCGAGAAGGCGGGCTCGTGGGCCACGAACGCCGCCGCCGACGTGACGCAGGGCTTCTACTTCAACAGCGTCTACCACAACTACCTGAAGGCGGTACCGTTCGGCTTCAGCCGGGCCGCCGGGAACTTCGAGAGCAGGGACGGGGACGCTGTCCAGCTCAACGCCCTGGACGGCGCGAACACCGACGAGGGGCTTCCTGACCGCGCCCACGTCAACAACGCCAACATGAGCACCCCGCCCGACGGCATCGCGCCGACCATGCAGATGTACCTGTTCCACCGTCCCGGTCGGACCAACGCCCAGGACCCGTTCGTGCCCACCTCGTCCACCTTCGCCGGGGACGTGATCCTGCACGAGTACACCCACGGTCTGTCCAACCGGCTGGTCGTGGACGCGACGGGCAACTCCACGCTGAACAGCATCCAGGGCGGCTCGATGGGCGAGGCGTGGAGCGACTACTACGCGCTCGACTACCTGGTCAACAAGGGGTACGAGAAGGACACCACGACGTCCGGCCAGGTGCGGGAGGGCAAGTACGTCCTCGCGGGTGACTCCATCCGCACCATGGGCATCGACTGCCCGGTCTCGACCAAGGCCGCCAGCTGCCAGCAGCGCAGCGGCGCGGTCGGCGGCTACACCTACGGTGACTTCTCCGACGTCGCCGGCTTCCCCGAGGTGCACGCCTCGGGCGAGATCTGGGCCCAGGCGCTGTGGGACCTGCGCGGCAGCCTCGGTCACACCGTGACCGGCATGCTGGTGACGCGAGCCATGGAGCTGTCCCCGTCCGACCCCAGCTTCCTGGACATGCGCAACGCGATCCTGCAGGCCGACCTCGCCGTCTACGGCGGCAAGCACACCAGCAAGATCTGGAGCGTCTTCGCCAAGCGCGGGATGGGCTTCTTCGCCGCCGCCACGGACGGCGGCGACACGCAGCCGGTCGAGGACTTCTCCAAGCCACCGGCCAAGGGAGCGGCGACGGCCAGCGTGGTGGGTCACGTCCGCGACGGCCTCACCGGTGCGCCAGTGGTACGGGCGCTGGTCTCCATCGCCGGACACAACTCGGGCTACTCGGGTGACTTCACCGATCTGACCGGGCCCACCGGCCGCTTCGAGATCAAGAACGTGCCGGTGGGCACGTACCCGATCGTCCAGACGTACGGGCCGGGTTACGAGGTGCTGCGGCAGCGGCTGACGGTGACCAAGGGCAAGACCCGGGTCAACTACAAGCCCCGGCGAGACTGGGCCGCGAGCAGCGGGGGCGGTGAGATCGCGTCCTTCACCGGTCCCGACTACACCCCGGCCTGTGGCCCGGGCTACGCCATCGACCTCAGCCAGGGCCGAGGGTGGGGCAGCACCACCGGCGACGACGACGGGACACCGACCAACGTGATGATCCCGAAGTCCATCGTCGTGCAGCTGCCGGCGGCCATCACCCTGTCCTCGTTCGCGGTCGATCCCTCGAACACGTGTGGGGACGACGAGACAGCGGCCACCGGTCGGTACCGGATCGAGACCTCGCCCAACGGGACGACCTGGACGCAGGCTGCCGCGGGGACCTTCACCCCGGACGACCTCGGCCAGCTGAACGAGGTCCCGGTCGCCGCGCCCGTCACGAACGTGTCCTACGTCCGGTTCACGATGCTGTCGAACCAGACGCCCAACTTCGCGACGGCCTGCCCCACCAGTGGTGACAGCGGGTGCTCCTACACCGACATGAGCGAGCTGGAGGTGTTCGGCATCTCCTGATGTCCGGGCCCTGCTGACCGACAGGACCCCGTGGTGCTCCGGCGCCGCGGGGTCCTGCGCGTCCCGGGTCCGTGATGCGGGGTCAGCGCAGGTCGGGGCCACCCCTCCGGGCGACCCGGACGCCTCGCGCCGAAAGATAAGTGCGCGATGGAGGTAGCCGAGAGGGCGTGACGAACCATAGGCTCCGCTAGCGAGCTGTCGGCGGGGTCCACGGCGCTCGCCGACCCCCGGGCCCCGGAACAGGAACCACATGTCTGCTCGACCTCCCCGTCCGAAGGGCCTGCTGGCCTTCGGAGCCGCCCTCCTGCTGGCCCCCCTCACCATGGGTGGGCTCTCGTCAGCCTCGGCAGCACCCCTCAAGCCCACGAAGCCGCTGGACGCCCCGGCCCTCTCGGGAAAGCTCGCAAGCACCAAGGTCAAGGGCAAGCTGCTCAAGACCAGCCCGGAGCGACGAGCCGTCTTCGTCCAGCTGACCGGCGCCGGAGCCGCCGACGTCGCCAGCTCCACGCTGCAGAAGGCCAACGGGGGCAGCGAAGCCGCCGCCCGTACGGCCGCCCGCGACCGTCGGCTCACCGTCCGGCGGACGGCCGACACGGTGGCGGCGGCAGCACGCCGGACCGACTCCGGAGCCACGACGCTCTACTCGGTCTCCAACGCCGTTCCCGGCGTGGCCCTGGTGACCAACGACGAAGCCATCGAGGCGCTCGCCCAGCGGCCCGACGTCGTCTCCATCTCAGCCCTGGTGCCCAAGAAGGCCACCAACGCCAGCACCGCGCAGCTCACCAAGGCGGTGAACTCGTGGAAGAGCCCGGGGGTCACCGGCAAGGGCGTCAAGGTCGGCATCATCGACACCGGCATCGACTACACCCATGCCGACTTCGGCGGCCCCGGCACGGTGGCGGCCTACCAGGCGGCCCTGGCCAACAAGGGCGCCTTCACCCCCACCCGCAAGGTGGTCGGCGGCTACGACTTCGTCGGCGACGCCTACGACGGCGACGTGAACAACGAGTTCAAGCCCGACGCCAACCCGATCGACTGCAACGAGCACGGCACCCACGTCGCCGGTACCGCTGCGGGCTACGGCGTCAACGCCAACGGCTCGACCTTCACCGGGAGCTACGCGGGGCTGACCGGCTCCAAGCTGTACGACATGCGGATCGGCCCGGGCATGGCCCCGGACGCCTCCCTCTACGCTCTCCGGGTCTTCGGGTGCACCGGCAGCACCAACGCGGTGATCCCGGCGCTGGACTGGGCGCTGGACCCCAACGGTGACGGCGACTTCGACGACCACCTCGACATCGTCAACCTCTCGCTGGGCGCCGACTCCATCCCGGCCGACGACCCCGAGAACGCCGTCATGGACGTGCTGGCCAAGAACGGGGTGCTCCCGGTGGTCGCCTCCGGGAACGCCGGCGACCTGACCGACGTCGGCGGCGAGCCCGGCAACTCCGTACGGGCGCTGACTGTGGCCAGCTCGGTCGACGAGCTCCAGCTGCGCGACGGGCTGCGGGTGACCGCCCCCGCTGCTCTGGCCGGCATCGCCGCCGGGCAGATGTCGGTGGCGTACGACTGGGCCGGCCAGGCGCCGGTGAGCGGCAGCGTGGTCGCCCTGTCCGCGGCCAACGACGACGGCTGCGAAGCCCTCAGCGACGCCGACCGGGCCAAGGTCGCCGGCAAGGTGGCTTGGTTGGAGTGGGACGACAACGACGCCACCCGTCAGTGCGGGTCGGTGGCGCGGGCCAACAACCTGGCTGCTGCCGGCGCCGTCGGCTCGATCTTCACCTCCGGCCTCGACGTCTTCGGGGCCGGCATCAGCGGCAACGCGAGCATCCCGGTGATGCAGCTGCCGAAGGCCGAGACCGACCGGCTCCGGCCCGCCGTGACCGCCGGCACTCTCGCCGTCACCTTCGACGGCACGTTGAGGGGCACCATCAAGAGCGTGACGCCGGCCATCTCGGACACGCTGTCGTCCTTCAGCTCCCGCGGCACGCACAGTGCACCAGGCGTCGTCAAGCCTGACGTCACGGCCCCCGGGGACACGATCACCTCGGCCGGCATGGGCACCGGGAACGACCAGCTCACGATCTCGGGCACCTCGATGGCCACCCCGGCCACCGCCGGTATCGCCGCCCTGGTCCTCAAGCGGCACCCCACCTGGACGTCCAACTACGTCAAGGCCGCCGTGATGAACACCGCTACGCACGACCTCTACACCAAGGCGAACCATCAGGGGGAGGTCTACGGTCCCAACCGCGTCGGCGCCGGCCGCGTGGACGCCCTGGCCGCCGTCTCGACCAAGGTCATCGCCTACTCCCTCGACAAGGCAGGTGCGGTGAGCGCCTCCTTCGGAGCGGTGGAGGCCCCGATCGACCAGGCCAAGGTCACCCGCACCCGGACCATCCGGATACGCAACACGGGCAGCGCCACGACCACGGTCAAGGTCGCCTACCAGTCGGTGATCAAGCAGCCCGGGGTGTCGTACTCGGCCAGCAGGTCCAAGGTGACCCTGCGGGCCGGACGCTCGGTGGACGTCAAGGTCACCATGACCGTCGTTCCCGCCAAGCTGCGGCACACCATCGACCCGACCATGGCCAAGACGCAGTCCGACGCCTACCTCGTCGACGAGGACGACAAGCCGATCACCCGGGCGCGCCAGTACGTCTCCGACGCCTCCGGTCGGCTGCTGGTCACCCCGGCGGGCAAGTCCGCCCTCCGCGTGCCGGTCTACGGCGCAGCCAAGCCGGCCTCGGTGACCCGGGTCTCGGACACGACCTTCGCCGGCTCTCCGGCTCTCAAGGTCACCGGCAAGGGCTTCGACCAGGGCAGCGGATCGACCGCCTTCCAGTCCAAGCTGTCGGTGACCACTCTCGGGTACAACAGCCCGAGGCAGCCCGTGTGCCAAGACGTCAAGTCGACCGACTGCACCACGAACGCGTCGTCGCGGGCCGGTGACATCCACTACGTCGGTGCCGGTGCCGTGCCGGCGGCGAACGGGAGCAAGGCTGAGGGCATGTTGTGGTTCGGAGTCACCACCTACGAGAACACGACCCAGCTCGGGACCTACAACTCCCCCTACGTCGACATCGACACGACCGGCGACGGCAAGCCCGACTTCGAGGCCTACGTCCAGAAGGAGCCGGAAAGCGACCTGTTCAACTCGCTGCTGATCGACTACCAGACCGGGGAGCTGGTCGACGTCCAGCCGGTGAACTTCCTGGACGGGGACGACGAGACCAACATCTTCGACACCAACGCCCTCCTCATCCCGGTCTTGCCCGCAGCGATGGGCATGACCGAGGAGGACACGTCCTTCCCGATCAGCTACTCCGTGGCCACCGACAACCTCTACGCACCTGCTCTCGCCGGGTACACCCAGGACTCGACGCCGGCGGTCGCCTTCGACGTCGCTGACCCGGGGATCCGGGTGGCCGGGCGCCTCTACCCGGACGTGGCCGGCACCACCATCCCCTACTCGGTGTCGCCGACGGCGGCGACGACGCCGCGGGCCCTGGTGATCCACCTGCACGGCCAGTCCGGCAGCAAGGCCGAGGCGCAGACCTTGGCCGGAGCCACCGGCTGAGGACCGGCCCGGCGGCGGTCAGCTGGCTATGTCCAGCGGGGTCGTCGCCCACCGGCTGAGCTCTCAGGACCCAGCTGACCTTCGGGTCAGCTGGGTTCTGCGTTCCCAGTGCCCGGCGTCTCGGAGACCGGGCGGGGTCAGCGCAGCTCGGGGTTCTCCGCGACCAGCTCGTCGAGGTCGGACAGCCGGTTGAGGCCGTTGATCATCCGGAACATCCGCTGGTTGCGCGAGAAGCGCTCGCGGTGCCGGTTCAGGAACATCCAGTAGCCGGTCGTGAACGGGCACGCGGTGGGGCCACGACGGACCTTGGGGTCGAAGACGCAGCTCCCGCAGAGGTCGGTCATCTTGTTGATGTAGTTGCCGCCGCCGGCGTACGGCTTGGTGGCCAGGATGCCCCCGTCGGCGTGCTGGGACATGCCGACCACGTTCGGCACCATCACCCAGTCGTAGCCGTCCACGAAGGAGCGGTGGAACCAGTCGGTCATCTGCTGCGGGTTCCAGCCACGCAGCAAGGCGTAGTTGCTGAGCACCATCAGCCGCGGGATGTGGTGCGCCCAGCCGACCTCACGCACCGAGGTCAGCGCCCACTTCAGGCAGTTCGCGTCCGTCCCTTCGGGGTCGAGCTCGACGAACCAGTCCGGGACGTCCACCTCGGCGGCCAGCTCGTTGCGGTCCCGGTAGTCCTCCCCCAGGTACCAGTAGAGGTGCCAGATGTAGTCCCGCCAGCCGATCACCTGGCGCACGAATCCCTCGACCGAGGCGATCGGGGCGTCGCCGTGCCGGTAGGCCTCGACCGCCGCTGCCACCTCCTCCATCGGGTCGAGCAGCCCGAGGTTGAGCGGTGCGGACAGCATCGAGTGCGACATCCACCGGTCGGCGGCGAGGATGGCGTCCTCGTAGCGGCCGAAGATGGGCAGCCGCTGTGCGACGAAGTCGTCCAGGGCGTTCAGCGCCTCGGCGCGGGTGGCCGCGAAGGTCCGGGGCCCGTCCTCGCCGACGAAGCGGACCCCCTCGCGCTCCAGCCGGTCGAGGTCCTCGCGCACCTGGTCGTCGATCTCGTCCTCGGTCGGCCACGACGGCTCGGGCAGGCCGAGGGTGTCGGTGCGCGGCGGGGGCTCGCGGTTCTCGGCGTCGAAGTTCCAGCGGCCCTCGACCGGCTCGCCGCCCTCGACCAGCACGTCGAGGCGTAGCCGCGAGTCCCGGTAGAAGTCCTCCATCAGCAGCCGCTTGCCGCCGCGCGCGTCGGCCCACCGGGCGAACTCGGCCCGGGTGGTGGCGTAGCCGCGGGCCGGCAGCCGCTCGAGGTCCAGCTCGGTGGCCAGCTGGTCGACGAAGTGCAGGGCGTTCCACGACGTCGGCTGGACGACGTCGAGCGGTTCGTCGACCTGGGCCAGACCCTCGCGGTAGGTGTCGGTGATCAGGTACTGGACCTGGTCCCCGAGCTCGGCCGCCCGGTGCCGCATGGCGGAGAGGATCAGGTGGGCCTTCTGCCGGTGGAAGGGCCGCCGGCGCAGCACGGCGTGCGCCTCGATCATCAGCACGGGCTGGTCGGGGTGGTCCAGGAACGCGGGACCGAGCTGGTCCCCGAACAGCCAGCGGCGGCGCATGCCCCCGAAACTACCCGCCGTCCCGCCCCTCAGACATCGCCCTGAGCCTGCGGCAGGGGCAAGAGGCTACGCACTCACCGCGACCTGAGCCTGTCGGAAGGGCAGAGCAGCCGGCCTTCGACAAGCTCAGGCAACGGATCGACGCGCCCTGAGCCCGTCGAAGGGCACCACCACCCACGCGCCCTGAGCTTGTCGAAGGGCAGGTGACCCGGTAGCGGGACTCGGGACGCCAGCTCAGCCCGCGGATCAGCGGGAGAAGAGGGTGCCGGAGACGGTGGTGATGAAGTTGCGGAGCGAGTCGGGAAGGTCGCGCAGGTGCCAGTGCGCGGGACCGTGGTACCAGGAGAGGTCGGTGGAGTCGGCCGCGTCGTCGTCGTCGGCGGCCACGGCGGCGTCGAGCCATCGGTCGGTGCCGCCGAGCACGATGGCGTACGGGAGCACCTGGGAGATCTCGTCCAGCTCGCGCCCGGGTGGCATCTGGTCGGTCGGGTGGGTGGCCAGGTCCGAGCGCAGGGCGCCGAGACCGGCCAGCAGCGCCGAACCCTTGGTGGTGCGCGACGGCAGCTCCTGGGCCACGAAGACCAGCCCGAGAGCGAGCACGACCAGCGCCAGGCCCACCAGGCCGAAGGTGGTGAAGATGGCCAGCAGGACCGTGACCACCACCGCGCCGACCAGGGCCGCCAGCGCCAGCTGGGTGAAGCGGTCGCGGGTGGCGTCCGGCCGGTGGTCGAACCAGCCGAGGCGGACGACCTCGTCGTACAGCTCGTCCTGGACGCCGCCGATCGAGGAGCTGAGCCGCTCGGACATCTGGGAGACGAGCACGCTGCCCCCGGCCGGGGCGATCCCCTCCAGCAGCTTCTGCTCGAACGGCTGGAGGGTGTCCGAGCCGGTGGTGCGGGTGAGCTCCCAGTCGGTGCGGGCGAAGTCCGTCGCGCGCGGCAGCTCGGTGATCAGCAGGTGCCCCCGGACAGCGAGGTCCACCAGGGTGGCGGTGACGTCGACCGGGTCGACCCGCTCGTCGACGACGGTGCCCACGTGCCCGGGCCGGATGTCGTCCACCACCCGGAACTCCGACTGCCCGGCCCCGGTGGGAGCGAACTCGGCGACGCGACCGACGGCAGCGCCGGCCGATGCGTCCACACCCCTGCGGCGGTGCAGCAGGAACAGGCCGAGTCCGCCGAGCACCAGCAGACCGAGGGCGAGACCCAGCGGCAGCGGTGAGGCCGAGAAGGCACGACCGACGGTCCAGCGGTGGTCGATCACCTCGGTCGCGGCGACGGCACCGGCGGGGAACCCGATGTCCACCACGACCACCTCGCCCTCGCCGCGCGGGCCGTCGGCGAAGGTGGGGGTCTGGTTGCCCTCGCTGCCTGCCGCAGCGAAGGTGCAGGGGGACGAGGAGTTCGGGCTGCCCGCCGTGCACTTGACGTAGGTGAAGCTGCCCGGGATCTGCACCGTGGCGTCGAACTCCTGGACCGTCGCGCTGAGCCCCTGCAGCATGGCCCAGCGGAGTGCGGTCTCCCCGTTACCCAGGTTCACCGTGGCTCCGGTGACCGTGTAGCTGAGCACGACCTCCTTCGCGCCGTTCGTGGGCACCGTGACCGTGGTGAAACGTGGCTCCTCGGTGGTCTCGGGCGTGAGCGCCGTCCCGCCGGCCGTGGCGCTGATGCCCGAGAGCTTCTGCACGTAGCGCCGGTCGCCGACCAGGTCCTGACGGGTCTCGAACTGCTGGCGCACCTGTGCCGGGGCGGTGCCGTCGAAGGTGATCGTCTCCTGCACGGTGAGGGTGCCGTCCTTGGCCAGGTTGCCCGCGGCCACCACCGTGGAGGCGGTGCCTTCGGCGTGGGCCGGGGCAGCCAGCGGCCCGGCCCACAGGCCGGTGGCGACGGCGGTCGACGCCAGCAGGACCCCGAGCCGGTGGCGGGAGGTCGGACGGTCCAGGAGCGCAGGCACGCGCCGATCCTCCCATCCCGCGACCCCGTGCGGAGCAGGGCAGTCCATTC
>Ga0210040_10010789_pt1 | contig 10434 bp, 5 predicted proteins | sample CryGeyCG12114_NA_FD_185462 | JGI IMG/M metagenome (GOLD analysis project Ga0210040, IMG submission 185462) | Groundwater microbial communities from aquifer - Crystal Geyser CG19_WC_8/21/14_NA (SPAdes) (version 2) | ecosystem: Environmental > Aquatic > Deep subsurface > Groundwater | place: USA...
GAAACATAAATGACAATATAACAATTTGAATACACTGCATTTTTAACTACAGGTGTTCAGACCTCCAATTTAATCAATTAACGACGAGCAAAAACGAGCAAAAATCAATAGTTAGAAAGAAGCTAATAGAATGACACTATGAGGGCAAAATCTAATAATAATGGATCTTTGAAAGTGCATTTACAATAGGTACTTAAGAATAAACGTTTACATTTTAAAAATAGACGTCAATCAATTCAGTCAGTAAAATCATTTAATCAATAAAAACCTTTCCAGTCTATAATCATTCATACAATAGCAGTGCACGGATTTCGTGACTGCAATTAAAACCTGCTACGCGTCTACTAATTAACCTCTAGACCTTCTTATTTACACATTCAAGTGGTGAATTTACATTTTCATAAAATCGAAATTTCCGGTTTTTAAAGCTACTGACTTTTATCAAAATACAACTCGGTCAACGAAAAGTGGATACCCTTCCAAATCCAGTCTACGTCAATTTATCACCATGCTAAACCAAAGTGTTTTTTACACTTTTTAAAACAGAAATATTCCCCGTTGACAGTCCCAAACACATAAATTATGACAATGAGGAACTCACACTGTGCTAGCTCTGCCGGTCCAAAACAATGTTCAGAAAACTACAAACAAAAATGACGAGTCTTTCTTAAATAAACACACCGCGCACAAAACCGGTTTACAAACCGACCGATTAATATTTTATGTTTAAAATTTATTATTTGAGTCTAGTGAAATAATAAACAATTTACGTGCAAATTCTTTTGTTTGTTTGTTTGCTCGTACTAACTAACTAACTTACTACACAATATCGAAAACTTACAAACGCTATGAAATGCAATTGAAGTGAAAAGAGGGCAATTACTTTGTTTCTTCGAATTCCTCTAAACTTTCACTCGCAAACACTTGTAAATAAAAAATAAGTAAAATTTCACTGCATTCTCACCAAAAACACACAGAGGCTACTCTAGCTGCTTATATTTTGAATCTGGAGCACGAAATTCACTTTGACAAGATATAAGCGGCTACCGGAGCAGCTTCACACCAAACACACATCAGCAAGCACTAAAAACTCTCCTCTTTCACTCGTTCGTGGGCTCAAAAAAATCTCCAACTCGAACTGTGCTTTTGCTCACTTCTGAAATCGCTCTCTTTTACAACCATAGGCAGATATTACATATGTGAATGTGCATATGTATATGCACATGGTATATATGTGTCTGTGTAGTAATAGTTAAGTTTAGAGCATGGAATGCATGCTACTTTTATCATACGTACGCTATCGTATTCATCTCAATGTTGGTTAGTTACCAAAATACAGAGCTCCTATATATACGAAGAATGCTTTATACACTCAAATTCTTGAGTATTATTTTCAATAATATGGGTTACGGTTTGCGCAAAGTGTATTGGAAAGACAAAAGATAATGAAACGTAAACATGATATAGGCAGTCGATAGAAGAAGAATGGGTAATTAAACTTTTTTGCTTGGAGTTGACACAATGGGTAATACGAGACTTTGTAATTGGCTGGTCGTTAAAATTAAAAAGTAGAGGTTAGATCGATATGTATCAAACGATATCTCAAATAAAGTATTTGTTTCGAGTTTAATGTGCAATTCAATGAATTCTGCTTAGAGAGTTAAAGCTGACTTACAGTTAAAGAAGCATTTAGTTACCTGCCTTTGTAGATGGTACTTTGTCGCGACAAACTGTCCCCATCACTCATATGGAGCGAATGAAGGAACTAACTGTAATACATGACGTATTTCATTAATTAAAAATGCATGTAATTAATTGTTATCAGGAAACATTATGCGTTTTTGCGAGAAGTGAAAACTGAGGTTGCTCTTTTCTTTATTTAGTTATTTTAAGAGAAAGTAGCTTTCCCCATATAGAAAAAAAAAACAGAAAGAGTGAAAGTAGTAGAAAAATATGAAAATTCTTAAAACAAAGAATTTGCTAGCATCATTTATACGCCGTTTTAAACTTCCTTCACATCACAATGGATACGAATGATATTTTGCTGGAGAATAGGTGAACCATAGAGTTTTTATTCGTGTCGGATGGAATACACTTTCATATCTCCTCTCACTCTGTTTAATCGCAGTCGCATTTTAGTTATTAAATAGTTTTAATTTTTTATATCAATTTGTTTTGTTTTGTTGTGTAAAAACTTAGTAGTATAGTTAATTAACTTTTATGAGAGTTTACAGATTTTGGATTCGCCGATTTTCAACGCAGGTGAACAGATTCTACTCTTCATAATGGCCGGAATTGCTGGATCTTGCTGTAATTAAGAAACTTCGTTTAATTTTGTTACTGTTTGGGATGGGATATAGACCAGTTTTCGATTGTTTTTTTCATACTTTTGTAGCAATGTGGCTCAAGTTTTTTCGGAAGGCTGGAATCCCGACGAGCTATGATGCAAAGTATGCAGTAATTTTTGATGAAAATCGCATTAAAATGGACATGTTGATGGATTTAAACAAGGAATGCTTGAGAGACATGGGTATTACTGCAATGGGAGATATTATTGCTATCTTGAAACATGCTAAGAAAGTTTATGAGCAGGTAATTTGATGGTTTACTTACTAGTATTATAATGCAGAAATTTAACTTAAGTCAAAGTCATATGTTCAAAAAATTAATTGTGTTAGTATCACTTCATTTTTGCAGAGCAAAGAACAAGGCTTCGATGCTACATTGAAGCCAACAACCGTTTCGAATCATAAAATAACAGGAAAAGATGGTCTTGGGATAACTGTGCTCGGGTCTGCTACTGCTGACACTTCAGCTTTGAAAAAAAACGTATCTAGTACAGTTAAAACGGTAGTGTCTAATAATGAAATACGATTAGCTAGCAAACCAACTACTGAATCTTCTGCTACAATGGAGACATCAAGCCGATTAAGTTCTAAGAACAGTAAGTCGTTGTTGCTGTCTGTCTTTTTAAATTACTTTACCTGCCGGCCGGCTTAGTTTATTTATTTGTCACTACAATTCATGAATATTTTCCAATGAATTCAGAACCCTCAGAATCTGCTGGATCTACAGCTAATCCTGCTCCGTCCGCAGTACCAACGCTTGTACCGAAAAAGCCAATTTACGAAGGCAAAGATTTAAGCATTAGACGAACTATTGTCATAAACAATAGTAAGACAGATGAACCAATGGCTCGCGAAGAAGTTCCTGTTCAAAAAAAGATTCGTGTTCTGCCTGAACATGAAGGAAAATATAAGATAATAATGCCTGAAGGAACTACATTACGTACCAAGCGATTGCTTGACAATAGACGTAAAATAGTTATAATACTTAATGATTTTTTGGTTTGTCGGATTACTCACTGTAAATTTTAAACTCATTACTCATACTTTTTCTCTTTAGGGCATGAAAGTGAATCGCGAAAGCAGTCCAGTAGCAGAGAAGACAGCAAGAGCAAAGGAGTTTTTGAAAGACTAGGAAATTCTAAAGAGACAGATCGTTCACGGTCCGAATCTTCTAGGTCTCAATCTAGCAGTGACAGAGAGGAAGAGAAGGTAATTTGAAAACCGTATTTATAGCCGATGGGTATTTATAGAATAATCGATTCATTTAGTGTGAGATCTACTAATGCATGATGCTTACAGAATTCAGTATTTGCTCGCTTGGGTATGAAAGATTCTCCTCGTTCCTCTATTATCTCTGCTTCTGCTGCTCGCAAAGATTCACCTTCTGAACGTTTTTTGTCAAATTCAAGTCACGGACAAAGCTGTAAGTATATCTTTAATTCTTAATATTGTTGCACTCATTCAAAAGTGTAATGAATGTTGAAATCTTATATGGATTATTCACTTGTGTAGCACGATTTGAAAGAACTTTAATTACAATCCCGTCCAAACTGTCACAAAAACGTCTTCATTCACGTTCACCTTCTCCTGAACGGCAGCCCAAGATCTCTAGAGCTCATGCTCCGGTTTCTGATTCCCGAATGAGATCGGAGATCGGTTCCAGAGGTACAGTACAAATTAAACTGATCCTTCACTTTAATAACAATCTTTTAAAACTCAGTTTGCATTTTCATTTAGGATCAGCCACAAAAGTTGTTTCCCCATCTGTTAAATCTCGGTTAGGATCCTCATACTCCAGATCATTATCACGATCTATTTCTCCTGCAGCCCACAGAACAATTACACCAGAAAAATTTAAGGATCGATTAGGTCGTAGCCACATGGATCATATGAATGCCCGTTCGTCTGTAAATAGCACCTCCTTAAGCGTGAAAGATAGACTAGCACCACCAGTAAGTTTCAATTTTAATTACTCAGTAATGAAAGTTTATTTGGGTCTTTTAACAATTCAAGTTAATTTTAGAGAAAGACTATGGAAGACAGACTTGAGCAAAATGACAGGTCAAATAGCTCTTCCCTCAAACCAGGAACAGTTTTAAAAGAAGAGAGGGTTCGTAGTGCCATTACGGGAAAATATGTCATACGGAGAACTATTGTGAAAAAGAAGTCTACTCTATAATTTTTCTTCATGTTAAGTTCTCAGTTATTACATAATAATAAGGTTGGAAAATTAAAATAATATTATGGATGACTTTGACTGTGAAAGAAGTTTTTACTTGACGACTTCAGAGTAATATTTTTAAGGCTAATGTAAGAAAAGAGATCCACAGACTACTTATTCTGATTTACTAATAAAACTGGACTTGATATTAGATTGATAAGCAAAGCTATTCGTTCTTAAATGCACTCACAATTAATTTATTGTTTACATAACTTATAGTAACTTTGTTGTAGGTACCAATTTTTGTAGAATATAATGTAGACTTTATTTCTGACAAGTTTATTATAAGACTACACACTACACGACACGGTCAGTACAATTGAAAAAGTTGTAAATAAACCACTAATATTCTATACAAATAAATTTTGTCAATCACTACATATGTAAGTAAAGTAGACTTCAATTAATCACTCATCATTTATACAAAACCATACGCCTTCGCCTTATAGCATGTTATTTTTTCATTTTGCGAGCCATCCTCTTGTCCATACATTAATTCACTGTTCATTTTGAAACTGAGTTAAGTTTGGTAGCGTGACTTCCAATAAGTCTAGTGCTTGAAAACTTGAAACTGGAAGTATAAAATTTAAGCCGAACAAAAGTATATACTTTCAGAGGATTTTTAGAGTACAATTTACATCTGCACATTAACTAACCCTCCCTTATTGCTCATGCTCACTGTCATACATCTCATGACTGCGGAAAACTAAAGCACAAGAACTTATAGCTTATATTTGCTCGAATATTTTTCTAAGAACTCGAAAAAATAAATTAATGCGAATGACTTAAATCTTTAGTATTAAGTCCAATAAGAAATGATGAAAACAACGGAAGATATCCAACGGTTATTTAAATGTACAACTCCTCTGCGTCTTCAACCAACTGACTTGTTCCCCGATCGCTTACACCCTGTATGATAAAAAATACATAAAAATTACTAAAAACCAAGTTAGTTTTATATGCTGTCTACTTAAAATGCAAAAACTAAAAATAAGCCCCACAATAAATAAAGATAGTTTACCTTTTCAGCTCGACTTTGTTGAGGACTACTAGTACTACTACTGCAATTGGTGTAAATAGATTCATTTGAGTAGAATGCACAGTTGGAGCTATTGGGAGTAATCACGCGCTTTTGCTTGTATTCCCTATCTGGAATGTTCCGATAGCAATTCATATGCTCGTCAACTTTACACGTATATTTGTGCAACATTTTCTGAAGTAAATTTTCTCGGAGAGGTACTAAATGCTTCACTTTTAAAGCTGCAAGTTTCAAGATCTCTCTTGGCGGAAGAGGCTTTCGCAACCATGGAGAGTTATAGGAAAAATCTTTTCCTTCAAAACGACGTAGAAAATCAATTTCTTCCGGAGGAATTCTCCTATTGTGCGTGGTCAAGCAGTCCGATAATGGTCTGAAGGTGTCTGGTTTCGCCCCTGTACGCTCCTCTTCAATATAGGCATCCGCTACCTAAGAATAGTTTAATAGTTTGAATAGAAAAACTTGTGAGTTGTAACTAGTTAGACGAATATGATAAGGCTAACCCTATCTTATAATCTTGTGACGAATATATATATTTTTTCTAACCTGTGTATCAAAAACATTATTGATTCTGATCCCATGAACATGCGCAAGATAGTCGGAAGCAGCGCGACAATCATGAATAATTTTGATAAGCTTCTCATTGCAGAAAATTTTCCGATTTAGAATTTCCCACAAGTCAGGAACTTGCTCTAATAAAGTGTCAACATCAAATGGGAGCAATGTTTTCCTAGCAGCCATAACTATCCAGGTTACTCTGCCATGTCGTCCAACATTTTCTCCCTCCAAACTTAAACCTACCACGGAAATTTCCTTCAGGAGGTTCATCTAAAGAATATTTTACATGAATGTATAAAAATAAACTACAGATCATATATAAAAGTTGTAATTTAAATTGACGTGCATAAACGACAATTACATAATGCGCTATTCATGTCGGAAAGCATATCTCCTTACCAAAACTCTGAACTGAACGTGTGTACTGATAACAAATGTTTTTAGCTGAATTTCCACAGCTTCTAAATCTTTGATTTCTTCCTTCTGTCGCTCTGTAAAATAAGCACGGCGTTAAAAAAGTTTATATTTGTTCTATTGCGCTCTCTTATGGAATTAAACAAACATCTGAAATAAAAATTATGAAAAACGTACCAGCCCTACTCAAAGTATTGTTGGATTTTTTATCATGTTTAGGGTCCGGTGTGAAATCACCCTCCCGAGAATTTTTAAAAATTCCTAACTCCTTCACTTGAACTGCAACATAAAATCATGGTTGTTAAAAACTACATGCTAGTTAAATGTATGTAAAATGATGTTAAATATCCTTTGCACTACGCATTGTATACAAACTTACTATTTTTTATATCCTTTGCCCAAACTTCCACAGCGCCATTGATTTTTTTGCCATTAGGCATTTCCACAGCATTATCTATTTTCACTCGATCCATTTGTGGATCCCTCTTCCCTGAGCTTTTTCCCAAGAGTAAAGAAAATTCTCCCTGATAACGCTTTCCACTCAAAACTTCTATTTCTACCACCGTCTCATCCTCAACTTCGTACACTTCTGACGGAGGCATGATGATATTTTAATAATACAGCCCAAAGTTACTACAATCTATCTATCTAATCTCAACACAGTTAACTTTTAAATACAACTAAGAGCTAAACAAGATATAGTCATGCATTCATGACCATATGCAGCACAATAAACTATTTTTTAAGTCCCAAAATTTATAAAACTCTAAGAGAAAAAATACAAAATCAAGGGAGTTGAAATAATAATAAACACATTCACACATTAAACAGATTCAATTAGTCTTCTTTATCCAATTTGTCAAAGCCAGGAATTGTCTCAGATTGAAAGTAGGCTCGGTAGATGAAATTTCCCAGTGCCAGGTGGAGAACAATGACAGCAGCAAATGCACTGTATAAGTTAGAGTACATCGACTCCAGGTTCAAAATGGCTGCAATTGAAACAAAAATACAATGGTTTGTTTTAAACTTGAAGAAGATCAAAACCACAACCAGTGGGAAATAGCAGGCAACGATTAATGATGGCTGATTCAAGAAGAAACCAGAACGTGTACGGCAGTTCACACAGAACTTGAAAAGTCAATTACTTCAGTTAGCAAGATAATTAATTAGTTAATTTAACCAACGAAACTTGACAGCATCAAAAAGCCACCCAACTAACTAACTACACTATAACTGTCTGATACTACCATGCATATGGGTTCGAACACCTTGAAATCTTCGTATTTGAAGTTAACATTATTTCTTTTACACGCACTTAAATAGTAGCCAAGTAACCTAATTAGAAAGCATGAGAGCACAAGTCTTTCAAGCGAAACCACAATAGAACAGCTACGGCTGCAGAGCATCTTTTCTTCTTTATTATAAACACAACGCACCTTGCGTTTCATTCATCATAATATATCATGTCATGGGTTTTTGTAAAGAAACCACCCCAAGAACAAGATTTCCCTAGAAGCTAAGAATTTGTTGTCAATACGCGATAAAAGTACTACCTATTGTGCCTTCAAAAACTTCCAATTCTTCAGATTTAACCAACTTTCGTTCATTTCATACATTAGATTCATGCATAGTTAAAAATGACAAAAAGTAGGCGCGATGAAAACTGCATCTGTTAATACGTCTAAAAACTACATTATTCATTGCAGCAGATTTATTTTTGCGTTTTTGAAAATGTGCCCGACAAGTAAAATGCCAGTGCTCTACACAAATGCAATGCATGCCATTAAATTGTCAAGTCCATTAAAATTAATATGTAGAAGGAAACAAAAATTCACGGTTATTGCCTGTCATGGATGATATGATACCAATACACCCCGAACACGGAAAAAAATAACCCATAGTACCCAGTGAGCCTAAGCGTTGTAAAAAAAGGTGGCAGCATCATCATAACCCCAGCCAGAGCGTTAAATCTAGGTTGGGTGCATGCCCGTACCGGTCAATGTACGTACAGAATATTTTAATAGCGTTCCCGTTCTGCTTGACCTTCAATAAGCATCATGACTTTAATGTGTATAGTTTCGCATGCATTGTCAGGGGGCATGCCTAGCCTTCCTTTTCATATTTACTTTAGCAAAGATGTGAAAAAAATTTACAAGGCGTAGTTACTTGTATTTTCCGCCCTATGAAAATAAACGCATGATTGATACATTAAGGAATTAGGAGGAAGAAGTTAAAAATCGCACTGAGAGTGAGTCTCAATCAAATTGCAACCTAAAGAATCCTCTCATTAGAATGAAAGTAAGAAACATCGATACCAAGCGCCAATTGATCAAAGTTAAACCCTAATGACAATGATAAAGCTTGAAAAGACTTTCTGCAGATTGGTCGCATACCATTAATAAAAGTCAGCAACCATATCAATGTCAGACAGAAAACATTGATGAGCTCAAGAAAGCCACGCACAAAAAGCACTGTTATATCTAAAGCCACAATTCACATTATTATTTACACTGCAAAGAAGAGCACCCACAAATACTTTTTACATACAAACAAAGACTTCAAATAAACAAAAGGTGTGTCGTACGTTTAACATTGATGTAAATGCATGTATAATATCTTTGAATTTATAGTACCAATCCAAACAATCAAGTAGCATGATAAGATGAGAGCGATGGAAAATGTTTTTTGAATAGAGAGTAAAATTAAATGTAAAAGAAGACAAGAACTAAAAGATCATACCATCAAAAAAGTAGAGCTTCAATAGAAAGAAGGCAACAATTGGGGCTAGGATGATAACAAAGCAGTGGATAAGAACGGTTCCAAAAATTTCTCGCTCAGTCAATGGGCCGCGAGGAGTGTCTGCCTGCAATTAAGATAATTAACAAGCATTTAATTTTTGCCATTTTTACTCCAATTAAGCTTTAGAAACGGAGCATTTTTGTTTTTCCAAGTTCTTTCATCTTTGTTTTTAGACGGGTGACATGTGACATATTAAAACTGATACTGATATAAGTTAATTTAGCATTTAATAATTAATCACATTGATACTACTTCAGCATTTAGTTACACGATAGTTGAAGTAAGAATTATTTTGATTATAAATATAAAGATTTTACAATTTCGGTAAAATAACTAGATCGCAGATCGTCACTCACATAAGAGGCGTGCAATGGGAAATATTAAAATTGTAAATTTTTAAAGATATCACACTTTGTGAATCAGTTAATTATTATGACACCAATCAATATACGGACGGGCTCCGACGGCTTTAATCAACTTAATCAATCTATGCCGACAAAAATTACTATTCCTGTTGAGACATTAAAGAACCAAAACTAAAAATTTTACCTTTGTTTTCTTCAATGTTTGCATTTTAAACGTGTTCAAGCTGAAGCATAAGCAATCAGCAGTTCTTAGATCATCAACAATATAAACAAAGTACCCGTTTCACATCACCATTAACCAATGATAGAAAACCGACCAATACTTAGGCAGATGAATTTAGTTCTTGTAGCAACACTTCTGACGATAGTGAAAAATTATGTTCACAAGTTTTACATTTGAAAAAAACGAATTGATTCAGAATAATTAGTTAATTGAGTTTTCCAATAGTTTTATTTGAAGAAAGGTGTTGGTTCTTGAGGTGTGTTCAGCGTTTTGTTTGATTTGGTAATGGTAATTTAGTAATGCACTTTAAATATAAGAATTTAAATCACGCGTAACATTAGACTAGAGGTGTGCGTCGATTAAGAATCAACAACGGCGGCGTAGAGGGTAATTTATAACCGACGGCGGCGACGCCGTCGTCGACGTCGATCATTTTCGACGGCGGCGGAAAACCATGAATTTTACTTTTA
>Ga0210040_10010790_pt1 | contig 10433 bp, 15 predicted proteins | sample CryGeyCG12114_NA_FD_185462 | JGI IMG/M metagenome (GOLD analysis project Ga0210040, IMG submission 185462) | Groundwater microbial communities from aquifer - Crystal Geyser CG19_WC_8/21/14_NA (SPAdes) (version 2) | ecosystem: Environmental > Aquatic > Deep subsurface > Groundwater | place: USA...
TTTCTGTTTGAGAAGAAACACTGTAGTTGTTTTTAAGCTGCCGCCATCTCCGTAACCACAAAATGGATGTGTCTGTCAGTGTCAACTAAAGATGTAAGAACAACTATTCACTTATTTTTAACTCTGACTATTTTAATGCATTTCAGTTAAATATATCAAATCAGTGGACGGATTTTGGGGCTGCTACAGAGGTCTATGTCCACGGTGGTGCCAACAACTTGTTTCCACTGGTATCATCAACACTTTTAGTCGAATTAGGTCGCAAAGACTCACATCTTCTAGTCATCTTGAGTCACGTTCCATTCCTCGCGTTGGCTCAATGGAGCACTTGATTGAAACTGCCAAAGAAACTGGATATGAAATTGTTTCTGTAACTATTGCCAATATAGCATCCCAGCCATTTTATGTAGTCGCTGTTCGCACCATGGCTCAGTTTGTTGGAAGAGAAACAAAATACTGGTAATAAAGTCATAAGTAAATTTCTTATGCTTATATAAATAAATTGTGGGCTTTTTTGTAATACATCTTCAACTTCTCTTGTTATAGTACTCTAATTCAATCACTCCAGCTAATATATAAGGAGGAGGGTTTCTGGGGATTTTTTAAAGGTTTGATCCCACGCGTGCTCGGTGACGTCGTATACCTTTCTCTATCAGCTTCACTCATATTCCTATTTCATAGTTATATAAAAGGAAAAAAGACTTCCCCTATTGACGGGGTATCTGTAATGGCTGCTAATGTAGGTTTCCTATTTTTCAAAACTCAGATTTAAAACAAGCCACCGCTATCATTACATGTATTATGCTTTTGTGTATTATTTTAGATGATTTCCGGTTCATTGACATACCAATTCCATGTAGTGTCCGCAACCTTGTGTGCAAATAGTGTCGGCCTCAAGATTGGCCAGTATCCACACACTCAAAAGTTCACTGGATGGATGGACTGTTGGTCATATCTATACAAACGCCAGCAGCTCAAAAGAGGAAGTTCTATTATTGGACGCTATTATGTCGGGCCTACGATATATGTAAATGGCTCACCGAGACCTCTGGGCTATTCTTTCGGACCAGCTCACAGCAAAGACTTATATTTAAATGAAAAACAGTCATAATGATTCCATGCATAAGTTAGTTATTATCTTGTCAGCATTTTTTTAATCATACTTCATATTTATAATATACCAGCTTTAATTTTAGTGGTCAACACAAATTGTATCTTTAGACTCAAAGCTTGCAAAACCTGCCGTACATTCACATTAAATCATTTCAAAATTACGGGTGACCCTGTCTGAAGTGAAAGAAGCTGTATACCACATGAGCATAATAAATGAGTGTAACAGCTATTTGCATTACTAGTCCATGAAAACAATTTTTTTTGTCACACGTTAAATGTTTGCTTTATCAAATCTTGTATTTCTTGTTGATGAATTTTTCCAATCCCAACTGCTGGGGCTGAATGAACAGACCGGCCTGCATATCTAATATTGGGGTATCCCAAGAAATTTTTTAGTCTAGGTTGAACAAATGTCCATGCCCCTTGATTACGGTGCTCTTCTTGACTCCATATTAGTTCTGAAAACAAATCTCAATTTATACTGCCATCACAATAGAAAAACCCATAGGCAAATAATTAAAGAGCTGTGAGCTTACCTTTGAGATTCTTAAACTTTTCAACTTCTCTTTGAAGCTCAAGTGCTGGGAAAGGACAAAGAGACTCGAGCCTAATAATTGCCACGTCTTTAATATTTAGCTCTTTTCTTTTTTCGTTTAGAAAGTAAAAGTGTTTTCCAGATACTAAAATCACTTTTTTCACCGCATCAAAATTAGATTTTACTTCTGGATCAGCCAGAACAGGTTTAAAGTTGGTATCTGGCCCCATTTCCTCCAATGTAGATGTAGCAGCAGACAGTCTAAGCAATGTTTTAGGAGCTGCTATGACAAGTGGTTTGCGGAAGTTGCGGATCATCTGAAATGCAATCACGCAATGCAAAAAAAAAACAGTCACTCAAGTGTTGTGCAATTTTCTTATTTAAGAAGGAAATTACAAAAATAATATTAAAAACATAATTTACAACTTAATTAGTAGCAGCAACTCAATTTTACCTGACGTCGCAGTAAATGGAAATATTGAGCCGGGGTTGTTGGAAATGCAAATTGGAAGTTGATTGAATCTCCATCTCCTTCACCAGTTTCATTGGAATTAGTGAGTTGTAAAAATCGCTCTATATGGCAAGACGAATGTTCTGGACCCGCTCCGTCCATTCCATGTGGTAGAAGCATTGTAATTCCACTTTCTAGAAGCCATTTTGCTTCCCCTGAGCTGATCATTGTATCAATTAAGATTTGAGCCCCGTTGAAAAAGTCTCCAAACTGGGCTTCCCAGATTACTAAATTTTGGGGAGATTCGAGACTATAACCATATTCGAATCCAAGCACTGCTTCTTCCGATAGGGTAGAGTTTGCTACCTAGATTAGCATCAGTCAGAAAAAGTTTATAAGCATACTAATTTGCCGCACTGGCTGTTCTTTTACTACCAAAGGGGTTGACGTAAGATAAATAATTCAAGCCAAAGCTTCAGTAATCTCTCTGATTAAGAAATTCAAAACAACAACTCGGTACATACTTCCAAGAAGCTGGTTTGATCCTCCTTGAGATTATTTAGGGGAATATGGATATCCCCTGACTCTTGGTCTACAATCATGAAATGACGATGAGCAAATGTACCACGGCCTACATCTTCCCCACTCAATCGTACACTGTAGTCTTGGTACAATAATGAACCAATTGCAAGAGCTTCAGCAGTGGCCCAGTCAAGTTTTATGCCTTCTGTAATTTTGTCCAACCTTCCTTTCATCCATGTGCGTTCCAATAAACTATGCAGTTTCTAAAATTGCAATGCAACATAAACTATGATCTCATTGAATGAAATTCAAAACTTAACTAACCACTTGATATACGGTAAATTTTGGAGACATAAATAAAACACTTACAAATGGCCTATCGTGTATTTGCTCTGGGAGTTTTATCGATTGAGCACCTATGTACTTTAACAAAGGTATGGGCAATCCAGTCTCCCAGGTGGTTACATTATTACCTCCTTGTTTGAATCCAGACCACTTGTCGAGCAGATGAGACCTATTTGTAACTGCGTTTGGCTTCCCATCACCAATTTTATTTAGTTCTTCAGCCAAGTAGCTACTGTGAGTTGAAATGGCTTCAGTCACTTGACTTTCTGTAATAGCTCCTTTAGAAAGCAAAGTCTCTTTGAAAGTGTCCGGGATAGATCTGTTAAACATTGCTAGTCACATGGATTTGTAGCTAATGAATATTAGGTTATATGCTACACCCACGTAATATTGTGTTATTGTGTACTTTTATTTCATACTATTCAGACTTCAGACTTGGATTTTACTTACTTGCGAGAATTTATAGCCTGGTACAAAGTTGGGTTTGTCATAGTTGGGTCGTCCATTTCATTGTGACCCCATTTTCGAAAGCAGACTAGATCAATGAACACGTCTTTGTGGAATTTATTTCGATATTGCACAGCCAAAGTGACTGCTTTGCAAACAGATTCAACATCTTCTCCATTTACATGTATCACAGGAGCACCTATCATCTTACCAATGTCTGTACAATACCTGGTTGAATAAAATGGTGAATAATTTAAAATTAAATCTTCGAAGGGGAAATTCTAGATTACTTAGTCATTATACATTCAAACTCGTGCTGTATTTATTTGGAATTTGGAATATAAATTTCACAAAGGGTGAAAAAAACGCCATACGCTTTAGACCGCTGCCGTATATTTTGTAAATTCGTCTCGTGTTAGCATCTTTCTTACCTTGTAGATCGGCCTCTCTCTTGGGGCGTTGTGAAACCAACTTGATTATTAATCACAATATGGAGAGAACCGCCGACACGAAAATGAGGCACATAAGCGAAACCTAATGTTTCTTGATTTACACCTTGAGCTGACAAAGCTGCATCCCCATGAACTTGAACACATAAAACGGGGACTTTGCTTGTGTTTTCTTTATCATTTGAATCCAAAACATAGTCATAAAGTCCCATATCCTTCAATTTGGCTCTCGTTTTACCAACAGCGACTGGGTTTACTGCCTAAACGATTAATTTTTAAGTATTATTATTTTGATGTGGGAAATAATATAAAATAAGTTAATGCTGTGAATGCAAATTTATAATCATGAGCTCACTTCGAGATGAGATGGATTTGGCAAAAGTGAGCAATGCACACGCCCATCTAATACATGAGTGGAAGTAAACAAATGTGAAAGCACGTCTCCGCAAGTGTCTTGACCTGCCCCAACTTTGATATCGTCTGGGAATTCAGAAAATCCTTTCATTTTCTGAAACATTCTCCCAGGTGGAAAGTTAAACAATCCTGTTAGCAAGTTCAGTCGTCCTCGATGTGCCATCCCAAACACAATGTGACTAATCCCATTACTGCCTGCAAATAATGAAAATATCTTTCATTAAGTTTGTGTCTATGCAGAATGGTATTCTCAGTGAATTTGGAGTTCCATACTGCATTCATTAAAAAGTTGAGTCAGTGCAGCTACAATACTTTCACAGCCTTCACCTCCATATCTTTTCAGATTAGCAAATTTTGTGGCAAGAAAATGGTCAAAGTTTTGACATTTCAGCATTTCAATGCATAATTGTGATTTGTATTCTGGTGATAGTTCCATATCTCTATGAAGTTTTTCAATATTTTCTGCAAACCAGCATCTTTCATATGTGTTCTGGAAACGAATCGGAATACTGTTTAAAATATATATGCATGATATTAGTTCTTTAGTGTACCATTGTGTCCAAAGTCCGAGTCTCAAACAATGCCTACACCTCTAAACAACTTTTGAAGCTTGAGTTAACAACATGCACAAAGAAAAAATTCCATATTCTCCTCACTTCAATATGCATGAACTCAAAGCCTGAAGACCCGTTGTATGTACTTTGAAGGAAATTCAATCCACTTTTCACATCGGATGTGTGCTCTGGAAGCCAATGTGGAAACTCGAAAGAGTTTATTGCTTCCGAAAGGTTCAATCCATACGTTTCCGGTTGAAGCTCCCATAATGAAGGTATTCTGTGACAATTATTTGGTTGTTTGAAATTGCGCATTGGAACTTCAAATGTGAATGCCTTTGATTTCATACTACACTAGCGTTACGTACAGGCAAAACATCCTGCATGCTAATAAAAATATGACGTATTGCAGGCCGACTACATACAGAGCGAGATACATGGACTACCTTTTAGATTTGTCTATTGAACTGAACAATGGGTTCAAGTTGGCTTCTATGTGTCCAAATTGACGATAGGCATTTGCGAGTTGAGCAAAACAAGATGTACCAATTATCCGTCGGCAATTATCGGGTGCTATAAAATACGAAGTGTACAGTTAAGTGTTGAAGTATAGTGCGACTACAAATCAATTCATTCACGTTATAAAGCTGCATGCACATCCGCATATGTACGAGTCTCTATACACGTTTTCACCTTTGTGATCGGCTTTCATGCTTTTATACAATTCCATACCTGAAGGCCTATCAGCCGCAGTGTTGTGTCCATAAGCCCCAAGTTGAGTACTATGGTAGCCCACTCTGCACAATTTTCCATGATTGCTGATGTACTTCAACTTACAATTGAAGTTGTATATGCTTTGTTGTGAAAATTTTGGGATAATCATTTTCAGATTTCACAATCAAGAAGATTCACAACTATTTTTGTGTTTGTAGCTTCCTGCAAACCAGATTAGATATTCACCACATGATGCCGTGCCGTATAATTATCAATAGCAAATAGGTTTTCTACAGATTCATTTAGTCATGTTTAAAGATAATATATCCATGTTCTCATTTAACGAGGGATCTCATTATCAGGGAAGGCCATTTAGATAAGAATTTTGCAGTTATACAGCAGCATCCTTCATTCATGACCATAAATGAACACCACCAAAAGACCATAATGCGCTGCTATGGTGCGAAGCTAACTGTTGACATGACAAAATCTCTACACAGTAGAATCATATCCAGCAAAAAACAGCCTCTCCAGTATACAGTGGGGCGTTAGCTCAGTGGTAGAGCATTCGACTGCAGATCGAGAGGTCGGTGGTTCAAATCCGCCACACCCCTGAGTTTTTGCCAATTTTTTTTCAACACTTTTATCTGTTGACTAAATAGGCATGCACCCATGTGAAATTTTATGAAAATGAATTAATAAATGAAAGACGCAAATAATAGAACACGTAAAGTAGAAAATTTATTATAATCAACTGATACAAAAGCCCGAGTGGTTAAATGAAGATGAAATAGTGGTTCGCGCAGCGCAAACAAAAAAGTTCCGAAAAAATGATATCCTAAATACAATAAATTGCTTGTTGCGATGTCCTATGTGATAGTATTTTAAGGTAAGGAACACAAAATACGTAAATGCAATTCGACGGACTCAAGACTGTATATTACGACCATATTATTGATAAGTACGGCGAATAATGGTTCATTATATTATTTTAGTGGAAAACAGAGTTCGAAAGTCTCGAGAGTCATGCAAAGGTTGTATTAATTGACCATAAGGGTGTGAGATTCAATGGGAGGTGAGGAGTCGTACAGAGTATCCGTATCTTGAGTTGGTTCTCCTTGCAGCTGACACTGATTGCTAAGAGTACCAGCTCCACAGTCGCAGAAAAACCTAAAATAAAATATTTTACTGATCAATATTCAGATTTCAGAAGAGAAGGAAAGTTTATGACAAAGACAAACCAGCTGTATATTTTTAATGCATTTCAATTAGTGTTTACCTGTCATGTCTGATAAACTCGATGTCATGATCTGCATGACAAGTTTTTATGCAATTGACACATATAGCGTTCCGATCTGTAGTATTACATGTTCGACACCGATAAAAGTCATGCATAGGAAAACTCGTGTACGATGAAATTTTATATAAACACTGTCCGTTTTCAACAGCTTTTTGAACTGCGTCTTCATTACTGAACAGCTTATTTCCTAAAAGAACACAAAAAAGTTTAGTCATGCTAATGAAAAATGATTTTTCAAAAAAAAAACAACAGCTTTCCTTATACCTCGACAAACAGGAGTAACAGAAGAAGCTAAACAAAGGCCGCCAAATCGATTATTGAATATTTGATTGAACTCTAGAGTCGCAGTTGCATTATTTGTGATTTCGATGCCAGCGGCCAGACCATCAAAAATACGATTTCTGCGTAAAATAGGATGACTCTGAGTAGATATGAGAACACCGGCTTGAGCATTTCGACAGATGTCATTTTCTTCTAAAAGGCCTTTTCCACCATTGAAAATACAAATGCCTCCATCCCTTCCGTCATAAATTTTATTGCGCCTTAAGGTTGGGTTCGAGTCAGTCTTAATCCAGACACCAGCCATAGCATTGTCAAAGATTTCATTATTTTCGAGCAAACCTAACCCTCCATTGTACACTAAAACGCCTCCATTTTGACCACCCCATATTTTGTTTCCACGAATAACAGGATTGCTTCCAGTTCTATAAGTTCGCACAAAAGGGAGTCAAGTAATTAATAACACATCAGTGGTGCTGGTGAAGATATTTTTGGTAAAACAATGCAATCGCAAAATGTAATGAAAAGACTCACCTAATTTGAACACCAGAGTACAAGTGGTTAAAAATATCATTGTCCTCCAACCGGCCATGTCCATTGTCATAAAAATACACACCAACTTGTTTTCCCGAATGAATTCTATTCCGGCGCAGCACAGGTGTAGAACCTGTAGTAATCCACACTCCAGCCAACGAATTGGAGTAAACTTCATTTTCTTCTATCAATCCTTGCCCTTTCTCGTGAACATAAATGCCGCCATGTTGCCCATGATGTATTTTATTGTGTCGTACAATTGGGTCACTGTTTGTACGAATCTGAATACCAGCTAATGCATTTCCGTAGATGTTGTTGTGCTCTATTAATCCTCTCCCTTCCCCAAAAATGTAAACCCCTCCTTGATGACCATTATAAATTTCATTTCTGCGTATTGTAGGATTGCTTTGGGAGGTAATCCATACACCAGCGAAGTTATTTGAATGAATTTTGTTTTCAATGAACTGTCCTTGCCCACTTTCGTGAACGTAAATTCCGCCTGTTTGTCCATGATGAATTTCACAATGAACAACAGTCGGATTTGCTCCAGCTTTTACTTCAAAGCCCGCAATTCTGTTGTTGTGAATATCATTGCCCTCAAAGTACCCCTTTATGAAAAAACATACAGTTAAACTGCTTCCAATCCACTAAAAGCAATAACTTCAGTCTGGAAATAAATATTACTTCTACGAAAAAAAAGAGCCTACCAATCCATTATCAAAAGTAAATATTCCCACATCTCTTCCATGATGAATATGATTTCTTCGCATAATTGGATTTGCATAATTTTTCACCCATATTCCTGCTAATGCATTTCTACTTATTTCATTGTCCTCATACGTTCCGTGTGCGTAATCTGTGATATAGAGGCCAACATTTTCACAATCACTGATGTCACAGTGTCTTAGCAGTGGTTCTGCTCCAGCTCCGTTTACACAGACAGCTGCTCCGACTGTAAATTATACACGTGAAACGTTAAGGTTAAACTTTAGAAAACCGTTACCCAAAAGAAAATAGAGAACACCTTACTAATTCCTTACCAGCGGATAAACTTCTAATTATACAATGATCAACGATAGAGGAAGCACTGTCTTTTATTTCGAGGCAGTAGTGCTTATGATGGGGTGCAGATGAAGCTGCTGAGTCGGGTGAAAATTTCAAAGTTACATAACCCAAGTAGGCTTGCTGAGCTCCTTCCACAAACATAACAACTGTTTCTCTATCAGTCTCTAATACAACTCTATCGGCTACTAATTTCCCCCCAGCAGCTCCAATAATCTGAAAGGAACAAAAACAAAGTTGACATAAAATGTCCCCAGATAATAAATCCAAGACATTAGGTATAGCGGTATACTATGCAGAAAATAATAATACTCACCTCTATACTTTTATCAATCACAAGAAATTGGTTCGAGTAATGGTTAGAGTGAAGTAAAATAAATCTTTGTTGAGTTTGATTGTCTTTCTGAACAAGTGATATGGCAGCATATATGGTGTCAACACAGGCAATATTTCTTCCTGATAAAAGATCACTGTACAAGTCTTCTTTTCCAGGCCGAACATGAACAGCTACGTTAAGCTGTCTGAAAGACTCTTTCCAAGGATTTTTCTTCCGTTCCTCTTCCTCGAGGTCCTCCTTGCTGCTGATTAATTTATATTTGCATGGACCGAACCTATACATTGGCACTTCGTACTCGAATAGAGAGGTGTATAATTTGCGCCACAACTTGTGATCATTGGAAATTACATTGAATCTTTTACAAACTTGAGCAACTCGACACAAATCTCTCTCTTTTAGGTAGCTAAAAATAGTGAGAAGAATCTCATCGGGAAAGGTGCATAGAAGGTAGTGTGATGAAGACGGTTGAGTAAATGCATTCATAGTTGAGGCTTGTAACGTGTCGCTACAATCAATGGGATCTCCATCCCGACCACCTTCGGGTAATATACACTCCTCATCATCTACTAAAGAGGCTGTGGAACCGGATGATAAACAGTCACTTCCACCCTCTAAAAAAATTCATAGAAACTGATAAATAAATTTTTATCTCCGAAAATATCTCTAGAAACATGAGATACTTACCAATGAAAGAAGCAATGATTTTATGCTGTTTCTTATTAAGATGACTCCCCAGTACAGTTGTGGAGGCATTAGTAGTGGCAGTGGCAGCTCCCGTGCAAGGACTTGGAGGACTTAAGAGATTATTGTTTGCAGCAGAAGTGGAGACGTTCCCAGTATTACTTTCCCCCGAAGGACAACAGCCAGAAGTATTAGCAGGGGATTTCCTCCGAAGATCATACGGACTGGAGTGCTGGTAAGCAGCAGAGCTACTAGTGGAAGCCTGAGAATGCTCAGAAGAAGATGATGATGACGACAAAGCTAATTGATTATCTCCACTACTACCAGAAGACGCAGTTAAACCTTCTTCAGAATCTAAAATCATCAGAATACAATACACATTATAGTGCAAAATACCAACCCTGAACTTTCAAACAACGGGAATGAAAATGTACCATTATTTCTTCTCCGAGCGGAAGTGGCAGTAACTCTAGCTCTTTTTGATCTCCGAGCTCCGGAAGAGCTAGCTGCAGCACTAGGCATTCTTCCGTGATGATTTCTCGTCCACGGGTGAAAATTTCAACACGTTCAAATTGCACACAACAAATTAAATACAAACTAAACACTTTCTACAACTTTCTACAATCTGTGTGGTACACATTCAGCTTTCCAAATCGCCAAGAAACCGAGAGCACATCTATCTGTATTCCTTCTGTA
>Ga0210040_10010791_pt1 | contig 10432 bp, 7 predicted proteins | sample CryGeyCG12114_NA_FD_185462 | JGI IMG/M metagenome (GOLD analysis project Ga0210040, IMG submission 185462) | Groundwater microbial communities from aquifer - Crystal Geyser CG19_WC_8/21/14_NA (SPAdes) (version 2) | ecosystem: Environmental > Aquatic > Deep subsurface > Groundwater | place: USA...
GGCTGCTGATACACCAACTGCCCATCCTGATAAAAAGCAACCGGATTAGTATGGCGGTTCTCGTCGGGCGTTCTGAAAATATTTAACCGATGGACAATGCGTACATCAGTAAAACCCTTTTGGTGCAAAGCTTCATTAAGCGGCCGCTGCCCCACAAACTCGTACAGCCGGTTGAAGGCATCATTATCACTCACCAGAAATACTTTTTTAATATAATGCGCGATAGAAGGCTGACCGTTTTCAGAAGTGCTGTCTCCCCTGACGGGGCTTTGCCGGCTATAGGCGCTGTCTATCTGTAGGGGCGTTTGTTTGTTGAGGCCTTTAATGTTGAGATTATTCAGTTTCTCGAGCGCCACCAAAGCCGTAGGCAGTTTTACGGTACTGGCCGGGTAAAAATATTCCTGCGGGTTAAGCCGGTATGCATATGAAGTGAAATGGGGATTGTTCTCCGCGTCGCGATCGATCTGCGTGTACAGTATCTGAACCCTATACTTTTCCGGATGAGCCAGTATCTTCTGAAAATGCTCCGGATGCGCTTTCATAATTCTTTCAACCATCTTTTTCCGCTTTATCCTTTGTGCCGCCACAGGCAGCGAAGCCATTAAATAAGTCAGCAGCAGGAACATCAGGCAAGTAAGGTGCGGCAGGTTCTTGTTGCTGTACAGGCTGGTATTGCTCATGGCGCTTTTAAGTGTGTTCAGGCATATAAGTTAATCACCTTTTATTATATCTCCAATATATTCTGATTTTAAGGAATTAGTCTTTTATACCTTTTTAAAGAAACAATCCGGCACTTTGGTACAGCCTTGGGTTTAAGCTGGCTTTTCCTTATCTTTTCCTGTTCGTGCGCAAATTAAGTAAAGTACCGAAAGAATCTGGTATGCCTGGCTGCGCTATACTTAGTCTGAGCTTTTGCTGCCAGGTTTAAACTATTAAGATGTATGGTAACTGCGTCGCTATACTTTAACTGCCAAAACTGGCAGCCAACCAAAAATAAAATCAAATGAAAACAGCAAAGCTTTTACCTGTGCTCGCCACGCTCCTCTTCCACAGCGCCTATGTATGCGCGCAGGATTATAAAAAGCTGCACCAGGAGGCCATTGTGGCAGATACGCACAACGATGTGCTGATAAACGTGATGGAAGGACTGGATATAGGAAACGACCTGACCGGCAAAACACACTCTGATCTGGCACGTTTTAAAGCGGGTGGCGTGGATGTGCAGGTTTTCTCTGTCTGGAGCGAAGGCAGCCTGGGCAAGGGCCACGAATTTAAATATGCTATGGCGCAAATCGATTCGCTGTATGCCATTGCGGCGCGCAACCCTGATAAGATGCAGATAGTGACCACGCCTGCCGGACTGATCAAAGCAGTGGAACAAAAAAAGCTTGCGGCCATGATCGGCGTAGAAGGCGGCCACATGATAGAAGACAACCTGGCTTACCTCGACAGCCTGTCTGCACGCGGTGCGCAGTACATGACCCTCACCTGGAACAACTCTACATCCTGGGCCACATCGGCCAAAGACGAAGCAGAAGGCACCGTGCCCAACGCAAAAAAAGGCCTCAATGATTTTGGCAGGCAGGTGGTGCGCCGGATGAACAAGCTGGGTATGATGGTGGACCTGAGCCACGTGGGGGAGCAGACTTTCTGGGACGCTATACAAACCACGACCAAACCTGTGCTGGTGTCGCATAGCTGCGTGCATGCCATAAACCCGCATTTCAGGAACCTGACAGACGCGCAGATAAAAGCAGTTGGTAAAAATGGCGGCGTGATAGATCTCAATTTTTTCTCCGGCTTTCTGGACAGCAAATTCGACAAGCGCCAGGCGCAGTTTATGGCCAGGCACAAGCCGGAACTGGATTCTCTGAAACAACTTAAGTGGTCTTCCGACGCCAGCACGGCATGGATCGAAAAGCAATACCCGAAAGAGGCTGCCCAGGTGCGTCCGCCGCTGTCGCTGTTGCTCGACCACCTGGATCATATTGTGCGGCTGGTTGGCATAGACCATGTGGGCCTGGGCTCTGATTTCGACGGCATCTCCTCCACGCCGCAGCAACTGGATGATGTAACGGATTTCCCCCTGATCACAAAGGAACTTCTGGCCAGAGGTTACAGCAAAACAGATATCGAAAAGATTTTTGGCGGTAACTTTATACGGGTGTTCAAAGCAAATGCCGGTTCCTGATTTTGGCGCATGCTGCAACGTATGCGCTCATTCTTTACTTGCTTTTGTAAGCTGCAAACAGTAAACTTATACTATATACATATTTCAGGTTAAGATCTCTCCTGTCGCGGAGATGACAGAGAAGTATAAACTTGCTTATCAGTATGATAAAATAGCTAAAATTAATGCTGCACCTATACTTATATTTTATAGTATTTTAACCCCAACGTAATGCTAAAGGAAGAACGGCAGGCTTTCATCATCAAGCAAATTAACTTGCACAACAAAGTCCTTTCCTCAGATTTGAGCACTCAGCTTAATGTGTCGGAAGATACCATCAGGCGGGATTTGCATGAACTGGCTGAAAGCGGCAAAATTCTGAAAGTACACGGCGGCGCTTTGTCACGGTCGTTTCACTACCCTTTTCAGCAGAGCGAAGTATACGCCAAGGACTCTAAAAAAGAAATAGCCCGGAAAGTGATACAGCTGCTGCACGACAATATGTTTGTGCTGGTTGGCGGCGGCACCACCATGATAGAAGTGGCACGCATGCTGCCCGATAGCCTGAAATGCACTTTTTTTACCGTAAGCCCTCTGGTAGCGCTCGAGCTGGCCGAACATCCTAACGTTGAGGTTATACTTATAGGAGGCCAGTTATCGAAGAGTTCGCATATTAGTTACGGCGCCCAAGTGATCAATCAGCTTTCCGAAATTCGGGTAGACCTGTGCATTTTAGGAACAAACGGACTTTCACTGGCCGATGGCATGACGGATTCGGACTGGGAAGTAGTGCAGGTAAAAAAAGCTATGCTGAAATCTGCCAGGAAAACAGCCGTTATGAGCATTGCCGAAAAACTCGACTCGATCCAGAACATGAAAGTCTGCAACCTAAGTGCTATCCATTACCTGATTACCGATCTGAAACCAGACAGCACGGCGCTGACAGAATATGCCAAAGCTGTAACTGTACTTTAACAGTCAGCAGCAACCTCTTCATTTTGTAGTTTTGATAGCTGCATGAAATATTGGTATATCCTAAACTGCCTGGTTCGGGGGTAAAATGGATTGATTGGCGTGTAAGTTTGATCTTATCTTTGCTTAGCTCAATTAACATATAAGTTATATCGGCTGTTTTGAACCTGCTATTACTTTGTCCGCAGCCTTCCAGCGCGTTTCTTCACCTTTGTTAGGCTTGCTGGTGAGCAGCAGGCACAGGAACGTAATCAGGCCGTTTACCACAATCAGTTCAAAGCCCATTACATAGCCAATCCACGTCAGCGAAGAACTATCTATGATATAGGTAATGGCCGGCGAAAGAAGGCAGATAAATGGCACAAATCTGTCTGTAACAATGCGTTTGCTTATCATACCAAAAGCAAAGAGGCCAAGCAGCGGCCCATATGTATAACCAGCCGCTTTAAAAATTGCATTCACCACAGAGTCATCGTTAATCAACCGGAAAACCAGAATCACCAACAGCATAATCACTGAAAAAGCCACGTGCACGATGTGCCGCGTTTGTATAAGCCGGCTGTCGTTCTGATCCTCTCTTTTCTCGAAGCCCATGAAATCGATGCAAAAGGAAGTAGTTAAAGCTGTGAGAGCCGAATCGGTGGTGGCGAAAGTGGCGGCCGTTAAACCGAGCATAAAAACCACCGCGGGTATAACATTCAGGTAATTCAGGGCGATTTCGGGGAACAGGTAATCCGGCGTGCGCAGGGCGGCCACATTAATCTGGTTGGCATCGGCATACTGGTAAAGCAGGGCGCCCACACTCAGGAAAAATATGTTGATGCATACAAACACAGCCGTAAAAGTGAGCATATTCTTCTGGGCTTCGCCGATGTTTTTGCAGCTCAGATTTTTCTGCATCAAATCCTGATCAAGGCCCGTCATGGCTATCGTTACAAAAATACCACCCATAAATTGCTTGATGAAGTGGTTTTTGCTGCCGATAAAATCCTCCCAGAAAAATATTTTGGAGTAGGAGCTGTTTTTTACCGCCTCGAACGTTCCCATTAGATCCAGGTTCAGGCTTCTGGCAATAAACCAGATAGACAGCAGTACCGACGAGAGCAGGAAAACCGTTTGTAGAGTATCAGTGATAATGATGGTTTTGAGGCCGCCCTTGTAAGTATAAGACCAGATAAGTATAAGGCAAATGCCAACTGTTACACCAAAAGGCACTTGCCAGGCATCAAAAATAAATTTCTGCAACACAATGGCCACCAGGTATAGCCTGAAAGCGGAGCCGATAATGCGGGAAACCAGAAAGATCATCGCCCCGGACTTGTAACTCCAGAACCCCATACGCCGCTCCAGGTAAGTATAAATCGAGATAAGGTTCATGCGGTAATACAGCGGCAGCAGCACGGTGGCTATCAGCACAAAACCTACGGCATTGCCAAGCACAAACTGGAAGTAGCCGAAGCTGTTGTTGCTCACGGCGCCCGGCACCGAAATAAACGTAACACCGGACAGGGCGGTGCCAATCATACCGAAAGCCACGAAATACCACTTTGAGTTTCGGTTGGCAATAAAGAAGCTGGAATTATCGGATGCCCCTTTCGAAGTCAGGCGGGAAATACCTATCAGCACGGCAAAATAACCTACCAGAAATAACAGAAGAACTATGGGTGGCATATGTTTTTATCTATCAGAATATAAGTTAAAACAACGTATAAAGGCATTTCCGTGCTTATATACTTCGTTTTAGAGATTGAATTTACAGGTATAAATAACTGACTGTAAAACTCAGGCTAGGATGTTATAAAAGAAACTGCCCCTCCCAAGCTATATAATTAGGACACCAACTTAAAATGCACTTATTCAATTATATTCCTGCTTCATGCTTACAGCTTGCATAAGTATAAACAAGTATAAAACGTGGCGCACGCCAGTTGAAAACTGGCCCTAAAATGGGCTCCAAGTTGAAAACTTGAAGCAGGTAAAAGCTTACTTTCCCTGACAGTACCTTACACCATGTAATGGCCAGAAGCATAGAGCAATGAAGCTATTTATACATAAAAGCCACCACTACCACAGCAAATCAGGATGAAATCATCACGCTTTCTATCGCTTTGCGCACATTGCCATACTTTTCTAAAAGCGCGGTGGCCGTTTGCTCATCCTTACCTGTTTCGGCCATAATAATCCGGACGCCGCGGTGATAGAGCTTGTGGTTACTGAGCTGCATGTCCACCATTTTGTTTCCTTTCACTTTGCCCAACTGTATCATTACCGTAGTGGTTAGCATATTTAACACGAGCTTTTGCGCCGTGCCGGATTTCATGCGGGTAGAGCCGGACAGAAACTCGGGGCCAACCACCACCTCTACCGGATATTTCGCTTCGGCAGCTACCAGGCTGCCGGCATTGCAAACCACACACCCCGTTACAATGCCCTGCTTATTGGCCATCTGTAGCCCACCGACAACGTAAGGCGTGGTGCCCGAAGCAGCGAGGCCGACTACCACATCCTGGTCGTTTATGTTATACACCTGCAAATCTTTCCAGGCTTGCTCCATATCGTCTTCGGCAAACTCCACGGCTTTGCGGATAGCGCCATCACCGCCTGCTATCAGCCCTACCACCCTATCAAAGGGCACTCCAAAAGTAGGTGGGCACTCCGAGGCATCCAGCACACCCAGGCGGCCGCTGGTGCCTGCACCAATATAAAACAGGCGGCCGCCCGCTTTCATTTTTTCGGCAGTTACCGCAGCCAGTTGCTCTATCTGCGGAATCACTTTTTCTACGGCAAGCGGCACGGTTTTATCTTCGTTGTTGATGTTTTCCAGTATCTCCCTGACAGACATCTTCTCGAGATGATTGTAGTTTGAGTCTCTTTCAGTAACTATTTCCATTTCTGTGTAATTTCTTTTGTTGTTTTCCAGCCATTTTCCCAACTATTTATACGTAGCGTTTATCCCCGACGCCGGTTACTTTTCCGGGTGATAACTTAAACAGGCTATTTTACCGTCCATGGTGCTCACCACTACCTGGTTCTTTTCCAAAGGCATCACGGGGTTCATCAGGCTGTTCGATATTTTATGCTGCCACAGCACATTTCCCGTTTTCCTATCTATGGCGCAGGCCAAACCAGAGTGCGTGGGCACATATATCACGCCCCTGCTTTCGACAATAGCTGAAGGCGCCAGTTCGTAAGGCAGCTGCAATTTTGCTTTCCAATCAAGCTGCATGGTGTTGGCAGCAGTGGAAACACCATACAACTCGCCATCCATTGTTTTCACGTATACCAGCGAACCATCAGCCGACAAGCCCATCGACTCGCGCACCCGTATGTCGTCCTTCTTTTCGCGCCATACTACCTGGCCTGTTTTAGCATCCAAAGAGGTCATGTAACGGTCCGGGGCTACGATAAAAACACGGCCATTTACAGCCACCGGATAGCAGGCAGCCGGCGAAAACATGCGGTTGGCCGAGCCGTTGTTCCATTTCCAGACCTGCCTGCCTGTTGCTTTATCCAGCGCGTAAAAATCGTTTCCCCAACTGCCGAAGTATACTTTGTCCTGATAGATCAGCGGCCTGGTTACCACAAAGCCTTTTACCTGGTCAAAGTCCCACTTCACTTTGCCGGATTTCAGATTCAGCGCTCTGAAATGCCCATCGGAACCGCCAATATATACTATTTTGTCCTGAATAACAGGGGAGCCGAGCACTGGTTTTTGGGTAGCCGTCTTCCAGACCAGCTTTCCGGTTGAAGCTTTGAAGCCGTAAATACTGTTGTCGGAGGAGCCCACTATCACGAGCCCTTTAGCTACAGCCGGCGTGGAATATATTTTGCCGCCCGTTTTAAACATCCATTCCCGCTGGCCCGTTTTCCTGTTCAGCGCGTAAACTTCCCCTTTGGTATTGGTGGCTATAATCAGGTCTTTATACGTTGCGGTGCCTGCCCCTACGTCGCTGTCGTCCTGGTATGTCCATACAACTTCTACCTGGTCATACTTCCTGTTCATGGCAAAAGAAGGTCTGGCATACGTCGTTTTATCCTGATCGAAATGATGGTTGACTAGCGCAACTTTTGCCCATCCAGGCAGCGTTTTTACCTGCGGCCTGCGCACGGCAAAGCTGGCGGTATCATGAGCAATGGTTACAATGTTGTAGCCGCCCAGGCTATCTTTTGCGCGCAGGTTAGAGCGGCCCATGATGCCTGGTATCCCTTCAAAATCATACTTGTGGTTGGCATGGCCGTGCCCGCACATTATTAACTGCACATTGCGTTGTTTTATCAGATCGATGGCCTCATACCAGTTGTTCTGCGCTGAATCCTGGGGATAATGGTTCAGATAAATCACAGGCATTTGCGGGTCTTTCATGTGCGTCAGCACCGAATCGAGCCATACTATGTTTTCGCGCGGCACCTGCCCCGGCCCCATGCGCATGTTCGGCCCCGAGCTGGTGCCGGCAAACAGGTAGCCCTTGTAAGTAAAGGCAAAAGTTTCCGCCCCGAATACCTTCCGAAAGGTGTTGCTGCCGCTCTCCGACCAGTTAGCGTCATGGTTACCAGCAATGATGTGCCACGGTTTGTTCAGTTCATCCAGTATCTGCTTTGCCTGCGTCAGTTCTTCATCAGATCCAAATTCGGTAATATCGCCCGTAACTACTACAAAACGCAGCGTGGTATCGGCGTTAATGTCCTGAACCGTGCGTTGCAAATCTTCGGCGGCTGTGTTGCCGCCGATGTGGGTATCCGTCACAAAAGCAAAGTTAAAGGCTTCCTGCGCTTTGCCTGCAACAGGTGCCAGCAAAGCAACAATGAGCAGTAATAAAGTATAGTTTATTTTGGTCATTATCAGAGATATCTTTTCCCAAATAGAGTTACAGCAGAGGCTTACCCGCCCTGCTGTGGTGCTGAGGCTACCTTTTGCATAAACTCAGGCTGCGTTTTTGTGCGGCAATATTGCTGCAGGCAAATAGTAGCATCGTGTAAATTGTTCTTTTAAGTGATTAAATCTACAAATAAATTTTAAATAAGTATTTCTTAAGTGCTGCTATTTTAGGCATAACACGCATAAAACCGCAACAAGGACACCATTTCCTGCCAACTTTATAGTTAGCAATTATTCCCGGTTTAAAGCTATCACTGCTGCGCAGTACCTTTTGCCCACGTTTCAGGCATATACAAATAACAACAAGCTGTGAAACTGCTTAAATTGACGGCATTGGAGTTAGGCTTGGTTTCATTTCAAGACTCTTCGTGAATCTATCGTAATTTACAGTCATTATTTAATTCGCTTAACAATGGCATTTGCCGTAGTGCTTTCGTTTTTTAGTCTGTCGATGGCTGTTACAAGGTAGCGGTAGGTATGGCCGGGTGCCATGCCCTCGTCTGTAAACGAGGTAAGCGTAGGGTCGAAGCTTATTTTTATAATGTTAGCCGGATTGCCCAAGGCAAGTGGCTCGTTGCCCTTAAAACGATAAATTACATAGCCATAAACTTGGCTGCTATCACTTCCTTCGGAGCTATCCCATTCAAGCCTGGTTTTCCTGTTCGACTTGAAGAACAGGAACTTCTTCTCGCGCAAGTTCTGCGGCGCAGGCAGCGGCACACTATCCAGCCACGTCATTACGGGTGGCAGGGCAGCGTACCGGTAAAAGTCGTGCTGCAGCGAATCGCGAAATCCGGCCAGATTGTTGGTGAGTGATTTGGAACTGAAAAATACGCTGCCCTGCACACTAGGGTTCTGGCGCAGGTAGCGCATCTGGTTGGGCAACTGCTGTTTATCACGCCAGCCTTCGCGGTCTTCCATGGCCCGGTATACGGCCTGGCCTATGTACAGGTGCTTGCCAAATGCGTTGGCGCTCCACCAGTCTAGCAGCTTTTCGTAAGGCGCGGCCGGATAGTTAAAGGGGAAGTATACCTGAGGATTAACATAATCTACCCAGCCCTGCTGCGCCCACTTGCGGGCATCGGCAAACAGAGCGCTGTAGCCCGACAAGCCGTTACTTTCGGAGCCCCTGGAGTCCTGCGCTTTGTTGCGCCAGATGCCAAAAGGGCTAATACCAAATTTTACATAGCTTTTCGCCGCATGTATGCTATCCGATAAAGTATGAATGAGCGTATCGACATTGTTTCGCCGCCAGTCGTCGATGTTGGCGAACTGCGCTCCATAGCGCTGGTAGATAGCGGAATCCGGCAACGGCTCTTTGCCTGGGTATGGGTAAAAATAGTCGTCGAAATGGACGCCATCAATATCATAATTGCGCACCACATCCAGTATAACCTGTATGATGTATGCCCGCACTTCAGGCAGGCCGGGGTTAAAGTATTTCTTGCCATCATAAGTAAAAAACCACTCGGGATGCGTGCGCGTGATGTGGGTGGCGCTGGTATGGGAATCGTCCAGATCGTTGGTGGCGCGGTAAGGGTTAAACCAAGCATGCAGTTCCATGCCGCGTTTATGGGATTCCTCTATGGCAAAGTCCAGCGGATCGTAAAACGGCTCCGGAGCCTGGCCCTGTTTGCCCGTCAGAAACATGCTCCACTCCTCCCGTCCTCTGCCGTAAAAAGCATCGGCTGAGGGGCGAATTTGCAGCATGATGGCGTTTATACCTGTTTTCTGATGTTCGTCCAGTATTTGTATTAGTTCCTGCTTCTGCTGGTCTGATGTTGCGCCCGCCACCGGCTTAGACGGCCAGTCGATGTTCTGCACCGTGGCTATCCAAACGCCTCTGAATTCACGTTTTGGTGGCACCTCAAGCTGCCGAGCATAAAGTATGGGGGCGGCAAAAAGAAGAGCAATCAGTAAAGTATAACTTTTGATCATAGCAAGGCGGGTGAACCTGGGGATTAAAAAAACCCTCCAAAGATTTCGCCAATGGAGGGCTTTTATGGTAGAAATTAGAAATTATTACCAACCTGGGTTTTGCGCCAGTTCTGCTCCGTTGTCGCTGTATAACTTAACTTGATCCAGCGGCAATGGACTCAGGTAAACTCTTGGGTCTACAAGCAATCTCTGCGTTCCTGCACTCGGCGCTGGGATGATGTATCCTTCTTCGCCGTCCGTGAGTTCCACGCGAAGATTGGTACCCGGATAATCTGCTTTATTTATCCAGGCGCCCCTATTAGTACCAGGGTTTGCTTGGGTGTCAGCATACTCCAGTTTCTTCCATCTCCTGAGATCATCCAGCCTGAAACCTTCAAATATTAATTCCACTCTTCGTTCCCGGCGTATTTCCCAGATAAGGGGCGGTACTGTCGGATCTCTTTCCGGATCATCGTATACTATGCCATTCACAGCCG
>Ga0210040_10010792_pt1 | contig 10432 bp, 6 predicted proteins | sample CryGeyCG12114_NA_FD_185462 | JGI IMG/M metagenome (GOLD analysis project Ga0210040, IMG submission 185462) | Groundwater microbial communities from aquifer - Crystal Geyser CG19_WC_8/21/14_NA (SPAdes) (version 2) | ecosystem: Environmental > Aquatic > Deep subsurface > Groundwater | place: USA...
ATGCATTTACTATTTAGCGTGCATTGTAATTTTTTAGTACGTGAAGGAAAGGAACTAACAGGATCTAGCAGATTGCACAATAAAGATAAAAAAGGACAATGAGCAAATGATGTCATACATAGTGAGTGGAGGAACACGATTGTACAACTTATTTTATTGCCTCTTTCCATCCAGTTTTTATCATTTCCAAGATCCGTGGGAATGCAAAAATTAATGTGCGCTGCAAGACAAGCTGAAAGGATATTTTATGCTCTGCTAGAATGTGAAACCAAAAGGATACCACTGATTTTCATTGCTAATTCATCACTCATTAAGCAATTGTAACTGTATAGAATTCCAGCAGCTGCGTCGTTACCATAGCCAATCCATGGGTATGAGGAATCCTATCTCATTCATAGCTGGTTAGCATAAGTTAAATAACGTTTTTATAACATTTGAAATGTGACACTAGGTGTGATAGAATTACACACCTACAATTTGTGAAACCTTCATTAACCCTCTCAATAATATTAACAGCGCATATGTCCCTCTCTGTAGTCTAATATTATGGCCAAAGCCTTGAAACTAAATTTTCTAAATGCTGTTGGATTGTACTCCTCTTTACGATGGTTGCCATGTGACCTCTCTTCCCTTAATATACAAAATTTCAAAGTATTACCATCATCTCCTTAGTAGCTAGTGTAAATCGTTTGAATTCAACGGTTAGCTTACTGACTTACTGAACTTTCCTGTTTTGAAAATTTCAAATACTGTATGTCACTCTACAACTTTAGTTAGTTTAGTTACCACAAGGGATATAACTAAAAACTTGTGCACGGCCTCAATGCCAATTAAGCTATTTAATCATGGCCATCAAACGCTCACTATCATTTTGCATGGAGAAGGTATGTGCGTATTGTTGAATATTTCAAAACCTGTAAGATTAATCGAGCCTCATCACTATTTAACTAACTGTGAATGGCGTAGAAATGACGCAAATGCTCCATCAGATTAGCAGGGTGTGCTCAACGAGTCATTTAAACACGTGACTACATGCCTGTCTGAAACCAGAAAGACTGCTAACTAACTAACTAACTAACTATACTACAATGCGGAGGCAGGTGATATGCAAGTTTTGTAAACGGAAACAATGTTTTAAACACGGTACTTTTTCTTTCATGCTCTCTCTCAAGCTGAAAAGTAAATGGTTCCTTCCTCCTCTCAAAATTGTTGCTTACCCGAAACTACAAGTACATCACACACAGGACTCCTTCCTCTGTGCACTGCCTTTAATTTCGAGAAATTAAATTTTCCGTCGGGAACGTGTTGGATGGGATAAATGGGACCTGTGTAAACCCCATCACCCCTTACTGTGCGTGCTCATCGCGTGCTTCAAAAACAATAAAGCAAGTTGGTAACTAACTAACTATAACTATCTCCTTACGTACTTTGTCCATGTGTGCTTTAAGAAGGGACCTAATGAGTTAGTCAGTACATCTGGACAGGCTACCACACTCAAGGATCACCTTGTAATCTATCTCTGTGTTGTTCTGTGGGCACATTCAAAACAAGAGCCTTGTAATCCATATATCAGTCTGACACTCATAATATAATCAAGGGAAGACTTTATTTGCCACGTACTAACTACGATTAGGTCTGTGTGCCACCAAAATTCTTCATGTCTTCATCTTTGACTCAAAACAAGCTTTTGTTCCGTATATAGTATACTCTGTGACTGTATTATTTACACTCAAATCGTATCAATTTTCACATTAACTGTTTAAAGTGGCAAGAAAAACTTGTACTAACTAACTAACTAACTAGGATTTAAATTGTATTTGACTCCGATTGTATGCCCTTGACAGTAAAAGAAGGCAATAATCGGGGATACACTTAGTTTCCCTGCAGTCTGTCATCATAAATATTTTAGAGTCCCGCCAATTCTTGCATTGCTCACTTCTCCTTGGTTAGAGAATTAGATGAGCGGTGGTAGACTTGTTCAAATAGCTACCTGCGTTTCTTCCTAGGCCATGCTAATGTTTCTGGTTATTTGGTTCGTTAGTTTGTCAGGACTCAGGACCCATAGACAAGCTGACTGACTATGTGGACGTTCCATCCCGGAGCAGTATTTCCATATGCCAGGTCCATCCATGGGGACAACAAAGGATGGAAGGAAGGAGCCAACTGATATGACTCGAGTGGGAAAAACACCTTGCCGGTATGTCACGGAAATTATTCTTTCCCTTCCGTCCGTCCGTCCTTCCTTCCTTCCGCATGTATTCACAAAAAAGCGATGCATGTATATTATATGGCCAAGTGTAATGATAATAATAACAACATGTGAATGAGAGGGAAGACTTGATCATTTTGGACATCATGTGTAATTTACTGGTTTTATGATTATTACATTTGTATGTACATACATTTAAAGTCTACATGTTTTCGGTATACGATCAGTACCCACTCGGTACTGCACATTGTATACTCACTTAGACACAGGTTGCTTGTTGTATGTATAATGAATAGACACTGGCACTGTAGATTCCGTATTTATGTTGAAGGGGACTGCTGCAAAAGGGAGGTATACACTGTGAGTGAGCAAACAAACTTGAGAATTTCATCTTATTCGTCTCGTTGTAATGACCTGGAGAAAAATCAAAAGTGTTCATTTCCAATGAGCTTATTATGCTAAGAGTGATCTTGTGGATGAAATGGATATCTTTTTTAGTTTCGTTATAATTCCAAGAGTAGCATGCATGCACATGTTTGCAGTTAGGTTGAACTAAAAAACATGGAGTTCAATTTCTTTGGATATGTAGTTTGGTTTTGGAATTTCAAAGAAATGCTCGGCTATAAGAGTTTTAATGGGAGTATGAAGTTTTTATGTGATTTTCAGGCTAGCTAGTGCACACTGTTGTACCCTCATTTGTATGATGTATGATTAAGAAAGGTGAGTTAGTTAGTTAGTTAGCTCGTGTTTGTTTACTCCCGTGTCTTTCCCTTCCATAAAGATACATGGCTGAGGGTTGTTCCCTCCTCGTAAAAGAAATGAACATTACCGGGGATGGCACACGTTTCAGGCAGTGCATGTAGTATTTTGGTGTGTGTCTTATGGGCATTGGTCTTGCTGTCTGTGTTTTTTTGGGGTTCATCATGCAAATAGTAAGTAAGGTGCCATATGATATGAGAAGGCCCTCAAAAAAGTGGAAGGAGCAGCCGGGTTAATAATGTGATGATAATTATAGGAAAAGGAAAAGAACACCCTCAATATGCTCCTTTTAGTAGTGCGATGATGAACGCATCTGCTTGTGAACTGCCAAGTGTCGTTAGAATCAATTCCTGTTGGTTCTATTTAGGCTTGAATTGGTTCCTTGTATGTTTTATGAGTTCAAGTCGGAAGCTTTCCCGGTTTTTTTAGCTCCCATCCAATAAATAGGGCTTCAGAGCTGTCAGTATTTTCACTCCAATAAGACAATATGGAGCTGACTGACTGAGAATCCATCCTATTGCCATTTGGTAATAAAAAATAATTGACTGAAATATGGGACTGAGAAATTTAAAATTCAAATTAATGCATTTCTATATAAAATGGAAGGAAAGTTTCTCTGAATCACCATAATTTGTGTGCTGTTCGTAATTTAATGAGCATAATCCGGCAATTTAGGTTGAAGGCATAAATTGATTGAGCCAAATGAAGTTAATGCCGTTTGCACTCGAGTATAGTCATAAAAGAGTTGCTAATTTTACTTTTCATTTTTTGCCAGCTTTTAAAAGTTACTGGCTTCAGTTTCAATTGCACTAACTATAGTTTTATTTGTTTTCCAATAGAGCATGGAGAATTGAGATTTCCGAGACCTGACTCTTGAAGTAAAGAGGTCTTTAATATAGCCTGTTTTCTTAATGCTTAAGATCACAATTTTTTTTATTAACGCACATAAACTTATCCAATTTGAATAAAAATCTATGAAGAAACCCACTTGGGTGGAATATGCTACGCATATGCACCTTATAGGCCCAGTACAAGCACTTTTTTCTACTACTTTGTGTACTCTCTTTTTTCACACATTTATTTTCATCGTACTATTATTACTGCAGCTTGGAGGATGAGTTACTTGTTGTAAACCTTATTTCAGTTATTTTCTTTTCCCTAGTTTGGCTCCATCTTGCACAGTAGTGGGATCATGTCCACACTTTTTGGTGCAATGCTGTTTTATGCATGCATGTGAAATACATAAGCATCACATCTTCAGTCTCACATTAACTGCAGTGTTTGCATGTACGAGAGATTTATTGCAGCCCATTGGTATTGAGGGAAACACGGAGATGGAACATCTTCATACACCATATATTTGTATCACCACGCTTTGCTCCACTAACTAACGAGTCCTAGCTCACACCCATGTCGTCAATAGGGAAAATAAAAGTTCACCCAGCCAAAAAAGAAGACTCATATTTTGGCACCCAAAGTTCTGAAAACTCTCCCTGTACATTACGCGCCCCATTTCGGCATGAAAAACCGGCTTTTATGGAAACATTGCAGTAAAAATCCAAAATATCCGTTGGGCTCCCATTACCATACATTCCATGCATGCATTTCTCTACAAGCAAGCTATACTCCTATGATAAATGTAGCGTTTTCGTTTACAATGCTGTTACTTACTTAGTTAGTACATTTCATGAACGGAGGATACTCTAAAATACTTTGTGCTCATAGACATAGAATTGAGCAGAAATAATAATGCAATGAAATAATGCTTATGCCTGCGTTCATTGGCTGACTGAACGAAAAGGTGACTCAAATGGACTTGTGTCGGTCTGTGCACTTGGAATGCAAACTGTGAGTAAACTTCCTTGCACGAGAATTGATCTCATATGTCGCATATTCCACGTACTACAAACTCATACGATTATAGAATTAACAAAGACTTGTGTTCCAATATTGACTCTACCTTCATAATACATTTGTAAGATAAAAGCTAATTTGGTGTAAATCATTTCCCTGAAATGTTCTTTTTTATCATCATCACCTCCATCAGAATTATTAGTTCCCATTGTGTGTAACTGACTCATTTATTTAAGCGGCTGTGCAAAGCTTATCAGTTCACTTCCGCAGCCGACATACTATTCTGTAGCTCATGTACAATTAAAGTCTTTTGTTCTCTTTGTTGAAAATATCACCATCACCCCGAATGCCAAAGATCAATTGATTGTCTGGATTTCCCACATCCCAGGGGTACATGCTTTATCAGCTATACACTACTTTAACAAATATTTTACATTGTAGTTCCTCGCCACCATGAAAAGTTTTTTCCTAACAAGCCCTAAAGACGGACTAAACACTGTCAAAATTTCCCTGCAAAAAGCGCTATCAACTTATAACCCTCATATATAGAATTGGATAGCTGCTGGTAGAAATCCGCCTCATTAAGGGCCTCAAATGAGACTAACAAACTAAAAGTGTCATGCAAACATTTCATAACACACATAAGATATGCCCATATATATTCCACTTAGTTTTACACACCAATATTTGAGGATATTCCTAATATTTCACAGGCTCCATTAACAGTCGTTCACACGGACAAAGTTGAGAAGACACCCACCATGTTTTCTCAGCATTAGTTAAATAGTTACTAGGGTTAGCAAGCAGTGATGATGCTTCACCAAGAAAACTAGAGACATTTCTGTATACATGTTATGCATGCATGGACGGCTAGTCAGTGAGTGGAGTCCTACTACGGGTGCGGAACAGAGTCTTTGCTCACACATCTTTCACATCACTGAACTCACTTAGCCAGTCGCAGTCACTGACTGTGAGAGATATGCTATATCTATCTATCTATCTTGGAACATTTATGATCATCACACTGTGAGTGCATATTTCTTGGTCTGAGCATCTCGGATCAAGACAATTGCTCGATAAATATCCCGTCTCGTTTCCACAATACGGTCTTTTACTCACGCTAACATAAACACACTCACTCCCCAGTCACATGACATGATGATAGTAATAGATGAAAGTGCGCACAGATAAATGAGCCGACTACTAACTAACTATTATTGTGACTGTACTACATGTGCCGATGATAACTATATATTCCTGTCTCCCCCCAATGTGTGGTTCCCAACGAAAAATGTACATGTTGATAGCCATTTGGTCGCTGCATGGCTACATATTATACATAGTATTGGCCGTGGAGCACACAAATTGCTCTAGCAAACCATTCTGAAAGGAGATAATTTCCCATTTGCCATCGTTGCTGGAAGTAACTTTAGTAGCTATAGCTAACTAACTTGCTAGCTGTGGTGTCCTGTAGACTTGTCTCTTGTGTGTGAATTCCCAATCATGCATATTCATGTCAATCCTGGTAGTTCTCACCCAGGCACTCCCAACCCAGCGCACTAACCAACTAACGGTTGGTAGCCTCAAATCCAGAAGAGGAAGGAGTCCAATGGGAACCAGTAAAAGTATAGAAGAGCTGCATTGGACTCAACGTAAATAAAGTGATAACGCTATCTGAAACCACTTTAGGAGCGCAAGCTATGATATCACGCATTGTGAATGAAGTTCACTCGCTCTCAATACCATAGACAATGGAGAATCGCATGTTCCTCACAACCTCATATAGTATATAGAATGCCATGAAAGCAGCTCACAGTCGCAACTCTTTTCCGATTCTTATCTAGCTAGCTAACTGAGAAAAGCAAACACACTGAAAAGCTTTATCCACCCATTGTAATATTTGCACATTACACATGAACTATTTAAGTTCCATGGAATCATTCCACACTACAGTCATTGTATCTTTTATGCATACCTTTTCCCTTGTTCCCAACCAACATGATTCACCCTATTACAAGTATTACCAACTCATTTGATTGGGATACAAATTGTTGAGCTCTGACTCCCTGAGTAGACAATGGGTGCATCATGTCTCATTTAATAATAATGATCCGCATCATCATCACAAACTAAACTAGAAAGGAAGGAACGAACGACTGAGGCCCAGAGCCGGGTTGTGCAATGTGAGGAGCAGTGCACTATGAAGGATGGGAAAGCAAATAAAATAGATAAAATAGTGTGCTATCTCCAACTACACTATAGTATGCATAGTTACTAAGTTAGTTAGTCAGTCAGTCAGTTGGTTTGTTAGTTGGTGAGAACGTGCTGTTCACATTATATCTATTCTGTGTATCATTATTGGTTGTATTGGTATTGGCTGGTTAGTCAGTCAGTTCTAGTTGGTGGTGTTCACTACTAGTCAAGTGAAAAAGTCGGAGTGCGTTGTTGTGTGCATTCAATGAATGTTAGAGCGTACACATACAGTTTTGTAGTAATCGTAAATTGGAATTGTAGTAGTAGTAGTAGTAGTATTGAGAGTGTGAGTGTACGTGTGTGTACATGGGTCGTAGTAAGTAGAAACTTTTTAAAACCCAAGTGAGCCAGCTACAGAAGCGCATTGATTGGGCGCAGGTGGGCACCACTACCAATGTGAGGGACCCGTCACTAGCATATTCGTCTCAGTAGTCATTTCCGGTGACAAGGATTTGAGTCGGGTAGTTTTCGGAGAGACGAGCCTCTGTCAACATCTCATGTCCAAAAGTCTTGAGTTTGTATTATCATCATCATCAGTTCTCCTTGCTCCAGTACAAATCCTTTTAAGAAAAAATCATTAGATGCCCCAAGAATTGGGTGAAAAGTGCTACTAACTAGTGACAATAGTGTATGGTCACCACAAACCGCTGTATGAACCCAACCATAGTGGTTCACAGCAGTTTTCCAAAGCCATCAATAGCGGCTGCAGACAACAGTAGTAGCTAGTTAGTGACAGTTGCTCAACTAACCACCAACCAACAAAGTGGAGCCAGGGGCCATGCGAGATAGTGGAAAGATTGTATAGGAGATGAAAAAAAGACTCCTCCGTAGAGCTCTTGTGCACCAGTTCTGTGTGTGTAGAACATACATAAATTCCATGGGATTTCACTGTGAGTTCGATTGGATGAGATGTGACCCAGTTCAGTTCACGACTGGGTAGTGAGTGCCACCACCATCCTTCTAATGCACATAGGGAAAAAGAGTTTAAGGAACTGTGTGAGAGAGAGTGAGAGCTACTACTTTTCTCACAAGAAAGGAAAAGCCGGCAGTTGAAGTGGATACTACTAGTTAGCGCCAGCCAATACTGCAAGTACAGTAGTAAGTAACCTAGTAAGCAAGTTGCAAAAGGAAAAAATAATAGTGACTCCATGAACAACTAACTAACTAACTATTGCTGCATATAAAGACTCCAGTAGTACATAGTAAACAAGGGTTGAACAAATAGCACAACGAAATGTACAGGAACAACCAAAGGGAGCTCTAAAGGAACACTCGAGTATGCGACTGTGCCGGAGAAAGTGAGCCCAAAAGTAGTTGAGAAAGGAAGAAAGAAAGAGAGAGAGAGTAGTGTGCATCCATATGTGTGGCTTGCACTATGTGTGTGTTGTGTGACTGTGTGTGTAAAGAGAAAGAAAGGAGAACAAGACCAAACCAAGGGACCCAGTCTGCAGTTTAGTGGACAATCGGAGCGGAATACGGCTCAGTCAGTGAGTGTTCTAGCACCAGTAGTGTGGAATGCTCGAGCTCATTAGCAGTGGTGAGTGCACAAACGTTCTATTGCATTGCTCCATTTTGGTCACCCGTTTGGTTGTGACAATTTACTCCCGTGAGTTTGAGAAAGGACACAACATTGTCCCGGCTTGGTGAAACAAAACGGAACAGTGTACACCAATTGTTTTTCATTGCTCTTCAGAGAAACTAACTGCAAACAACAGACTTATGAATATAACTTGTAAGTTCACTCACAGACAGAGTGGTTAAAAACACTATAGTTAGTTACAACTTGAGTCTAAAAAAATACATGTATAGATATATATAATTGGTTGGGAGCAGAGTCCCACTTTTGTGTAGACCTTTTTTAGAGCAAAGTTTCTTTTTACCAGTGGTTCCTGTGTTTGATAGTCGTTTTTTCACTAGTAGTATACAAAAAGTTGTATGTATCAAGGGACAGGTTGTGGGAGACTATATAGACTCGTTCCTGTGTACATGTTCAGTTTTGGGCTCCAATACAGTTACTTTTTTCATTTATAAGAAGAGCCATGCAGAAGAAACTATGACTTGTCTACTGTGCTCATCACTACTGTACTCCTACTATGGCCATCACAACTACTGCTCCAACTACAAGCTGAAGGAGGAAAAAATTTCTCTCACACAGTTGTGAACTACGGGATTTCTCCTGTATGTTGTTGCAGTGGTGCGGTGAAACCCTGAGTACCGCATTTTTCCGGGTTCACCTCTTTACAACATGTTTTGCATTGCTCTAGTTCTATTACTACAGGGTCTTTTCCACTCCTCTGGATACACCTTTGAAGGTATGTTACTTTCCCGGCTGATGGGCTCAAAATTCCTTATACTTACTTATTTCATAGATCATCTCAATCCTATATAGACTTGGGATTCCAGTTGGGTGTGTGATACTAATGCAGGAGGATTAATCATGCATAACAGCATATAGTAATAATAACGCTACATATATTTGCATAATGTGCTAATAGATCTCTTATAGGTAGTTTGTTAGTAATATTGTTTTGTCATCAACTTTAGTCATAATAATGATTCTGTTTTCTTCTGCGGAATATATCTGCTATGTAGTTTGCAGGTGAAAAAATGTTCTCAAAAATCTACACTTGTAACTAACATTACAGTCAGTATAGTCAGTGTATTTATTTTAGTAAGTTAATAACGACAATATGGTACATATTGTTGGCCCAATATGTGTTTTGCATTCGAACGTAGAGGGACACTTTTATTTTTATTTGAGATTGGGGCATGACTCATATGAAAACTGTGTGGGAAGGTAACAAGCTTCACTTTTAGGAGCCATTACAATAATTATTGTTGTATCCCATAACTGTATTAATGAATTGGTTAGGACGTGAGAGTTATTACGTGCACAAACCGGGATGCGATGGCACAGGTGAAAAACAGTTGTGTAGTGAGTTGGTTGGTTGGACTGTGCATTTTTTCATTTTATGTGGTCCCTTCCTTTTTTCTGGGTACAAGTAGAGTGTTTGTATATCATATAATAACAACAAGGCCAGTTTTTCCCCGTGCTCTCAATTCATTGTAGTAGTCGTCGGTTGTAGTAAAAACGCATGACGTGCCAAGGGATGGAAGGTACTGCATTTTATTTGCGTCCTATCATAGTTAGTTACTGTCTGTTTCAAAATAAAAGAAACCTCTCCAATAGTAAGTTTGCTATTTTGGTTAAATGGTGATTTGTTGAATTTATGGAAGAAAAGTTGCCTCATTGTTATAGCAATAAGTTTACAGGAGTTTCAAAGATAGAAATAAATTGCGTGATTTTAAATGCAATTTACTGGAAAAAAATAAACTTTGTCCATCTCCAGCTTGTTT
>Ga0210040_10010793_pt1 | contig 10432 bp, 10 predicted proteins | sample CryGeyCG12114_NA_FD_185462 | JGI IMG/M metagenome (GOLD analysis project Ga0210040, IMG submission 185462) | Groundwater microbial communities from aquifer - Crystal Geyser CG19_WC_8/21/14_NA (SPAdes) (version 2) | ecosystem: Environmental > Aquatic > Deep subsurface > Groundwater | place: USA...
GCCGGTTCAGCCTTGTGTGGGAAAGAAGTGACCATCGGAAAGAAGTAGTAGTGTGAGCCAAAATCGTCAATCTTATTTCTGTACCGGGCTGTCCAATTTATGGGGTATCATCTGTTTCGTCCTTGTTTCCATAAACCACCCAACGCCCAGCCAAATGCTCGCTAAAGACGTGGCAACCAATGTCAGATACGTGTCCCTGCCAGGTATTCACGGCCAATGACCTCCAAACCCCCATCATCGCCAGTCCTTCTCCTTTCCAACACCCACCTTCCATCGGTTTCTCTGGCGTAGCTGACACTGTCCGCGCCACTGCTGTTCCTGCTGTGTCCGCCCCGTTTCCAATCCCCAGCGCCCGTAGAAGGTGACAATGGCATCGTGTCCAACGGGGTCGTCGGTGCAGGATGCACGGTTTTCTTCCGTGGCGTGTTTTGCGTTAACGTAGGGGCATTGCCTGTCTCGTCTTCGTCTTCAGAATCTGCCGGGCCGGCTGAGCTGGCCATGCTGTGCATAGAGCGTGCCAACTTGCTCTGCGTGTAGTCAGGCGATGACCACGGCTGCGTCGAATGCTGGGCAAGAGGTGAGCTACTTGGGTGTCCGCCACCTATGCTGTTCACACTGGTCGAACTGCCTCCGAAAGCACCACGACGCAATCTCAATAGCGCACCGAGGGTCATCTCATCCTCGTAGCTGGAGGGCTCAAGCTCGAGGAGCTGAGCTATCCCAGGACTCGGCAGTGAATGTGCCGAGCCAGGCAGTCCGGGAATCTGTAAGGAGGCCACTGAGTTGCGTGTGCTCCATTCACTCCGTTCTGTGATAGGCGTAAGACTAGGCTCCTGATATTGCTCCTTGCCACTATGACTGCGTTTGATACCGTTAGAACCACGCTGTGCAAAATACCCACCATTGCTCATCTCCACCGACTCTTTCCCATGGGCACGCGCGTAGAAGCCGAATTCCTGACCGTAAAAGCCTTCGTCGTCATTTTCCAAAGCCTCGGCGTTGGCTTCGGCTATCATAAGGTCATCGTCCATGTCATCGTCGAAAGGGAAGCCATCGTCTTCGGCTATGCCAGAGCTTGGGAAACCAAAACTATGGACGCCTTCGTCGGAGATATGCCCTGTCTGGCTATACAGCGACCGTGAGGCTGAAGTTTCTTCTTCAGACACCTGGCTGAAGCTGACGTGTCTGCCGAACTTGCCCTCGGCTGCAGCTTGGTTCGCGGCTTCAGCCAGTGCGTCGTGGTAGGCGGCAAGATTGACTTCTGTCAAGTTCGCCGCATCTCCTTGCGCGAAAGATGCTCGTCCTGCTTCTCTCCTGCTTCCCATTTCAGGAACTTCTTCCGTGTCTACTGACTCGCCAACAAAGTTGATGCCCTTTGCCCGATCTTCGGCGATCCTTGGCATCACCGTAATTTCTCCTTGAGGCCCTGCGGCCTGTAACGCAGCCTCCAGCTTTTTAGCATTCTCCGCTGGAATATTACGGATCCTGCCTGTTTCATCATCAAAGATGTCTTCGTCGAAGGCGTCTTGCGAACCATTTTCGAACTCCTCGTCAAATTCACCATCGTCAAAATACAGGTCAGACTCATCGAACATGGGTTGCTGCGGATCTCTTTGCAGTGGAAGGCCACTTGACGGAGCAAAGGTACTGATGCCAAGGCCATGGTAGAATGGTGCCACATCTCCAGGCCGGACGTGGCCCTGCTCATGAGCGTATAAGTCTTCGCTAACGAAGCCATCTTTCGTGTCATCTACACCCGGGGTGTGGCCGCTGCTGTCGCGCGGAGTAGGTTGCGAGGCATGTTGAGTGCTTGTAGGACTGAAAGTCAACGACTGCGGTGTGAAATGAGATGCCTGTTGTGGCAGCATATCTCCATCCTGCTCAAAAGGCGCCGCAGGCTGGTACACATCATGGTACCCGTCCTCCAGGCCTATGTCATTCATTGATTGCAACACGTCGTCATCCAAACTTTCGTCATCAGCATTAGCATTAACGCCAGGTATCTGCTCTTCCAGCCCATCATCCGCGTCAAAATCGTAGTCGGCATAATCGTCCTCTTCGATTTCATCATCTTTATCGGTCATTGCTGAACGCTTGGTGGCTTCATGCTCTTTATGCTTGTCTTCAAGCAATTTCTCTTGAGCAGATGATGCTTGTCCTCCTAATTGGAAGCTGAAGCGTGATGAGGTGCTCTTCATGTGCTTGGGGAAAGGAGAAGCGGGAGGCAGATTGAATGTTGGCGATAGGGTCTCCTTAACCGGAGCTGGGGGTGGAGAGGGTGTTGTAGATGGATCTGGCATGGCAGGTACATGCTTTGTGTCTGCAATGGCTTTGGGCGGAGAAAGGGACTCCGTACTAACCGCACTCTCTTCAAGCACGACAGATGGTAGCCGCTTTGCGAATGCTGGGAGGTGAGAAGGATCGGGAGCTTGCAGACCATGGCTACCAGTCGATGTATGAAGCCAACTGGTCCGCTCAGGTTGAACTGTTTGTCTGTCATCTTGAAAGTGTTCTTTGAATACGGGACTGTGGCCAATCATGGGTTGCTGGCTGGGAGGTAATTGAAGCCCTGCACTCTGGCTTTCCGATAGTCTGGGTCTCTCATAGGAAGGACGAGGTGGCGCACTCAGTGGCGAGCTTTCGTTGCTGAGTATTTCGTTGTATGAGTTGAGTCGACGCGGACGCGGAGCGGAGAAATCATGCACGATTTTGCCACGAATACTGGGGTCGAAGTTCTCGGGGATAGAAGGCACCGATGGCGTATGGATACTCAATGTGACATCCTCCAATCTCGGGTTATTTTGTGAAAATCTCCGGCGTGCCAGAAGACTCATAGGGTTTAGTAAATTCAGTCTGCTTCTCTTCGAGGCCTGGTTTTTTGACGTTGGGTCATCGAGCCCTCTGTCGGTGGTCAACGATGAACTAGTGACATTGTGGTGCCCGCGCCCCAGGGGCTCGTGTAACCTGCTGCGACTTTCTGACGAGTGTCTCTCTGCATCAGTCATGAAGTGTCCTATGTTTGCAATTGGTGAGCTTCTTGAGCTAGGCCCTGGTGACTGGAGTGGTTGCGGTATACGCTTCTTGAGAACGCTTTCCGCTTGTCCACCACCACTGGTCGACGGACGTATCCGTGGTTCCGCCATTATGGGTTGGTTTCTTGTGAACTCATCTGAGGCACGCTCGTTGGCCCCAGCACATAGATCATTATGCGTCACCGAAAGGGCAGGAGAGAAGGAAGGTATCTCGAAGGTTGGGGACGGTACATGTACATCCAATGAAGGGCTATCAGGGCTGATAGTGGTTTCGAGGTGGCCTCTTGGTCGATCGACCATCCGGTGGGCCACAGATGGAAAGGTAGGCGAGGTAGGCGTCGACTTGCGCCGATGCCGTTGCAGGCCGTGAGCAGGTCGGTTGACGTTCATTATGCTGGTTCAAGTACTCTTCATGCCATGTTGGTGTATGCGCTGGCCAGCAGCGATTTTTCTCCTGAACCTGGCGCAATCATTGTAGGGAAGTCTGTTGCGCTGTCGGCTGAGGAGTTGTTCTATTTGTTCCACGTGGACTCAATGGTTGTGTTCGAATGATGACGCTGGGGTTGTGCATCAGGATAGGGCTGCAATGTTGGTTCTGCTGGATGAGATAACGGGTTCTCTGCCGTATGCGTGCATAATTCGAAACAAGACGGCGCCGCACGAGCTGGACGATCGAGTCGCACTGCAGTTGGTACGGGGTTCGAAGTGGTTAGATTGCTTTGCGACACTCTGCTTCATTTCCGACACCTCAAGTTTACTAGTAGTAAGCCCTGTGCACATGTCAATTTTCTTACGTCAGCGCCAAGATAGTTTCGACGCGTTTGCAGTCTCCGCTGCCAGTCACGTGTCAGTGCACTCCGAGTCTGAGTCCGATGCCGAGGCCGAGTCCGCGTCACTACCTACGAGTAGCAGTTTGAAGTAACTTACCACCTAGGTACTTAGGTGGGTAGCGATTCGTAGTTCTCTCCTAACTATGAGTACAGTAGGTTCATAAACTGGAGATATCGAACAGCGTCCTTCGGCTCCCCGCTACTGTAGCGACGTAGACAACACATGTATCGAACTTGTTGGTTGTCTGCAAGTAAGAATGATCAACTTACGCCCAGTCCACGCCCGATACACCCGGACACGATAGAATACACCAGGCTCAGATGTGTCAAGCCTGAGAACCCGATTCGGGCCCATTCGGGAGCTTCCCGCATGCGAGTCATTGCACCGCACTGACACTGCAATCGAGACTTCGTGCCAAGGCGTCCGCAGGAACTTGAAGGCCCGGGTCCGCCTTGGACCGTGACACTCATGATCACTCAGACTGCCAGTGCTGATCGAAACCGTGCCACTGCAGTGGCAGTGCAGTGCTCGGTGTCAGTGCCACTTGAGTGCCAGTGCTGTCTCGCTTTCCTTCCACTTTCTTCCTGGCTCCTGCCACTCTCTTACCTACCTATGTTCTTCCTCCACTCACCGTTGTTGCCCTGACCTGTATTCCAATCTTTCCATACCTGCCTTACCTAGGTGCCTAGGTGCCATTCCAGTCATTCGTCTGCAGCAGGCTGCCGACATAGCGTCGACGATACAAGGTGAAAATTGTACGCTACCCCTCATTAACCTGCATCGGGAGAACCCGTCAACCTATTTCCTAGCCTCTTCCGATTTGCATCGCCATCATCTTTATATGCGCCTGGATTGATACCCAGATTCGCCGGTCTTGTCATATCCCGTATACCAGGACACGAAATGAACAAACCGTCACGGAACGACGATGTCGATGCTCATCCTCACTGGAATCAAAGTCCTCATGCATTGTCCGGCGACCTGACAACTCGTGCAGACCTCAACGGCATAGTCAATCGCAGAGAAATGCGCAGCAGTGTATCAGATCCTGACGCGGACCAAGATTTCAATGATCGGATATCGCAACCTCAAGTGCCGCGGCCACCAAACTCGTCCTCAAACCGCAGCAAAGAGCACGCTCACGTCGGCACCGAACTTCGTGACCTGGCTCGGCCACACTACCCAGCATTAGCTATGGATGGATCCGAGTCGAATCTGAGTGTCCCTGAGCCTCGTAAAGGCTTCTTCGCACGGATAGCTCATGTTTTGGTGCGGTATGCGCACTTCGTTGGCCCAGGCTTTATGATCGCTGTCGCATACATCGACCCAGGGAATTACGCCACGGATGTCGAAGCCGGTGCAGAGACACGCTATGCGCATCTGTTTATCGTTCTCATGTCGAACCTGTTTGCGATATTCCTGCAGTCTTTATGCATTAAGTTAGGCAGTGTAACAGGCCTCAATCTCGCAGAAAACTGCAGGAAACACCTGCCAAAGTGGCTCAATATTGTCCTCTATCTGATGGCAGAATCTGCCATTATCGCTACGGACATCGCCGAGGTCATCGGCTCGGCCATTGCATTGAACTTGCTGTTTCACATCCCCCTGGTCGCCGGTTGCGCGATCACGGTCGTCGATGTGTTACTTCTACTGATCTTCTATAAACCCGACGGTTCCATGAAGCGGCTACGAGTCTTCGAATTCTTTGTTATGGGTCTTGTGCTTGGCGTCATGGTTTGCTTCTGCATTCAATTGTCCTATATTCGCGACACTTCAGCCAGCGAAGTGTTCCGTGGCTACCTACCGTCACCTGCCATCATAAAGGGTAACGGCATATATCTATCCTGCGGTATCCTTGGTGCCACCGTCATGCCGCACTCAATCTTTCTGGGCTCTGGAGTCGTTCAACCAAGGCTCAAGCAGTTCGATGAACAGAATGGCTATCACGTTCACAACACGACAGAGCAAGTGGAGGAAGAGAAGTATCGTCCTTCCATTCATGCTATCAGGTCCTGTCTCAAATACTCCATTGCGGAACTCGCTACCCAGTTATTCACTTTCGCTCTCTTCGTCAACTCTGCCATTCTGATCGTGGCAGGTTCATCGTTGTATGCAAACGGCGATGCTTCCCAAGCAGATCTTTTCGGCATCCATAAACTCCTGAGCAACAACCTCTCCAAAGCTGCTGGCACCATTTTCGCATTGGCACTTCTCCTTTCTGGCACTTCAGCAGGCATTGTAGCCACAATGGCTGGTCAAATGGTATCCGAGGGCATGCTCAATTGGACCGTCCAACCGTGGATGCGAAGATTAATCACGAGAGCCATTAGCATCATACCGAGCATTGTAATCGCGGCATCGGTCGGCAGACACGGACTCAGTAGAGCTCTGACAGCGAGTCAAGTCGTTCTGAGCGTTATCTTGCCATTCGTTTCCGCTCCTCTTTTGTGGTTTACATGTAAAAGCAGCATCATGTCGGTTCGGGCGGATGCAAACGGGAGGCGTGGCTCACAAGGTGTAACAGTGAATATGAGGAACGGCTGGGCTGTAACGATAATGGCGGGCTTGATCTGGTTGGTTCTGGTCGTGATGAATTTGGCGTTGCTGGTTCTGGTTGGTCTGGGAAAAGCTTGATGCTGCATCGTGCCATAAAAATGGCGTATCGAAGAGCTGGGCCATGAATCGGACCTCATGTTGTACATCGATAGTGTCTCTGTCTTATTCAGGTCTTGGTATTTGCTCCTTTCGAACCACGGTTTTCTGTCCGTTCCCGAGCATCTTGCTCAAGCTTCTCCATTTCTTCTCTGGTGCTCTGCGGCAATTTGCCCAGGTTCTTCAATTTTCCAAAAAACCACACACGGAATCCGTCGAAGGGCGTGCCTTGCCCATGCGCAGGTTCGCAAATAAACACGAAATAGATCAACGTGCTGACGATGAGGGTCTGCTGAACGAGCTTGACGCCTTTGTTCCAGCGCTCACGAGCGTACTTGAGGATCATGCGTCGCCGATAGGTCTTTTCGTAATGAAACTGCTGTTTCGGGTGCAGGCCGTTGAAGTCCGGTGGCCATTTCTTGCGCGCACGGTAGGGGTTGTTGAGACTGGTGAACGGGGTGAGTTTGGGAGCGGCCGGTGGAGGAGGGAAGCCGAAGAGCGATTTCAAGGTGGTGAAGATGGAGGGCCGTGATGCCGCGGGCGGGATCGTCCGTGGGAGGGCTTGCGGGTGGTGGTAGTAGGATGGTTCGGAGGAAGAGGGCGTCGAAGAGAGTTGCGGGCGTAGCGGTTTGCGGAAGTTGGAGGGGGAGTAGTCGGCCGAGGAGGAGGCGTGGCGGATTTGTGGGTGACTTGGGGTCGGTTGTGGGTGATGCAGATACGAACGTAGCGAGCGGAGCGCTCTAGGGGCGCGGGAGGGTGGTGGCATGATGAGTAGGAGGTGAGGGAGGAGTGGGAAAGCTGAGGTGTAGGAAGCATACCTATCGTAGAACTTGAAGCGCAATTGGAGTCGAAGCTCTACGGAAAGCCATTGGCTGCATAGCCGTAGTACGGCGTGATTTATGCTGCAGAGTGAAGGCATGCACATGCTGCATCATGACGCACACTGCGCCTTGTAGACCGAGGCATGCTGCATGTGAGATGTGACATTTCTCGTCTGCTGAAGCACGCGCATGTTGACCTGCCAGTGCTCTCCTCCAAGTCAATCTAGCACTCGTTCTTCATCTCTTTCCTTTTTTATAACATCGTGATCTAAAACAGTCTGCCATTTATACATCGTTTATCATGACGCAAGGTATGTTGTTTTCCAATGCAAAAGAACAGAAGTCACCAAATCTGACACGACCAGCACCGAACAAAGCATTTGAGCGTGTCTCGCAGGTCGCCGGTCATTTCGTTGAAGGCGTCTCCCTTCCCTCCCCGAAATCCGTCCTCGATAAGTCTCCCGACGATGTTGTTGTTACTTGCGCCCTTCGCTCTCCAATCACGCGAGGTGGCAAGGGTCAACTCAAGGACACCATGCCCGCAGACGTCCTCGCCCTGACCTTCAAGAACCTCGTCGAACGCTCCAAGATTGACCCCAATCTTGTCGAAGACATCTCTGTGGGCTGTGTCCTAGCACCTGGTGGAGGCGCAACAGAATACCGCGCAGCTGCACTCGTGGCAGGTTTCCCAGAAAGCACAGCAGTCAAGTCACTGAACCGACAATGCTCGAGCGGTCTACAAGCCATTGCAGATATCGCCAATGCGATCAAGACCGGCATGATCGAGGTCGGCATCGGTGCTGGCGTAGAAAGCATGTCTCAACAGTACGGTCCGGGCGCAGTCACGGAGTTCTCGGATTTGCTGGAAGAGCACATGCAAGCAGCAAACTGCAAGGTCCCTATGGGCGTATTGTCAGAGCAGATGGCAAAGGACAAAGGAATCACGCGAAAGGACCAAGATGCGTTTGCGGCCAGTTCGTTCCAGAAAGCTGAGAAAGCTCAGAAGGAAGGCTTGTTCGATGAAGAGATTGCGCCTATAACCGTCAAATGGACCGACCCTAAGACCGAGGAAGAAAAGACTATTACTGTGACAAAGGACGACGGAGTCAGACCTGGGATGACGCCTGAGTCACTGGGCAAGATCAGAGCTGCGTTCGCTAAGGATGGCTCGATTCACGCTGGAAACGCTTCTCAGGTATCCGATGGCGCAGCAGCAGTACTTCTTATGAAGAGAAGTACAGCTGAGCGTCTCGGTCAGCCCATAGTGGGCAAGTTCGTGCAGGCATCTGTTGTTGGCGTGCCGCCGCTATTGATGGGCATCGGGCCATGGAAGGCTATGTAAGTGATTCCCCTCTCTTCGTACGGCCTCCTCTAACCTCGTATAGTCCGGTGGTTCTGGAAAAGGCAGGCGTCAGCAAGGATGATGTCGATATCTACGAGATCAACGAGGCGTTCGCTAGTCAGGCACTATGGTGTGTCAAGGAACTGGGCATTCCACTAGAAAAGGTCAACCCTAAGGGTGGCGCGATCGCTTTTGGTCATCCATTGGGATGCACAGGAGCTAGACAGGTCAGCACGCTGTTCACGGAGTTGAAGAGACAAGGGAAGAAGATCGGCGTCACGAGTATGTGCGTAGGCACGGGAATGGGCATGGCTGCCGTCTGGGTGTCTGAGGCTTAAGGCGATAAATAAAGTCTAGATTGTGTAACAAGACAGGTGGACTGGTCCAGGGGACCCGTACTGCATCACTAAGCAGATAGACAACGGCGCATCTTGTTCCCTATCATTATTGCCGTCGTGGTGTAAATCCAACAAACATGACACAGATCGAGGAGGTCGTGAACTCCTTCATCTTCGCGCATCACAATTCTCTCTCTTTGCCCGTGTTATTCTTTCCGTTTCATAACTTCTACATGGATTACATCGCAGCCCAATATATCGCGTATCCCGTCTTGGCCAGCTAGGAGTCGCACTTTTTGTGGTTGCGAAGCACGACTGTGTCCGCACTCTGTATAAATGGGTTTTCTGACCCGATTCAAGCTGGGTTGCAGTGTGGTTGAAAGGACTTACGACTCATAGCACATGGTGGCAGTAGTACTCGTATGGCTGCTTCGCCGCTTCCTTGACTCGTGGACCTGCGATAATGGTTGCCTATCTATGATTGGACCAAACAACGGGTTCATGCACTTGAAATCCTCGCTAACGACGGGTCCTTACGAGGGTCCCTACGAAGGTCCCTACAACTGTCCTTACGATTGTGCCTTACGACTGTCCTTACGACTGTCCTTACGACTGTCCTTACGACTGTCCTTACGACTGTCCTTACGACTGTCCTTACGACGGGTCCTGCCCTTAGGCTGCCGAGAGAATATCGTACAGGAACCGGTCGATGGTCCGACCCTCCGTATCCCCAGCCACCAATGGCATGTCGTCTCTCCGCATGCCAATTTCACCATCCGTTGTCCAGCTCATGGTAAACATGAGCACGCGGTATCATTTGCAATCTATACGGACGTGTGCATGTCTGATAATAACTACCAACTAGTCATTGCTGAGACCAAAGCATCTTGGCAAGTCGACTCCATGATCTGAGGTGCGGACGTTATGAGTCAGTTATGGCTACTTAAGAGTGTCTGCTGTCGCTCCTCCCACCCTCAGGCCTCAGAGTTGTGATTCGAGCAAACGAAAATGAGCGTTAACAAACCCGTAACTACGAATGGCTTCGTCAATTACGTTCGACGTATTTACCACCCACTCCACTTCAGCAAGGGATACAACTTCGTACTATGTATGTTTCCACACCACGAGCAGAGTGCCAGTGATTTTCATCACGCACCGCTGACATCGATCATCAGGGTTCATCTTCGCAGGGGCACTGATGGCATTCGTGCTTGCCCGCGTCTCGTTTCTTAACATCAACAACATTTGTCCGGAGTCAGACACAGCCAGCGGACTCGCACCAGGAGAATGTTTCTACTATCGAGGAGGTTATGAGCGGATCGGCATGTTCCTGCACATTGTGGGTGTCTTGCGTACGATACTTCTTGTCGAGACTTTTACATTGTCCTGATTCGCTAACAACCTACAGCGGCTGGA
>Ga0210040_10010795_pt1 | contig 10428 bp, 11 predicted proteins | sample CryGeyCG12114_NA_FD_185462 | JGI IMG/M metagenome (GOLD analysis project Ga0210040, IMG submission 185462) | Groundwater microbial communities from aquifer - Crystal Geyser CG19_WC_8/21/14_NA (SPAdes) (version 2) | ecosystem: Environmental > Aquatic > Deep subsurface > Groundwater | place: USA...
GGCGGCCACCTGGCGAAATGGGGCGTGAAGGCCGACAATGTCAGCCTCGACCTCGCCACCATGTTGGGCGAGAAGGATAAGGCGGTGAGCGAACTCACTGGCGGCGTCGAATATTTGTTCAAGAAGAACAAGGTCACTTGGCTCAAGGGCCGCGCCACCTTCCAGGATGCGCATACGCTGCAAGTGGACGGCGAGACCGTCACCGCCAAGAACGTGGTGATCGCTACCGGATCCTCCGTCACCCCGCTGCCGGGCGTGGAGATCGACAATGAAGGCGGCATCGTGGTCGATTCCACCGGCGCTCTGCGGCTGCCCAAGGTGCCCGAAAAGCTGGTGGTGATCGGCGGGGGCGTCATCGGGCTCGAGCTTGGCTCGGTCTGGCGGCGTCTCGGCGCGCAGGTGATCGTCGTCGAATATTTCGACCAGTTGCTGCCGGGAATGGATGGTGAAGTGCGCAAGGAAGCCGCCAAGCTGTTCGCCAAGCAGGGCATGGAGCTGATGCTGTCCACCAAGGTCACCGGCGTGGCTGTCGAGGGGAGCCGCGCTACCCTGACGCTCGAACCGGCGAATGGCGGCGAGAGCACCGCGATCGAGGCCGATGCGGTGCTCGTCGCCATCGGTCGCCGGCCCAACACCGAGGGCCTCGGCCTGGATGCGATCGGCCTCTCCCCGAACAAGCGCGGGCAGATCGAGACCGATCGTTCCTTCCGCACCGGCGTGGATGGCGTTTGGGCGATCGGCGATGTCATCCCCGGCCCCATGCTGGCGCACAAGGCCGAGGACGAAGGCATCGCGGTGGCCGAGAACATCGCCGGGCAGACCGGCATCGTGAACCATGCGGTGATCCCGTCGGTGGTCTACACCATGCCCGAGATCGCCGGCGTGGGCCTGACCGAGGAAGCCGCGAAGGAAGCGGGCCACGAGATCAAGGTCGGCAAGTTCCCGATGATGGCCAACAGCCGCGCCAAGACCAATCGCGACACCGACGGCTTCGTCAAGGTGATCGCCGACGCGGCAAGCGACCGGGTGCTGGGCGTGTGGATGATCAACTCGCTCGCCGGCACGATGATCGCGCAAGCGGCGCAGGCGATGGAGTTCGGTGCCACGAGCGAGGACATCGCTTATACCTGCCACGCCCACCCCACTCATGCCGAGGCTTTCAAGGAAGCGGCGATGGCGGTGCAGGGCAAGCCGATCCACATCTGACGCCCTGATGGCCGCGGCCGGCCAAAGATTTCGGCGCCGGCTGCCAGCGCTGCTGGCCTTGGCTGTGCCGGTCTTGGCGGGGCTCGCCTATCTGGCTGGCTTCGGCGCGCCGCGGGCCTATCTCGCCATCAATGCCGGCGCCCTGGTCCTTGGCCTCGTGTGGATCGGTGTGGGGCGGATGCCCGGTGGATCGCGCGTGCGGCGAACCCTGGCCATCACCCTCATCGTCCTTTTCGCGCTGCCGCTGCTGACCGGGCCCGAGGTCAACGATGTCACCCGCTGGCTGCCGCTCGGGCCCATTGTCCTCCATGCCGGCATGATCACGCTGCCGCTGCTGGTCGTGATTGCCGCGCGGGCGGGGGAGGATGCGCCTCCGTTGCTGCTCGCGGCTTTGCTGGTTGCCGTCCTCCAGCCCGACGCGGCGAGCGCGCTTGCCCTCACATTTGCATGCGTGGGCCTGCATCACGCGAGCCAGGACTGGCGCTTAGGCCTGGCGGCGATCGTCGCCTTCATCGCCGCCATCGTCGCGGCGCTGCGCGGCGAATTGCCGGCGCAGCCCTTCGTGGAGCGCGTTCTGGTGGAGGCAGCCTTTGCCGAGCCGCTCGCCGCGCTCGCGCTGCTGGCAGCGCTCGTAGCCAGCTTCTTCCTCATTCTGCACGCCGTCCCGATGGAGCGCATCGCGCGCTTCGGCCTTGCAGGCTCGCTGTTCGGCTTTTCGGTCGCGGCGATGGTATCGAACTATCCGAGCGCGCTGATCGGCTTTGGCGCCGCGCCCATCCTCGGCTATGCGCTTGCGCTCGCCAACAGTCACGAGCCCGACCGATGACCCTGCCCCCTTTCCACCTCGCCTTCCCGGTCGACGATCTCGACGCCGCGCGGCGCTTCTGGGGCGGAACGATGGGCTGCCCCGAAGGGCGCAGCAGCGCGGAATGGATCGACTTCGATTTCCATGGCCACCAGATTGTCGCGCATCTCTCCCCCGCCGCTGCCATGCGGAACGCCGGCGCCACCAATGCAGTGGACGGCCATGACGTGCCCGTGCCGCATTTCGGCCTGGTGCTGGGAATGGACGATTGGCAGGCGCTCGCCGACAGGCTGACCGAAGCGGGCGTCGCGTTCGGCATTCCGCCGCACATCCGCTTCAAGGGACAACCGGGCGAGCAGGCGACGATGTTCTTTCGCGATCCTGCCGGCAACGCGATCGAGATCAAGGCCTTCGCCGATATCGGCCAACTCTTCGCCACCAGCTAGCCGACGCGGCGGAGCGGGACTAGGGACGGGCATGGCTCATCAGCGGATCATGCGCAGCCTGGCGCGCTGGCATGTGTGGCTCGGCTGGCTCGTCGGCGTGCCGGTGCTGATGTGGACAATCACCGGCTTGATGATGGTGGCACGCCCTATCGAGGAAGTGCGGGGCGAACACTTGCGGGCTCCCGCTGTGCCGATCGCGCCTCAAGGCCTGGTTCTGCCGAAGCTGAGCGCGCCCGTACTCTCGGCCGAGCTCGTCGATCAACCCGACGGACCGGTCTGGATCGTGACCGAGGCAGGCGGAGGGCGCTATCGCTATTCGGCGCGAGAGACCGGCCGAGAAACCGGCAGTGTCCTCCCGCCGGTCACCCGCGCGGAGGCGCGCCGCATCGCCGAACAGGCCTTCACCGGACCGGCTCCGCTTTCGGCGCTGACCTATTTTCCGGCCGACGCTGCACCACTCGACCTGCGCCGCGGCGTGGCGAGCTGGCAGGCCCGCTTCGCCGATGGCACCAACCTCTATATCGAGGATGTGACGGGCGAGGTGCTGGCGGTGCGCACCTCCTGGTGGCGCGTGTTCGATTTCATGTGGGGCCTGCACATCATGGACCTGGAGACGCGCGAGGACACGCATCATCCGGTCCTGATCCTGTTCGCCGCGCTCGCCATCGCCGGCTCGCTGCTCGGCTGCGTGCTCATGTTCCGACGTCGCCGTGCGGGGCGCACGCCATGACCGTGGCGCAAGCGCCCGTGCTGCCGCCGCTGCTCGACCTTGCGGGCACGGCGGTCTTCGCGCTCTCAGGTGCACTCGTCGCCGCACGCTTGCGGCAGACCTTTGTCACCATGGCCTTCTTCGCGCTCGTCACCGGTGTGGGCGGCGGCTCCGTGCGCGACTTGCTGATCGGCGTCCCGGCCTTCTGGCTGCGCGACCCATGGGTGGCGCCGATCGTGTTCGCGGCCGCGCTCATCGCGTGGTTCACGCCGCGCCCGTTCTGGGCCAATCACGCGCTCGAATGGGCCGATGCAGTGGGGCTCGCGGCCTTTTCCGCCATGGGCGCCGCCAAAGCCCTCGCCTTGGATGTCGCGCCATTGCCGGCGGTGGTGCTCGGCATCATCACCGGCTGCGTGGGCGGCATCATCCGCGATGTGATCGCCGGCCTGCCCTCTATCCTGATGCGGCCCGAATTATACGTGACGGCGGCGGCGCTGTCGGCCGCCTCATGCGCGATCCTGATCGCGGCAGGCCTCTCGCAGGCTGCCGCGATGACGATCGCCGCGCTTGCCGGCTTTGCCCTGCGCGGCGCGGCGATGGTCTGGCGGATCGAACTGCCGCCCTATTCGCGCGAGGGCTGACGCAGGCGGCGCTGCTTACCGCGCGACCTGGTAGCTCGACAGGTTCGGCTGCTGTCCGCCGCTGACATAATCGTCATAGCCCTGCTCGCCGGGGAACGGCCCACCTGGATAGGCAGGCCGCTGGCCGCCGGCATCATCGCCGCTGCGAGATGACACGACAGCGCTCCTGTCATCACGCAGGCCGGGTTGCGGGGCGCCCGCCTGTGTCGCACGCAGCCGGGCATAGACGGCATCATCATATTGCCGATCATCGACATAGGACCTGTCTTCGCCGCCGCTGCTGTTCGCGACGTCGGTGCGCCCGGCGACATCCACCTGGTCGATACGGCCGTCATTGCCGATCCGGCAGGTAAAAGCGTGCCCCGATTCGAGCGCACCCGAAACGTACCAGCCCTGCGCATTGCGGACGGCCTCGTCCACACTGGCAACACGGTCGCGGCCGCGTTCGATCTCCTCCATGCACATGTCGACAGCCCGGCTGATCCCGCGACTCTCGAAGGATCGGTCGGCCTCTCTGCCCCGCTCCCGATCGGGGACGTTGGCCCGCTCACGGTAGGGCCGGTCATCATCCCTGCCGGCGGCGCTGGCGATGGCGGCAATGCCGCCCAGCACCAGGATACCGGCAATGATATCGCCCGTATCCACGCCATTGTTGCGGTGACGGTAGCGTCGGTAATGCGCAGCATCGCCCGTGCCCATATCGACGGCTATGGGTGCACTGCCCATAGGGCGCGGCAGTTCGAGCGCATGAGCAGGCGTCGCCGCCATGGCGAGCGAGGCCATCAAGGCTGCAATGATGCCCTTTGCGCGGGGTCTTAGCGTCATGGAACGATCCTCGACTGTACAGGGGGCATGGCTAGGCGATCCAGGCTTGCGTCGGCCTGAACCGCCTCCGTGCCAGCAATCTGGAGCCTTAAAGGCCGCGAATGCCGCTATAATCGAGATCGACAATGCGGCCGCGTCGTACCTCGCAGGTGAACTTGCCCTCGTCCCAGCGATCGCTGCGATATTGGCGCCCGCGCTCCTGCACCGCGATACGGCCCTTCACCGCGAGGCCGTTGCGCTTCTGGTCAACGTCACGGATCTGGTAGACTTCAGCGCGCGAGCCATAATTGTACCGCGCGGCGGTGCGCTCGGCGGCGCGCACGCACATGTCCACTGCGTCCTGTCGGTAGAAGTGGTTGTCCCGATAGCGACGGTCGCGATCGTAGCCGCGGCCGCGATTGTCATTGCCGGCGATGGACGCAATCGCGGCGATCCCGCCCAGGACAGCCGCGCCTGCGAGAACGTCACCAGCGTCGATGCCGCCCCGGTCGCGATCGCGATGCCGATCCCAATCACGATCGCGCGCGGCCGCCGGGCTGGCGGTCCCCAATAGCATTGCGCCAGCGGCCAGCGTGGCAGCGATGGATTTGCAAGCGGCTCTCATACCATCCTCCTCTCGGGCGACGGAGCAGAGTGCACCGTCTATGGCACCGGTCTAGCCGGGACCATTTGAGATGAGGCTGAACCCGCCGGTTAGCACGCGTTCATAATATTGAGCGATTACGTGAACGCTTGACCCACTCTGTACGGCAAACGAAAGCGGCCGCGACATGATGCCGCGACCGCTTAGAGAAATCAGCGATGGTGAAAGTAATCAGGCGTCTTCGTACTCGTCCGCCGTCATCACCGGGCCGCTATCCATGCCCTTGGCTTCGACATCACGGTCGACGAATTCGATGATGGCGATCGGCGCGGCGTCGGAAGCGCGAATGCCGGCCTTCACAATGCGCGTGTAGCCACCCTCGCGGGTCGCATAACGCTCGGCCAGCACGGCGAAGAGCTTACGCTCCTGAGCATCGTCCATCAGCCGGCTATGCGCAAGACGACGATTGGAGAGGCCGCCGCGCTTGGCCAGCGTGATCAGCTTCTCGACATAAGGCCGCAGCTCCTTGGCCTTGGCCGTGGTGGTGGTGATCTGCTCATGCTTGATGAGCGCGGCCGCCATATTGCGGAACATCGCGGTACGATGCTGCGACTTGCGGCCAAGCTTGCGGCCAGAGATACCGTGACGCATTGTGTTTCACTCCGTTCGTATGGGGGCCGGTGGCGCGTGCTTGCGCTGGTACCCCGATCCAGGCGGCGCTCATAACAGGGCGCGCCGCCTCTGCCCCTGTCCGGCTGTTAGCCCAGCAATTCCTGCTCCAGCTTCTTGGCCATTTCCTCGATGTTCTCGGGCGGCCAGCCCGGGATGTCCATGCCCAGGCGCAGACCCATGCTCGAGAGCACTTCCTTGATCTCGTTGAGCGACTTGCGCCCGAAATTCGGCGTCCGCAGCATCTCCGCTTCGGTCTTCTGCACGAGATCGCCGATATAGATGATGTTGTCGTTCTTGAGGCAATTGGCCGAACGCACCGACAGCTCGAGCTCGTCCACCTTCTTGAGCAGGTAGCGGTTGAGCTGGTTGGCATCGGACTCGGTCGGCTCGGCCGCAACGCCGATCATCTGGCCGGCAGGCTGCGGCACGCCATCCTCGAAGTGGACGAACAGCGTGAGCTGGTCCTGCAAAATGCGTGCGGCGTAGGCCACCGCGTCCTCAGGAGTTACAGTGCCGTCGGTCTCGATGGTGATCGACAGCTTGTCGTAATCGAGCTCCTGCCCGACACGCGCATTCTCGACCTTGTAGCTCACCTGCTTGATGGGCGAGTAAAGCGAGTCCACAGGGATAAGGCCGATCGGCGCGTCTACGGGCCGGTTGGCGACTGCGGGCACGTAACCCTTCCCGGTATCGGCCGTCAGCTCCATGTTGAGCGTGGCGCCCTCGTCCAGATGACAGATCACGAGGCTGGGGTTGAGAACCTCGATGTCGCCGGTGACGGCAATGTCGCCCACGGTCACCTCGGCGGGGCCGCTGGCGGAGAGCTGCAGGCGCTTAGGGCCCTCGCCTTCCATCTTGAGCGCGATCTGCTTCACGTTGAGCACGATGTCAGTCACGTCCTCACGCACGCCGGCCAACGAGGAGAATTCGTGCAGCACATTCTCGATCTTGATCGAGGTGATAGCAGCCCCCTGAAGGCTGGACAGGAGCACCCGACGCAGCGCATTGCCCAGCGTCAGGCCATAGCCGCGCTCGAGCGGCTCGGCCACGAAAGTGGCCTTGCGCCGCTTGTCGCCGCCTTGCTTGACCTCGAGGCTGGTGGGCTTCTTGAGTTCCTGCCAGTTCTTCATGTTGACGGACATGGGCTTCCCCTAAAGGTAATGTTTCGACGGCATCGGCCGCGGAGCGTGTTGCACGCCGCGGCCGATGCGAATTGCTCGAGCAGCGCCCCCGTCGCGATCAGGGGTAGCCGCGGCAGGTTCGATCAGACGCGGCGGCGCTTGGACGGCCTCACGCCATTATGCGGAATGGCCGTCACATCGCGGATGGATGTGATGTTGAAACCCACGGCTTGCAAGGCCCGCAGCGCGCTTTCGCGGCCAGAACCAGGTCCCTTGATCTCGACTTCCAGCGTCCGGACGCCATGCTCGGCAGCCTTCTTGCCGGCATCGTCGGCAGCAACCTGGGCGGCATAGGGAGTCGACTTGCGGCTGCCCTTGAAGCCCATCGCGCCGGCCGAAGACCAGCTGATGGCATTGCCCTGCGCGTCGGTGATGGTGATCATGGTATTGTTGAAGCTGGCGTTCACATGCGCGACGCCGCTTGAAATATTCTTCTTGTCACGACGCCTAACGCGGCCGGGTTCGCGTGCCATATTGCGTGTCCTGTCCTAGATCCTGGGAGAAGTAAGCTGCGCTTTCAGAGCCCAGCGGCTTACTTCTTCTTGCCGGCGATCGGCTTGGCCTTGCCCTTGCGGGTGCGCGCATTGGTGTGCGTACGCTGGCCGCGGACCGGGAGGCCCTTGCGGTGGCGCAGGCCGCGATAGCAGGCGAGGTCCATCAACCGCTTGATGTTCATCGCGGTCTCACGGCGAAGGTCGCCTTCCACCGTGTGATCAGCGTCAATCGCTTCGCGGATCTGCAACACCTCCGCGTCGGTGAGATCCTGGACACGGCGGGTGTGATCGATACCCAGCTGGTCGGCAATCGCCTTGGCCGTCGTCGGGCCGATACCGTGAATATAGGTCAGCGCGACGATCACGCGCTTGTTAGTGGGGATGTTCACCCCTGCAATACGAGCCATTCGTTCTCCATGCTCCACAGGGTCAGCCGGCAGGCATGATCCCTATCTCATCGCGTTGTGCCTGATCGTTCAATCGATTGCCGGTCTGGATGGCATCAGCCTGAAATGGCTATGGCCGCCAGAGCGAGCCTTAACAGCCTGCTGCCTGCCGGACCGGATCTCGTTTGAGCGAACGGAACGGCGCACGTAAAGTGATTCGCCGCCGAGGTCAAGCACGCGCAGGCGCAATCGGGAAGATCCCGTTACCGGCTTCGTGGACATGGTGCCTATAGCGCCTGCCGCAGTCCCCGTCAAAACCCGCCTGATAAAGGCGGTGTTCTCCGGCGCTCGATCTGCTCGCTTCGTCGTGAGCAGCCGATGCAGGCAAGCCATCCTTGCCGTCAGCGCGAAGCCAGGACCGCTTCGATGCCAGTTGTGACGTCGTCGATCGGTGCCATGCCGTCCACCCGCGAGACGATCCCGCGCGCCTCGTAGAGCGGCAGGATCGGCGCGGTCTTGGCGCGGTATTCCGCCATGCGGGTGCGCACGGTCGTCTCGTTATCGTCAGGCCGGCGCTTGAATTCACCACTCCCGCACTTGTCGCACTCGCCCGGAGTTTTCGGCAGCTTGAACTCATCATGATAGCCGGCACCGCAATTGGCACAGGTGAAGCGTCCGGTGATGCGCTCGACCAGGGCATCCTCATCCACTTCGAGCTCGATCACGTGGTCGAGCCGGCGGCCATGGCTGGCCAGAATGCCATCGAGTGCCTCAGCCTGCGCAGCAGTGCGCGGATAGCCATCGAAGATCGCACCCGCGCCTTCGCCCATGGCGGCCAGTTCGGCATCGATCAGCGCGGAGACGATCTCGTCGGATACGAGCTCGCCCCGTGCCATGATCGCCTTGGCCTTGATGCCGATCGGGGTCTGCGCCGTGACAGCTGCGCGCAGCATGTCACCGGTCGATAGCTGGCGCATGCCATGGTGCTCGACGAGGCGCGCACTCTGCGTGCCCTTGCCTGCGCCGGGAGGACCGAGAAGAATAATGTTCATTGGCTCCCCCGCTCGCCTGCGCTGCCGGCGGATCTCCGCCGGCAGCTAGTCTGCTTTAGCGCAGACGCCCTTTCAATTTAGCCTTCTTGATCAGATCGCCATATTGGTGCGCCAACAAATGCGATTGGATCTGGCTGATCGTATCGACCGTGACGTTGACGACGATCAGCAGGCTGGTGCCGCCCAGAAACAGCGGCAGACCGGTCTGGGCGATGCCCCATTCGGGGATGACGCACACCAGCGTCAAGTAGATGGCACCCACCACGGTGATGCGGGTCAGCACGTAATCGAGATAATCCGCTGTGCGCTTGCCCGGCCGGATCCCCGGAATGAAGCCGCCATTGCGCTTGAGGTTTTCCGACGTTTCTTCCGGATTGAAGACGACCGCAGTGTAGAAGAAGCAGAAGAAGATGATCCCGGCCGCATAGAGCAGCATGTAAAGCGGCGCGCCGTGCTGCAGGTACTGGTTGAGCGTCTGCACCACGCCGTAGAACGCGCTGTCCGTATCGGTGGCATTGCCGGCGAACTGGCTGATCGTCAGCGGCAGCAGCAGCAGCGAACTGGCAAAGATCGGCGGGATCACGCCCGCCGTGTTGAGCTTGAGCGGCAGATGCGAGCGGTCAGCCTGCATCCCGCCGCGCTGCGTCGCCCGCTTAGGATATTGGATCAGCAATCGCCGCTGCGCCCGCTCGAAGAACGAGATGATGAGGATCAGCAGCACCACCATCACGATCAGCCCGCCGATCACCACCGGGCTGATCGAGCCGGTGCGCCCACCCTCGAACAGATTGGCTATGAACGTGGGGAACTGGGCAACGATGCCCGCCATGATGATGAGCGACACGCCATTACCGATACCGCGACTGGTGATCTGCTCGCCGAGCCAAAGCAGGAACATGGTCCCGCCCACCAGATTGATCACCGCCACGATGCGAAAGGTCCAGCCCGGATCGACCACCGCCTGCAACCCGCTCTGGGCGCCATAGGCCTCCAGCCCCGACGCGAGGAACCAGCCCTGCACGGCGCACAGAAACACCGTGCCGTATCGCGTATACTGGTTGAGCTTCTTGCGCCCGGCCTCGCCTTCCTTCTTGAGCGCCATCAGCGATGGATGGAGCGATGCGGCAAGCTGGATCACGATGGAGGCGGTGATGTAGGGCATCACGCCCAGGGCGATGAGGCTCATCCGCTCGAGCGAGCCGCCCGAGAATGTGTTGAACAGATCGAGGATGCCGCCGCGCGTCTGGTCGTACAGCGTCTCGAGGATGAGCGGATTAACGCCTGGAAGCGGCACGAAGCTCAGGAAGCGGAACACGATGAGCGCCCCGATCGTGAACCAGATGCGCTGCTTGAGCTCCGTCGCCTGGCTGAAATTGGCGAAGCTCAGCGAGCTGGCGAGATTGTCGGCGCGTGATGCCATCGAAAGTT
>Ga0210040_10010796_pt1 | contig 10428 bp, 11 predicted proteins | sample CryGeyCG12114_NA_FD_185462 | JGI IMG/M metagenome (GOLD analysis project Ga0210040, IMG submission 185462) | Groundwater microbial communities from aquifer - Crystal Geyser CG19_WC_8/21/14_NA (SPAdes) (version 2) | ecosystem: Environmental > Aquatic > Deep subsurface > Groundwater | place: USA...
GCATCTCGGTGGTCGTCGACCAGGACGAGGTCGACCGGGCCGTGGTGGCCGCGCACACCGCGTTCGGGCTGGACAGCGACGACCCGCAGGCCGTGGTCTACGGGGGCACCGGCCGCTGACGCCCCCCGCGCCGGCCTGCGCCGGCCGCCTGCGTCCGCCATCTGGACGTCACGGGACGCCGACCAATCCGGTCGGGGAGCGGCACCGAATCCCGATCAGACCGAAGGCCCGCCCACGCGCGCTGGGCCCGCTGGTCGGGAGCGTTCCGGCGATGCACCACCGCACAGGGACGGGCGGGCTCCCCGGCGCACCTGCTGCGCCGGGGAGCTCACTCGGTTCTGCCCCTCCGGTCCGCGCCGGCACTCCGCGCAGGCATGATGGGGGCGGACCGACGGTCTCGACAGGTGGGGTGACCCAGGATGTTCGTACAGGTGGTGCGCGGCATGGTGGCCGACAGCGCGGCCGCCTTCGCGCGCCTGGACACGTGGCGCACAGACCTCGCCCCCACGGCCCCCGGCTGGCTGGGCACCACGGCGGGCGTGACCGACGAGGGTGAGCTGGTGGCCCTGGTGCGCTTCGCCAGCACCGCCGACGCGCGGGCCAGCAGCGACCGGGTCGAGCAGGGCATGTGGTGGGCCAAGAGCGCGACGGTCTTCGCCGGCGACGTCAGCTTCGACAACTACGAGAACACCACCCTCTTCGGCGACGGCGGGACCGACGACGCCCCGGTGGTGGAGGTCCTGCTGGGCCGGGTGCGAGCCCGGCGCGGGCACACCGACCTCGCCGCCGAGCTCGGCGCGCGCAGCCTGGCCCTCGGGTCCGACGTCGTCGGCGGGGTGGTGGGTCTGCACGAGGACGGCCGGCTCGCGCTGGCCACCTACTTCCGCACCGACACCGCCACCAGCGCCGGAGAGCGGGACGTGGCCGGCTGGGTCAAGGGTTCTGCGAACCTCGCCGACGCCCGGCTGCTGCGCCTGCGAAACCTCTGGTTCGGGGCGCCCGACCCGGTCTGACGGCCGACGGCGGCGGGCTTGACCTGCTCCGGGCCGCTGGTCGAGGGCCTCGGCGGCGCTCCGGCCGGCCTGCCCTCGCCTCTCGCAAGGTCTCCCACGTGCGGAGACCCCCTGGTCACACTGGTCGGGGTGACAGGATTTGAACCTGCGACCTCGTCGTCCCGAACGACGCGCGCTACCAAGCTGCGCCACACCCCGTGGCCCTGAAGCCTCGGGAAGTCTAGCCCATCACCGGCGCCCGGTTCGCACCCGTCCGTCGTCCACCGCCGCGTCCCCCTCCCGTGCGGTCAGGGTGAGCAGGGTGGCCTCGGGCCGGCAGGCGAAGCGGACGGGCGCGTACGGGGAGGTGCCCAGCCCGGCCGAGACGTGCAGGTACGCGGTGCGCCCGCCGGCGGTGTGGGTGGACAGCCCCTTCACGCGTGCGGTGTCCAGGTCGCAGTTGGTGACCAGGGCGCCGTAGCTGGGCACGCAGACCTGGCCGCCGTGGGTGTGGCCGGCCAGCAGCAGGTCGTGGCCGTCCGCGGCCATGGCGTCGATGACCGCCCGGTAGGGGGCGTGGGTGACGGCCAGGCTGACGTCGACGGCGGAGCGGTCGACGGGGCCGGCGACGGTCTCGTAGCGGGCCAGCCCGAGGTGGGCGTCATCGGTGCCGACGAAGCCGATCCGCACCCCCTGCACGGTGACCGTGGCCCGGGTGTGGGTGAGGTCGGTCCAGCCCGCCCGCTGGAACGCGGCGGCCAGGTCCCGCCAGGGCAGCTCGGGCCGGCCGGCCGGGCGTGGTCGGCTGGGTCGCCGCAGGTAGGCGAACGGGTTCTTCGGCGCCGGGGACACGTAGTCGTTGGAGCCCCAGACGTGCACCCCCGGCACGTCCAGCAGCCGACCGAGGCTGCGCAGGACGTAGGGGACGGCGTCCGGGTGGGCCAGGTTGTCGCCGGTGTCCACGACCAGGTCGGGCTCGAGGGCCGCCAGCCCGGCCACCCACGCCTGCCGGGCTCGCGCGCCGGGGGTGAGGTGCAGATCGGAGAGGTGCAGCACGCGCAGCGACGGCGACCCGGGGGGCAGGACGGGCACGGTGACCCGCCGCAGGGCGAAGGCCCGCACCTCGTAGCCGCCGGCGTAGGCGAGGCAGGCCGCGCCCACGCCGGCCGTGCCGAGGGCGGCCCGGGTGAGGACGCGGGAGCGACGGGCGGCGGGCATGCCCGACAGGGTAGGGGACACCCTGCGAGACTGGGTGGCATGTCTGCCCCCACCAGCCAGCTCAAGGAGCGTCTGCGCACCGACCTGACCGCGGCCATCCGCAGCCGGGACAAGGTCCGCTCCGGCACGATCCGGATGGTGCTCTCGGCCGTCAGCGAGGCCGAGGTCGCCGGCAAGGAGGCCGTCGAGCTCAGCGACCAGCAGGTCCTGGACGTGGTGATCCGGGAGGCCAAGAAGCGGCGGGAGGCCGAGGAGGCCTTCCTCGCCGCCGACCGCCCCGAGCTGGCCGAGAAGGAGCGGGCCGAGGCCGCGGTGCTGGCCGACTACCTGCCGCAGCAGCTGGGCGCCGAGGAGATCAGCGAGATCGTCCGCGCGGCGGTCGAGGAGACCGGGGCCGCCGAGCTGGGACCCAAGGGCATGGGCCGGGTGATGGGGCTGGTGACCCCGCGCACCCGGGGCCGGGCCGACGGCTCGGCGGTGTCCGCCGAGGTGCGGCGCCAGCTCACCGCCGGCTGACGCACCGCACTGGTCGTGCGCACGACCTGACGCCCTGGCGCGGACACCGCGCCCGGACCCCGTGCCAGGACACCACTGGCCCCGACGCACACCGCGCTCGGACGCGACGACGCCCGCCGTCCCCGGAGGGAGGGCGGGCGTTGGTCGGGCTGGTCCGAGCTCAGCCGCCCTTCTTGGTGTCCTTCTTCTCGGCATCCTTCTTGTCCTGGGCGTCCTTCTTGTCCTGCGCGTCTTTCTTGTCCTGGGCGGCGCGCTCGTCGGCCGCGTCCTGGCGGGCCCGGGCGGCGTCCTCGCGCTCCTGCCGCTCACGGCGCAGCTCGGCCGGGTCGCGGCCCTGGGAGATGTTGACGTAGATCGTGCTGAACTCGGCGACCGACTGGCCCGGGGAGACCGACCAGCCGACGAAGTCGTACTTGCGCCGGTCGCTGTAGACATAGCGGCGCTCGACGGTGAAGCCGTCCTTCTCGAGCTTCTTGGTCGCCTCCGGGACGCTGAGCCCGAACAGGTTCGGGACCTGGACCTGCTTGCCCTGCTGGATGGACTTCGACGGGGCGGTGAAGCGGGTGTTCGGCACCTTCTTCAGGTAGTCCGCCATCACGGGCTTCCAGATCTTCAGACCGGAGTCACCGCTGCCGGACCCCTCGAGCTGGACGCCGGTGGAGGGCACCGTGTAGTACTTCACCCCGCCGCTGCGGAAGCCCGGCTTGCCCTTCTCGAACGGCTTGCGGGTGTTGTCGATGGAGATCATGGCCACGCCGGCGATCTCCGGGGTGTACCCGGCGAACCAGACGGCCTCGTTGCTGTTGATCGTCCCGGTCTTGCCGGCCTGGTCGTAGCCGTTGGGCACCTTGGCCCGGCTGCCGGTGCCGTGGTCCATGACGGACTTGAGGATCTTGCTGACGCCGTCGGCGACCTCCGGGTCCATCACCTGCTGGCAGTTCGCGTCCGGCACCTCCAGCGACTTGCCGCTCCGGTTGGTGATCCCGGAGACGATGATCGGGTCGCAGTGCTTGCCGCGGGCCGCGAGGGTCGCGTAGGCCTCGGCCATGGAGAGCGGGCTCACCTCGACGCTGCCCAGGGTGAAGGCCGGGATGTGCTGGTAGAAGTCGACCAGGTCGCGGTCCCGGGTGCCGAGCTTGACGCCCATCTTCTCGGCCATCTTGGTCACGTTGCAGAGGCCGGCGGCGAGCTCGAGCTGGATGAAGTAGGTGTTGACCGAGTACTCCGCCGCCTCGGTCATGTCGATCGTCCGGTCGTGGCCGTGGACGGAGTTGGTGACCGTGTACTTCGACACCCGCTCGGGCCCGGTGCAGGACTCGAACGGCCGGCCGGTGAAGGTGAAGGGCGAGCGCGCGTTGAACTTCTTGCTGATCGGGATGCCCTTCTCCAGGGCGGCAGCCATCGTGAAGGCCTTGAAGGTGGAACCGGCCTGGTACCCCTGGATGCCGCCCATGTCCGGGTCGACGGCCAGGTTCCAGTAGGTCTGGCCCTTCTTGGCGTCGCTGCCCATCACCGGACGGCTCTGGGCCATGGCCACGATCAGCCCGGTCCCCGGCTGGATCATGTTCATGGTCGAGATGAGCGGGTCGGTCGGCCCGACCACGGCGGCCACCTTCTTCTCGGCCAGGTCCTGGGTCTCGGGGTCGATCGCGGTCTGGATGGTCAGCCCGCCCCGGTTGAGCGCGTCCTCGCGCTCCTCCTTGGTCTTGCCCAGGCTCGGCATCTTCAGCGCCGAGAGCCGGACGTAGTCGCAGAGGAACGGGTAGCGGGTGTCGACGCAGCCGGCCTCGATGGTCTGCACGTCCTCGGGGTGGAACTTCGCCTTCTTCGCCTTCTTGGCCTGGTCGGCGGTGATGAGCTGCAGGTCGACCATGCGGTTCAGCACCACGTCGCGGCGGTCCAGGGCGGCGCTGCGGTTGTCGACCGGGTTGTTCGCGTCGGGGTTCTGCACCAGCCCGGCCATCAGGGCGGCCTGGGGGAGGGTCAGGTCCGCCGCGTGCACGTCGAAGTAGTGCTTGGCGGCGGCCTCGACGCCGTAGGCGCCGTCCCCGTAGTAGGCGATGTTGAGGTAGCGCTCGAAGATCTCGTCCTTGCTGAACTTCTTCTCCAGCGCGATCGCATAGCGGAGCTCGCGGATCTTGCGCTGCACGGTGGGTGCCTGGGCCGCGGCGACGCACTTGGCCTTGCCGTGGCAGCTCTCGACCTGCACCATCTTCACGTACTGCTGGGTGATCGACGAGCCGCCCTGGGTGCCGGACTCGCTGGTGGAGTTGCGGACGAACGCCCGGATCGTGCCCTTGGGGTCGAGGGCGCCGTGCTGGTAGTAGCGGTGGTCCTCGATGGCGAGCTGGGCCTGCCGCATCACCGGCGCGATCTGGCTCAGCTTCACCGGCACCCGGTTCTCGGCGTAGAAGTAGGCCAGCGTCTTGCCGTCGGCCATCAGCACGCGGGACCGGGTGGGCGGCGCAGGGGTGTTCAGCTCGGCCGGCAGCGACTCGAGCTCGGCGGCGGCGGCCTTGCCCCCCACCCCGGCCATGCCGGCGACGGGGACGAACAGCCCGGCGACGAGCACTCCGGCCAGGACGCTGACGATCATGAACATCGTCAGCGAGTAGGCGACGCTCCCCGCACGCTTCGGGCTGAATGGCATGCCTGCCAGGGTACGGGAGGATTTCGGCCACCACGAAAAGCCCCGGGTGTGTCCCCGGGGCGCCTGTCCGGCGTCCCTGCCGTCCGCTGGTCGCGGTCAGATCACAACTGCGCAAAGGTTCAAGTGATGACCCTAGGCAAGACGGCCTGACCGTCCCTAACCTACCAAGGTCGCGTGGTCGACCCCGAACAGCGGGGTCGCAGGCCGGGGAAGCCTGACGCGGCTCCGCCAAGGGGAAGTAGGGATCGTGACTGCACAGCACGACGGTGACTGGACCATGCGCGCGAAGTGCCGGGGGATGGAGGACGGGCTCTTCCCGGAGGCAGCGGACCAGAAGCGGGCGAGGAGCATCTGCGGCGGCTGCCCGGTCCGGTCGGAGTGCCTGGCCGAGGCGCTGGACAACCGCATCGAGTGGGGGGTCTGGGGCGGGATGACCGAGCGCGAGCGGCGTCAGCTGCTGCGCACCCGCACCGACGTCACCTCCTGGAGCGCGGTGCTGGTGGGCAGCGGGAGCCGCTAGTCCTGCTGCGCCAGCAGGGCGCCGACCTGGCGCAGGGTCTCCAGGTCGGTGACGTCGGTGGGCAGCGTCTCCACCAGCGTGCGCGCGACCTGGGGGCGGGAGCCGGAGAAGCGGTCGAGCAGGGTCGCCTCCGCCTCCACCGTGCGCATCAGGTCGGCGTGGCGGCGCAGCGCCTCCCCCTCCAGGGCGGCTTCCTCGGGCAGGTCCTCGGCCAGGGCGAGCGCGCGCTCGGCGGAGACGGCGAGGCTGCTGGTGTGCACGCGGTTCACCACCAGACCGGACAGCGGCATCCGCTCCTCGGTCAGCCGGTCCACGAAGTAAGCCGCCTCCCGCAGGGCGTCGCGCTGGGGGGTGGCCACCACCACGAAGGTGGTGTGCCGGGAGGAGAGCAGGGCGTAGGTGGACGCCGCCCGCGCCCGGAAGCCGCCGAACAGCGCCTCGAACCCGGCCACGAAGGTCTGCAGGTCCCGGATGATCTGGCTGCCCAGCACCTTGTCCATGGCCGAGGAGACCAGGGTGAACCCGACGCTCATCAGCCGGAGCGGGCCGCGGGCCGGGGCCAGCAGCAGCCGCAGGAACCGGCCGTCGAGCAGCCGGCTCAGGTGCTCGGGGGCGTCCAGGAAGTCCAGCGCCGACCGGGCCGGCGGGGTGTCCACGACGATCAGGTCCCAGCGGTCGCGACCCGCTGCCGACCCGCCGGCCTGCCCGGGCTGCCCGTGCAGCTGCCCCAGCTTCTCCATGGCCATGTACTCCTGCGTGCCGGAGAAGGAGGAGGACAACGCCTGGTAGAAGGGGTTGCCGAGGATCTCCCGCGCCCGCTCGGGGGTGGAGTGCGCGACCACGACGTCGTCGAAGGTCCGCTTCATGTCGAGCATCATCGCGTCCAGGCTGCCGCCCGCGGTGGTGTCGATGCCGAGCACCGGTCGCGGGGTGTTGTCGAGCTCGCCGAGGCCGAGGGACTGGGCCAGCCGGCGGGCCGGGTCGATGGTCAGCACCACCACCCTGCGGCCGGCCTCGGCCGCCCGCAGGGCCAGCGCCGCCGAGGTGGTCGTCTTGCCGACGCCGCCGGAGCCGCAGCAGATGACGATCTCGGTCTCCCGGTCGGCCAGCACCGCGTCCAGGTCCAGGAACGGGGCGGGCGGGGGCGCGGCCGGCCGGCGGGGGGCGCGGGCCATCAGGCGGCCTCGAGGGCGAGCTGGTCGCGCAGCTGGGCGGCGATGGTGAACAGGGCGGCCTCGTCGATGCCGGCGGGGTCGAGCGGGACGGCCGCGAGCGGCAGCCCCAGGCCGGTCAGCCGCAGGTGCCGTTCCTGCTGAGCGAGGGTGCGGGCCGCGTCCACCGCCAGCTCGGCGCTGAGCGCACGGTTCTGGGCCGGCGACCACCCGGGCACGGCCAGCTCGACGGCCCCGGCCGCCGCCCGCTCCAGCGCGTCGAGCTCGAGCGGGTTGGGGATGACCATGTTCTCCACCACCGAGCCCACCTCGATCCGGGTCGGCGCCAGCGCCTGCACCGCCTCCTCGGTCTCGGTGACCGGCATGTCCTCCAGTAGGGTGACCAGGTGGACGACCGTGGTGGCCGAGCGCAGCATCTCCATGATCGAGTCGGCCTGGTTGCGGATCGGTCCCACCCGGGCCAGCCCGGAGACCGCTGCGTGCACGTTGAGGAACTGCGAGATGCGACCGGTCGGCGGGGCGTCCAGGACCACGGCGTCGTAGGCGCCCGGGCGCCCGGTCGGTCCGCGGCGGACGGCCTCGTAGACCTTGCCGGTCAGCAGCACGTCCCGCAGGCCCGGCGCGATGGACGTGGCGAAGTCGATCGCCCCGAAGCGGTCGAGCGCCCGTCCGGCCAGGCCCAGGTGGTAGAAGGTGTCCAGGTACTCCAGCAGCGCGTCCTCGGCGTCGATCGACAGCCCGTGCACGTGCCCGCCGGCGGGGGTGCGGGTGAGGCGCCGCTCCTCGTCACCGGTCAGGGCGGCGACGCCGAACAGCTCCGCGATGCCGCCGCGGCCCTCGACCTCGCAGAGCAGCACCCGGCGTCCCTGCACGGCCAGCGCGCAGGCCAGGGCGGCCGCGATGGTCGTCTTGCCGGTCCCGCCCTTGCCGCTGACGATGTGCAGACCGTGCCGGGGAGGGGCGGGCGCCGCCCCGGTGGACGCGAGGCCGGCCCGGCTGGCCCGGCTCATCGACCGGTGGCTGGGCGGTCGGTGGCGGGCAGGTCGGTGACGGTGATCCCGGCGTGCGCCTTGTACCGGCGGTTCACCGCGATCAGGTTCGCCGTCAGCCCCTCCACGGCGCCGGCCAGCCGCAGCCGCCCGGCGTAGACGCCACGGGCGCCGGGGATGGCGGTGGCCAGCTCGCACACCGTGGCGACGGCGTCCCGGTCCTCGCCGAGCACCAGCACGTCACCTTCGAGGTGATCGACGGCCGGGTCGTCCAGCAGCACCGCGCTGACGTGGTGGAAAGCGGCGACCACGGTCGAGCTGGGCAGGAGCTGCTGGGCCTCCTGCGCCGCCGAGCCGGCGGCGACCTCGAGCACGTGGGGACCCTGCTCGTCGAAGCCGAGCGGGTTGACGCAGTCGACGACGATCTTGCCGGCCAGCTCGTCCTGCAGCCCGGCGAGCAGCTCGGCGTGGCCCTCGTAGGGGACGGCCACCACCACCAGCTCGGCGCCGGCCGCCTCGGCGTTGCTGCCGCCGGTGACCGCACCGGTCCCGGCGTAGCCGGCCGCGACCTCCCGGGCCCGCTCGGGGGAACGGCTGCCGATCACGACCTCGTGGCCCGCGGCGGCGAACCGCCTGGTCAGGCCGCGGCCCTGGGGTCCGGTGCCACCGAGCACGCCGACCTTCACGAGGCGGTGTGCCGGGCCGGAGCCGGCTCTCGCCCGGTCGTCGCGCGAGCAGGGGCGGGCCGGGCGGTCATGCGCTCGATAGTAGTGGCGAGCGCGGCTCCACCCGTGCGGCGCCGGACCAGCACCGCCGGTCGTCCCCGACCCCGGCTGCCCCGCGGGTGGAGGCCGGCTCACGTCGGCGCGGGCCGCGGGCCTGCTGCGTACCGGGACCGCTCACTAGAGTGAGGCCATGACCAAGTGGGAGTACGTGACCGTTCCGCTGCTGGTGCACGCGACCAAGCAGATCCTCGACAACTGGGGCCAGGACGGCTGGGAGCTGGTCCAGGTCGTGCCCGGCCTCACCCCGGAGAACCTCGTCGCCTACCTGAAGCGGCCGCTGCCCGGGACCGGTGCGTGAGCTCGCCCGCTGAGCGGCTGACGGCGCTGGGCCTGGAGCTGCCACCGGTGGCGACGCCGCTGGCCGCGTACGTGCCGGCGGTGCGCAGCGGCGACCTGGTCTTCACCTCCGGCCAGCTGCCCACCGTCGGCGGGCAGCTGCAGGCCGTGGGCAAGGTCGGGGCGGAGGTGAGCGCGGAGGACGCGGCCGCCTGCGCCAGGCTCGCCGCCCTCAACGGACTGGCCGCGGTGGCGGCGGAGATCGGCGGGCTGGACGCGGTGGGCCGGGTGGTCAAGGTGGTGGTCTTCGTGGCCAGCGCGCCGGACTTCACCGGCCACGCCGCGGTGGCCAACGGCGCCAGCGAGCTGCTCGGCGAGGTGTTCGGCGACGCGGGCAGGCACGCCCGCAGCGCGGTCGGCCTGGCCGTGCTGCCGCTGGACAGCCCCGTCGAGGTCGAGCTGGTGGTCGAGGTGCGGTCCAGCCCCACCGTCAGGCTGCTCTAGCGCCGTGACGGTGACGGCTGGGGCCGGGCTCCCGGCGTACCTGCAGCTGGTCCGGGCTGGCAACCCCGGCCCGATGACCCTGGAGGGGACCAACACCTGGGTGGCGGGGGACCCGGCCGAGGGCCCGCTGCTGGTGGTCGACCCCGGTCCCGCCCTGCCCGACCACCGGGCCGCCGTGCGGGCGGCTACCGGCGGGCAGGTGGCCGCGGTGGTGCTCACCCACCGCCACCTCGACCACGCCGAGGCCGCGGCGGCGCTCGCGGCCGAGGCCGGCTGCCCGGTGCTGGCCGTCGACCCGGCGCTGCGGGTCGGCGACGGCGAGCTGGGCGAGGGACGCGTGCTGCGGGCCGGCGCCGTCACCCTCACCGCGGTCGCCACGCCCGGCCACACGAGCGACTCGTGCTGCCTGCTGCTGCGCGGACCGGACGGGGCGGTCCGGCTGCTCACCGGGGACACCGTGCTCGGCCGCGGCTCCACGGTGGTGGCCGCACCGGACGGCGACCTGGGCGCCTACCTGTCCTCCCTGGCCCGGCTGGCCGCCCTGGTCGGGGAGCACCGGGTCGTCGAGCTGCTGCCCGGCCACGGGGGCCGCGTCGCCGACCCGGCGGGCTGGCTGGCGGTCTGCCGCCGCCACCGGGAGGAACGCCTCCAGCAGGTGCGGGACGCGCTGGCCGCGGGGGACCGGACGGTGGCGGAGGTCCTCACCCGGGTGTACGCCGACGTCGACCCCGCGGTCCTCCCGGCGGCCCGGCAGTCCGTCGAAGCCCAGCTGAGGTTCTTGGGGGTGCGCGGGCCCCTCTCCTGAG
>Ga0210040_10010797_pt1 | contig 10427 bp, 12 predicted proteins | sample CryGeyCG12114_NA_FD_185462 | JGI IMG/M metagenome (GOLD analysis project Ga0210040, IMG submission 185462) | Groundwater microbial communities from aquifer - Crystal Geyser CG19_WC_8/21/14_NA (SPAdes) (version 2) | ecosystem: Environmental > Aquatic > Deep subsurface > Groundwater | place: USA...
ATAATCTCAGTTCTCCAAATTATTTTCTTTGGAAAAAAATATTTCATAGTATGGATTTACCTGTCCCGACCAAAACTTCATTTACTTTATGTCATCTCCTCATTCAATTTTGAAGCTGTAGCTTTATGCATCGGTAGTTATCTCCATGTAGAATACTAACCAATGTATAAGCTGTAGCTTCGATTCAAAAAGTTCTGTGCCTGTCGGGCTCGTATGCACAATTGCATGGTCACTTTTTTGGAGTTCGTGCTTAGTTACTGTACGCTTTAAAATAAATGGGAGTATTTTTTTTGCTGGATTGTTTTTAAAAAAAATTGTAGTGTCAAAAAATGTAAGCTAACTTTTGTAAATTATTTTCTAAATGGAGAAAATGAGTATTCCACAACATCTTACTTATTTAGTAACTGATGGTAGAGTTCATGCATGGGTTTTATTGTAGTGTTAGTAAGTTCTTGTTTAATATTTTACCGGCCACAAAATATCCCCTCCATAGGTCTCTTCGGCTTTCCCAATTAATTTTTTTATGCTAAATTAATTCAGGAAGCTGGAAGAATAATAATGGAGCTATTTGCAGATGTGACCCCAAAAACTGCTGAAAATTTTCGACAATTTTGTACTGGAGAGTTTAAGAAAGACGGGATTCCCATGGGATATAAAGGTAAACTTTGTCAATATGAATTTAGAAGAGCTTCTAATATTCTTTCGTTCAATTTATAACTTACTTTTCTTCTGTGCTACTACCGACATCAGGGTCATCTTTTCATAGAGGTATGCAGACTAATTATCTAATAACAATCTTTTGCGATGATGTGTGAAGCATAAAACGTGTTTGCGAATCATTTTGTTTCTAATTGAATATCTATGTTTTAGTCATCAAGGATTTCATGATTCAAGGAGGGGATTTTATCAACGTAAGTTGTTATACGTATTCATGAATCATATGTATATTCAGATTGATGGAATCTGCGTACACGCATAAGCTGTTATATTAACTTGCTTTAAATTTTCAGGGAGATGGAACCGGTTGTATGTCTATTTATGGACCTTCTTTTGCAGACGAAAATTTTACCCTTACTCACGATGGTCCTGGGTTACTGTCAATGGTGAGTGAGTAGAGTACTCGGTTCCGAACTGTTTTTCAAATCAGTACGGTTTTAGTTTTTCAACCATTGTTCCGTTCATTTTAATAATGCATATTTTTCACAGGCTAATTCTGGGCCATCCTCAAATGGAAATCAATTTTTTATTACATGCGCGAAGTGCGACTTTTTAGACGGAAAGCACGTTGTATTTGGTAAACTAATTGACGGTTTATTGACCATGAGAAAAATAGAAAACGTACCTTGCAGGGCTGATGCCCCTAAAATTCCTGTCAAAATTACTCAATGCGGGCAAATGTAATTCATCATTGATTATGTTTTGTATTGAGTAACATTGTTTAATTAATTGACTTTGTTTTATATATTTTGACCAATAGAGTATGAATTTTCATTAACTTTTTATGATTAGTTATTTTGATTGAGATATATTTTTCATTAAAAAATCCTACTCTTAATCTTTTCTATTTCATATACTGCATTTATTATTCGTTGTTGATTTGATTGTCATTATTCAGTACAATATATTGCGTCCATTCGATTCCGTATATTTTCTTCACGTCACTAAATGGAACGTATTTTTAAAATAAGTGGCTCCATCATTCCTTCTACACAACATGGCACAAAAATATTGTCAAGGTCGGTGTCAAGCTCACAAAACACGGACACAATGCAGTCAATAGAACTTTTCGGGGGAACCTAAACACAATATAATTGTATTTTTTTAAGAACCTTGCGATGCACAAAAAAATATTTAGCACGAATTGAATTCCTTACAATAGAATTTTTCGGTTCTATTTCAATGGAGCAGAGGTGACAGTTTTCTCCCACAGGACATTCCCATGAAAAGGGGGCGAAAAATCCACTGGAATTTACAAGAGTAATGGTAACATCTTGCGACGGATGTACACGAAATGTAGTTCTACAAAACGTGGCTGTCCCTTGTTGCAGGAAAAGACAAGGAGCATGTACATCTGCACAAACTGACACACACATCACATTACTTGGATTATCTTCTTCTGAGATTTCCACTGCAGATGAAATCTGGCCTGAAATCTGCAAACAGTTGTCATTGAAAGTCAAATAATTTCATCAAATCTACTGGTAATTAATTAGTTTAATTAATATAATTAGTTTAATAGCTAATTGCCTCTGCAAATAAGTACACTTGAACACCCATGGTTTCTCCTGGCTCGAGAAATCCCCATTCTGGCCACACTCGTACTAAGTGCAAACTATACACTTTGCTTTGATGAGGGCACAGATTCGTACCTGCTTCGTCCAGCATTCCTTCTGCTGGAACTTTTGCATTCCACCGTGCCTTTTTATTTCTTGGATAAAAATAAAATATTAGCCAAACAAGGAATGAGCTAGAATTCTATTCAACGTTATTATCTTTACCCAATGTTTTTAATGGCAATTGTTTTAATTTTTTTGGATCCACTTGCAACAATGCCAAAGTTCACGACCGGTGTTAAAACTTCCAAAAATGGTCCTTTGGACTCAACCTCGATCGGGAGAAAGCATTCCATTTCTGCATGAGCCAGTTTCATGATGCCCCTCAGTGGCTTTGTAATCTATTTGTATAATATTTAAGCAATATTTAAGTCGAAAGGAATACCATATTGATATTTTTAGTGTAGTGCTGTAAAAATGTAATTACCTTTCCACACTTGTCTAAATTTATTGTCACTCGAAACACAAAGCGATGCATAGGGCGGACGCAAAAGGTGTTCGGTTCACACATAATATTGCCAACCTCATCTATAGCGTTATCCCATGTTAGAACTATCTTGTGTTTAGACCGATTATGAAATTCTACAAGTCTACACAAATCATAAATTAACGAAAAACTACTTGTTGTGTTCACATATTCACTGATCTATAAGAATCCACAAAATACCTTTCAACTGTTCCATGCACTGTCCCATATGCCATAATAATTGGGGGAGAAAACCAACAATTAAGTGGAACTGCTCGAACCCAAACTTCTATTTCTGCCACAGGTAGTAACGCTGCATCGTCTTTGAGCCAGGATTTTGGAATATTTGTGGACTCAGGTCCTCCAGAACAAAGTCGAGCAATTTCCTGCTGGTCGTGTCGGATGTCATCATGAACATAATCTTTAATTTCGCGAGCTAAAATGATAAAAACCTATAGTAAGGAACACTTCACTGGCTCACTTTCTTTCCTTCCTCAATTTCCCAGAATACAAAAATCATATTTTACGTTTCCGTGCATTGGGTCTCATAATATACTCCAAGTCTTTCTTCAATAATGCAGATGACACCACGTGATCCACCACTTCACGTAAATTGGTAGCGCCAGTGGAATGTTGATCATCATCTTTCCAAGTTGAGTAGTTTCTGTCCCTCAAAATAGGCATAGATTCCGCGGAAGCTTTCTTATCATCTAAAACTGCATCTGGAGCCGTGGTGCCGGTCTCAGGAAGCGAAAGTTTTCGTGTAGCTTCTTCTGCTGCCGCCTTTGCGAATGGAGATCTCCCAGTTTTGTACATATTCATGTCAATATTAGATAGTCTCATATTCTGTCGGTTTGCAGTATTTTCCTCTTTTAAGTAATACAGTGGAGGGTGGAAAACTTTATCTTCTGTGACGATCTTTTCATTTTTATCTACTGGTTTTAATGTCTTTTCAATTTTGATATCTCCACCTGTAGCATCGTCATTGTTCTCCATCTCCTCGATAGAGTCGGCATGATACATCAATTTTTCCGCTTCTTCAAAATCTTTGGGAACTGGCATGGATTTATTTAAATCCTCAAAGTAGATAGGAGAGTTATTATGGTTTTCGTTTTCCAGTCGTTGAAGGATGGGTTGAATTGCTTCCTTAGTTATATCATCTATTTGTTCTACAAACATGCTGTAAAAATAAGTCATGTGAATGAATTTTAGATAAAAGAAAATATGTGTATTATATTTCTATAAAGACCAAGGGTTGAAACTTATTTATGATTACCTGATCACACAAGCATAATAACCGTATTTATTAGGACATTTAGCTGAGAAAGTGATTGGGTATGTTTGTCGTTTTTCAAAAATTCCTTGTGCTGAAGATATTTTCACTTCACTTGCACTAAGAGGTTGCACAGTAGTATCGTTTTCCCAACAGTTATGAAGACCGACTGAGTGTTCCACATATTTATGGAAAGCATTTTTTTCAATAAGATTTTTGCAAGGTACTCCCCGATCATCCTCTTGGATGGGTCGAACTGACCAAAAGTAGTAAAGAGGAATGCAACTAAAAAGAATAATCAATACAGTTTTTTTAGCCTTTTAATCATGCACATGGATTCTCCAGAAAAGTAAAATACTATATCTAGTCCCATTTGAGTGGTTACCTTTTGTTTGTTATATTGAGTGTTACTTGTCCCGTTTCTCCAAAAATTAAATCTCCACAGTCCAGAATATATTTAGCTTTCATATCACTCACAAGATCGCAGGGTGGACCAGTGAAATTGCCCTGTAATATAAATGCATTATTTTGTACTATTCATTTTTATGGGGCACGTTGAGATTATCGTCTTGCCCCGTACCCGAATGTCAAGAAGTTGGTCAGAATTTGTATCCAGTCCCATTCCTTTTACAGCAATCCATCGAATTTCTCCATTATCAGCTAGAATGGCTAGTTTTTCATAGTGGAATGCTGGTTCTCTAGGAATGTAACATACTTTCACGTCCACCTTTTGATTTTTCAACAACTTAAAACAGGAAGGATTGAAAGAGAAGTTCCTTTTAAATAAGCCTTCCGTCACAAGTTGAGTCGTTTTTATTCCGGTCTTTTCTTCGGTTTGTGCGAAATTTTTCCGAAAGTTGAGTGTTGCATCTGGAAACTGATCTTGCTCATGAGCTACTTGATTTCTCACTCGAATTTTGCCTTCTGGGCTGTCTTTGAACACATCTAAATACTGCGAAGGTACCCACAAAAATATTATAAACATTCACAAGATTTTCTACTTAAAACAAAGTATTCGTCACAAAACCTCGTTTTGAAATTCTTTTTCCGATAAAATCCAAAATCTTGCCGGACTTCCTACATTTTTCACTTCAAAATTTTGAAATCTTGGGTTACCCACTGTACTGCATCCACAATTCCATTCTTCCACTGTTCAAGAAAACAAATTACACGTCAAAATTTAAACTTCTACATCATATCCATAACCTAACGGTGAAACGCACTTTCCAGCACAGGGGGTGTTGAACTAGCAGTCAATAAAGGGACAATTAAAGCTCCGTCTCCTTCAGCAATTATTATCAGTAAATCATTTATAGTTTCGTTAGTAGTTGGCCTATACTGAACTGTAATCTTTGAGGACAATCCTGGAGATACAGCATCTTTTTCTCGCTGTGAGGATTTCCATGAAACACTGAAACTTTGATTCACAGGTGGGATAATCCTGATTCGCCGAGTTGTTCGACCATTATTTCGAACTCTCAAATTAACCTATAAGTTCGGCAAGGATTTCTCTTTTGATAATAAAGTATAGGGTTTTACATACAGTAAGTAAACTACGACAAATTAATTACTCACAGAATAGAAGTGACCAACTTGTGAATGAAGAAATAAAAGTGAAGGTGGTGTCACAGTAAATTCTGCGCTCTGAGGAGTGTTTAGTACACCTTTCAGTTCATTAAAGTAAGGTTGAGGACTACTTTTTACTGGATAGGCGTCCTCACCGGATCCAGATGTGCCCCACTTTCTATTGAACAATAGTAGTTAACAAGAGTACTTATTGCATACAAATCAAGTTGCTACAATGTCAAAGGCTAACCCAAATTTTGTGAGAAATTCTTTATTGTTGGAAAATTCGACGGGAATTTTTACACCGTCTGGCATTCCAGGCGGCGGTGGTGGCCACAAACGCCAGTCCACTGCTTTTGCATCTGGAGCGTTTGCAGATAATTTTGGAACTCCGGAGGTAGGATCTGGAGCATAAGAATGATACTAACTGAAGGTCAATAATCAACTGAATTGTTCCTTGAATTTTCAACAGTTAATTTTTCATGTACCTAAACATCTTTCCCAAACATCTCTAAAAGCATGCTGTCGAAAATTGCTTTTCTAGAAAAATTAAAGGTACAATATGACCGCTAAATACTCAGATTAGATATTGATATTTAGCAATTAAAATGTGTTTACAGCAGTTGAAGCATTTTTCCCATCTGCTTTTTGTTGAGAATTGAGTCCTCGAAAAGCGTCTAAAAGGTCCGTGGGAGCGAACAAAGCCATTGGAGGGGCTTCATTGCATTTTATGGATCTTAGCTCTGAGATCTCACGGAAATCGAAACCCATTGGAACTTCACCCATTTTGCTGAAGCGGGAATATGTTTGCAGTAGTAGAGTTTGGACTTTGATGAGGAAATGTTTAAAAAATGTTTTACAATGTAAGTGTTAATGGCTGCAATTAAGTTAGTTAAGTGTGGTTAGTGTGAATACTAAAGATAATGCTTTAATCTTGAGTGATTGCTGTCAGCTAAAATCGCTCCAGGTAAAAAAATATAGCTATTTACAAGTGTGAATGTGCGCACCCAAACTGGGTTGCAAAAAGTAATTTTGTACTTAACGTTCCATTATCATGAATCACTGAGTTTTTTCTGAAGTCTGAAAGTTTGTTTTAATCTTTTCTCCAGCTAGGATATACATGGCGACGTAGAAGAGGTTATTAGGCTGGGCTCAGGTATCATAATTGAAAGCGGTTGTATTTTTTGCGATTTTAACAATGGGATCTCTTCGATATAACGTAATATTGAATGGCTTCAGAGGATTAAGATATCAGACTCTACGTCTAATTAGTACTACATGCAGATCATATTCATCCATCTCCACGATAGAGGATGTGGTGGTTCGAGAGGAAGAAATTAAAGTCCCGTGGGGTCAAGTTTCAGGTATTTTGACTAAAAACAGCTGATTTTAACATTGATGATTTAATTACATAGCGTGCAAAATAACCTTGAATTACTCGAAATTAAAACAAAAATAGCTCGTTTGTGGAACCCTCCAGACGATAAACCTAGAAAGCCTGTAATATGCATCCATGGCTGGAAGGATAATTGTGCAACTTGGGATAATCTACTGCCTCATTTAGTCAAAGCAGTGCCTCAGTATGAATACCTGGCTATAGATTTACCTGGGCATGGACATTCTAGTCATTTTCCTCCCGGAATGATTTATGCAGTACAAGATATATGGGTTTTGATTCAGCGGTTGATAAACCACTATGGATGGTCTAAAATCAGCCTAATGGGCCATTCGATGGGTGCACAGCTTAGTTTTATGTTTGCGGGAACCCATCCTCTTCTTGTAGAGAAATTGGTAAGAGAGTTATGATTGAATTCAAATATTTCATCTTATTATTTATTGTTCATTATGAAATTTAGTGTCTTTTTGTAGATCGCAATAGATGCCTTAGCTCCAGTTGTTTTATCAAGGAGTGAAACACTGCACATGGTTCCTAAATTAACTGAAGAAATATTGGGATTTGAGAATAAAATAGCTAATCATACAAGGCCAACATATACTTACGAAGAAATTGTGGAAAAACTCATGAGAACTCATACCGGTAAACTATCTAGAAAAGATTGCGAAACATTGATGACCAGAGGAGTGCATGAAAATCCCCCTGGCTCTGGAAGATATCAGTTTAGTCATGATATACGTGTTCATTATTTGCCTATCACAGGCATCAATTCACGCCAAGTCTCTGTGATTGCTAAACAATTTAGGTAAGATATGAAATGAAAATGCATTAAACTTATTGACTTATTGTTAGTGTCATGTTCTTTTGAAAAATTCTTGTTGAAAACAACTGAGAGCCTGAAATGCTTGGTTTTTGCAGAAGTGATATACTGCACATAAAAGCAATTCAAGGGCTCAATTATACAAGACCGTATATTAAAGACCGATTGGAATCTTGGCTACGACATAACAAAGATAGCAATCATGTTGTCAAATTTGTTGAAGTACATGGAACGCATCATGTTCAACTAAGCAATCCTGAGAAAATTCTTCCCAGCATCATTCAATTCCTTCATAGAGATAGGAATATAAATGCAAATGACACTGGCCGTTTACTTTGGCATGAAGATATTAATTTTTAATTACAAGTATTTTATCCTAATTATACTGTCCAAGATAGAGGTCCAATAGCCTTGTACTTGTTGCTGTGACCTGTAAACAATAGTTGTTGTCTCTTTTGTTGCTCGCCTAAGCAAAGTCTCCAGTCAACTTAATGTACTGTTAAAGATATTAAAATTAAGTCATATTACGCTTCTATTTTTATAAGACAGTGTAATTGCGAACCAAAACAATTGAGACGGTTATGAACGAATAAAGAGAACGTTAAGATCCCTGATCCCACCTATACTCAACACTTAATTTGGATTTCGGGGTTTATCTGAATCTTAACTAAAAAAATCTAAAAGAATCGCTTTGATTAATATTGCTATATTCTGTGGAAAGAACATGCGTTATTCCCTTATCTCCATTTTCTATCGCTCCAAATGCACTGTACGTCATATCCAAAATTCTTGCTACTTGCTAGGAACTAGGAACAGACTACGGTCATTCACTATATCGTTCTAAGTTTTTCCATTTGATTGATTTTCGCTCGTATTTTCTTCCTACAAGGCCATTTACTGTGTTCGACTGCCATAAAACTAATCAATGAAAACCGTCTCCGTGACCTGTTGCCCAGTTTTCTGGAATTTCTCCTTTTGTGTCGTGTCGTATCAAGAGCATTTTCCCGTTTGCTCTGTACTATTTATTTAACACGCAAAATTAAAACACCCCATTCAATTTACATATGTTCACCCACAGGCTCATTATCAGAATCTTTTGAAACAATGATATAATATTTCCATCAGGAATCAGGACACAAGTGTCATTTCTGATTTCATAATATCATAGAAGTCAGTCCCTAAACTCTCTAGGTCCAAATTTCCGGTTGGCATCCGGTTTGCCAGCAATCTGCTGTGCGTTGGTATCGAACCATACAAAAATTAATAACATACTTGCTATTATTAAACCTTTTTTCCACCTCATAGCTACGTAAGTGCGAGTGAACTAAAAATTGGCAGTTGAAAACAACAGCTACTGGATAATTGTCACCTATATGAATGTATACTCCAGTGAATATAGTATATATTTTTATGAACAATAATAACATTTAAAATATTGGAGAAACAAAGCTATTGTTTAGTTTCTTTTACCCAATTCACTGCCTGTTTAGCATGATACTAACTGCGCTAATCACTTTTCATGCTCTAAAATATCGTTTTCCTGTGTCTGGCTCAAGTAGTATAGCATTTATAACTTTATACAGAAGCGGAAGAATGAGCAGCTTTTACTACTTCCAGTTTTATACTGCATTATCTGCATGCAACTATGCAGTGGGTCGGTGGGGCCTGGGGTAATTTGACATCAAATGCTTAACATAGCGGTTTGGTTAGTAGTCTGCAAACTCCAAATCCGTATGTTGAAAAGTTGTTCCAATTCTGTCAAGTGAGTGACTCAGTGACTGTAACTGGCGTTTAAGTTGTTTAAATAGTTTTCTATTTAGTTGAATTGATCGCAATGGTATTTAAGTTTATCAATTTATTTATACTTTAATGTAGTTTTGAAAATGCAAAAACCCAAACCGGTCTCCAATTTTTTTCGTCCGCATGGTCCGCATGTACTAAATCACGATCCGATTCAAAGGCTCGTTTTGAGTCAAGGTAAGGTCTATTGGCAATGCCAGCTACATTCTCTATATTAGAAAAACATAATGATAAAACTGTGAAATTTTTTCCCCCACTTATTTTTTCCTCACATTAAAACAATAATTTCAGGCTACACAAAAACTGTACAGGAATAGGAATTTCAGTATACTTTCAAATGTAGTAGAGGTAGAAATTCTTATGACATGGGGCTTTTGTGCTGATTTGTACAATTAAAACAGAACATAACAGAAAAATTCAAGAATGACATGTGGAATTAAAAGTGAGATAATTTTTTCAAAACGATGACTGAGAAAATTCAGACACAACAAAACAAGGAAAAGGTCAGTTCATGTATTCATGGATTGAGTGTAAGCAATCCTATCAATTTAGTTTAAAAAAATATGATGTTAAATTTGCTGCACAAAAAATTTTGTAGTGTTTTATTTAATTGAACTACAGTAGCTGTTCTCTTGCCTCTGTAGAATAGAGATGTGCGCCGTCGAATCACGTCGTCGTCGACGCGGTTTTTTGGCCAAAATTTCACGCCGTCGCCGTCGATAATTTTCATCGACGCGTCGACGCGCCGACGCGTCGATGCGCCGTCGATAAGA
>Ga0210040_10010798_pt1 | contig 10426 bp, 10 predicted proteins | sample CryGeyCG12114_NA_FD_185462 | JGI IMG/M metagenome (GOLD analysis project Ga0210040, IMG submission 185462) | Groundwater microbial communities from aquifer - Crystal Geyser CG19_WC_8/21/14_NA (SPAdes) (version 2) | ecosystem: Environmental > Aquatic > Deep subsurface > Groundwater | place: USA...
ATCCAGTAGAGCGTCCTGCCGTCGGTCGTGTAGCCGGCGACCCCGGTGGTCAGCGCGTCTTCCAGCGTGGTGGTTTCGCGCGGGGTCTCCGCCACCTTGCCATCGGTGATCTCGAACATGTCGGTGCCCCCCGCCGCATTGGCGCGCATCGCCCAGCGCAGCGTCAGGCTGTCATCCGCGACATAGCCCATGAACGCATCGTCGTTCTGTTCCACCAGCGTCGTCTCGCCGGTTGTCAGGTCGAGCATGTGGACATCGTGGAAGCGCGCATCGCGGTTGTTGAGGCCGATCAGCACCTTGTCCTTTATGGTGTTCGACACGCCCACGACCTGCACGCGCGTATCCTCGAAAGGCGTCAGGTTGCGCTCCTCGCCCGTTTGCAGGTCGACCTGGTAGAGCAGGTAATTCTCGTCCCCCGCCTTGTCCTGCACGTAGAGGATGCTGTCCGACAGCGGCGACCAGAAATATTGCGGGATCGGCCTGTCGGTCGAACTGGTCATGCGCCGCGCGTTGCCCGGATCGCTCGCCGGCGCGATGAACACGTTCATCACGCCTTCGTGCGGGGCCAGCCAACTCAGCCACTCGCCGTCGGGGCTGATCCGCCCCTGCGCGCGCGTGGGGTTGCCGTAGATTGCCTCGCGCGGGATCAGCGGAACGGAACTTACGGCTTGGGCTGCTGCGGTCATCGATAGTTCCTGCTGTGCTTGAGCTTGTGCGCCCGGGTGGGCCAGACCGGCGGCATAGACGGCGGAGGCAAGCAACGCCTTGCGGATTCTCATCGTGCCCCTCGCTCCGGTTTGCTGCGCGGCGAACGCCGGTCGCCCAACCTAGGGACGGCGATAGCGCCTGAGAAGTGCACCGAGCGCCCAGTGGCGATCACGCAGGAGGGCGGGCGAACCTCAGAGCGCCGGATTGTCGTAGCAGTGCCAGGTGAAGATGGCGATTGCGCCGCGATGCGGCCGCCAGGCTTCGGCAAGCTCGCGCGTCGCGCCTTCCGCTGGCCGCTCGGGCAGGCCAAGGATGCGTCCGATGCCGGCCTGCACGGCCAGGTCTCCCGCGGGCCAGATGTCGGGCCGCCCTTCGGCGAACAGCAGGTAGATCTCCGCCGACCAGCGACCGATACCCTTGATCCGCGTCAGCTGCGCGACGGCCTGCTCGTCGTCGGCCGGCAGGCTGTCGAGGTCCAGCTCGCCGAGATGGACAAGCTCGCACAGCGAGCGGGCATAGCCCTGCTTCTGCCGCGACAGCCCGCAGGCGCGCAGTTCGTCGAACTCGCGCGCGAGCAGCGCCTGCGGGTGCATCTCCTCCCCCAGCAGCGCCTCCATCTTGCGCCAGACGCTGTCGGCCGCCGCGACCGAGACCTGCTGCCCCACGATCGTGCGCAGCAGCGTGCGATAGCCGGTCGGGCGGATGCGCGGCGAGGGATAGCCCGCCTGCGCCAGCGCCCGGGCGATCGCCGGCTCGCGTGCCGCGACCGCGTCGAGCCCCTGTTTGATCTGTCCCGCGTTCAATCCCATGTCGGTTCCGCTTGCCGATGGCGCAGCTTGCCATCCGGAGCGCGATTGCCTAGCAGCCCCGCTGCCCGGAGCCATACCGAAAGAACCGCCATGCCCAAGCTGATCGTCGTCAACCGTTCGGGTGAGGAATCCGTCGTCGAGGCCGAGAGCGGCCTGACCGTGATGGAAGCGATCCGCGACAATGGCTTCGACGAGCTGCTGGCGCTGTGCGGCGGATGCTGCTCGTGCGCGACCTGCCACGTGCATGTCGATCCGGCCTTCAAGGACCGGCTGCCGCCGATGAGCGAGGACGAGGACGACCTGCTCGAATCCAGCGACGACCGCGACGAGCATTCGCGCCTTTCGTGCCAGATCGATTTCGTCGACGATCTGGACGGGTTGAGGGTGACGATCGCCAAGGAGGACTAATAGCCGCGCTTGGCGCGCGGCAAATCCTTCTCGCGTTGCGCTCGGCAGGCGGCTTGCCTACCTCGCTTGCCATGACAGCGCCCATTGCCCGCACAGATACGCTCGACCTCATCGGCAACACGCCGCTGGTGCTGCTGGAAGGGCCGAGCCGGGAGGCCGGTTGCGAGATCTGGGGCAAGTGCGAATTCGCCAATCCCGGTGCCAGCGTGAAGGATCGGGCCGCCCTGTGGATCGCCCGCGACTTCGAGGCGCGGGGCGAGCTCAAGCCCGGCGGCACCGTGGTCGAGGGCACCGCGGGCAACACCGGTATCGGCATGGCGCTCGTCTGCAATGCGCGTGGCTACAAGAGCATCATCGTGATGCCCGACAACCAGTCCAAGGAGAAGATGGACACGCTGCGCGCGCTGGGCGCGGAGCTGGTCACCGTGCCGCCGACCAAGTTCGCCGATGCCGGCCATTTCGTGCACACCTCGCGCCGCCTGGCCGAGGAGACCGAGGGCGCGGTCTGGGCCAACCAGTTCGACAACATCGCCAATCGCCGGGCACACATTGAGACCACCGCGCCCGAGATCTGGGAGCAGATGGACGGGCGGATCGACGGGTTCACCTGCGCGGTGGGGACCGGCGGCACGCTGGCGGGCGTGGGCCTGGGCCTGAAGGAGCGGGACGAGAAGTGCGTCATCGCGCTGACCGACCCCTACGGCGCCGCGCTCTACAATTACTACGCGCATGGCGAGCTGAAGGCGGAGGGCAGTTCGGTCGCCGAAGGCATCGGGCAGGGGCGCATCACCGCCAATCTGGAGGGCGCGCCGGTCGACACGCAGTTCCGCATCTCCGACGAGGAGGGGCTGCACTGGGTGGGGCGGCTGTTGAAGGAGGAGGGGCTGTGCCTTGGCCTGTCCTCGGGCATCAACGTCGCGGGCGCGATTGCGCTGGGGCGGCAATTGGGGCCGGGCAAGCGCATTGCCACCATCCTGTGCGACACCGGCTTCCGCTATCTCTCCTCGCTCTACAATCGCGAATGGCTGGAGGCCAAGGGCCTGCCGGTTTTCGACTGGCTGCGTTAATCGCGCGGCGCTAGGATGCCGCGCATGCCATTTGACCCGTTGAGACTGCTGTTCGCGAGAACCGCCCGCTCGGAGGCGATGCGCGGGGCGCGCGCGTCCGAGCGGCGCGAGGCGATCCACCGGCTGCAGGTGGGTTTCTCCGGCGTGGGCGCGATGATCCTGCTGGTGGGCGTTGCCAATATCATCATGAACAGCGTCAAGGACACGCAGGCCAGCGCCGTGCCCGAAGCGGCGCCGACCGTGGTCGCCAGCCAGACGCCCGCGCCCGCGCCCGCGCGCGATCCGCTGGCCGATGCGGGCGTGGTGCCCGATCTTCCGGCCGAAGCCGGGCCTGCTCAAGCCGCACCCTCGGGCGCCGCAGCTGCACCAGACCCTGCCGGCAATGCGTCGTCTTCGCCGCAGCCTTGAGACCGCGCTTGTGGCGCTCGCTCTGGCGACCGGCACCGTAGCACGAGCACAGGACGATCCGCCCCGCGATAACGACAAGCCAGCCCTCGCCCTCATGGGCACGATCCCGATCTACTGGGGCGAGGCAGCCGGCCTCGCGGAGCTGATCGGAGGCGCCGCCGCCCCGCACTGGGCGCGGGAGCAGCTGGAGGCACGCTACCGACTGGTGCCGCTCGATTACCTCGCGCCCGAGGCGCTGGCGAGCCAGTCGCGGCTGCTGCTGGCACAGCCGCGCGGGCTGACGCCGGAGGAAAACGTCGCGCTCGATGCCTGGGTGCGCGCCGGCGGACACCTGCTGCTGTTCGCGGACCCGCTGATGACGGGCGAATCGCGCTTCGGCATCGGCGACCGGCGGCGTCCGCAGGACGTTGCGCTCCTCTCGCCGATCCTTGGCCATTGGGGTCTGCAGCTGGAGTTCGACGAGGCGCAGGAGCCCGGCATCGCGATGCGGGAAATCGCGGGCACAGAGGTCCCGGTCAGCCATGCGGGGCGCTTCGCGATGGAGCCGGCTGGCGGGCACGATTGCCAGCTCTCCGGCGAGGCAGTGCTCGCGCGCTGCCATCTGGAATCGGGGGAAATCGTGATCCTCGCGGACGCCGCGCTGCTCGACCACGCAGGGCCTTGGACAGGGTCCGCGGCTGGGCTGGAAATGCTCACGCGGATGGCCTTCGGCGATTCTGGGGAAAACGCGGGAATGGAGCCTGCGGAGGAGGAGATAGTCGCCCGCTGATGATGTAAGGCTCGTAACGGCACAGATCGAGTCAGGAGAGGTGTTCCCTCGGGCCCGCTGATAGCCGTGGAAAACTAAGTGATTGCACTTAGTTCCCCCGATTTCCCGCAATTTCCCCTTCCATCCCGCTGCGGCGTGGGTTACACAATTCGTGCATCGGACAATCTCATCCGCGTCGCATCTCTCTTGCGGGAGGTGGGCGGGCCGCGCTTTCGCGCACGGCCCGACGGGGATGCTTTGCCGACCAATCGAGGTGATCTGCCGACAGAGGGGCTAGGCAAGTGGGGAAGGGGCCGACAGGCTATGGAGGGCAGGGCTTCTCGCTTCGCGGCGAGAAAGGTCGCTTCGTCCTCCCGCCCGCCTTCCGCAACACCATCGCCGAAACCAGCAGCGAGCGCGTGCTGTGCCTGGCCAAGCACGACCGCTGGCCCTGCCTGTCCGCGTTCGGCACCGATCGTCCCGCCAGCTTCGAGGACCAACTCGATCGCGAGGAGGAGAAGGCGATCCGCATGGGGCAGGATTTCGATCGCGAATTGCGGTCGCTGCAGCTGTGGAGCTTCACCGAGATCCCGTTCGACGCCAGCGGCCGCTTCGTCATGCCCGACACGCTGTCGGAGCTGGGCGATATCGGCGAGCAGATCTACTTCCAGGGCATCGGCCCCTTCTTCACGCTGTGGAATCCCGAGCGGCTCGAGACGATGGGCCCCGGCTTCGAGGGCGCGCAGGCCTATTGCCGCAAGGCCGTGGCCGACGCGACGGCGAAGGGAGGGCGCAAGTGAACGCCGCCCACGTTCCCGTCCTGCGTGACGAAGTGCTCGCCGCGCTCGATCTGCGGCCCGGGGACGTGGTGGTCGACGCCACGTTCGGCGCTGGCGGCTACACGCGCGCCTTCCTCGATGCGGGCGCCACGGTGCATGCCTTCGACCGCGATCCCGACGCCATCGCCGGCGGCCGCGGCTGGGCCGAGGCGCAAGCCGCCGAGAATGGCGCGACGGCGCGGCTGGTGCTGCACCCGCAGCGCTTCTCGCAGATGGTCACGGCGATGGCCGAGGCGGGCGTGGAGCGGGTCGACGGGATCGCGATGGATATCGGCGTATCCTCGATGCAGCTCGACCAGGCTTCGCGCGGCTTCGCCTTTTCGGCCGACGGACCGCTCGACATGCGGATGGAGCAGGCGGGACCCAGCGCCGCCGATTTCCTCAACGACGCGCCCGAGGGCGCCATCGCCGATGTGCTCTATCAATATGGCGAGGAGCGCCAGTCGCGCCGCGTGGCGCGCGCCATCGTGGCCGCGCGTCCGCTGTCGAGCACGGGCGAGCTGGCGCAGGTCGTGCGCAAGGCGCTTGGCTACCGGCCTTTTCCGGGCGCCAAGGACCCGGCCACGCGCAGCTTCCAGGCGATCCGCATCCATGTGAACGGCGAACTCGACGAGCTTCAGGCCGGCCTGCATGCCGCGGAGAACTTGCTGCGCGAGGGTGGCCGGCTGGCGGTCGTCAGCTTTCACTCGCTTGAGGATCGCATCGTCAAGCGCTTCCTGCGCGAGGCAGCGGGCGCCACGCCCGCCGCCTCGCGGCATCTTCCCGTGTCCGGTCACCAGGCGCCCGCGCGCTTCGCCGGCCTGGTGAAACCCATCCGTGCGTCGGCGGCCGAGATCGTGCGCAACCCGCGCGCCCGCTCCGCCACCTTGCGCGCCGCTACCCGCACCGCCGCGCCCGCCCGCACCTTCGACGAGGAAGCAGCATGACACCCGAAGCCCGCCTGCGCCGTATCGGCTGGTTCGCCATCCTCGCATTGTGTGCCGCACTGTATGTGGCGCTGCACCTGAAGGTGCAGTCGGTGCACAGCGACGTGGTTCGGGCCGAGCGGCGCATCGTGCAGCTCGAAGAGGTCAATTTGCTGCTGGAAACCGAATATCTGACGCGTTCGAACCAGCTGCAGCTGGCCCGCTGGAACCGGGTCGAGTTCGGCTACAGCGCACCCGAGGCCGCGCAGTTTCTCCACAGCGAGCGCCAGTTGGCCTCGCTCGGCGATCTGCCCTTCGACCGCGAGCGCGCGACAATCCAGCTGGCCAGCGCCTCGAGCGACGAAATCGCTTCGGCGCCCGAGGAGGCTGCGCGCCTGGTATCGCCCCTGACCGGTGAGGAAGTCGACGGCGCATTGCTCGCGCCCGAGCCCGCCGGACGCGCAAGCGCGCCGCGCCTGGCCGTGATGCTGCCGCAAGGGCCGATGCGCGTGCAGCTGACCGCGCTGGCGGGAGCGTCGGTCCCGTGACGGCGATCGCCGCGGCCCGGCCGCTTGCCGGCACAAGAACGCATTCGACCGATCAGCGCCGCCGCTCGCTGCTGGTGGCGCGTCTTCGCGTGCTGCTGGTGGGGACGGGGTTCCTGCTGGCGGCGCTGGCGGCGCTGATGCGCCTCGCCTGGCTGGGCGTGGTCCAGCCGCCGGCCGACACGCAAACGATCGGCGAGCTCCTGCTGCCGCCGCGCGGCGAGATCACCGACCGGCACGGCGTGCCGCTGGCGCGCGCCTTCCCCGCCTACGCCTTGTGGTTCAATCCCGAAGCTTTGGGCGGAGCGGGCCCGCCGCTGGTCAAGACGCCGCAGCAGGTCGCGGCCGAGCTGAAGGTCATCTTTCCCGACCTCGACGAGGTGGACGTGGCGAAGCGTCTGGCATCGGGCCGGCGCGGCTATCTGCGCCGGCGCGTCCTGCCCGAAGACGCCAACAAGGTGTTCGGTATCGGCGAGCTGGCGCTGGAGCTGCCGCACGAATCCGATCGCCATTATCCGCAAGGCTCGCTGGCCGCACACGTGCTTGGCTACGTGAGCGCCGATGGCAAGGGGCAGTTGGGGATGGAAGCCGTGCTCGACAAGCATCTGTCCGATCCCGCCACGCGCGGCCGGCCGGTGCCCTTGTCGATCGATGCGCGCGTGCAAGGCGCGCTGGAGGATGAACTGGGCCGCGGCATGCTGGCGGTCGACGCGGTGGGCGCTGCGGGCATCGTGCTCGACGTCGATACCGGCGAGGTGCTGGCGCTCGCCTCCCTGCCCGAATTCGATCCCAACAAGATCGATGCCAAGGGCGAGGCGCTGATGTTCAATCGCGTGACCAACCAGGTCTACGAGCTGGGCTCCACCTTCAAGCCGCTGACCGTGGCCGCGGCGATCGACCATGGCGTGATCACCGATCTCTCGCGCCGCTGGCAGGCGAGCCAGCCGGTGCGCATCGGCGGCTTCGCGATCCGCGACAGCCACGTGATCGGCGCCAGCCTCAACGCCCCCGAAGCGCTGATCCACTCATCCAACATCGTCACCGCACAGATCGCCGACGAGATCGGCCCTGTCGAGCTGAAGCGGGTGATGGCCGATCTGGGTTTTGACGAGCGACCTTTTATCGAGCTTCCCGCGCGCGGCTTTCCCATCTGGGACAGCGGTAAATGGGCACGTATTCGCGGGATGACGGTGGGCTTTGGTCACGGCGTCGCGGTCACGCCCCTGCATCTCGCCACCGCTTACGCCACGATGGTGAATGGCGGCATCTGGCGCCCCGCCACGCTGCGCAAGCTCGAGCCGGGCAAGGCACCGCGCGGCCGGCGCGTGTTCAAGGCCAGCACCAGCGCGCGCATGAACCAGCTTCTGCGCATGATCTCGCTTTATGGCACGGGCCGCAATGCCAACGCGCCCGGTTTCCGGGTCGGGGGCAAGACCGGCAGCGCGGAGAAGCCCGGCAATGGCGGCTACAGGCGCTCGACATTGGTCTCGACCTTCGCCGCCGCGTTCCCCATGGACAATCCGCGCTACGTGGTGATCGCCATGCTCGACGAGCCGAAGGGCACGCTCGCCAGCTCCTACCAGCGCACGGCCGCCTGGAATGCGGCGCCGATCGTCGGGCGACTGATCCCGCGCATCGGACCGCAGCTGGGCATCTACCCGGATGCAAATCGCGACGTGGACCTGAGCGACGTCAAACCGCTGGTGCACGGAGGGATCGAATGAAACTCGCCCGCCTCGCCCGAGAGGCGGACCTCGAGGCGGGTTTCGATGCCGGTGAATGGGGCGAGCGCACGGTGACCGGCTTTGCGATCGATCACCGCAAGGTGGCGCCGGGCGCTGTCTTCGGCGCGTTTGAGGGCGCGCGGGTGAATGGCGAGGATTTCATCCCGGCGGCAATCGCCTCCGGCGCGATCGGCGTGGTCGCACGGCCGCAGGCGCGGGTTACGGGCGCGGCGCATCTGGCCGATCCGCTGCCGCGCCAGGCCTTCGCCCGGCTGGCGGCGCGCTTCTTCACGCCCGTCCCGCAGACCATCGTCGCCGTGACGGGCACCAACGGCAAGACCTCGACCGTGGAGATGGCGCGGCAGATCTGGCGCATGTGCGGCCATCGCGCGGCTTCGATCGGCACGCTGGGCGTCACCACGCCGGACGAAAGCGTCTCCACCGGCCTCACCACGCCCGACATCGTCACCTTCCTCTCGAACATGGTCGGGCTGGCCCGCGAAGGGGTGACGCATGTCGCCTACGAGGCGTCGAGCCACGGCCTGTCGCAATACCGGAACGAGGGCGTGCCGGTGGCGGCGGGCGCCTTCACCAATTTGAGCCGCGACCACCTCGACTACCACGCGGACATGGAGGATTACTTCGCCGCCAAGATGCGCCTGTTCGCCGAGGTGGTGGCAGATGGCGGCACCGCGATCGTCTGGGCCGACGACCCATGGGCCGAGCGGGTGATCGCCATAGCGCGCAAGCGCGGGCTGCGCCTCTTCACCGTGGGCGAGAGGGGCGGCGGCCTCAAGCTGGTCTCGCGGCGGCCAGGCCAGCTTGGCCAGGACCTGGAGATCGAGCACGCCGGCGCACGCTTCCCGGTCACGCTGCCGCTGATCGGCGCGTATCAGGCGGCCAATGCGCTGGTGGCGGCGGCGCTCGCCCTCGTCACTGGGAGCGAGCCGCCGCGCGTGTTCGATGCGCTCGCCCGGTTGCAGCCGGTGCGTGGCCGGCTGGAGCGTGCGGTGATCACCGCGGCGGGAACGCCCGTCTATGTCGATTATGCCCACACGCCTGACGCACTTGCGGCCGCTATCGCTGCTTTACGGCCGCATGTCGGGGCTCAGGGCAGGCTCATCGCCGTGTTCGGCGCCGGTGGCGACCGCGATCCGGGCAAGCGCGGGCCGATGGGCGCAATTGCCGCACGCGATGCCGACCTGGTGATCGTCACCGATGATAATCCGCGCGGCGAAGACCCCGCCGCGATCCGGGCCCAGATCCTGAAGGGAACGCAATCGCCGATCATCGGCGAGATCGGCGATCGCCGCCAGGCGATTGCCGCCGCGATCGAGCAGGGCCGGTCGGGCGATGTCATCCTGATCGCCGGAAAGGGCCACGAGCAGGGCCAGCTCGTGGGCGAGGGCGCGGATGCGCGCATTCTGCCGTTCGACGATGTGACCGTCGCGCGCGAGTGCGCGGCCCGGATAGGCCGGGAGACCGCGTCATGAATGCACTTGCCCGCACGTTGCGCTGGCCCGCCGCCGACAGGAAAGTGTCGCGCATCGCGTTGTGGACGGCGCGCGAGATCGCCGCAGCCGTGGGCGGTTCCGCCTCCGCCGATTTCGAGGTCAGCGGCATCGAGATGGACTCGCGCGACGTGCGCGCAGGCGATCTCTTCGTGGCGCTCAAGGGCGAGAGCACCGACGGGCATCGCTTTGTCGAAAAGGCTTTCGCAAGCGGTGCCGCCGCGGCCCTCGTGGAACGGCCGGTGGACGGGCCGCACATCCTTGTTGAGGACACGAGCGCCGCGCTCGCCGCGCTCGCCCGGGCCGCCCGCGCGCGGACGCAGGCGTGCATCGTGGGCGTCACCGGATCGGTCGGCAAGACGGGGGTGAAGGAGGCGATCTTCACCGCGCTCGAACGGTCGGGCCGGGGCACCGCGCATCGCTCGGTAAAAAGCTACAACAATCATGTCGGCGTGCCGCTCAGCCTGGCGCGGATGCCCGCCGCCAGCCGCTTCGGCGTGTTCGAGATGGGCATGAACCATGCCGGCGAGATCAGCGGCCTCACGTCGCAAGTGCGTCCGCATGTCGCGGTGATCACCACCATCGCGCCCGCGCATATCGAGAACCTGGGCAGCGAGGAGGCGATCGCCGACGCCAAGGCCGAGATCTTCGAGGGGCTGGAGAATGGCGGCACGGCGGTAATCCCCGCCGACAGCCCGCACTTCGAGCGGCTGCGCAGCGCGGCGCTCGCGCGACGGGCGAAGGTTCTCTCCTT
>Ga0210040_10010799_pt1 | contig 10426 bp, 5 predicted proteins | sample CryGeyCG12114_NA_FD_185462 | JGI IMG/M metagenome (GOLD analysis project Ga0210040, IMG submission 185462) | Groundwater microbial communities from aquifer - Crystal Geyser CG19_WC_8/21/14_NA (SPAdes) (version 2) | ecosystem: Environmental > Aquatic > Deep subsurface > Groundwater | place: USA...
ACCGATCGAACTTCTTCGACAATCTTTCTTTTCTCAAAAGACGAAAATGCTTCTTTGCCGTTTCCTTTTAATTCTATTTTATTCATAGCTTTACACTGGTGGTGTAAAGCTATTTCAGGAGTTTACCGGTTGTCAACACAACCTAGTTATGTAAAATAACAGCCGGTTTTGGGTTGTGTTTTGCTGCTGGAGCAATAGTTTGCATAAGTAGCCACTCCTTAAACGGCATTAATCATTTGCGCCGGTGCTACGGGTAAATCCTGATTTTCTGACCGCTGCAGAAATTTTAGCTGTCGCTTAATACTTTCCAGTAATTGGGTGGTGTCTACCCGGCAATCTGCTCTACCACGTGCATCAGCGGCCCAACATCTACTTTTTGGCGGATAAAGTCTTTCACCCGGTAGAATTCCAGCTCTCCCGGATCCGTGACCAGGAGATGCTTGATGAAAAGATACAGGTCGAATTGATGCGGCTGGTACCCCGGCTGCCGGCGAACCAGAGGCAAGACAACTACCACGGTGTTATGCAGGATATCGGGTTACTGAAACTGCTGCTGCAAATAACTGGCGCCATTGATGATGGACTAGATTTCGGCATCATCATAAAAATGCTCGATATGTAACGTTATTTGTTCTGGCATAAAGAAACAAGTTTAAGGAATGGTATGGAGGGCAAATATATTAAGTGTTTGATTCAAACTACTTCAAGCTCAACTGCCCAAACATTTTTACTGCTTCTTCATGGAGAACTGTCTGACCCTGGTCGGCCTGATCTATTCCCTTAAGAATAGTTTTTTTTTTGCTCGCCATTCATTTCATCCCACCAATCAGCTTCCTTTTCGGCTTGTAAATTTATAACTATGTTGTTCATTTTTTCTTACAGAAGTTTTACCAGTTGTAATATCAAAGTTCAGATAGCAACGCATCTACAGACCAAGTTTTTAATTTTCCCTTTTTAAACAATTCTATGTCAGTCAGGGCACTTCTGAGTCTATGGGCAGTTCTGCTTCTTGCTGTTCCCTGATTTCCTGTTGCTTTCTTTTCATTCTAATCATAGCTGTTGTGTTGCTGTATTTTCGGTATGATCTAAGTTCTGTTTAATTTCTTCTCCGGAACGGGCTATAATTTTACTCTCCAGAAAGTCACGTTTGGCTTGTAGAAGCTCTTTTGCCTGCGCATCAGGAATTTCTGTGACTATCTGAAAAGATTCGCCGTCTAACTCTAGACTTTCGACATACAAGCTCATAGCCTCCTTGACCATTTTAATGGCCTCCTCAATTGTTTCGCCTGGGGTAAAGTAACCAAACAGAGTAGGACCACTTATGCTGAATCTACCTCTTCCCCAGGAGTAAGCAATTTGTGATAAGTGCGCTTGTTTTATAGATACAAATTAACGCTTTAAGTTAAAAAGGTTAATTTTTCTTCTCTTTTGTAGTTACAAAGCAAATCATAATTCAATTCTTTACAATTGCTTAATGTAAGATTTATTTCATTAAATTCTAAAGTCACTACTTTTGGATATGCAAAAGATTCTTAATAAGAAAACAATAATATTACGTCCTTTAAAGCCGGAGGAGGTGAGTGTTAAAGTTTCAATAGCTAATTTTAATGCTTTTATTTATTAAACTTTGCCATTTAATAATTTAATTACCCAAATCAGCCCCAACCCAGGTATACATCAAATTATCTTATCTGACTTCGGTGACAAGCGGAAAAATTTGAAGACTTAAAACCTCCCGTTCTCTCCGTAAATAGTTTTTCGACTCGGGAGTAATAGGCCTAACTTAATTTACATTTAGCTTTGCTTCACAACAGATTTTTCAATCAGCGATTATTTATCCTTAAACTTATTGGGACTTTTATTTTTTTTCTGTGCGTTGTCGATAAAAGGGCCATGGCGCAGTCTATAAAAGGCAGGATTATAGATGTCCATACGAGAGCGCCTTTAGCCAGTGTGACGGTTAGGCTGGCCCATACCACGCTAGGCACCGTGAGTAATAAAGAGGGACAATTTGAAATTAAGACAAAAACCTCTGGTGAATATGTGGCACGGGTAACCCGAGTTGGTTATGAGGCTTTAGAAGTGAAAAGTACTACAGATGATACTTTTCTGGAAGTAGCTTTAAAGCCGATATTTATGCAACTAAATCAGGCAATAGTAGTTACGGCCCAGCGCTATGAAACCGACCAGTTTAACCGCCCGGAAGCCATATCGGTGCTTACCCAAAAAGAATTAACGCAGCGGGCACCCCGCTCTACGCCCGAAGCACTGATGGGTACCACCGGCGTATGGTTGCAAAAGACCAATCATGGCGGCGGTTCGCCTTTTATCCGGGGATTAACCGGTCAGCAGACTTTATTGCTGATAGATGGCATCCGGTTGAACAATGCTACTTTTCGTTCCGGCCCTAACCAATACCTCAATACCATCGATCCGCAAAGTATCGGGCAAATAGAGGTGTTGCGGGGCTCCGGATCGGTGCCGTACGGTAGCGATGCTCTAGGCGGCGTAGCGCAAATTATTACCAAAACGCCTCAGTTTACCGATAGTCTGCGCGTAAACGGTAGTGTATACGGCAAGTACATGAGTGCCGGCATGGAACAAAGTGGCCGGGCAGAATTTGGTTTGAGTAATACCAACGTGGCTGTTTTAGGAGGATTAGCTTACCGTAGTTTCGGCGATATAGTGGCCAGCGGTAATATAGGCATTCAGAAACCAACCGGCTACGATCAGTTTTCCGGTGATTTGAAAGCCAAAATTCGCTTAAGCGATCGTTACTTGCTAACCGCGGCTTGGCAAGGCTTGGAACAGAATGAGGTGCCCGTGTTTCATAGTGTACAGTTAGAAGACTTTGCTTATAACTACTTCGATCCGCAGCGACGACAATTGACCTATGCGCGATTGGAGGCTTTTTACAATAACCCGTTGTTCCGGAAAGTAAGTTTAACGGGTTCCCTGCACCAATCGGTAGAAGGCAGAAAAAAACAGAAAAATAATTCTCCAAAGTTATTAAACGAGCGGGATAAAGTAAATACCTGGGGAGCCATTATAGGCTTGGATTCAGAACCAATGCCCTATTGGAAAGCCCACACGGGAATAGAGTATTATTACGATCAGGTAAACAGTACGCGGGAAGAGGTAAATACGGAGACAGATATCCGAACAGCCCAACGCGGCCTGTACCCCGATGGCTCGACTGCTGCTAACCTAGCTTTTTTCTCCATGCACACGCTGGAATTAAATAAATTTATTTTATCGGCGGGTGGCCGCTTCAATGCTTTTGATATTACCGTAAAGGAAAATGTATTAGGAACTTCCACCATCCGACCATCCGCTCTGGTAGGGAGCTTGTCTGCTTTATACAAATTGCATCCCCAACACCACCTGATAGGTTCCGTTAATACCGCCTTTCGGGCGCCCAATATTGATGATTTAGGTACCTTGGGTATTGTAGATTTTCGTTACGAAGTACCCAATACCGAGTTGCAGCCCGAGAAAGCGTTGAATATGGAAGTAGGCTGGAAATCCCGAACCAAAAGATTTTCCAGCCAGGTTGTTTTATTTCACAGCAATCTCTCTAATATTATCAGCCGGGTCCGGTCCAGCAACGATTCCATTCAAGGCTACCCGGTATATTTAAAAGAAAATACAGCAGCGGCTTACATTAAAGGATTAGAAGCCGATGCGGAATGGCAACTAGTTCCTTCCTTGCGCATTTATGGCAATCTGGTTTATACCTACGGGCAAAATATTACGGGCCAGGAACCCTTACGCCGGATTCCGCCCTTGAATGGGAGAGTGGGGGTATATTACCAGGGACAGCAAGGCGTGTGGATACGGCCGGAATATATGTTTGCGGCTAAACAAAGCCGCTTGGCCCAGGGCGATATAGATGATAACCGCATTGCCGACACCGGTACTCCGGGATGGGGATTGTTAAATCTAAATGCTGGCTATACTTACCGCTGGTTCAACGTAAGTGCGGAATGGCATAATATCCAAAATGAGGCTTACCGCACGCATGGTTCAGGAGTGGATGGTTACGGGCGCAGTTTCTGGTTAGCAACGCAGATTCGCTTTTAGAAACTTGTTTTATCTAATGCCTCATTTTATGATATTGTTAAGTTTCGTTTAAAACCTATCGTAGTTCGTTCGGAAAGTTTACCTTAGCTGTCTATTATCAGATACGCTCCGAAATGAAGTTTTTTCTCCAAGTAATTGCTTTTGGTTTAATTGTAGGCAGCAGTTTTAGTACGTTTGCCCAGCAACCCACAAATAATCCCCAGGCAAATCAGATTTTGTTGTCTAATGGCTGGTCATTAAGCCCGGCGGGGCGGTCGTTGCCCTTAGGCGATTTGCCTTTAAATATCCAATTGTCGCCTTCCAAAAAATTGCTGGGCGTTACCAATAACGGGCAGAGCAAGCAAAGTGTACAACTCATCGACCCTAAATCGGAAAAATTACTGGACGAAAGAATAATTGCTAAATCCTGGTACGGGTTAAAATTCAGCGCCGATAGTAAAAAGTTGTATGCCTCCGGGGGCAACGATAATATTATTCTGGCTTACAGCATCGTCAATAAAAAGTTTGGCCCCACCGATACGTTGCGCTTGGGGAAAGCCTGGCCTAAAGAAAAAATCGGTCCCACCGGCATAGAGCTGGATAATGCCCGGCAGCGCTTATATGTGGTAACCAAGGAAAATAATTCCCTTTATGTGCTCGATCTTAAAACGAAGAACACCATAATAAAAGTTGATTTAGGCCACGAAGCGTATGCTTGTCTGCTATCGCCAGATAAAAAAACACTTTATATCTCGTTGTGGGGAGGTGATCAGGTCGCTATTTACGATATCGGAACCAATAAAGTAACGGGGCATATTGCTACCGAAAGTCACCCGAACGAATTAATCCAGACGAAAAATGGCAAGTACTTATTTGTAGCTAACGCCAACGATAACTCGGTATCGGTAATTGATACCAAAGCCCGGAAGGTAATGGAAACTATTTCGGCGGCGCTTTATCCCACTAAGCTAACCGGTTCTACTACCAATGCGCTGGCGCTCTCGCCCGACGAAAAATTGCTTTACATTGCCAACGCCGATAATAATTGTTTAGCCGTTTTCAACGTATCAGTGCCCGGTAAAAGTTCGTCGCAAGGTTTTATTCCTACGGGCTGGTATCCGACTAACGTAAAAACTCTGGGTAAAAAAGTGATGGTTGCCAATGGCAAAGGCTTTTCGTCGTTAGCCAATCCGGCCGGTCCGCAGCCCGTGCAAGTAACCGACAACAGCAGCTCCCATACGGGTGTTACTAATACCCAAGAAGTGCAATACATTGGTGGGTTATTTAAAGGTACTTTGTCTTTCATCAATCGGCCGGACGAGGCTAAACTGAAAGCTTATTCGAAGCAAGTATATGCTAACAGCCCTTTCACCAAGCAAATGGAAACCCAGGCCCCAGGCGAAGCCGGCAACCCCATTCCTACCCGGATGGGCGAGAAATCGCCGATCAAATACGTGTTCTACGTAATAAAAGAAAACCGGACCTACGACCAGATTTTGGGTGATATGAAAGAAGGCAACGGGGACGCATCCTTGTGTATTTTCCCAGAAAAGGTAACGCCCAATCACCACGCGTTGGCCCGCGAATTTGTGCTGCTGGATAATTTTTACGTAGATGCTGAGGTAAGTGCCGATGGTCATAACTGGAGCATGGCGGCTTACGCGACCGATTACACCGAAAAAACTTGGCCGACCAGCTACGGCAAACGTGGAGGTACTTACGATTACGAAGGTAGCCGGAAAATTGCTTACCCCCGAGATGGCTATATTTGGGATTACTGCCAACGGGCCGGCCTTAGTTACCGGAGCTACGGAGAGTTTTCTGGTAATGGCAAAGCTACGCTTAAATCTCTGGAAGGACATATTAGTAAAAAGTCGCCGGGTTTTAGCATGGATATAAAAGATGTAGAGCGCATCCGAATCTGGAAACAAGATTTTGATTCGTTGCTGACCCGCAACGCCGTACCCCAGTTTAACACCATCCGGTTGGGCAACGACCACACCAGCGGTCAGCGGAAAGGCAAAATTACGCCCACGGCCGCCGTGGCCGATAATGACTTAGCGTTAGGACAACTGGTAGAACATCTTTCTAAAAGTGCTATCTGGAGCCAAACAGCTATTTTTGTGTTGGAAGACGATGCCCAGAATGGCCCCGACCATATTGATGCCCACCGCTCACCGGCTTTCATAATTAGTCCTTATACCAAGCGCAATTCCGTTAACCATACTATGTATTCTACTTCTGGTTTCTTGCGCACCATGGAATTAATATTAGGCTTGCCCCCGATGAGCCAGTACGATGCCGCCGCCGTGCCTTTATTTGCTTGTTTTACGGCCAAACCAACGTTAACGCCTTACCTGGTAAAAGCAGCCCAAGTTGATTTGGAGGCCCGTAACGTAGCCTGGAATAAAAGTGCGGAGCGGTCGGAACAGTTTAATTTAACCCGGGAAGACGCCGCCCCCGACCTGGACTTAAACGAAGTAGTCTGGAAATCGGTGAAAGGAGAAGATTCGGTTATGCCGGCACCCCGCCGCAGTGGTTTCGTACAGTTAGAGCAGAAGAAAGAGGAAGATGAAGATGATGATTAAGGAAAACTCTTCTTAATCATCGTTATATTTTATTAGAGCTGTTAAAACAGAAATAATAAGTCATCAAGATTAGGAATATAATACTGTTTTTCAATCAATCGTGCGCTTACAGTCTCATAAAATCTTTCCAAACAATATAGATCAGGCTTTGTAACGCCGCTATACTCATCCTTTGTTGATAGTTCTCAAGCCAAGATTTTGGAAAATGATTAAGTAATGTATCAATTAAATCATAATTTGATAAGGCCAATTTTTATTATGATCTTGGAAGAAGAATAATTTATATAAATAATTTAATAATTAGGTAACATAAATTATCCTTCCTAAAGCTGCTTTTCCCGTAGTAGTTTAAAACAATTGTCTATGTCTAAACTTTACGGGAAAAAAGATGAAGAAAATCCTACAAACTTTTTGTGCTTGCTTTGTAATTGTATATCTTACCCTAGGCGGTCAGGCTTACGGGCAAACTGTTTTCATTAATGAAATTCATTATGATAATGCCGGTGGCGATGTAAACGAAGCAATTGAATTAGCTGGTCCGGCTGGTACCGATCTTACCGGCTGGAGCCTGGTTTTATACAATGGTAGCAATGGCGCCGTATACAGAACCACTGCCCTTACCGAAACCATTCCAAATCAAAGTAACGGATTTGGTTTTGTAGTAGTAAATTATCCAACTGATGGTATACAAAATGGCGCTCCTGATGCCTTAGCACTGGTAAATGCTGCCGGTACCGTGGTGCTGTTTCTTTCTTACGAGGGAGTGGTAACGGCTACTGATGGTCCGGCTAATGGCGTGACGAGTACCAACATTGGGGTAGCCGAAACTAACGCGACACTGGTAGGTTATTCGCTGCAACTCACGGGTAACGGGATGGCTTATTCCCAATTTACTTGGGCCGCCGAAGCAGCCAATTCTTTTGGCACCCTAAACACCGGCCAGAGCTTTGGTGCCGGCGGTGGAACAACTGACCCCGATCTGGAGCCAGAACCAGATCCGGAACCACAGCCACAACCGGCCAACGTATTGGTTTTCATTAACGAGATTCATTACGATAATACCGGCACCGATGCCGGTGAAGGAGTGGAGCTAGCCGGTTTGGCCGGTACGGATTTGACTGGTTGGCGATTGATTCCTTACAACGGAAGTGGCGGCACTACTTACAGTCCCTTAACTTTATCCGGCACCCTACCTAATCAACAAGCTGGGTTCGGGACCATGTTTTTTCCTATAGCTGGCTTGCAAAACGGCGCTCCGGATGGTATTGCCCTGGTAAATGCCGCGGATTCGGTTATTCAGTTTCTAAGTTACGAAGGTGACTTTGCCGCTACGAATGGCCCGGCCGCAGGCATGACTAGTACTGATATTGGCGTTTTACAGGAGGCAGCAACTCCAATCGGATCTTCGCTGCAATTAACCGGTTCCGGTTCTGCCTATGCCGATTTTACCTGGACAGCGGCCAACTCCACTTATAACGCGGTCAACAATAACCAGGTATTTCTACCTCTTCAGGACGTTGTTTTCATCAACGAAATCCATTATGACAATGCCGGTGAAGATGCGAATGAGGGCGTTGAGATTGCCGGAACCGCAGGAGTTGATCTGACCGGCTGGCAATTGATACCTTACAACGGCAGTGGCGGCACCACTTACAGTCCCTTAACTTTATCAGGCATTATACCTAATCAGCAGAATGGCTTTGGCACCATGTTTTTCCCGATAACCGGTTTACAAAATGGTGCTCCGGATGGCATTGCTCTGGTAAATGCCGCCGATTCGGTTATCCAATTTTTAAGTTACGAAGGCGCCTTTGCCGCCTCTACTGGCCCGGCTGCCGGCCTAACCAGTACGGATGTTGGGGTAGCAGAACAAAGCAGTACGCCGGCTAATTTCTCCTTGCAACTAACGGGCTCCGGTTTTAATTACAGCGACTTTACATGGAGCGGCCTCATTGCCAGCACTGCCAATGCCATTAATAACGGGCAAAGCTTCGGCGGCGGCACTACTGAGCCTGAACCCGAACCGCAAGTTGTTACTATTGCCGCCGCCCGGAATTTACCCATAGGTACGGAGGTAATTATTAACGGTACGTTAACGGTTGCCCATGAACTGGGTGGCCCAGCCTTTATCCAGGACGCAACCGGCGGTATTGCACTTTTTGATGCTGATGTACACGGGGAAGGAATATTTAACATTGGTGATTCTATACAGGTTACCGCTGCTAACTGGGCTTTTAACGAACAGGTACAATTAGTAGATGTTACGAACGTGCAAAGTTTTGGGCCCGCTACTAATCCTATTGTGCCTTTAACGGTGAATATCTCTCAAATTACCAACGCCTTGGAAGGCCATTTAATAACCATTCCGAATACGTCTTTTACCGATACCCGCGGGTTGCTTTTCCCCGAAAGCAACTATAGCATTACCGATAATACCGGCAATTTACAGCTTAGAATAGATGGTGATGTGGAGAGCCTGGTTGGGCGGGAAGTTCCGGACGCGCCGGTAAGCATTACCGGGGTTTTAGGAAGTTTCCGGGGTGCGTTGCAAATCTTGCCGCGCTTTATCCAGGATGTACCCGGTACCATTGCCTTTACCCCGGCCGGCAACAATATTCCAGTGGCCAGAACCTTAGATGTAATGACCTGGAACATGGAGTTTTTTGGTTCTACGCTCAATGATTTCGGCCCGGTTGATAACGAGATGCAACTGCAAAATGCCCGGAAACTAATCGATACCGTGCATGCGGATATAATTGCGGTACAGGAAATTTCCGACGAAAACTTATTACAGCAACTCGTGGAGATGCTGCCGGGTAACTACCAGCGGGTTTGCTCCGAGCGCTACTCTTATTCTTTCGAGGGGGAAGACCCCACCTTTCCGGCACAAAAGCTTTGCTTTATTTATAATGCCGACGTTATTAGCCTGGTAAACGATAGAGTAATTTTTGAACAATTGTACGATGCGGCCCGTTCCGGTGCCAGTACGCCTTTAAGTAATTATCCCACCGGCGATCCTTCTTCTTTCTGGTCGAGCGGCAGACTACCTTATATACTTACGGTAGATGCCACCATTGAAGGCGTAACCGAAAGGGTGCAGCTTATCAATATTCACGCAAAATCAGGTTCAGGCAGCCAAGACCTCCTGCGCCGGTTTTATGATGTGCAAGCTTTAAAAGATACGCTGGATGCCTATTACCCCCAGGCCAACCTGATTGTTCTGGGTGATTACAATGACGATGTGGATGCATCCATCGGAGGCGGGCCATCTACTTACCAAAGTTTAATCACCGCCGAAAATTTCCGAGCAATAACCGCTACTTTAAGCGAAGCCGGTTTACGCTCTTTTATTACCCAGGACAACGTAATTGATCATATTACCATTAGTGATGAGTTATTTGATAACCACCTGGCCGGTTCTGAAACCTTGATTATTCCGTTTTCTTTTATCCCTGATTACGCCAATACCACCTCCGACCACTTACCAGCCGTTACGCGTTTTGAATTAAACGGGCAAACTGCAAATTGTACGGCGAGTGGTTTTATTACGCGGGAGCAATACAATGCTTCGGACGCGTTGCGTACGCCGGTAGTCTCTACTTTAACTTCTTTTGAAGCTAACAACAAAGGCGACTATTTTGTGGCCCGTATTCTGGGTTATATTTGTCCGCCGCAAACGGGTAACTATACTTTCTGGATCTCGGGCGATGATGCTACCCGGCTTACCTTGAGCCCGGATGCGAACCCGGCGAATGCCCAACTAATTGCTTACAGCA
>Ga0210040_10010800_pt1 | contig 10425 bp, 11 predicted proteins | sample CryGeyCG12114_NA_FD_185462 | JGI IMG/M metagenome (GOLD analysis project Ga0210040, IMG submission 185462) | Groundwater microbial communities from aquifer - Crystal Geyser CG19_WC_8/21/14_NA (SPAdes) (version 2) | ecosystem: Environmental > Aquatic > Deep subsurface > Groundwater | place: USA...
ACCCAAGAAGGGCAAGGGGCAGCCTGCCATCGAGAAGTGACCTCATCGTGCTCTAGCATCTTAGGGTGGACCCAGTACTTCTCGTCGGCATCATCTCTGGTGGCTCGGCGATCGTGGCGTCCGTGGGTGCGCAGGCGGTTAGCTCATACGTCGCCGCGAAGCAATTCGCCCGCGCACAGGCCGCCGAGCGACTCAGGTGGGAGATCGAACGCAACGCAGCGACAGATCAACTACTTCTGGATCGTCGTCGCGTATTGTTTGCCGACTACTTAACGGACGCGACCCAGCTCTACCTTCGCGTAATGGAGGCCGCAGACTTCCGGAAGGACCCCCACTACCGCGACGAGGAAAGAACCGAACGGCTTCTCTCCATGTTCAGAAACCTAGACGAGATTGGCCTTGTCGCGCCGAACATACTTCCCTTCGCAGATTACCTACTCAATGTGGTGAATGAGTTGGATGGGATGGTGCGAGGCGACCCTGAGCAGCAGCGAATACAAGATGATGAATTGAAGTTTGAGCCAGCGAAGCAGGCTTGCATGCAGGCAATGCGGCGAGAACTGGGCCTTGCTGCGCCCATTTCGATAGCGCATAGTCAGCCCCAACTAAATGAGGGACATATGAGTGGAGACAGCAACAACCCCGGACCAACGACCTGAGCCCAAGTACGACGAGAACGCTGAGTGCGCCTATTGCGGTGCTCACGACTCAGAACCGCATGATCCATCGTGCCCGCGTGCCGATTTCAATCTCGACGAAGAGGACGACAATCCGCTAGAGATCGCGCCAGACCGTGGGTTTGACTGTCTCCGCCTGATATCCGAGGCCCTGACGATGCCGGACAACATGTCGAGCCTCTACTGCCAGCCCCTACAATTACAGCTTTGAACCAGCTGCTGATCTACGTTCAGGGCGTGCGCGAGCCCGTGAACACCTACGACCCGTTGGAAGGCCATGGGTCGCCAGGTCAAAAAGGGGAGCAAGGCGAGGGCCGTCCTACGCTCGATCCTCGGCAAGGAGCGCAACGAGGACACTGCAGCGTGATCGCTAGTGCGCCCAGCGCACGATTCGCGTCCCACTCGGCCGGCTGGTACTCGTGGCGAACTCGAGCAGGTGCTGCGCGGCTTCAAGATGGTCCGCGGCCTCTTGCAGCCGTTCGAGCTGCTGGAGGGCAACACGCAGGGTTACAGCTGGGCACGCAATGTCGCCGTCAGCTGTAGAGCCGCTGGCGACCCTAGTGCACGAGGTAGCACCAGTATAGCACGGGCACACAGCCCCGGAGAAGCCTGGCAGCTACGCAACGCACCGCGTCCTGATGGGGTTCGAGGCCGCATCCACGCCCACTTAGTCCTCAGCGACGTGGGCGCCGAGGAGCCGCACTGGAACAAGGCGGACAGCCGTGGCTACATCCAGGGTTGGCTCGGCAGCAGACAACGCCTGACTGACGAGCAGATCAAGGGCGTCTTCAAGGTGACCGACCGCGTGCTGCGAGCTGGTCGACCAGCGTCCGACGGTAGCTCGTAGCGTCGAACGCGCGTTCTAATCGATTGTGGGGCAGCGCAAGGCCGATCGGCAGTCACCACGCCCCCGCACGACGAGGCACTTCTGGATCAAGAGCAGCAACACGCTTGCCGCTCCGATCCAGGGTCTCGTCAATGCGGGACGACCTGACCGCGCGTTGGACTCTCCGCAAGCCGTCCGTCCTACGAGCGATCGACTGACTCCTCCCTACCTGAGCGCCTCCTCGCTCAGCCCGGTTCTCGTAGCACCCGTCCGCGAAGATGCCCGTTGCACACGGCGTCGCTACGAAGAAGTCCGAGGAGACGGATCTAGCGTGGTTAAGGACCTGCTCCGGCACCTGACCTGACGTCCGGCAGCGGGGCAGCTCACCTGCCCCGGTTCTTCCCAACCCGGAGAATCGGCGAGAGCCGGGATCGTCCGAATGCTGCCGACTTAGTTGTCACGAACTTCGGGCGCTGACAACTTGCCTGGCAGACATAGACAGCGGCGATCTCTGCTGGACCTAGCGCCGCCAGCGTGAGTGCGCTGACAACTTCGAAGGCAACGGACAGGAAGCGTCGCCATCTGTTGACGAATCCGCCGGTCCGGTCCCAGGAACCCCATGAAGAGCTCCCTCATTCGACGGCACGCATGCTACGAAGGTTCGTAGATCGGCTCGCCCACCTGGGCGGGCCATTTGCCGTTTCCGGGCGGGTTGACGAGGGCTGACGGGGGGTGACGCATCGTGCACGGTGGGGTGAAGTTCTACCGCGGCTCGCCCGCTGCGGCGCGTTCCTACGTTGAGGCTGGCCGCTCGCGGGTCGACGACTACTACCTGGCCGAGGGCACCGGGCTGGCCGACCTGTACGTCGCCACCACTCCCCCGGCAGGCTCTCCGCTCTCTGCGGATGAGGGGGTACGCACGACCCGCGCGGGGGGAACGTTGGACGGCCCGGCCTACGAACGGTGGGTGGCGGGCTACGACCCCGAGACCGGGCTGGCGAAGGGCCGGCTGCGCCACGACAAGCAGGCGCTCCGCTTCGTCGAGGTCGTCGTGAACGGCCCGAAGACGTGGTCGTTGGTGGCGGCTCTGCACCCAGAGGTCGCGACCGTGTACGACGCCGCGCAGGATCGGGCGGCAAGGGAGATCGTCGAGTGGCTGGCCGTGCACGCGACGACGAGGGTGGGGCCGCGTGGGCGCCAGGTCCAGGTGCCGGTCGAGCGGCTCGAGGCGGTGGTGGTCCGGCACCAGACATCACGAGCCGGAGACCCGCACCGTCACCTTCACCTGCAGGTCAACGCGCGGGTGTTCGCCGCCGGCGGCTGGCGGGGTCTGCACTCGGTCGGAGTGGTGCACAGCATCGAGGCGCTCAACGGCATCGGGCACGCCGCCGTCATGTGCGACCCCGAGTTCCGGACGGTGCTGGCCGGCCACGGGTACACGCTCGACCCCGAGTCGGGCGAGGTCGTCGAGCTCGCGCCCTACGCCGGGTCGTTCAGCGCTCGAGCCGCGCAGATCTCCGGCAACTTCGACCGGCTCGAGGCGGCCTGGCGGGCCGAGCACCCCGACGCCGAACCCGGCCCGGTCCTGCGGCAGGCCTGGGACCGCGCGGCCTGGGCGCGGGCACGCCCCGAGAAGGTCCTCCCCGCGCAGGGCGGCGACCTGCGGCGACGGTGGGTGGAGGAGCTCACAAACCTCGGGTTCCGGACCCCGTCGCACGGGCGCCGTCGCCCGTCTCCCTCGCCCGGGCAGTTGGACCGGCGGGCGGTGGTCGATCAGACGGTGTCGCGTCTGGGGGCGCGTCGATCCAGCTGGAACGGTGCCGACGTCCGCGGCGAGGTGGAACGCCTGGTCGCCGCCGCTGGCGTGGTGGCGGCGGGGGGTGTGCGGCGCGCGCTGGTCGAGGACCTAGCGGGCGGGGTGCTGGCCCGCTGCGTCCCTCTGCCCGGCCGCGAAGACGTCCCTGACCACGTCCGCTCGCTGACGTCCCAGCCGGTGCTCGAGGTCGAGGACGACCTCCTCCAGCGGTTGACGGCTCGCGCCGCCGGCCCGGACATGGCGGCAGCGAGGAATCCGTCGACGCACCCGTCCGACCTCGACCCCGCGCAGCGGCAGGTCGTTGCCGCCCTGGCCGGTAAGGCAGAGCTGGTGGTGGTGGAGGGCGCGGCCGGCGCCGGCAAGACCGCGACGCTCGCCGCCGCCCAAAGAGCGCTCGAACGGCAGCACCGCCGGATCCTGGTGGTCACGCCGAACCTAAAGGCCGCGCACGTCGCCCAGGAACAGGTCGGGGCCCGTGCGTCCACGGCCGCCCGGCTCGTCCACCAGCATGGGTTCCGCTGGCACGACGACGGGTCGTGGACTCGTGAGCCGGTCCCGCACGGCGCGCTGAGCGACGAGGCTCGGCTGTCGCGAGAGGACCTGCTGCTCGTCGACGAGGCCGGGATGCTGGACCAAGACACCGCCCGGGCGCTGCTCGCCGTCGCCGACGAGGCAGGGGCTCGCGTCGCGTTCGTCGGCGACCGCCACCAGCTCCCCGCGGTCGGTCGCGGCGGGGTGCTCGACCACGCCGTGCGGATCGCCGGCCCTTCCAACTGCCTCGAACTGGACAGGGTCCACCGCTTCACCGACGCCGAGTACGCCGACCTCACCTTGATGATGCGGCTCGGCGTCAGGCCCGAGGAGGTCTTCGACCGGTTGCAGCAACGCGGCCTGGTGCAGATCCACCGTTCCGACGTCGCGCGCCTCGACGCCCTCACGAAGGTCCCGGGGACGCTGGTCGCCGACACCCGCGAGCAGGTCGCAGCGCTGAACTCCGCAGTGCGTGAACGACGCCTGGCCCGAGGGGAGGTGCACCCCGCACGAGAGGTCGTGACGGCGGCCGGCGAACGGATCGGCGTCGGCGACCAGGTCGCGACCCGACGCAACGACCCGGACCTCGGGGTCGCGAACCGGGACCGGTGGACCGTGACCGGTATCGACGGGTGCGGCGGGCTCCTCGTGCGAGGTGACACCCGATCAGCCACTCTGGCTGCCGACTACGTCCGCGAGCACACCGAGCTCGCCTACGCCACCACCGTGCACGGCGTCCAAGGAGAGACCGTCGACCACGCGCACCTGGTCGTGGGCGACAGCACCGGCGCCGCCTCGGCGTACGTCGGGATGACCCGAGGCCGCGTCCTCAACACCGCCCACCTGGTCGCCGAAAGCCCAGCGGAGGCGCGTGCGCAGTGGGTCGCCGCGTTCAGCCGGGACCGAGCCGACCTCGGCCCGCGAGCAGCCGCAGCCGCCGCGTCCCGCGACCTCGAACGCTACGGGCCACAGCCACCGGTTCCACATCCGCAACCGAACGACCACCGCACGAGGCGAGCGGCATACCTCGAGCCCCAGCCCACACCCTCGTCATCGGCGACCGCTCGTGGAGTGGGCATCGGTCGATGACGACGAGTGACGAGACGCGCTGCCGGTGATCGTCCGCGGGTCGTCCTGTCCCTTAAAGGGCTCTTCGTACCTGCGGTGGGGCGGGCGTGACACGCCGGTGGGGCCGGTTGCGCTGAGGTGAGGGTCGGGGTCCTCAGGATCAGGAACGACCAAGAACCCGTTCCACGAGGACCCCAACATGAGCGAGCCTACGGGCTGCGCCGGCGCCTGCCTGCGCACCGACACCCACCACGTCAGCTACTGCGACCGTTGCGATCTCCTCGTCGGGCTCCCCGGTCTGCGAGTGATCAAGGTCCACACCGAGGACCGTCGCCTGGTGGTGACGGTGGAGTCGCCTCGCGCCGAGCAGGGCTGCCGATCGTGCGGGGTGATCGCTGGCAGCCATGGCCGGCGGACGGTCCGGCTGGTCGACGCCCCCTGCTTCGGCCGGCCGGTGCGGGTCGTGTGGCGCAAGCGGACCTGGGCGTGCGAGGAACCGGCGTGCCCGGTCGGGGTGTTCACCGAGCAGCACGACGGCGTCGCCCGTCCCCGTGGACTGTTGACGGTGCGGGCGTGCTGGTGGGCGATCAAGCAGCTGAGGTTCGAGCACGCGTCGGTGCTGGGCCTGGCCCGTCAGCTCGGCACGACGTGGCGCACGCTGTGGCGCTCGATCGAGCCGCTGCTCCAGGCCATGGCCGACGACCCGGCCCGGTTCGACGCGGTCATCAGCCTCGGGGTGGACGAGCACATCTGGCACCACGTCGACGAACGCCGCCGCGGGCCGAAGGCGCTGACCGGGATGGTCGATCTGACTCGTGACCAGGGCGGACGTATCCGGGCACGGCTGCTCGACCTCGTCCCCGGCCGGTCCGGGAAGGCCTACGCCGACTGGCTGAACGAGCGCGGTGATGCGTTTCGTCGCCGGGTCGAGGTCGCGACGCTGGACCCGTTCCACGGCTACAAGAACGCGATCGACGACCAGCTGCAAGACGCTACGTCGGTGCTCGACGCGTTCCACGTCGTCAAGCTCGGCAGCCAGGCCGTCGACGAGGTCAGACGCCGGGTCCAACAAGCCCTCACCGGGCACCGCGGCCGCCGCGACGACCCGCTCTACAAGATCCGGAACGTGCTGCGCTGCGCCGAGGAACGACTCACCGAACGCCAGCAGGCCCGCCTCGCCGCTGCGGTCGAGGCCGATGAGGCCCACCTCGAGGTGTTCGTGGCCTGGCAGTGCGCCCAACAGCTGCGACGGGTCTACCACCAGTCGAACCCGGCCGCCGGCCGGCGCCTCGCGGAGAAGATCATCAACAGCTACCCCAGCTGCCCGATCCCCGAGATCGCCCGGCTCGGCCGGACCCTCAAGAAGTGGCGCCGGGAGTTCCTGGCCTACTTCGACACCGCCGGCGCCTCCAACGGCGGCACCGAAGCGGTCAACGGGCTCATCGAACTCCACCGCCGCATCGCCAGAGGCTTCCGCAACCGCGACAACTACCGACTACGCATGCTCCTCATCGGCGGCGGACTCACCAGCCCCCACCTCAAGTAAGAAGAGCCCCTTAAAGGGACACGCGAGAACGGCAGAACAACGGAGAGGCGCGCGCGCATGAGTCCCATCGAGATCCCGGCCGACTGGTCGGACAAGGGTCTGCTCACCTTCGAGGAGTTCTGCCAGCTGATCCGCACGCCCCAGCGCACCGTCCGCGACTGGCGCCGTCGCCACGTCGGACCGCGCTGGGTCCGGCTCGACGGATCTGGACGGCTCTACATCACCGTGGCCGAGGCCCGCCGCTTCCTGGGATCGACAGCGCCGCGCACCAGTACCGGAGCGACCCGATGAGCGAACGCAACCTGCCCGTCTACCTCAGCCTCGACCAGGCAGCCGAGATGATGTCGCTGTCGGTCAAGACCATCCGCCGCCGTATCGCAGACGGCACGATCCCCGCCTACCAGTGCGGCCGACGCCCGATCCGCATCCGCCTCGATGACCTCGAGTCCGCGCTACGACGGGTCCCCGCCGCCCGATGGTGAGTACCGAAAGTGGGCAGCAACTCCTGACCGTCGCAAGCCCGTGACGGCATCGGCTGCGAGTCCTCTCGCCACCGGCCAGGATCTGCGTCTCGCCCGTGTCGGAAGCCGTCCAGCGGAGCTCGCACAAGCCGACCGGCTTCCGGGCCGCCGACGGCCGGGGCGTCCTCGAACTCAGGCTCAAGCTGCGGAGACCACGGGCGCCGCCCCAGTGCGGGCGCCGAAATGCAGTCTGCCGGCCAGAAGCAGGTCACCCCTCGTGAGGGTCGTGGTCCAGCTTCTGCTCTCATCCCTGCGAGTTCCGCCGTAAGTCACGCAGTCCACGCGATAGCTGAGGTCGTGGAAGGCGGGCAGATCAGGGAGCCGCATCCGCGCTACGTGGACGACGACCGAAGGATGGTCGCGAGCACCGCATCTGATCCCGTCGCTCGTTCCTTGGTCAGTCCCGAGCGAGCCCAGAGAAGGGCACCCGCGACAGGACCCCCCACACCGAAGGGTCCGCCGAACTTCCACACAGCCAGTTCCGCCACTAGAGGAAGGGCAAATTGATCGACAGATTTCCCGAATGCGCGGCGACGAGTGTTTAGATTCTTGATACGTGAAACGGCAGGCGTGATTTCGGACTTTAGAAAGTCCCTAGTTTCCGTGCTAGACATGCTATCCGTTAAGAGGTCGAGCCGAGTGAGGGTGGCTCTCCAGTCTTCGAAGTCGCTTTCATTCAGACGCATCTTAACGGCTAAGTCTGCCGTCATCTTGAAATTGGGCAACGCTTCGCTACCAACGCGGTCGATGAATTCGCTTGAAGGATCCCGCGATACCGAGTTTCCTACCCGCGCTTCGAGGAGCTTGAGGTCGGATCGAGCATCAGGAGAGTAAGTTCCGCCCACCTCGTAAGCGATCACCTGGCATTTGGCGGCGTAGTAGAGGCGGGGTTGCTGCAATAGCGGCTTGTCAGCGGCGACTGGAACTGCCCAGTTGGGAGTAACGTCCAACCCTCGGACATTATCCCAAGAAAGCGGCGCTTCTCCCTCCGCAACAAGTTTCTCGATCTGCGAGATAACCAACTCCGATCTCAACTCGTGTCGTACCGATGTGGCGAGCTGGTTCCGATAACGAATAAGGATCGAGTATTGGTCGATAAGCCTTAGGATCCCAGCATCGATCAGGGGAGCTAGGCGCACAACGTTTTCTACTATTTGAGCTAGCCGAGATTTTGCGACCGCTGGGTCAGATCTCAGCTCAGCCCAGGATCCGACCGAATGAGGGCCGGGCCCAGCCATGGGAACAATCGAACCGCCATCGACTCCTACTGCAGTCCGTAAGCGAACGGGCTTATTCATCGAGAACTTTGACCAATGCTCGAAGCAGAATTCGGCCAAGGGGTCGTGCACTATGAGTCGGGGGTAGTACAAGAGCAGGTTCAAACTTTCTTGCGCCAAGTCCTGCCAGTGCCACAACTCCGCAGCCCAACCTCCTGGATAATAGGACCTCTCGGCCTCCACTCCATCGCGAGCAACTCGGCCGCTCAGACTGGCACGCTCCTGCTCGATGAAGTCTTCCAATCTCTCCACAGAGGAATCTTGCACGGCACGTCGGCATTCGTCAGGCTCGGCAACCCCGAAGAAATTGCGGATAACGTCAAGGCTTAGCGTGCTGTTACTTGCAGGTGCAAGCTGATTCGCGAGTGTCACTACTTGTGCTCCAAACCGTGTTTCGATTTCCGAGTGGCCAAAATATTCTAGGTACCTCCAGTGGCAACGCGTCGCCTACTTCCAGTAGGCCTTAGACCCCTATCGCAAGACTTCTTAGGTCGCCTCATCTATCAAGTCAGGCACAGCGTCGATCGCCAGATCTAGCAGATACTCGGCTGCGGTTTGCGTCCTCGGAGCCGTCAACGTCAATTCATCTCGTCCACCGGTCGTTGGGTCACGATCCTGCCCGACGCAGCGCCCCGCGAGGGCATACCGCAGACAAAGATGAAGGACGTCTCGTGGGCTCCGAGCGGATGACTGTCTATGTGCTCACGGACCAGATGTGCTGGCGGCCCACGTCTCATAGGTGAATCCGATGGCGTCGGCCAGCCGCTTGTCTCGGTCGGCGACCGCGTGCTGGTAGATCGCCATCGCCGCTTGGGAGGCGTGGCCGGCCCGGGCCTGAAGCTCAGCGGCGGTCGCTCCGTGCTGACCTGCGAGCGTGAGAGCGGTATGGCGCAGGTGATGGATCGTCGGGTCTGGTCGTCCTGCTGCCTCACGGGCTGGCCGGTAGCGGTCCATGAGGTATCGCGTGCTCATGTGGTCGGTCCGGTTGCCGGGGAACAGCAGGCCGTCGGGACCGGCGGCTGTGTGCTCGAGCAGGTGCCGTCGCAGGTCCGGGAGGAACGGTGGTGGGACGTGGACGGTGCGCACCCCGCTCGCCGTCTTCGGCGCCGAGATCACCCGCCCGCACCCGGAGCAGGCATCGACCGCGCCCCAGGTGACGTCCTTGTCGACCTTCCTCGTGACCCCCGGCGACCCCGTCCACGTCGGAGCGGCGCAGCTCCAGCAGCTCACCCTCGCGCAGCCCGACGTAGGCGGCCAGCACGACGAAGAGCCTGAGCCTCGCGGGCATCGCCCCGGCGATGGCCTCGATCTCGGCGAAGGTGGCCGGCTTCGCGACCCGCCGCACCCGAGCCGAGCCGGCGCCGCGGATCTTGGGTGGCGCGCGGTCGATCAGCTCCTCCTCCTCGGCCGAGGCCAGGAGCGAGCGCAGCAGCCGGTAGGCGGCGGCGTTGGTAGCGGCCGTCGCCGGGTCCAGCGACGCACGCCAGACCTTGATGTCGCTGAGTGTCACCTGGCTGAGGGGGTGCGCTCCGAAGACGGGCAGGATGCGGGTCGTCAGCAGCGTCCGGTAGACCTTCACGGTGGTCGGCCGCAGGCCCCGCTCGGTGAGGTACTGCTCGGCGAACGCGGCGACGGTGTTCCTCGCCGCCCTGGTCTCACGCTTCACCCGGGCGGCCTGGCGGGCGTGAGGCGACGTCCACTCCTCGCGGTCGATCAGCAGCCGTTCCGCCATCAGCCACGCCTCGGCGTCCAGCTTGGTCGTCAGGGTCCGGGAGTACCGCGTGCCGTCGGGCATCGCATAGCGGGCCCGATACGTCACTTGACCCGTCGCGCTGGCCCGTCGTTCGACCTCGCCGAACCCCCGCCGTCTCGCCATCGGACCCGCCTTTCCGCCGCAGTTCCTAACCCCTGCTGGAACAGCATCGGGAGCCCCCCTGGGGGACCGGTGGGGGGAAGGATGCCCTCTTAGGGGAGAGTGTGTCCCCTTCTGGCCAACAGATTACCTAGTCAGAGCAGTATTGTCGCCTGCTCAAAGTTGCCTTACAAGCAGGGGGTCGGGGGTTCGAGCCCCTCTGCTCCCACCCGCGACCCTCGTCGTGACGACGAACGGGTCACAGCCTCGTACCGATCGCCCGAACCCGCCACCGGCGACGTGCAGCAGGG
>Ga0210040_10010801_pt1 | contig 10424 bp, 12 predicted proteins | sample CryGeyCG12114_NA_FD_185462 | JGI IMG/M metagenome (GOLD analysis project Ga0210040, IMG submission 185462) | Groundwater microbial communities from aquifer - Crystal Geyser CG19_WC_8/21/14_NA (SPAdes) (version 2) | ecosystem: Environmental > Aquatic > Deep subsurface > Groundwater | place: USA...
CTGATCCTGCGCCTGCGCGGGGATCGCGGTCACCACCATGCTCGCAGCTAGCGCGGCAAGGCCGCCGGTTCTGAGGAATTTTGTAAGTGACATCAGCAGCTTCTCCCGATGCTGGCGCCTGCCCGAAGCAGCGCGCCTCATGCATTTGGAAGTATCCGAGTCGCGCTGTCCGACATCTGAACCGGGCTGCTACCTCATTGTTCATGTTCCGAGATGGAAGCATGAACGCAGGCGCAGTCTAGCGACGTCCGAAGTCCGGCAATCCTTCAGGCTCCACCGCGACCTGCTCGATCTGCTCCACCCGCGCCTCGGGCGGACCTTGCCACATGCGTTCCACCATCGCCTGCACGGCGGCCTCCTCGCCCTCGAGATGCGCCGCGACCGTCTTGTCCTGCAGGTTGCGCACCCAACCGGCCAATCCCAGCATGCGGGCGTTCGCCACCGTCCAATCGCGGTAGAGCACGCCTTGCACGCTGCCGCGGATGGTCAGACGACTAGCGACCAGCACCGGTCAGTTCCGCGACAGCTTCTTGTAGGCGAGCTTGGTCGGGCGATCGGCGGCATCGCCCAGGCGGCGGCGCTTGTCCTCCTCATAGGCCTCGAAATTGCCCTCGAACCACTCGACATGGCTGTTGCCCTCGAAGGCGAGGATGTGTGTCGCAAGACGGTCGAGGAAGAAGCGATCGTGGCTGATGACCACCGCGCAGCCGGCGAAGTTCTCGATCGCGTCTTCCAGCGCGCCGAGCGTCTCGACGTCGAGGTCGTTGGTCGGCTCGTCGAGCAGCAGGACGTTGCCGCCGGTCTTGAGCATCTTGGCCATGTGCACGCGGTTGCGCTCGCCGCCCGAAAGCTTGCCGACGTTCTTCTGCTGGTCCTGCCCCTTGAAGTTGAAGGCGCCGACATAGGCGCGGGTCGAGGTCTCGTGCTTGTTGACGGTCATGTAGTCGAGCCCGTCCGAGATTTCCTCCCAGACGTTCTTCTTGGGGTCGAGATGGTCGCGGCTCTGGTCGACGAAGCCCAGGTGCACGGTCTCGCCGATCTCGATCTTGCCATCGTCGGGCTGCTCCTGCCCGGTGATGAGCTTGAACAGCGTGGACTTGCCTGCGCCATTGGGGCCGATGACGCCAACGATGCCCCCTGGAGGCAGCATGAAGGACAGGTCCTCGAACAACAGCTTGTCGCCGAAGGCCTTGGTAATGCCCTTGGCCTCGATGACCTTGCCGCCCAAACGCTCGGGCACCTGGATCACGATCTGCGCCTTGCCCGGCTTGCGGCCGCCTTGCGCCTCCTGCAGCTCCTCGAACTTGCGGATACGAGCCTTGCTCTTGGTCTGGCGCGCGGCCGGCGTCTGCCGGATCCACTCGAGCTCGCGCGTGAGGGTCCGCTGGCGGCCCGTCTCCTCGCGCTCCTCCTGCTCCAGGCGCTTGGCCTTCTTCTCGAGGTAGGTCGAGTAATTGCCTTCGTAGGGGAAGTACTTGCCGCGATCGAGCTCGAGGATCCAGTCGACCACGTGATCGAGGAAGTAGCGATCGTGGGTGATCATCAGCACCGCGCCGGCATATTCCTTGAGGTGGTTCTCCAGCCACTGGACGCTCTCGGCATCGAGGTGGTTGGTTGGCTCGTCGAGCAGCAGGATGCCCGGCTTCTGGATCAGCAGGCGGGTGAGCGCCACGCGGCGCTTCTCGCCGCCCGAGAGCGTGTCGACCGCGGCGTCGGACGGCGGGCAGCGCAGCGCTTCCATGGCGATCTCGAGCTGGTTGTCGAGCGTCCAGCCATCGACCGCGTCGATCTTCTCCTGGAGAGTGCCCATCTCCTCCATCAGCGCGTCGAAATCGGTGTCGTCCTGCGGATCGCCCATCTCGGCGGTGATGGCGTTGAAGCGATCGACCATGTCGGCCGTCTCGCGCGCGCCGTCCTTGACGTTCTCGAGCACGGTCTTGGTGCGGTCGAGCTCGGGCTCCTGCTCCAGATAGCCCACGGTGATGTTCTCGCCCGCCCAGGCCTCGCCCGTATAGTCGGTGTCGATCCCGGCCATGATCTTGATCAGCGTGGACTTGCCCGCGCCATTGGGGCCCACGATGCCGATCTTGGCGCCCTGATAGAATTGCAGGTGGATATTGGCCAGGACCGGCTTGGGCGCGCCGGGGAAGGTCTTGGTCATGTCCTTCATGACATATGCGTACTGGGCGGCCATGAGCGTCCTTCGAATGGTCCGGGTGATGTTGGTTGGATCGTGCGCGAGATAGGCGCCATCGGCACGAGGGGCAAGGCGGATGGGCCGATCGGGCGTGCGCGCTACGGCTGGATTCGGCGCGCGCACTGACCTAAAGCCTGTACTGATGCAGGATCTGGCCAACCCGGTACCCGACGCGCGGGCGATGGCGTTGATCGAAGGCAGCCCCATCGCCCACACGGTCAGCAATCCGCATTTGCCCGATAACCCGCTGGTGGCGGTCAACGACGCCTTCGTCCGCCTCACCGGGTACCCGCGCGAGGAGATCATCGGACGCAATTGCCGCTTCCTCGCCGGCGCCGACACCGAGACGCGCCTCAGCGATACGATCCGCGCCGGCATCCACGAGCGCCGTCCGGTGCTGGTGGAGATCCTCAACTACAAGAAGGACGGCACGCCCTTCCGCAATGCAGTGTTGGTGGCCCCGTTGTTCGAGACCGAGCGCGAGGGCGATCTGCGCTATTTCGTCGGCAGCCAGGTGGAGCTGCCGGAGGATGCGCCCGGGCCCGGCCTTGCGCGGCGGGTGCGTGCGAGCGAGGCGGTGCGCAGCCTCTCGCGCCGCCAGTTCGAGGTGCTCAGCCTGGTCGCCAAGGGACTGCGCAACAAGCAGATCGCCTACGAGCTTGGCCTCGCCGAGAAGACCGTGAAGATGCACCGCGGCCTCACCATGGAAAAGCTCGGCGTGCGCACCTCGGCCGACATGATCCGGCTGGCGGTGGAAGCGGGCATCTAGCGGCCGTTCCCCGGCGCCGCTGGCCGGGCCATGGCCCAAGGTCCGTGTTTTCCTCAGGTGATGCCCGGTTCAATCAGGCGCCCGGTACTGCGGCCCCGGCAACCCTCGATTGCGCAAGCTGCTAATCCTCCTGCCGTAGATCGCGGAGCCGCGGTGCCATCCAGCCCGATGCAGCGGTCCGGAGCCGCTCTTGCCGATGTCCCGCCCCGCTGCATATAGCGCGCCGGTGGAAGCCGCGCCCCAGGACGATCTCAAGGACCCCAACCAGCACAGCCTGCTCGAGGACGGCTACGCGCTGGTCACGGGCGCCGGGCTCATCGCCATCGGCCTGGTGCTGATGAGCGAGGCGGGCATCGTCACCGCCGGCGTGGCGGGGATCGCGCTGCTGGTCTCCTACCATGTGCCGCTGGGGGTGGGGCTGCTGTTCTTCCTCATCAACATCCCCTTCTTCCTGCTGGGCGCGGCCAAGCTGGGGCGCGAGTTCATGGTCAAGACGGTGATCGCGGCGGCGATGATCCTGCTGCTTGCCTCGGTGACGCGCAGTTCGCTCGACATCGCCCGCATCCATCCGGCCTTCGCCGCTTTGGCCGGGGGCACCTGCTGCGGCTTCGGCGTGCTCGCGCTGATCCGCCACAATACCGGTGTGGGCGGCGTGAACATCATCGCCATGTGGCTGCAGAAGAGCCGCGGCTGGAACGTGGGCCGCCTGCACATGGTGCTGGACGCGGCGATCCTACTGGCGGCGCTCACCTCGCTGAGCGCGGCGCAGTTCGGCTGGTCGCTGCTGAGCGTGCTGGCCATCAACATGATCCTCATCGCCTGGCACAAGCCCAGCCGCTATCGCGGGCATTGAGCGGCAGCGCCGGCCCCCGGCGGTTGACAAGTCCGCTCCCCTGGCAAATACATCGCTTGCTAAGGTTTCGCTCGCGAGGTGTCCGATGCCAGAGAAGATCACCGTGATGGACCCGCGCGGCTATCCGCCCAAGGTGGAAGGCAAGCGCCTGGCCGCGCGTCCCGAGACGCTCGAGGGCAAGGTGCTCTACCTCATCGACTGCCTGTTCGATAATTCCGACGCATTCATGGAGCAGCTGCGCGACTGGTTCGCGCACCATATGCCGCGGGTGGAAACGCGCTTCATCAAGCCCAGGCAGAGCTGGGTGGACGATCCAGAGATGCGCGCCCGGATCGTGGAGGATGGGGACGTCGCCATCATTGGCGTCGGCCTCTGAAGCACGTGTTGCCCCACGGTCGTGGGGTTCGCAGTAGCGCTGGAAAAAGCCGGGGTGCCCACCATCCCGGTGAGCACCCACGCCTTTGCGCGGCTGGCCCGGGCCACCACGCTGGCCGAGGGCATGCCTACCATCCGCAACGCCTTCGTGCCGCAGCCGGTGGTCGGCCTGTCCCCAGGTGAGCTGCGCGCCTATATCGAGGGCAACGACCCCATCGCTAAGCGCCCCTTCATGGACGTGGTGCTGGAAGGCCTCACCAGTCCGCTGACCGAGGAGGACTACAAGGGCGCCACCTTCGAGCGGACCACGCCGCGCTTCCTCGCGCCCGATACCGAGGACAACCTGCGCCAGCTGTTCATCGAACAGGGCTGGACCGATTTCCTGCCCATCATCCTGCCGACCGAGCAGCGCGTGGAGGCCATGCTGCGCGGCACTGCCCGCGCGGGCGACACCTTCGTCAACCGCATGGCGCCTACCGTTTTCCGCGAGAAGTGGGACTTCGATGTCGAGAAGGTGGCCATCAACGCGGTGATGGCAGGCTGCCGGCCCGAATACCTGCCCGTGGTGCTGGCGCTGTGCTCGAGCGGCTTTTCGGCAAGGTCGAGTTCCACCACCAGCTGGGCGACGATCAGCCTGGTGAACGGCCCGATCCGCGGCGAGATCGGCATGAACAGCGGCATCGGCGCGATGGGCCCCTACAGCCACGCCAACACCACCATCGGGCGGGCCTACTCGCTGCTGTCGATGAATGCGCAAGGCGGCTCCGAGCCCGGCGACACTTACATGGGCTCGGTCGGCAACAACTGGAACCTCACCGCCTGCTTCGCCGAGAACGAGGAGGCCTCGCCCTGGACGCCGTTCCACGTCGACAAGGGGCATCGGGCGGACGAGAGCACGGTCGGCATCTTCTTCGGCGGCTGGTACACGCATGCCGGCTTCGGCCCGCGCGAGACCTGGCAAGACAAGTTCCGCCGCATGCTGGTGGCGGCCGACCATTTCAGCCCGCCCTTCATCGTGATGGACCCGCTGGTGGCGCGCGAGTTCGACAAGTTGGGCTACGACAAGGCCGGGCTCATCAAGTGGTGCGCGGAAAACGCGCGGATGAAGGCCAGGTACTACTGGGACGACCAGTGGATCACCACGCTCGTCAAGCCGCACGCCGAAGCCGGCATCGAGCCCTTCGCCAGCCGGATGAAGGCCGATCCCGAGGAGCTCATCAGCATCTTCGCGCCCGAGGACATCGAGATCGTGGTGGCAGGCGGCGAGACGCAGGGTGCCTTCAAGATGATCAGCGGGCGCCTCGTTGGCGGAGGCGCGCTCAGGGCCGGCAAGACCGGCGGCAGCCCACTGTTCAGCGTCGACGATTGGCGCTGAACGGCGCCGTGGGCGCCAGGATGGTCGGGGAGACAGGATTCGAACCTGCGACCCTCTGCTCCCAAAGCAGATGCGCTACCAGGCTGCGCTACTCCCCGACACCCTACGGCGCGTGCGGTTTGCCGGAATGGTGGGCCCGGCAGGATTCGAACCCGCGACCTAGCCGTTATGAGCGGCCAGCTCTAACCGCTGAGCTACAGGCCCGTGGCAAGTTCCGCTTGCGCCGCCGGGCGGGTAGCCCGCATGCAGGCGGCTGGCAAGCACTCCCACACGAGACCGCGATGCACAAGCGCGGCGGCGCGATGCACCGGAGCGGTGCGCGCGCGATCCCGGCCGCGGATGCCGGAGCGAAACTGTCCATTGCCAAGCGGCCCGGATTGGACGTATATATAATATAATTACCGGCGAGAGCGGGAGCGTAGCCGGAAAACTACAATCATGGGTGCTTGAGCTTTATGAAGGTGTCGCGTGACGGCGCTTGACGGAATAGATCGCAAGCTCCTGGCCGAGCTGCAGGCCGAAGGGCGGGTCACCAATGTGGACCTCGCCCGCAGGGTGGGGCTGACCGCGCCGCCGTGCCTGCGCCGGGTCCGCGCGCTTGAGGAGGAAGGCGTCATCCGCGGCTATCATGCCGAGCTCGATGCCTCCAAGCTGGGCTTTGCCATCACGGTCTTCGCCATGGTGAGCCTGCGCAGCCAGGCCGAGAAGGACCTCAAGGGTTTCGAGGAGCACATCCGCACCCTGCCCGAAGTGCGCGAATGCCACATGCTGAACGGCGAGATCGACTTCATCCTCAAGATCGTCAGCAAGGATCTCCAGAGCTTCCAGGAGTTCCTCACCAGCAAGCTCACGCCCGCACCCAACGTGGCCTCGGTCAAGACCTCCCTGACCATCCGCACCGCCAAGCTGCTGCCCGGCGTGCCGCTGGAATAGCCGGGCGAGCGGTGTAACCTGATCCTGAGGGAAGTGGGCGCAGAAACCGGCAACTCCTCGAGAAAGCCGATGTTGCGAACACCTCACGATGGCCCCCGCGCCAGCGCCGCTTGCCCGCCTCAGGGGAAGCGGCCCTGGCGCAACATTCCTTCGCGGGCGATCTTGGATGACACCCCGATTGCCCTCGATAAAAGGGCGCGTGTAGCCGTTACGCTTCAGCAATCCTGACGGCAACATCGTGCTCGATGTGAGCGAAGGCGCTCGCACCAGGGATTAGCGGGTGGAGGCCGACGCGCGCGTCATCCTCCAGCGCCGTGGATGGACACGCAACAGCGTCAAAGCCGGCGATCATGGCGCGCGAGGATAGAAGCGATGCGCGCCCTGATTTCCGCCGCCTTTGCGGCACTGGCGGTGCTCGAGCGGGTGCCGGGCGATTGCGCAAGAGCGGCCCGACCTAGCGGCCTTCCTCTTCTGCTTAATACCAACGGGCGCGGAGTGTGACTCACGGTTATGGGATTCCCAAGCGGCTGATTGTCTGATTCACCAGCGCGAGCGGAAGGAGGCTCGCGATGGGCGCGGCAATCAAGGTTCGACGGGATTGGACGCCCGGGGAGTTGCGCAGGGTGGCGCGCGGATGCGCTGATGACGGTCAGGTCCGCCGTTTGCTGGCGATCGCGTTGATCCTGGACGGCGGGCAGCAGGAGCGAGGCAGCGAAGCTTGCGGGCGTGACGCTGCAGATCGTGCGGGACTGGGTGCTCCGCTTCAATGCCGAGGGACCTGACGGTCTTGCGACGCGCAAGGCGCCGGGGAGGTCCGCGACCCTGAACGACGAGCAGCGCGCCCGGCTCGCCGAGCAGGTCGAGACAGGACCGATCCCGGCAGCACACGGCGTTGTGCGCTGGCGGCTGATCGACCTCGCGCAGCGGGTTTGGGACGAGTTTGGCCTGTCGGTCACGCGCCACACGTTGAGCCGCGAACTTCGCGCCATGGGCTATCGCAAGCTCTCGGCACGGCCGCGGCACCGTGGTCAGAAGCCGGAGGACATGGACGCTTTTAAAAAAGCTTCGCCAACCGCCTAGCGGCGATCCGAAGGAAGCTCCCGCGCGGCACGCCCATAGAACTGTGGTGGCAGGACGAGGCGCGGGTCGGCCAGCAGACCAAGCTCACCCGCCGCTGGGCGAAGCGAGGCACCCGCCCGTCCGCACCGAAGGACCAGCGCCGCGCCTCGGCATGGATCTTTGGCGCCATCTGTCCGGCTGAAGGAAAGGCCGCCGGCATCGTCATGCCTCACTGCAACAGCGAGGCCATGGGCATGCACCTCGAAGAGATCGCCTTCCATGTCGCGCCCGGCGCCCATGCCGTTGTCCTGCTCGACCAAGCCGGGTGGCACGGCGCGAACGATCTGGTCGTCCCGCCCAACCTCACGCTGCTGCCGCTGCCGCCTCGCTGCCCGGAGCTGAACCCGGTCGAGAACGTGTGGCAGTTCATGCGCGACAACTGGCTGTCGAACCGCATCTACCAATCCTACGACGACATCGTCGATCACTGCTGCCATGCCTGGAACAAGCTCGCCGACCAGCCCTGGCGCATCATGACAATCGGCCTACGCCAGTGGGCGCATGGGTTCTGATCAATGCTCGTCGGTATTAATCCCGCTGACCTGGAGTGCGCCTCGTCGCTAGCCAGGAAAATCGTGTCGCCGGCAACCGCCAGCGCCGAGATGTCGTGGATCGGGTGGTCGCGATCGCCAGCGACCCCCCTGGACCGGATGCGTAGCTGGCCTGCGGGTGCACGGGGCTGCGGCAGGCTGCTTTTGCGGCCCGTGTGCCTGGACGGTCGAATATTGCCCCTCGCGTGCGCCCGTCAGGCTTCGCGCCGCGCCAAATAATCCTCGAGCCACTTGATGGTGTAGTCGCCGTTGAGAATGTCGGGTTGCTCGATGAGCTCGGCATGGAGCGGAATCGAGGTCTTCACACCCTCGATCACCATTTCCTCGAGCGCGCGACGCAGGCGCATGAGGCATTTCTCGCGATTACGGCCGTAGACGATGAGCTTGGCGATCATCGAATCATAGTACGGCGGCACCGAATAGCCGGCGTAGAGCCCGCTATCGACGCGCACATGCATCCCGCCCGCGGCGTGGTAGGCGGTCACCCGTCCGGGGCTGGGCACAAAGGTGTAGGGGTCTTCGGCGTTGATCCGGCACTCGATGGCGTGGCCGACGATCTCCACCTCGTCCTGCGTGATCGACAGCGGCTTGCCGTCCGCGATGCGGATCTGCTCGCGCACGAGGTCGATGCCGGTAACCATTTCGGTTACGGGGTGCTCCACCTGGAGCCGAGTGTTCATCTCGATGAAGTAGAACTTGCCGTCTTCCCACAGGAACTCGACGGTGCCCGCGCCGCGATATCCCATCTCGGCCATGGCATTGGCCACCAGCGAACCCATCCGGTCACGATCTTCGCGCGAGATCACCGGTGAGGGCGCCTCCTCGAGAATCTTCTGGTGGCGGCGCTGGAGCGAGCAGTCGCGCTCGCCCAGGTGCACCGCGCGGCCCCTGCCATCGCCGAATACCTGGAACTCGATATGCCGCGGATTGCCGAGGTACTTTTCCAGATACATGCGATCATCGCCGAACGAGGCCTGCGCCTCGTTGCGGGCCTGGCGCACGAGGTTCTCGAGGTCCTCGGGGCCGGGAATCACCTTCATGCCGCGCCCGCCGCCACCGGCCGCGGCCTTGATCAGCACCGGGTAGCCGATCTCCTCGGCTATCCGGCGAATCTCGTCCATGCTCTCCACCGCGCCGTCACTGCCCGGCACCAGCGGCAGGCCCAGCGCGGCAGCCGTGCGCTTGGCCTCCACCTTGTCGCCCATCTTGCGGATGTGCTCAGGGCTCGGGCCGATCCAGGCGAGGTCGTGCGCTTCCACGATCTCGGCGAACTGCGCGTTCTCGGACAGGAAGCCGTAACCGGGATGGATCGCGTCCGCCCCGGTGATCTCGGCCGCGGAGATGATCGCCGCCTGGTTGAGGTAGCTGTCGGCCGCTGCCGGCGGGCCGATGCACACCGCATGATCGGCCAGGCGCACGTGCATCGCGTCGGTGTCCGCAGTGGAGTGCACGGCCACCGTCTCGATGCCCATTTCATGCGCCGCGCGGTGGATGCGCAAGGCGATTTCGCCGCGATTGGCGATCAGCAGGCGGGAAATGCCCATTGCGCTCAGGCCATGACGATCAGCGGCTGGTCAAATTCGACCGGCTGCGCGTTCTCGATGAGGATTTGCGCCACCACACCCTCGCTGGTGGCCTGGATCGGGTTCATAACCTTCATCGCCTCGACGACGAGCAGCGTGTCGCCCGGCTTCACCCGGTCGCCCTTGCGCACGAAGGGCTCGGCGCCAGGTTCGGGGGAGAGATAGGCAGTGCCCACCATCGGGCTGCGGATGGCGTTGTTGAGGTCGGCTATCGCCTGCGCCTCATCCGCGCTTGCCTGCATTTCGGCCGGAGTGGCCAGTGGCGCGGCAGGGGCGGCGGGAGCAAGAGCGGCGGCCGCAGGCATGGCGCTGCGCGAGACGCGGATCTTGCGATCCCCGTCTTCGACCTCGATCTCGGTGAGGCCGGTCTCGTTCAGCAGCTCGGCCAATTCGCGCACCAGCCCGGTGTCTACCTTCATGCCGTTGGAGCGGCCGTCACTGCCCTGATCGTCGGCCATCCGTCCCCCCTTCTAGTGAAGCCCATCCCTCTTCTCTTCGAGGAAAGTGGGCCGCCTATAGAAGCACGCCCCGGCAAGACAAGGGGCGCGCTCGGCCGCTCCTGGCCCGGTGTTACAGTTTTGCGGCGGCTGCGAGCGCCATCTCGTAGCCATAGGCGCCGAACCCGGCGATGGTTCCCCGGGCAGCCATGGCGACGAAGCTCTTGTGGCG
>Ga0210040_10010802_pt1 | contig 10424 bp, 9 predicted proteins | sample CryGeyCG12114_NA_FD_185462 | JGI IMG/M metagenome (GOLD analysis project Ga0210040, IMG submission 185462) | Groundwater microbial communities from aquifer - Crystal Geyser CG19_WC_8/21/14_NA (SPAdes) (version 2) | ecosystem: Environmental > Aquatic > Deep subsurface > Groundwater | place: USA...
TTGTGCACCAGCGCGTCCTTGGAGAAGAGCATGTACTCCGCCATGGCCCCCGGGGTCCGCCGCTTGAAGCCGAACATGTCGTGCGGCTGGCACATCCAGTACTTGCCGTCCAGGCAGTAGCGGCACTCCCAGCAGGGCACGATCTGCTCGGCCACCACCCGGTCGCCGACCGCCACGCCCCAGCGCGAGGCCGCCGCGTCGTCCAGCTCGACGATGGTGCCGACGAACTCGTGGCCGGGGATGACCTCGGTCTCGGCCCAGGCCGGGCGGTTCTCGTCGCCCCAGAACTTGGGGGCGCCGTGGTAGCACTTCAGGTCGCTCGCGCAGATCCCGACGCCCTCCACCTTGACCAGCGCCTCACCGGGACCGGGGCGGGGTACCGCGACGGTCTCCAGCTGGTAGTTCTCCGGGCCGTGGACGATCACCGCCTGCATCGTCTCCGGCAGCCGCGGCCCGCTGAACGCCGACTCGGGGGTGGTGCTCTGGGTGTTCTCGGCCGTTGCCGTCATTGTCAGCCTCCATGCTGGTGCGTCGTCTGGCCAGGATCCCCCGGCCACGGCGGGTAGGACGAGGCGGGGTCCGGCCGCCGCGTCGCTGGGCAGCACCGTAGCCATCAGCGGGCGGTTCTGTCCAGATCGGGTGTGGCTCTAAAGGTCCGGGCTGAAAAAGTGCTCAGCCCGCAGCCGGCTGGTCACGTGGGTCGAGCCCGAGGAGGTCGTCGCAGGCCGTGGCGATGGCCTCGCAGAGCTCGGGGTCGCGGACCCGGCCGGGCAGCGCGACGGGCTTGCGCCCCTTCCAGTACGGGGCCGAACCCAGATCGGCACCGCCGTCCTCCGGCGCCAGGCAGCAGAAGGCGAGGGACGCAGCGGAGTCCGCGACCCGGCCGGGAGCGCCCTGGCTGGCCAGCTTGGTGGGCACCCAGCCCGGGTCCAGCGCGGCCGAGGCCAGGTCGGGCCGGCGTCGGGACCAGGCCACGGCCAGGGCCACGTCGCAGGCCTTGCTGTCGGCGTAGGCCCGCTGGGCGTCCTGGACCTGACCGAGCCGGGTCGGGTCCGGTCGCCCGGAGCCGGCCATCCCCGAGCCCAGCCAGACCAGCCGCGAGCGGACGGAGTCGGCCAGCAGCGTGGTCAGCAGGTGGGCCGCGAGCACGTTGACCGCGAAGGTCGTCTCCAGGCCGTCCTCGGTCTGGGTCGCGATGTCGCCCCGCACCCAGACCCCGGCGTTGTGCACCAGCACGTCGACGGGGCCGGCCGCCCCGATCTGCGCGGCCAGAGCACGCACCTCGGTCCGCCGGACCAGGTCGCCGGTCACCAGGACCGCCTCCCCCCGGCAGTCCGGCGCCGCGAGCAGCTCGTCCAGCACCGGCCGTCCCCGCTCCTCGCTGCGGGCGTGCAGGAGCACGCGGTGTCCGGCGGCCAGCAGGACGCGGGCGGTGGCGAGACCGATGCCGTCGGTCGCCCCGGTCAGGCAGATGGTGGTCATCCGGCCAGCCTGCCGCCTTCCGCCAAGCCCGCGCTAGGGTCACGGCATGCCCCTGGCCCCCGCCGCCTCCGTGCGGACCGCACCCCTGGTCGCCCTGGGACTGCTGGGGGGCTACCTGACGGCACGCGAGACCGGGATCCGGCCGCTCGGCGGGGTCCTGCTCGGTGCGGCGGGCGCCTACGCCGGCCGGACCTGGCTGGCCAAGCGAGGTGGCGCCGTCACCGCCGGCCTCAGCGCGCTGTACGTGGCAGGGTTCGGGCTGTCGCACCCGCTGGCCAAGAAGATCGGTCCCTGGCCCGCGGTGCTGAGCGTCACCGCCGTCTCTGCCGCCGCCTCCTGGGCCGCGGTCGACCGGCGGCCGTAGCCGCCAGCGGCCGCTGGCCCGCCCACGGGACCGGAGCAGCCAGAAGCAGCCGACGCGCTACCTCCGGGCCCGGCGAGGAGCGACGGCCGGAGCCTGCGGCGGCGGCTGGGTCGCCATGCGTCGGGCGGCGTGCCGCGCCGCCGGGGCGGAGACGAGCGCGCCCGCCAGGCTGACCGCGGCGCTGAGCGCGGCCGGCCGCCGCCGGCCGGCGTCGAGGGCGATCACCGGCAGCATCGACGCGGCGTGAGCGAGGTCGACCAGCCGCCAGACCCGCGGCAGCGTGCCCGGTGCGGCCACCTGAGCCAACCCCTGGGTGACGTGCCGGACGCCGAGGACGCGGACGAGCCCGCGCTCGGTGTCGGCTGGTGGCCGTCCGGTGAGGTCTCGCCACAGCAGCTCGCCGGTCAGCAGGAGGAAGCAACCCCACGCCAGGTTCCCGAGGCCGGCGGTGCGCGCTGCCCGCGTCCGCAGGGCGCTCACCGCTGCCCTGCTCCGGTGGACCTGACTGCATACCCCGTCATCGGCCCTTCTCCTCCCGTGCTGTTCCTACTCGGCTGCCCGCCGCGCACCTCGCGCCACCGGCTGGCCGACACCGACCTGTCAGGATCGCGGCCATGGCCGTGCTGCGCTGCGACTTCTTCTCCGAGGCCCTGGGCCTGAGCACCTCGATGACGGTGATCCTGCCCCAAAGCACTGCCAGCCCGGACGGGCAGGTCGGCGCCATCGCCGCCGAACCGCCTCCGGTCCTCTACCTGCTGCACGGCTTGAGCGACGACGCCAGCACCTGGCTGCGCCGCACCTCCCTCGAACGCTACGTCGCGCCGCTGAGGATCGCCGTGGTGATGCCGCAGGTGCACCGCAGCTACTACACCGACGAGTCCTACGGCGGCCGCTTCTGGACCCACCTCAGCGAGGAGGTGCCGAGCGTGGCCCGGGAGTTCTTCCGGCTCTCCACCCGCCGGGAGGAGACCTTCGTGGCCGGTCTCTCGATGGGCGGCTACGGCGCCGTGAAGTGGGCGCTGCGGCAGCCCGAGCGCTTCGCGGCCGCGGCCAGCCTGTCCGGTGCGCTGGACGTGGCCAGCCGTTCCACCCAGCGCTTCCGCCCGGAGGACCCGCGGATGTTCCAGCGCATCTTCGGCGACCTGCCGGTCCGCGGCACCCACGACGACCTGATCCGGCTGGTGGCCGAGGTCGATCCCGCCCGGCTGCCCGCGCTGAAGCTCTGGTGCGGGACCGAGGACGGTCTGGTGGCGGCCAACGAGCGGTTCCGCGACGCCTGCGTGGCCGCAGGCACGCCGGTGGAGCTCGTCCTGGAACCGGGGACCCACGACTGGGCCTACTGGGACGCACGGATCCAGGACGTGCTCGCCTGGCTCCCGCTGCCGCGATCCTGACCCCGGCGCACCCTGAGCCGGCCCGGGCTCGGCGGAGCTGACGGACGGGCTACCCGCCGGAGGCGGCGGGAAGGCGGCGGGCCAGGGTGCGGCGGGCCTCGGCCGCCATCGCCTCGTCGACCATCCGGCCGTCGGGCAGCCGGACCGCCCCCGCGCTGCCGCTCAGGGCAGCCAGCACCTGCTCGGCGTCGGCGACCTCGGCCGGGGTGGGGGCGAAGGCCTCGCGGATCCCGGTGATCTGCATCGGGTGGATGGCCGTGCGCCCCCGCAGGCCGAGAGCGGCCCCACGCCGGCACGAGGTCCGCAGCCCGTCGGGGTCGTCCAGCCGGGGGTAGACCGCCATCGCCGGCGGCTCCAGCCCGGCGGCGCGGGCGGCGACCACCGTCCGTACCCGCAGCCAGTCCAGCCCCTCCTCGGCGGTGATGCCCAGGTCGGCGCGCAGATCTGCCTCACCCAGGCCGATCGCCGTGACCGCAGGGTGCGCGGCGATGGCGAAGGCGTGCTCGACCCCCAGCGCCGACTCGAGCAGACAGGTCAGCTCGACCTCGTCCTGACCAGCCGCGGCCCCGAGGGCGGCCAGCACCCGGTCCACGTCGGCCGGGCCCTCGACCTTGGGCAGCCGGAGCGCCGGCCGGTACGGGGCCGCGGCCAGCACGGCCAGGTCGGCCTGGTGCCACGGGGTGCCGGCCCCGTTGGGCCGCACGGCCACCCGACCGGTCACCTCACCGGCCAGGAACTCCGCGACCGCAGCCCGGGCCAGCTCCTTGCGCTCGACGACGACCGCGTCCTCGAGGTCGAGGATGACCTGGTCCGCCCCCGCCGCCAGTGCCTTGGCGAAGCGGTCCGGACGGTCGCCCGGGACGTAGAGGGCGACCAGCACCGAACTGCGGGCGGCCATCACAGCACCCCGCGGCGGCGGAGGTCGGCGAGCTCGGCGGCGCCGTAGCCGTAGCCCGACAGCACCTCGTCGGTGTCGGCACCATGGGCCACCGCCGGCCAGCGGACCGCACCGGGGGTCTCCGACAGCTGGAACAGCACGTTCTGCATCTGCAGCGGGCCGAGGTCGGGGTCGTCGACGGTGAGCACGGTGCCGCGGGCCTGCACCTGCGGGTCGGCCACGATGCCCCGGACGTCGTAGACCGGGGCCACTGCGGCCTGGGCCTCGGTGAACGCCGCGAGCACCTCCGCGGTGCTGCGCGCCGCGATCCAGGAGCCGACCGCGTCGTCCAGCTCGTCCACGTGCGCCGCCCGGCCCTGCCCGGTGGCGAACCAGGGCTCGTCGACGTGCTCCGGGTGCCCGACCAGCCGCAGCACCCGTTCGGCGATGGACTGGGAGCTGGTGGAGACCGCGACCCAGAAGCCGTCGCCGGTGCGGTAGCAGTTGCGGGGGGCGTTGTTGACCGACCGGTTGCCGTGCCGCTCCTGCACCAGCCCGAGCTGGTCGTAGGCGGTGAGCTGGCCGCCCAGCATGGCCAGGATGGGCTCCAGGATGGCCAGGTCGACCACCTGCCCCTGCCCGGTGCGGTCGCGGTGCCGGACGGCGGCGAGCACGGCGAAGGCCGTGGCCAGCGAGGCGATGCCGTCGGCCAGGCCGAACGGCGGCAGGGTCGGCGGTCCGCCCTCCTCCCCCGTGACGGCGGCGAAGCCGCTCATCGCCTCGGCCAGCGAGCCGAAGCCGGGCCGCGGGGCGTACGGGCCGGTCTGGCCGAAGGCGGTGACCCGGGCGACGACCAGGCCCGGGTTGAGGGCCAGCAGGTCGTCCGGTGCCAGGCCCCAGCGCTCCAGCGTCCCGGGCCGGAAGTTCTCCACCAGCACGTCGGCCGTGCTGATCATCCGGCGGAGGACGGCTGCACCGTCGGGATCGGACAGGTTGAGGGTGATGCTGCGCTTGTTGCGGCCGATCGTCTTGTACCAGAGCCCCACCCCGTCGCGGCTGGGGCCGTGACCGCGGGCGCCGTCCGGTCGGGTCGGGTGCTCGACCTTGATCACCTCGGCGCCGAAGTCCCCCAGGTGGGTGGCGGCCAGCGGTCCGGCGAAGAGGGTGGCGATGTCGATCACCGTGAGACCGGCGAGAGGCCCGCCGTGGTTGATCAGCTCCGGCGTCGGTTCCGGTTCGGTCACGCTTGCTCCTGATCAGAGTCGGCCCCGAGGTCCCAGGCCAGCCGGAAGCCGATCATGCTCGACCGGGCCAGCCCGAGACCCGGCAGCAGCAGCTTGGCGGTGACCTCCGGTTCCTGCGGTCCCCCGTCGAAGTACCACTGCGAACCGGTGGCGAGGTGGTCGCTGCCGCCCTTGAGCTGGACGAAGCGGGTGCGGCCGTCGGTGTGCTCGCTCTCGGTCCAGTTCCAGACCCGCCGCTCGCCGTGCCACGACATCCCGGCGCGACCGGCCCGGACGGCGGCGGCCTGCCACTCGTCCTCGGTGGGCAGCCTGGCCCCCGCCCAGTCCGCGTACGCGCGGGCGTCGGTCAGGTCCACGAAGGTGACCGGTCCCTCGGCGTCGCCGGAACGGTCGGCCAGAAACCGGGAGGGCGTGCGCGGGACGTAGCCGGTCTCCGCCAGGAACCGCTCGTACTGGTGCCCGCTGACCTCGCGGGAGGCCACGGCGACGGCCCGTCCGAGGACGAGAACGCGCTCCACGGTGCGCAGGTCGTGCAGCCGGGGCGGCAGCGGCTTCCATTCCTCCACGAACGGAGCCTCGTCGTAGAGCCCGGTCTCGCGCATCCGGTAGCGCACGGTCAGCCGGTGCCGGCCCGCGGGCACTATGACCGCGGCCGCGTCCGGCTCGGTCGACCTGCTCGACGCCGGGAGGACGCGCACCGCGTCGCGGTACGGGAACGCTGGATCACCGCCGACGGGCAGGTCGTGCAGCCGGGCCGCAAGGACCGCCAGCCACGCCGGCTCGGCCGCCCCGGGATCCAGGGTGACCTGCACGGCGATGCCGGCGACCGGCACCCGGCCCGGGGCCAGCACCACCGGCGAGGTCACGTCCGCGGGCAGCAGCGGCCCGTCGTAGTCGGCGGGCCCGCGGTTGACCAGGGCCCAGAGGGTGATGCCGTCCCCGGTGAAGGTGGAGGCGTAGACCCCGGCGCCGGTGGCGTCGGGGTGCAGCGGGGCCAGCGGCGTCCACTCCCCCGTCCGGATCAGCCTCGCCGCCGCCCGCTGCACGGCGAGCATCCGGCGCAGGGTGGCGGCGTCGCGATCGTTCCAGCCGACCCAGGCGCCGAACACCACCTCCCAGACCATCACGCCGCAGCCGTTGAGGAAGGCCGACTGCAGCTCCTCGGCGTGGCTCCGGTTCCACCGCCGGACGTGGTGCTGCAGGTGCCGCCGCTCGACGTAGTGGCTGCGGATCACCCCGGGCACGGCCGAGTCGGCGAACCACTGCGCCCAGGACAGACGGTGCTCGTTCAGCCGGGCCAGCGCCAAGGTGGACTCCCCCTCCAGCGCCAGCCCGGGTCGGACCGCCTCCAGGGCCGCCACCAGCGCCGGCGCCCCCTCCTTCAGGGTGTCCAGGAAGACGCCGTCGACGCCCAGCTCGGCCACCACCGCGGTGAGCTCGACCGCGTCCTCCCGGCCGCGCCGGGTGCCGGTGTCCCAGGGGTTGTAGTCGACGAAGACGGCGACGCCGGCCGCCTGCAGGGTGGCGACCAGCCGACGCAGCCCCGGCACGTCGCGGTAGAAGTCCCACTGGTTGCGCGGGTCGAGCCCGATCACCGGGTACGCGTGCCACAGCACCACGCCGTCGAAGCCGCCGAGGCGCTGCTCGGCGTCGGCCAGCAGCCGCTCGGGGGTGAAGACCTCCCGCTCGGCGTCGTAGAGCAGCTCGTCCCACAGCCACACCTGCGCGACGGCGAAACAGCTCTGCGCCCACGTGCCGGCCGGGTCGTCGTAGCGCTCGGGCTGCAGGCCGTGCCGCGCCCCCGCACCCTGGCGCCACTCCTGCAGCACCGCCCGCCAGCGCGGCCAGTCCGCCGGGTCGTCGGGCGCGGCGATGATCTTCGCGGTGTCCAGGGCCGCCCAGTCCGGCGCCTCGAGGTCGACCACCGTCGGCCGGTCCAGCGGCCTCGGCGCCAGCGGGTCCATCCCCCGGTCCCCGACCACGAACGGCGCGCTGGCCACCGCGTCCCGGGCTGGGCCTGACCCCGTCCCCTGAGCTCCGCCCGGTTCCGTTCCCTGAGCTGGTCGAAGGGCCTGAGCTTGTCGAAGGGCCTGAGCTTGTCGAAGGGCCTGATCCTGTCGCCCTTCGACAGGCTCAGGGAACGTGGTCGCCCCTTCGACAGGCTCGGGGAGCGTGGTCGTCCCTTCGACAGGCTCAGGGAGCGTGGTCGTCCCTTCGACAGGCTCGGGGCGGGTCATCGCCGGCTTGCCGAGAGCTGCAGCGTCCGCGCCGCGAGGGCGTCGATCCGCACCTCACCGCCGGGCAGGCTGGTGGCGATCCGGTCGTCCAGCGGCCGGGTCCAAGCGGTGGGCAGGGCAGCGGCTCCGAGCAGCCCGCCCAGCACCGAGCCGACCGTGGCACCGGTGGAGTCGGTGTCCCAGCCGGCCATCACCGCGAAGCCGACCCCGAGGCCGAAGTCGCCGCGGCTGGCGGCCAGGGCGCAGGCCACGGTGGCGGCGTTGTTCAGCACGTGCACCCAGTGCAGGTGCCCGTACCGCTCGTGCAGGGCGTCGAGGCGGTCGTCGAGGGTCAGCGGCTCCCGGCCCAGAGCCGCGCCGAAGGCCAGCGCCGCCGCCAGCTCCGAGCGCGAGGGCACGACGCCGGCCGCGCGGTCGAGCACCTCGTCCACGTCGCCGGCCACGAGCGAGAGCGAGGTCAGCGCCGCCGCCCACAGCTCGCCGTAGGCCCCGTTGCGGGTGTGGCTGAGCCGGGCGTCGGACCAGGCGAGCCGCGCGGCCCCGGCCGGGTCGCCCGGCCGGACCCAGCCGAACACGTCGCCGCGGATCAGCGCCCCGATCCAGTCGCGGAAGGGGTTGCGGCGCACAGCCACCTGCTCGACCGGCACGGCCATCAGCAGGTTGCGGTACGCCGCCCGCTCCGCGGTGAACACCCTGCCGCCGGGCAGGTCGGCCAGCCAGCCCAGGGCGACGTCCTCGGTGCTGAGCTGGTCGCCGTGCCGCTCCAGCAGAGCCAGGTTGAGCAACGGGAAGTTGAGGTCGTCGTCCTCGGGCATCCCGGCGATGTTCTCCACCAGGCTGGTGGGCGCCGAGCGGCGGTTCCAGGGCCAGGCCGCGGCGGTCTCCGGAGTCAGCCCGGACGCGGTGAAGTAGCCACGCACCGGCCAGTTGCCGGTCTCGACGGCGATGGCCCGGATGCCCGGCCGGGGGATCTTCTCCACCGGCTTGCCCAGCAGGCACCCCGCCGCCCGGCCGGACCAGGCACCGTGCAGCCGGTCGGCGAGGTCCGGTCCCGGTGCGGTGACCGCGAGCGACGACGGCCAGCCTGCCTCCACCTCGGCCCAGGTCGTCGGGTGGCGGGGGTCGTCGGGGCGCGGCAGCGCGTCGATCTCGTCCAGCAGGGCCTCGGCCAGCACCCGCAGCTCGGCGGCAGCCGGGACGTCGGCGGCGCCCCCGACGGGAGGTACCAGCGAGCCGCCGGCGGCGGCCAGCCAGCGCTGCTCGTAGGGCTCGACGTCTCGCCCCTCGGCGCGCGACTGCACCAGCTCGTGCAGCAGCAGGTCCTCGGGCTGGGCCCAGGTCAGGCGCATCCAGCGTCCTTCACCCGGCCGCGCCCACCACGTCAGCGCCCACGCCCAGCAGGTCGGGGAGCACACCGGCCACCCGTCGGCGGTGCTCGTCGGCGGCGGCCAGGTCGGCACGGATGATGTCGGCCGCGGCCCCCGCCAGCGACTCGGCCACCACGCCCAGGTCGAGCCGGCTGGCCCGCTCGACGGCGGCCACCCACTCCGCGGGCACCGACGAGCGACTGCCCAGGCCCCCGCAGACGGCGCCGGCCATGGTGGCGATGGAGTCGGCGTCGCGGCCGTAGTTGACCGCACCCAGCACGGCCGCCCGGAGGTCGCCGCGGTGGGCCAGGCAGAAGCCCAGGGCCACCGGCAGCTCCTCGATGCTCTTGGTCCGGCTGGGCCGGCGGGCGTCGAGGTCGGGGGCGCGGTAGTCCTCCCCCACCGTGTCGTAGGGGCGTACCGCTGCCCGCAGGGTGGTGCGCACCATCTCCTCGTCCGCCGCGGGAGGCAGCGCACGGGCCGCCTCCGCCACGGCCGCCACCGCAGCGCGGGTGCCGTCGTGCGCCACCTCCAACGCCGCCGCGACGACGTCCTCGATCTCGGCACCGGGAGCCAGCGCGGCCGCCACGGCGGCGGCGAAGACGCCTGCGGCCTCCCGGCCGTAGCTGGACTGGTGGGCGCCGGCCATGTCGATCGCCTCGGCGTAGGCGGCTCTCGGGTTGGCCGCGTTCACCACCCCGACCGGGGCCATGTACATGGCGGCCCCGCAGTTGACGATGTTGCCGACGCCGGCCTCGCGTGGGTCGACGTGACCGTAGTGCAGGCGGGCCACCAGCCACTTCTCGGCCAGGAAGATGCGCTGCAGGATCAGGGCGTGGGCCTCGAGCTCAGGCACCCACACCTGCTCCCCGATCAGCAGCGGCACCAGGTCGGTCGCCATCGCGTACGCGTCGAGGTGCCGCCGCCGGGTGGCGTAGACCGAGACCAGGGCGTGCGTCATCAAGGTGTCGTCGGTGATGTGGCCGTCACCCTTGTGGTACGGCGCGATCGGGCGGGCGTTGCGCCAGTCCTCGTAGTACGGGCCGACGACCCCGGTGACCGGTCCGCCGTGCCGCTGCCGGATCTGCTCCGGCGTCCAGCCCTCCGTCGCCCCGCCCAGCGCATCCCCGACGGCCGCCCCGGCCAGTACGGCCCAGGTGCGTTCTGCCAGCCAGTCCATGTCTCTCCTTCACCGTGCCGCTGATGCCATCGTCGCCTGCTGGACGGGCTCCGCGCGGCCTCGGCCGCGCAGGAGCCCGTCACCCCTGTGCCGGCGTCAGCGGTTGACGGTGGCCCAGCCGTCGGTGAGGGCCTTCTGCAGCCCGGCCAGGTCGGTCTTGCCCGCGAGGAACTGCTGGAACGCCGGCGTGGCGATCTGGTCCTTCCACTGCGGGTAGTTGTCGACGCTCTGGAAGGGCGCCTTCTTCAGGGCGTCGCCGGAGGCGACGATCTGCTTCCA
>Ga0210040_10010803_pt1 | contig 10422 bp, 12 predicted proteins | sample CryGeyCG12114_NA_FD_185462 | JGI IMG/M metagenome (GOLD analysis project Ga0210040, IMG submission 185462) | Groundwater microbial communities from aquifer - Crystal Geyser CG19_WC_8/21/14_NA (SPAdes) (version 2) | ecosystem: Environmental > Aquatic > Deep subsurface > Groundwater | place: USA...
ACCATTGAGTGTGACTTCTAACAATACGAGCCATTGAGTTAGAAAACCATTGAGTGTGACTTCTAACTTTGCGAACCATTGAGTTGAATAACCATTGAGTGTGACTTCTAACATTGCAAGCTATTGAATTATAAAACCATTGAGTGTGACTTCTAGCATTATGAACCATTGATTTAGACAACCATTGAGTGTGACTTCTAACATTACGAGCCGTTGATTTAGACAACCATTGAGTGTGACTTCTAACAATACGAGCCATTGAGTTAGAAAACCATTGAGTGTGACTTCTAACTTTGCGAACCATTGAGTTGAATAACCATTGAGTGTGACTTCTAACATTGCAAGCTATTGATTTAGAAAACCATTGAGTGTGACTTCCAACATTGCAAGCTATTGATTTATAAAACCATTGAGTGTGACTTCTAACATTGAGAACCATTGATTTAAACAACCATTAGATGGTCTTTTCCACGTGGAAGCAATCAAATAGATACAACCAACATTTGAGCTATGTCGAATGCGAGGTAATTTATTAATTTTATGCATTGAATTGAAAACTGATCATTGTAGCTAAACATTGTAATCTCTAATGGTTTTCCGGTCCGGAAAAGTCACAGCTGCTTAGGGTTATCAAAGCAGCAACTGAATTTCCTTTAGCCTTTCATCGCCCGCATTTGTACAATGAGGAAGATTTCTACACACTTTTAGGAGTCACAAAGCCACTTTTTTATTTCTTTCCGGGTTTCTGGTTGAAATGAGAAACACACCCAGCCGGACTGTGCAAAATGCTTTGGCAATTTTTGTGCCCAAGTAAAAGCACAACATGAGTCAAGAGGTATGACAACTTCTTTAAAATTATTTGTTAAGATTTAATAAGTGAACGAATGAGTAAGACATGTAATTCACTATCACACTTTCTTCAGGACAAACAATTTAATTACAAGAAACCATGGAAATATAATCATCACTTTGAACAACACAGGAATTAATAACTGAACAGTCTGTTTTTTCCCATTTTTTAAACGTAATCAATTCATTGTTAATTTTTTTTCATGTAGCAATTCGGTTAAATAAGCTTCTAATTCACTACTTTTTTCTCTACAGTCACTACAACGACCATACATGCAATTTTTCGAACCTACATTACAAACAGACATGCTTATTAGTGATTTATAATCTGACATCCCAATTCCATCTAACAAAAGCATAAAATTTTCATGCTTAACACAAACACACACATTATGGTACTCAGATTTTGAAATTAAAATAATATTAGGAGGCTTGAGAAGCAAAAATTTAGAAAGTGATACGTCTACAGTTGGATGGCTAGTTTTAAAATCATTATCAAGCTCTCTATAAGTGCCAAGCATAAATATTTTTGTAAAACTACTTTGCTGCCATCAGTGCTTCTAGCTGTAACTTTATCATTTATACCAGGCAAACATCTTGCATTCTCGGGAGAAAAGAAAAAATCGGTCACTTTTTCAATTGTTTCTGCAGGCAAAACATGACCTTTGTTTTGTTAGGATGGATCAGAAAAAACGCAAAAATTACTTTTTAAAATTTTACTTTGTGAAGCTATGTGTTGCGAAACACCACACATTTCCGAAATTTTTTTATTAGACCAGTTTTTTGGAAGAATTGTCAAAATCTTCTTTCTCATTTTTAAATTGTGATTTGAACAAATCAGCTTTACATTTTCTATAATTTCTTTTAAGTCGGCGGAATCTTTTTGTAAACTTTTAATGTCTTTTACAGTGGGGTGAGCAATATTTTCATCTAACTAAGAAAGAAGTGACTGAAAAACATTTGCAATAGCTTTTTTTACTTCTGATATAGTTTCTGCATGAATTTTTCTTTCTTAGTTCTATAGGTTTTATTTTTCTATCATCAATGCATCTAATGACTGAATTAATTTTTTTAACTGCTTTTGCTTTAGGAGTTGCAATTTTTTCCACAGCTATTTCAGAAGTGTTTAAATAAATATGAAGACAAGACTGAAAAATGACAGAATTTGGTAAAATTGAAAGAAAAAATTCACATCCTAAAGCATATTGTTTAGCATTTAAAAAACATTTCGGCCAGAGTGAGATTTTTTAAAACACTTAGCTTGGCAATTCAAAGTTTTCCCCTTAGTCCTGCTTTGGGTCATCATTTCAAAATTTTTCGCACAGATGTGACTGTATTTGTTATAAGAGCTTTTCTTATAATATAAGAGCAGTTTCGTATTTCAAAATCTTTATTTTTTTCGTTGACTTCAACTCAGCATGTCCGAATACTTTCGATCTGCAGCATTCTAGACCATAGTTGGCTTTGATCATACATTCTGAAATAAAAAAAGTCCATGCTACTAAAAGACTAAATGGTTGCATAGTCCCTGTATTGGGCTAAAAATTCATCTGTTTTATTTCATAATTGGCGTGAAAACCTTGTCTTTAAAGAAATCTTTTAAGAAATAATACCTTGTGTGATGGGAAAATCCGGGAAACGAGCCGAGTCGATGTCCATGTCAGTGTCAATGTTTCCGTCGAATAAAGATTGCGCATTATTAGCCGATTTTCCAGTACTCGAAATAAGGTCCATCAATTCTATGTCCAAATTAACTCAGGCCGCATCAGGCTCCATCTCCACAGCTAAAAAAAAGAAGTTAAAAATTACAAATTAAGTATATTAAAATCTTTATTGTCATAGTTAGTAGTAGTAGTAGTTAGTAAGTTTAGTTTCAAGTTTGTCTCTAAGCAATGGTGATGGCATCATACTCTGCGTTTCAAAAAATTAGATTTGGGGATTTTCTTTCGTGTTTTGTTTATCAATAGGGTTTCTGTCAACTAACTAACGACATTGCTTATGATAAAAATGGTCATAATCACAGGAATACAAATCATCGAGCAAAAATATGATTCACGTATAATATTTTGTGTGTACATGTGAGTTGTGTTTTTGTTTGTGACTCGAGGTAGGAGAATAGATTTTGTCATTGCGTAGCATTGTTTTGAACTCAATCTAAAACGTTCTCATTCTATGAATGCTACATGAATGAATGAGTGAGTGATTAAAACGTGCACTAACTGTAGAGATGCCTGTTGTTCCTCCAAATAGTAGAAACAAAAGGCCTCCTTGGGCCAGGAATCCGGACCCTAATCAACAAGAGACTTGACTCTTATCTAATTAGTTAAAACAAATTGACCAATGTTGTACTACAGAAAAATGCATCTTTTGATTCGAATTTCGTCTCAATCTTATAATTAATTAAGGACTTACACGCGCTTGAATTTTAACTTCAGCCGTGATGAATGGCATAGGAATTCTATACTCTTTAGTCAACATGATGTTCATATCTAGATTTTTCACTTTTTCTAAACTATTTGTGCACATTCCCAAATTTTTTGACAAATTTTAGTAAACCAAATTTTAGAACAAAAGTACTCACCATTTTCCGTTGCTTTCAAAAGTGCTTCCATGACTTCTTTGATGTGCTTGTTGTCCATCGTCCTGTCCATGTCCCTGAAATTAAAAAAAAATCTTTGTTAAGATTGATTATAGTTAATTAATAGAAAAGTAGTGTTGTGTGTGATACAGAGAACCTGAGATCTGAAGAGTTCGTGCACGTTAGTTTGTACAGCCCATTTTCCCGCGCTGCAATACGCTTTTGGATGGGCGCACTACAATTTCTACTCCGCTTCTTAATTAGTTCTATTTTAATTTGTATTTTTAAGGCAATAATGTCGCAGGAATACATTCTCCACATAGAAACTATTTCTCTAGAGAACCCATAGATGGAGCTAATGCAAAGGTTTTATAGTTTTGTGTCTATGCTTGCGGGGTAGTTTGATCGATTTGTGATAAACAAATCCTTTAACGTAAAATATATTAGATAACGTAAAACACAAAATATTGCAATTAAACTCTGTGTGCTGGGAGCCGCACTGCTTGTACACCCAATTGTGTGCAGTCTACTTGATTTTTATCTTATTTCAGCTTTACGTAAAATACTTGCATGCAAGCTTTGCAACAAAACTAGGAGAAGGGAAAGGATTCATATCCACAAAGAAGCCCACCACCAGGATCAGGAACACCGCACCCACGCAGAGGGAGGGAGATTCAGTATTTCATTTAACTTATCCCTACATCAATGGGCTTTTGTTTTTCTTCGTTCAGAAAACTTATTCATTACTTAATGCAATTATCACGTTTACATCATTTTGTCATGATTTTGAAAACATTTTAAAGGAATGTCACGGCAGCTTTTCACCTTGGGTTCTCGACAGTCTTCTATCTCTGTCTCAGCTGTCTTCTATCTCTGCATCAGCTGTCTTCTATCTCTGCCTCAGCTGACTTCTATCTCAGTCTCAGCTGTCTTCTATCTTTGTCCCGGCTGTGTTTAATCTCGGTCTCGGCTGTCTTCTATCTTGGAATATTTGACTCTCCTCGCGCTGCTTTTTCATGTCAGTGGGACGAAAAAGACTGCAGCGCAGCTTCAATTTCAAATCATATTCCTGCCCATGGTGGAGAAACTAACATGGCGTCCTGCAAGGTATTGGAGTGTGTTTATACCCAAGCATAAGAAACGAGAAGTTTACATGTGAGCAAAGCGAGGAGGGAAAAAACACGTGTTCATGAGTGGCAACGGTTTCACCTAGCCTTATATAGTAATCTACTTCTGTGCACCTAGCATTGTGTATTTGAAAGGGGTGTCTGAGCATTTGCATTTCATTTCCTGACTATTGGATTTAAATTTGGTTTGAAAGTCAAAAGAGTTACATATTTTGTTAATCGAAGACTTTCAGTCATAAATAATGGCTGGCACTGAAGATAGAACAAGGGGTAAACGGGTATCGGGAAGAACATGGAAAAGCCCACGGTACTAATAAAAACATTATTCTTGGATTTTCAAGGGTTCTGCAGCAAAATGTTTCATTCAGTTCTATATGTCTTTTAAAAATGAAAATCTGTAATCAGAGTCAGAGTATGAGTTTTTAATAGATTCACGGCTGAAGCTAAAAAACCAAAGAAAACCAAGAAAGAGATTGATAATGAACGAATAAGGAGGGCGCAAATTAAGAAATTGTCTGAAGAAGTCGTCCAATTTCGTGGGGAAGTTAAGCGAACAGAAAGAGAGAAGATCTTGGAGACCCGACGCCGTAAAGAAGAAAACATTAAAAAGTCCGAGGTTACTGTCAAGGTACGTGTGTTTATGTAATGCTCAAGCCATGTGAAAGAATTAATCGATTGGCTCTTGAGGGCTTTTCGGGGGTTTTTGTGAAATTATTCTTTGCCCTATTCCCTAAAACTGATTCAGTTTAACTGAATGACTTGTTTATTTTGGTTTGATGTTTAAAATTTTTGCAGGTAACAAACTTGAAAAGCATCAGGAAATTGAAAGAGAAGAAAAAAGCCGCTAAGAAATCGAAAGCAAAAAAATAACTTGAAAATAATTGTTCGTTTCATTGAAATAGGGGGGTTCGCAATGCTAATTTGGGTATCTTTGTAAATTGGCAGTTTTTTAGGTTTTGGAGCTTGAAGAATTCGCTGGGGAAATGAATACATTTTTAAGCATAGTTTAGAAATCAGACCATGGACTCGGAGGTTTTTTGTATTACTTGATAATTCTGATTCCTGATGATCTGTAGGTTACTAAAATAACCTTGCCATGTAATATTCAAAAACAGTTTCTCTCTATTTCATTGAAATGGACAATAATTCTACAATAGTAATGTTGTTATATTCGAATTTTGACAAATCGCTGCTTGTTACAATAGTTAATTGTTGGATTTCATAATTTTGTATTATCCAATCCCGATTTGGAGCTTACTATGGCTTTCATAAAGTCTGCGGAAGTTCTATTTCTATTTACTTGGGCACTTTATGGATACGCAATCCCAAAATTCAACGTCCCGGAATATTTACATATGCAGCACTTTATTATTAACATGAAAACTCAGAAATGTTACATAAAAAGGGTTGTAAAAGTATTACGTAGATACACATTTTAGCACATTATGCGGTAAGTAAGTGTTATATATAGCGTAGGATACCATCGATTTCGTTTGCAATTTTGAAGAGAGTTCGTAGATACTGTAAAATCGCAAAATTATAGGTGACAGAAAAAGTTTACACAAAACGAGTTTCAGTTGTAAAGTTAACATATTTGCTTCGCATTTCAATGATTGGCTAGAATTAAGTGTTAGTTTTTTATTTAAACATCCACTAACTGGACTAATCAGCACTCATTATTTTCCAAAAGTTTACTTCGAAGCCTGCACTGGGAGACCATAACATACAACAGCACTTTGAGTCATAACTTGGGTTGCAGCTTTTCTTGCAAGTCTCATGGCAGCTGCTACAGACAATTCTCTCTCCCTGGTAGACATAGAATCAAAACAAGGAATATCTGGCAAAGGAGCAGTACAAGGTATCCACCGATGTAGAAAATCCACTGTAAATCTGTCACAGTCTACATCTGTTACTTCCCATAAAAATCCTACCAGAGTTGAACTGTATAAAACCCATACATAACATACAGGGCTTATTTACACCAGTTTTTTTCTTATTTATTGAACCTGAAATATAAGATTTTTAATGGTCAAAGAAATTATAATTTTTTCTCACCATCCTGAAATGAGATAAGACGACACAATGCTACTGGGAACAGTACGAGGTGTTTTTAAGGCTGGTTGCGCACTTGAGCAACCCATGAGTAAAGGTACAGTTCTACACATGCTTTTCTGAATTGCGTGATCAGGATAAAATGATCCCCCAGTTCCATGACCGCAATATCTGGGCCCCAGTGAAAAGAAAAATTCAATTAAAGAAGGATAATCCACTGACAGTGAATATATGATCAGAAGTGAAATGAACACTCACAAAAATATATCACAATCTTCAATTGCAGCCCGCATTTCCTCACTAGATGGAGATCGACCGACAATGCCATTCCATCCTTTGTGAGCTTCGAGATACGGTTTCAGCCTATTCTGAACATTGATGAGAGATTTGTCAGGATTTAATACAAAAGCGCCACTGTTGACATCTACACAGGAAGGAAATTTTTTGTTGAAAAGCACGTTCATTCTCAAAGCACTGTGAACAGCGTTGATAGACGGCATTCGGGTAACATCGGTATCGACAAAACATTTCATGAATTCCCACGGTAAATATTCGATTTCCTACAAAATATTATTATATGTTAATTAGACAGGACATTATTCTACACTTCGCTCTATTCATTCATTATTTTGTCCTAATTAAAGTTTTAAAATATGCAGCAAACTCACATGATCCAACAATAAAACAGTTGGATGACGTTGAGCAAAGCGATTAATGGAAGAATTTACAGTCTCTATCAGTTTATACAGAGTGATCGCCTTTATAAGTGGAATTTTCAGATATACTTTTAAGAGAGGAATCACAAGCTCGTCATGTCGTATAATGTATTGCAAATTTTGTAACAGCTTGTACAAAAACCAACGCTCAGTACGAGTAAGTTTTCTTTCCATCGCCTTTTCAAGTCGCACAAGCTCGTTCAACAGCGTTTTTTCTGTGCCACTATCTGATATATTTCCAGCAAAAAGGAAGTTCCACGGATGAAGCCAAACATTTTCCATGACGTTTACAATTCGCTTCAAAAGAAGATAAGCGATAAATGAATAACTTTAGAATTACGGCATGATAATCAACTTGCAGTCAACGTTTTCATAATCAATACATATATATGATTTATCAAAAATACCTCCATGCGAAAATTTTGTTTCGACCTTTCATCCCAGTATTGCTTTCTACTAATAGAAGCACATCCATGATCACTGATATCCAAATTCTGATCCATTAAATATTGGAATTCTTCTAATACGCTTTCAGAATTCGAATGCTGTACGAATGGTAAGCGAGTTTTAGGTCTTCCAATCGCACTAAAACACGAAAGTCTGCATTTGCCCTTAAAAATAAAAAACACAACATATATATACCAATAAGAGCCTTCAAAATGGCATTTTTCCATCGTGTACGCACCACATGGCCAAAGCAGTTAATCATGAGAGGAGGAGTACCCCTTTTTTTATGATTCAACCCATGAAATCGATTCTGAGCGCAAGGCAGAGCAATCAACTGAATTATTGTCCAATCTAAATATTTGAAAAAATTAGTACATGAGACCTCGCCATCGTACAGAACTTAGTATACACAAAACCTAAGCAATAAACTACCGGACTCACTTGGATCAATTTGACCAAAGCTAGACACAAAATGAGAATCACCCTGTGGGCCGTAAAAATCGTTTCCAAAGGACAATACATCCTCTACTTGCATTAGTAACAACGGAATATCGCTTGTTGTTCGCAATAATTGAGTGTCTTCTTCTAATTTTTTCCATCTGGTAAGCTCAATAATACGGCTATCAATTATCAATACAAAATTAGGAATTAAAACCACAAAAACTTCAGAGCTCAGGTCGGATGGTATTTTCAGGACACTTGTATATACAATATCGAACAAACTCAACAAACCATATCCATCCCAAGCGTTTATCAACTAAATCAGTTTTCAAAAATGATCCAATAGATTCAGCAAAATATGAAAATCTGGAAGGGTGCGATTTCTGATTAGCAATAAGGCCCATAATTCTACAAATATCTGATGCCCAAGAGAAAAAAATACACGAATTAATTTACTGCGTTTAATAAATAATGTAAGCAAAAACAAACGTATTTATAATTATACCTGGATACGTCTTGTAACAGTGAGCAGAGCGTAGTGCACAAAATATTTTTCTTAAACTTTTATGAGTCTCCATTTTTTTTAATTGGCTCATAGATATCTTCAATTTTTTCGCGATAGCAGTGGCATCTGGCAGTTTAACTTGTTTCTTCGACCACAGAAGAGCTTTGACTTCCGCATCTCTCCATCTGATGTTGCAAGAGGCAAACCATTGTAAACTTTTGTGCAGCATGCCATCCAAAGTTTCTCTTTTTGTTTTATTTCGTCCAGGCTTAGCTGCATGCTTGTACTGAGCGATTTTTGCTGCTTCCTTTTTCCGAGATCTTTTTTGCTCAGCTAGCATTTTTTTGTTGAATTTATGCATGTTTGCTACAACTTTTTCCATATTTGTAGCCGCTTCGTGCACATTTAAGTCTGAAAGCAGTTGAGTGACATTTTCTTTTTCCGCTTGAGTATTTCTTACATACACTGAATCAGCGACAGAAACGATAACTAAGGTTGAAACCTTAACAGTTCCATATGGTATTCCAATGTCTAGATTTGCAAAGGATTGATCTATTTCATTGAACGGCAAATCTTCGGCTTTGTAATTTCCCTGCCACTGCTTTACTGCATATACTTCGCTGCCGGTATTACGTTCTGAAATAGTAGTCAGTGACGCAGGTTCCGATTTCAAATCTAAATAAATATTAGACACGAATATTCAACCAACCAATGTACATATTTTTGTAATGAAAAAATAAAAAATCATTGCAGATTCTATCACTGACTCTTAAGATTTTTACGAGAGACACGTGTTGATATGGACTCTGGAACTGATCCGGATTGAAGCTTGTGAGCTTCTCTTGACCGTCTCTCCATCTAGAAAGAATAGGAATAAAATAAGTTTATAGAAAAATGAAAAAGAAACCAACCTGAAATATTGCAAATTGGCAAGTGAATGAAAGTATAATATCAGTATAATCCACAGTTTTAGTTAATACTTTTACAAAAAAAAATTGAACTTCTGTAATTTTAAACTGTATTTAAATTTGTATTACCTCAAAAATCAGAGATCACAGATTTTGCTATTTTTTTCCTCAAACAAGGGATACGCACAAACTGATTTAACTGAGCAAAGTATCTACCTACTTGACAGAACTTACTGTAATTTCGAATCCAAAATTTAATTGTTGCTTTTATCAAATTGATTGCTGCCAGCATTCTACATTGAAATCACCTCAGCAAAAATATTCCCCAGGCCCCAGTTTAATAACCAAGCAACCAAGCTACTACTTACCGGCAAATTGGTAAACACTGCATTTCCGCGCGATCACAGGATCATAAATGCTAAAGCATTAGTATCTATGACACATTGAGGTTTTGGAACATTTTTTTTTGAACGGTGGAAGTGGAAAAGCCGGTCGTACCCGGTTGTACCTCTCTACTCTATATAGCCTGCCATGTTATTTTAGTTTAGTTTGGCCCTCATTCTTCATGCATGGAGAGCTAATATTTTGCAATCAGATGAATTGATTATTTGGACAGATTTTACTATTTGGGGAGATGTTGAAATCGCCACCACCACCGCCACCACCACCGCCACCACCACCACCACCGCTACTTCCAAACCGTAAAATAATTATTAAGAATCGCGTCCTCAGTACAGAGTCAGTAAAACGGATCGTGGGGGGACGCTGAAGAGACTTTTGCTTCACACAACCCCTCGTT
>Ga0210040_10010804_pt1 | contig 10422 bp, 13 predicted proteins | sample CryGeyCG12114_NA_FD_185462 | JGI IMG/M metagenome (GOLD analysis project Ga0210040, IMG submission 185462) | Groundwater microbial communities from aquifer - Crystal Geyser CG19_WC_8/21/14_NA (SPAdes) (version 2) | ecosystem: Environmental > Aquatic > Deep subsurface > Groundwater | place: USA...
TCACTAAAAATATTGACATATCGAAAGCATTGAGTCTAAAATTAATCTCACAACGTGCGTAGAATTATGTGCGAGATATTTGGAACTTGCCATTGCTTTCATTCAGAACATTACGAACGTAAAACTATTATCAGAATTCACCTCACTTTATGGAGAATCATTTGCTGTGCTTTTTAGGTGGCAAGATTATTATGGTGGTTGGTAATATGCACTTGTCTTCATCTTGAGCTCGAATTGAGCCCCCTCCAAAAAATTTCAAAATATTTTGTTCGAGCATTGAAGTATTGCCAGACCTGGTAGAGAAGGAGTTTATTTGATCACTATAGGGACCTTGCGTGCGAGAGTTGCTGAGCATCGTTTTGCAGAATGCGATGAATCCAAAGTCAAAAGTGATGTTAGCCAACCTTTACAACAAACTGTCTTCGCATTTAAGGGCTCTTGAGACATTGGGAGTCACGACCGACAAGTGTGCTGCTATGCTGTATCCTTTGGTAGAATCTTGTCTACCAGAAGACATGCTTCGTGCATGGGAGCGAGTACGCGGTCACCTCAAGCCGTAAGTGGAAGGAGTCAATAACAGTTTGGACTCCCTTATGGATTTCTTGAAAAACGAAGTCAGTGGTGAAGAGAGAATAAAATTAGCAAGAGCTGGTTTTGGAATGTCGAAAGAAGTCAAGCAGAGCAAAGAGAGGACTGCAAAGCGGGATCCAGCAACTGCCATGGGATTGTTCAGCGGAGAGTCATCGAAAGGACACAAAAGTAGGTGTCTTTTCTGTGAGTGTGATGAACACACCAGTATCAGCTGTCAAAAGGCCAAAAATATGTCGTATGCGGATGTATTCAAAACTGTCAAGTCCAAGCAGTGCTGTTTTGTGTGCCTAAGAAGTGGGTATTTTTCCCGTTTGTGCAGATCAAAGTGCCCTGTTTGTACGAAGAGACATTTTGCCGTAATGTGTCCTGATCTGCCATCAAGAGCTCCAGCATTAGGAGTAGAGGCGATGAAGATCAACAGTGGATTGACAAGTATGGCCAACCAGCACTCATATCAGATTCTTCTTCAGACATTGCTAGTGAGACTTTGTAATGGACCTCGTGAGAAAACTGTACGTGCGTTGATTGACACAGGTTCCCAAAAATCATATGTGTTGAAAAAGACTGTTAGTGATTTAGGCTACAGGCCCATTGGTTCTCAACGTATTTCAAATTGTTTGGTGGAGTACAATCGACAAATAAGGAACATTGGAAATATGTAGTGCAAGCCTCAAGTCCTAACAAACATTATACTTGCAAATTTGAAGTACGATTACGTTGATTAAGGTACAGACAAACTTTGAGAGCAGCTTTGAGGCAGAGATTCAAGCAGGAGTATTTGAGGCAACTTGTTCATAGGGGAATGTCGAAGGAAACGTGCAGTCTAAAAGTTGGTGACATCGTTTTAATTGGAAGCGATAATATGAAGCGAGTTTATTGGCCAATGGGGAGAGTGGTTGAAGTCTTGCCGGGTAGAGATGGGAAACTCCGACTTGTTCGATTGAAAACCGAGACGGAGGAATTTCTTCGACCAGTACAACAATGCTACCCATTGGAGGTGACTCAAGAGGAGGCGACAGTCCTCAACGAAGATTTAAAGACCAAGAATATTGCTGTGAGGGAGAAATATAAATCCGTCAGTGGAACTGTCCCTCAACCTAATGACATTATTACCCGATCAGGGAGAAAAGTGAAAGTGACTAGAAAATATGGTTATGTTTAGTTAGTATGTGAATATTTTGTTCATTTGTTGTGTTTTTTACATGTTTTGGGTTTGTAATCTTCAGTCAAAGATTCCTACAGCTAGTTTTTTTGCTTTTTTGATCGTACTAGTATATTTTAATGGGATTTTGCTAACTGGAAGAAAACGTTGACTTCAGTGGACCTGTGATTATATGATCAATTCAAGTTAAATTTAGTGATTCAATTGCTAGTAATGTTATTGTTTTTCAAGTTCGTGTGTGAGTGAAAATTTACGAGGATCTTAATATAGGTTCTATTGGTAATTGTTTGTATTGTTCATTGTTAGATTCACAATACAAAGGTGGGAGAATGTTGAAAATGAGTAGTTTGTGCCCTCTTTTGAGGAAGTTTAGTTCATTAGATTTCATGTTTCGGTACGTTTTCAGTTTGTGTATGTTTAATGCCGTTTGCGTATTTAGTGTTTTGTTTTAGGCGCATGTTAGCGTCTCTATTTTTTTTAGCTCCTATTGAGGAGTCGCCATCTGTTTATTGAAGAGCTAGCATCTCTTGATCTGACTTAATTATTAATCAAAGATCTGTATTCATGAAGTGGATTATCTGTCTAATTGTAATAAATCACAGAAAAAGAGACTGTTTTTTGTCTAGAGGGGATTACTACTAGTTTGTATGTGCATGAGAGGCCTCGTCCATAATTTGGTTCAAGCCAGAAAATCTACGTTAGTAAAAGAATTTGGAAGGTTGGTACAAACTTGACCGGGTAGGCCTGTTTCCAAAAGGCTATTTTCGGATATTTAGGGCTATTTTAGTTATTTCTGCTATTTACAGCTATTTAGGACTATTTTGGCTATTTTCGGTGATTTGGGCTATTTTGGCTTTTTTCAGCTATTTTGGCTATTTTGGGCTACTTTGGCTATTTTCGAAGATTTGGCCTATTTTGGCTATTTTCGGTGATTTGGGCTATTTTGGCTATTTTCTGTGATTTCGGTTATTTCGGCTATTTTCTATGATTTGGGCTATTTTTGGTGATTTTGGCTATTTATGATGATTTGGGCTATTTTGGCTATTTTCGGTGATTTGTGCTATTTTGGCTATTTTCGATGATTTGGGCTATTTTCGATGATTTGGGCTATTTTTGGTGATTTGGGCTATTTTTGGTGATTTAGGCTATTTTGGCTATTTTTGGTGATTTGGGCTATTTTGGCTATTTTCGGTGATTTGGGCTATTCTTGTTGATTTGGGCTATTTTGGCTATTTTTGGTGATTTGGGCTATTTTGGCTATTTTCGGTGATTTGGGCTATTCTTGTTGATTTGGGCTATTTTGGCTATTTTCGGTGATTTGAGCTATTTTGGCTATTTTCGGCTATTTTGGGCTATTAGTCACTTCTGGCTATTTTCGGCTATTTTTTAGTGTTTTTGTGTATGTATTGGATGCTTGGCTGTTGTGTAAGTACATATACATTTCTCGAGTGCTGCAGCTTAACCTTTGGAAAAATTGAATGGGGCAGCTTAACCATGCTCGAGCAAGCTCGAGCGCAGTGGGGCAGCTTAACCTACCCATGTTTTAGGTGCTGTCGGTTAGTATAATTAGTATTAAATAAGGAATTGGTAGATCTGATGCTTTTACTTATAGATTCTAAGCACCAAAAAAGCCAGCTAGAAAATTGAAAATTTCGTAGATTATATTCTATCTCTAAATCACAGCAAACTGTGAATGTATTTGTTTTTGTCAAATTACACAAGTTTCGATCGTTGGAACTGATTTTGATAGGAAGGAAGAAATGCAATGAATGGTAAAAAGTAAGTAATAAAACAAAGGAACATTCAAGATGCCGAAAGCGGAGAGAGGAACACCTAAAGACCTGGCGAATCGCATGAAGGCTAAAGGACTTCAGAAATTGCGTTGGTTTTGCCAGATGTGCGAAAAGCAATGTCGGGATGAGAATGGGTTCAAATGTCACACCACTTCTGAATCTCACCAACGTCAGCTTCTTTTGTTCGCTGACAATCCTCATCGTTATCTGGACCAATTTTCACAGTAAGTATTGACCAGCCCAAACAAAGTGCCCAAATGAATCTTTCCCTAACCAAAAATTGTCTCATGTTTTTACAGGGAGTTTTCCACGGGCTACGTGGAGCTGTTAAGACGACGATTCGGCACCAAACGAGTCCACGCTAATCAGGTAGGCGTGATAACAAGGTCCTTGTTTTGTTCATTGTTCATTCCCTTTGTACTGATTAACAACTGACAGATTGTGAACTGGCCTACAGGTGTACCAAGAATACATTTCTGAGAAAGGTCACCTGCACATGAACGCCACGAAATGGTTAACGTTGACAGAGTTTGTGAAATATTTGGGACGAGAGGGGATCGCCACAGTTGACGAAACTGAAAAAGGCTGGTATGTCACATGGATTGACAGGTAACTCAACAACTGGTTTGGTTTTGGTTATTTGATTTGTGGGTGTCCAAGTCAATACATAGTACTGCTCTTCCCGCAGCTACACGACCATTATAATGGAATATATAAATTTTAAAAAAGACAATAAAGAGAGAGAGAAAAATTGTAGCCACTTGAAACGCTTCATATCTTAAGTGTATATGCGAAAGCAAGAGTTTGGCTTGATTTCTTTTTAGAGACCCAGAGACGATATTCAGACAGCAGCAATTGGCCAAGAAGGAGAAACTGGACAAGGATGATGATGAGCGCATGTTGGAGTTCATTGAGAAGCAAGTGGAGCGGAACAAGGGGAAGGAGGCTCCCCAGTCCCAGTACACCGAGTTAGTCCGAAATTCCGAAGACCAAAAAGTGTTCACTCCCTTGAATTTAAGAGTGGCCGCAGCTGGTACTTCCGCAATCAGTATAACCAGTGACAGAGGCTTTCCACCCAGATCCTCCGTGTTCAAAAGTGGAGGCTTCGCTGGCTCTTCGGCCTCCTCAGTCAAGTCATCCTGTTCCTCCTTGCGATCCGAAAAACGGAAATCCGCTTTGGAGCAAATCAAAGCAGAGCAGGAGAGGATAAATCGCAAAAAGTTTAGGAAAGACTTTTGGCTTCTTCAGGTTAGTGCGCCCATCGTAAGTGGTAAGCATAATGTTTGTTGTAAGCTAATGAGTTACAGAGTTACAGCACATGTAGAAGATTTTTTTTCTTATGTATTGTGTGTGTTACATAGGGGATTGTGGTGAAAGTGGTAACGCGGCGGCTGGGTGAAGACTTCTACAAAATGAAAGGGATGGTCCTCCAAGTGATAGACAAATACACGGCTGTGGTCAAGATGCTCCAATCGGGAACGAAACTCAAAATCGACCAGGAGCATTTGGAAACTGTGATCCCGCAACCTAGTAAGTTAATGGATCCTTTTTCCATGCCTAGTTAGTTGTTAGTTTGATAGCTAGTTAGGCAATGGTCAATTTTTTTTTAAAAGTCTCTTTTGTAGATCGAGAAGTAATGATTGTGAATGGGGAGTACCGAGGAAGCGAAGGGATTCTCAAATCTGTGAATATGGAGAAACTAAATGGAACAGTTGTCATTACTTCGGTGAGTGAATTGCACCCATATATTTGATTTCCTCGTTTTTATTTAATTTCGGTACCACACTACTACTACTGTTACTACTACTATGAGCCATATGATAAATTCTTGGGATTCTTTGCTCTAGGGAACTTACAGTGGACAAACAGTTCGGGAATTAGCTTTTGAAGACTTCAGCAAACTACATACAAACTAGCCAAAAGTACTCCCGTTTGTAAACATTTATACTTCTCTGCATTTGTGTTTGTTAATAATAAATTTTTAAAACCAACAATGGTCATCTATCATGTGCGGAACTATAATCTGTGTGTATTTACTTTTCGTGTTTTGTTAGAATCTTAACTCAATTTATGGAATGCACCATTCATGTACAGTTTGATCTTTGCTGCATTTGTATGTATGTATTCATTTGGTCTCTTTCATATAATAGGGTTGAACACATTATTCTTCTCTCCTGTTTACCTACGTCTACAGTCCTAGAGGCAGATTACTCCTTAGTGTGGGTCTTTCTCGGTTTGTCTATAGTTGTAACATTTTCCAGGTCTGCGTACAGTCTTCTGCGGGACTAGAGGTGTGCGGGTTGACCCAAACGCGCGGAAAAAACCAAACCACACCATTTGGGTTGGTTTGGGTTCAGATTTTTTTTAGCTAAATGGTATGGGTTGGTTTGGGTTTTGGTTTGGTACTCGCAAATGGTGTGGGTTGGTTTGGGTTTTGGTTTGGTACTCGCAAATGGTGTGGGTTGGTTTGGGTTTTGGTTTGGTTCTCGCAAATGGTGTGGGTTGGTTTGGGTTTTGGTTTGGTACTCGCAAATGGTGTGGGTTGGTTTGGGTTTTGGTTTGGTTCTCGCAAATGGTGTGGGTTGGTTTGGGTTTTTGCTTGGTTAAAAACAATGGGTTGGGTTGGTTTGGTTTTTGGTTTGGTTTGGTTTATGGTTTGGTTTAGCAAGTGGTTTGGGTTAGATTGGGCTTTGGTTTGGGTTGGTTTGGGTTTTTATTTGTTTTCTTATATTTTTTTTGACAATGTATTTGTTTTCTGCTACTGGGCACACGAATGCCCTGAGGACAGAACTTGGACCCGACACATTGTCTTTGCCAACTTACATACACAAGAATTTTTAATAATTTAAATTACTTAATACTTTAACTTGCATTAAAGTGTTTCCGTTGATCTTGTGTACAAATTAAAAATCATAAAAACATGGCTTTGTTTGGTTTGGGTTTTAGTGTGGGTTTAGCAAATGGTTTGGTTTGGTTTTAGCAAATGGTGTGGGTTGGTTTGGGTTTTGGTTTGGTTTTAGCAAATGGTGTGGGTTGGTTTGGGTTTTGGTTTGGTTGAAAAAAATGGTTTGGGTTGGTTTGGGTTCTGGTTTGGTTTTAGCAAATGATGTGGGTTGGTTTGGGTTCTGGTTTGGTTTTAGCAAATGGTGTGGGTTGGTTTGGGTTTTGGTTTGGTTGAAAAAAATGGTTTGGGTTGGTTTGGGTTGCTAAATTTGGCCGAAACGCACACCTCTATGCGAGACAGAGAGAAGTTAGAGACTCGGGCGGGAATGATAATTAAATTTGAGGTATCCCTAAGTTTTGCGTTGCTTGCATCAAGCGATCAAGCCCTACAGTATAGTCAGAATTCGCAAAGCCATAAAAGATGGCAAGTTAGTTTGGCGCCAGATTCCTGGAATTACGAACACTTCGCAAAAAGAGAAGCTTTTTCATTTCTCTGCTCGTCTCCTCACTCACTCAGTCAGTTAGGCTCAACTCAAGTCAACACAACAGTAAGAGACAACACAACTACACAACTCATATAGTTCTGTTTTCTCCCATTTTGCCGGTCAATCTTTTTGGACTGACTTTCATTTCCAGAATCCAAAGCTACACACTTATCGTTCATTCTTGGCTGTAGTTAGTTAGTCTCATTGATCCAGGGCTTCGCATTCACCAGTCACCATTGTCATCTCATTGCACAAGCTAAGCTATTTTATCAAGTTGTACCTACTGGTACAAATCACAACCAAAACTTTCCCTACGATATTATTGCCAATTTAAAAGGACATTCTAACCTACCTACTGCACGAATTTAATAGAGATCTAGCTTGCAAGTTTATTGGGGTGTGCGCTATTTGTTAACTAAAGATGGGCAAAGGGGAAACGACGGAGAAAACTCCGACTGTTGCCAAACTGGACCCCTCCACAGCTGGGGTGGAGAAGATGTACAAAATTTATGAAAAATTAAGTGCTGCAGAAGATAAAACTACAGTGAGTTAGTTATTGACTATCCTAACTAACTGTTAAACTGACCAACAGTTTTCAATCAGATTGTGTTTGTTTTTCGCAGTTGGAGCCCGAATTCCGGGAACTGCTGTTGGCAGTGAAGAGAACGGACAAGGAGAAGCGATTGGCTTCACAGTTTATAACTCGGTTCTTGGAGTTCTTCCCTCTATTGCATGAGGAGGCCCTGGATGCCATGCTGGACCTGTGCGAAGATGATGATCTCTCCGTACGGCCATCACAATTTAGTAGCCAACTCAACTACCTAAGTAAGTGGCTCTCGTTACCCTGGTTAATCGACTTGGTTTTGGTTTGGTTTGTAGATTCGAAAGCAGGTGGTGAAGGATCTGATCACAGTATGCAAAAAGATTTCCACGTTTGTTCCCAAGATTGCGGACGTGTTTGCTCAACTTTTGCAGACCATGGACCATGTGGAGCGAAATGGGATCCAGAGCTCTCTCATCTCCATTTTCCACATTGATCCTCATGGTATGACAAATAGCTGTTGCTGCACAGTCGTCCCAAGTCATCTGCATAAGCATCAGATGTGTTAATTAATTTTGAATGCTGTGTTGTGTAGCCGCTTTGGTGGGCATCTTTTCTCAGATCGGGACGGGAGAGGCGATTGTCCGTGAGCGGTGCATAATTTTCCTGCAGACCAAGATGAAGAACCTGGGCCCAGAGATTATCAACTTGGAGTTTGAAAAGACTCTTCTCTCTGAAATCAGTCGTGTCTTCAAGGAGATTTCTCCAGTGGATCAAAAAGAGGTGCTCAGTTTACTTGTGGGCGGCAAGTTGCTGGAGACTGTGAGTGGACAACAAGCAGTGGTGGATCTGTTAGTCAAACAATTGGATATGAACAAAAATTTTGATGCCTCGGAGCCCATCCATTTTGAGCATTTGTTTGTGTCCACCAGATTCATGATCCCAATGTTCAGTGTAAGTACAGCTATCAACTTACGAACTCATATGACTTGACATATTTCTGAATATATTTCAGTTCGTTGGCTTTGGCTTGACTTATAGAAACTTGCATTATACTACTTTTCCTGTATAATACGGAATAACCGAAACGTGAAAGACAGCAATTCACTAATTCAGCTGCCCTAGTTTCTGTGGTAGTATTGAAATTGTCAATTAAACAATAATAAAATGTAGCAGTCCTCCAATTAGTGTTAAAATATTGACTCGGAAATGGAGCCATGGTGGAGAGTGGAGAAATGGTTCTTGGCAGTAGCCATTTAGCAAAAAATGCCGATTACCAAACCATAGGGTCAAAATCGATTGGGTCTACAGATCATACGGTCAATTTTACTGGGTCTTGGACGACTTGGTCGTGACATGAAATACGTTTGGGTCTATTCATTATACTACAGCTTGCAAAATGTTGATAATTATCCTTGAACTTCATTAAAATATGTAAAATAGGTATAATAGATAAGGGTTTACAGGCTCAACTTTTTATTTAGGATTGTGGTCATTCACTGTTAGTTTGCGTTTCATGATGGCATCATATCTGACCACTCAGAGATGAAAACGCTTGCTAAAATTTGAAAATTATTATTACAACTGTCATTACACTAAAAATATTACCGAGTATAGTATTGGCGCTGTAGACTTAGATGATGTGGTGGACCTAAACGTATTTCATGCCACGACCCAGTCGTCCAAGACCCAGTAAAATTGACCGTATGATCTGTCCGTGTTCGATTCCCGACTCTCACCAAAGGAGGGTGTTGGGATTACATTGCCGAAAAAAGCGAGTTGAAACCACTGTCCAAAGTCCAAAATTCTGCATCGAATGGCTATTTCAATTTTTTTTAAATAATCCAAATGAACTCCGTGAGTGGGAAAATTAAATAAATTGAGGAGCGAGAGATAGGGAAATGACTAATTTTCAAATGAGGTTTTTGGAATATGTGTCATTGATTTTCAAACTGATAGTAGCAATGGAATGAGAAAGATCCTGAGAATAGTTTAAAAGTAAGTGTCTACATTGTCCATCTTAGAAAGTTATTCAAATTCAAGTGAAGTGATCATCTAAATGAATAAAATTCAAATTCGCTGTTCTCCCTTTGGTAACACTGAGATAAATAAACCTCAGCAAGAGGGTATTAACGAAGCCGGTTTTTAAGGAATTATTTATATTAATATTACAAAAAACCAGTAATAATAATTAGGGGTTTTTATCGTTTTTCGGTAGTCTCATCAGCTAGTCTTTCTCTGTTCACCAACTTGCAATCGCAACTTGAATCATCAATCAACATCATTTTGATTTTCGCGCCAACAATAATACTACTACAAGTTATTCCAGTAAACTGATCAGATGACCAAAAAATTACCCTAACATTTCAAATTGAAACATTTAATTACAAAATTAAACCATTTTTGTCACGGTTGGGGTTATTTTAAAACCTGTCTGAAAACTGCGCACACAACTTTCACTCCGTTCCAAACAGAGTGTGTTAACAGAAATTCCAACTTGCGTTTTCAGGTGATTTTAGCTTTAACATGTGGAGCATAGGGCGCTCCCGTTTCTAGTAATTCTAAGACTCCGCCTTCGGCTCTGTAATAAGATGCATGGCGAGATTTAAGTTTGTTTAAACTGTAGAAAGGCGAAATATTCTTGCTTTGCCATATATTGTACTCTTTGTTTATTAACTTTGCTTGAGAGAGAGAGAGAGAGAGAGAGAGACGCAGAGTAGGGAAGGTGCATTGATTGAAATACATTGCAGGTTGGCTTTCACCCAAAAGCTTCTACAAAATCTTTGTGACATTAACACGGTTTCGGTTGGGGCAACCACGAAACTGAACGGATTGTCGTAAAATTTTGCATAGTGATTGTAATTACGGTCTAGTTTTGGTGATTAGTTTTTATCGTAAATCTGTTAG
>Ga0210040_10010805_pt1 | contig 10422 bp, 5 predicted proteins | sample CryGeyCG12114_NA_FD_185462 | JGI IMG/M metagenome (GOLD analysis project Ga0210040, IMG submission 185462) | Groundwater microbial communities from aquifer - Crystal Geyser CG19_WC_8/21/14_NA (SPAdes) (version 2) | ecosystem: Environmental > Aquatic > Deep subsurface > Groundwater | place: USA...
TTTTTTACCTGATTGACGTACAAAGACTTGAATTTGTGTTGAAACAATTATTTCAGTCAGTTGATCACTTTTAGTTGAGTGAACACGATGATGTTAAAAGGTGAATATAAAGTACAATATTGACTTACAAAAATATTGGCTGGTGATTTTGTTTTCTTCACTTGCACTATTCACTAAAAAGGCAAAGTTCAAACCTTCTTGAGGAGTAGTGAACGATTATGTTTTAGTATGAACAGTAGTGTAAACAAAATGCCAAAGACGTAGTTAGTTGGTATAAAATCAACAGTTGGAGGAAAATAGGAATATTTGTGATCACTATACTATGTAGTTGTTGACTTGAGATTGCAGAATTAGTTAGACATGTACAGCCAGACCAGAGAGTCCCAGGTTGCCGTTATGAAGATAGATAGTTTGTTTGCATTGTAATACTACATTGAAGAAGAATTCGTGTATAAGAGGCATAATAGCTTTTTCAACAGCCAACTGGTCAAGCAGGTGTTTCAACTAAACTTTCTTAAAGTTCAATCCCTTTCGTACAATTAATACCTGGGGTTTTAAATTCCTGATTACTTTAACTCACAGTGCTCAGTAAGGATGATTTTATTACAATGATGATTTTAATCAACGCTAATTAATTTGGAATGCGTATAAAAGTTCTGATATGAGGTATTATAGTTAGTTAGTTAGTTAGTGACATTTTGGTTTGACCTCAATAAGTTAATTCATGGAACAAATATTGAGTAAGCTTCTTAACTGCAGCCTTCGTTCATACTGAATTCAATTATGTTATGCTGAACAAATGATGCAGTTTACTTAGGTAAGGCCACATGACGTTTCACACGTAATAACACACATAATGAGATCAATAACTTTTAATTATTACCAGCAGGGCTAATTGTTTTTGTGACAGAAGCCATGGAATACATAGGATTATCAATAGTTGGATTTAGATGGTTCGGTTGTCAGTTGATCAATAAAGGTGCCAGCTTCTAGAAACCCATTAGTCTATATGTACTCACTAAACACATTTTTTTCTTACGTGTCATAGTGACACCATATTCATACAAAGTTTCAGGGAAAAACAATTTATTTTGGAAACAAAAATGCCAAACTAGAGCAAGAAAATACAATTTCCATGACGCACATATTTTTACATGAGTTACGATCATGCACAACCATTGTGTTACGGTGCTACTATATTAGAAACATATGCGCCAAATTTGAGTTTGCGGCGTTGCGGAGCCGGCGGAGCGGGTTGAATATTTTTAATGCGCCACCAAAGTTATGCTGCAATACATATTTTTCTCTTTTTTGCACAATTTAGCCTTAGCGTTAGCCCAAATCTGCTTGATTTCGCCCACCGTCTGGCCAAAACCTGGCTCTGCCGGAAAGTTATGGCACAATCAAAACCAACTTAAAATAATTTACTAACTAAAGTACAAAGGGTATGTAGGCTCATCAGTTAAACGTTAGCAAAGTTTCTTTACTTCTGCTCCCCCAATGTCAAATTGAATCTAGCTTGCTAGGATTCTCATTAGTTCGAAAACGTTATCAATGAAAGCTGCAGCTGAATGAGAATCAGAACATAGGACATCATTGTAGAAATCACCTAAACAAAATTAGACCTCAGTTTCCCATATAAAGTGACCTTTTACTAAAAATATAGCTTATTTAAATACCCCAGAAAGTAACTTCCTATTGACATCAAAATAGCCACAAGCGGATATTTTCCAGTTCCATTCAGACATCAAAGTCAACACAGGAGTGAGCTCATCTTTTACTCTTCCAGGTGGAGCCAAAATGAGGAGTTGATGTAACTGAAATCGTCTTGTATTCACCTAATATACGAAAAAAATCATTATTTTCTATAGCATTAAATCATATATCATAAAACTTTCTGGTTACTAACATGATTTTCCACCGACTCGCAAATTTCCAAAGTGAACAAAACGATGAGCTGGGACAAAGCATTCAACACATCGGCAGCTAACTCTACTGTATCATGACCGGACAGCAAAACTCCATATGCTGCACTAATGAGTCGTACCACAGAAAAGCAAATGAGGAACAAAACCAACGGAGAAACCACTCGCCTATAACATTCATTAAGTTCCTGAAATTCGGTCAACTGTTGCAAAAAATGCTCTTCTAAGGGTTTCCCATGTTTTTCTTCCTTCTCTGCACTCACTTCTCCCAATGTAGTGAAGTTACTCTTATTTTTCAAAGCTTCCGAATCAATTTTCCGTTCATTTGTTGATCCTACTCCGAATTCTATAGTTGCCGAGTCCACTACATCCTCAATCATGGTGTCATAAATTCGAGAAATGTAATAGGTGCTGGTAGTGAACAAGAGAAAACCGCAGGTCTCACTCATAATCACTGAAGCGAATTCGAAAAGTGCTAAGAAAAAACTTAGCCCAGGAGTTTGGGTTAGGAATTTCATCATAGCTCCTATTTTTACTGGCTTGTACAGTTCCGGATAATATATAGAGAAGATAAAGGTCATCATCACTGCTAAGGTTAAAAAAATTGCATTCAATGTAACAGTTACTAGGCGAGAGAATTTCCATGATGACGGGGTTGCTTTAATTGGGTAAGTTTTCAATCTATGTGCCAACTGGATCAAATCTTGGGCTCGAATTGCCATTATTACTCGAATAATGATGTTGTTCCCTACGCCAAGCAGTAGATTCATAGAATGCATGGCTTGCTGTAAGATGTTTGAATTGTCTCTGACGATGTATTGATATCCAAACGTGAAACAGAATCGAAGCCATAGGTAATGAACACAAATATTTAGTAGAAAAATGTATAGAAAGTGGAATGAGCAACGTTTTATAGGCTGGGGTAAGGCCCACGGCTTCTTCAGGAAGAAAATGCCGAATAGCCAACCCAGGACGAGAATCAATGTTAATGTCTTGGGTAACATTATGCAACTGACAAGAAATAGACACAAGGGGCTTATTTTTACCATTATATGATTGGCTTATGCACTTTCATCCAGAGTATTTACAATAATTTCAGGCAACTCCCTTGAAACACAATTCGAAATTTTCATGCTTTTATTCTCACGGTTGACATAAACGAGACAGGAGATAAATTTTGACATTTGTTGTTAGCAATGCTTAGAATATTTTCCGTTTTTATCGATGGTCTGATCAAGATGACATGTATTAATGATGGGCATTTACGTTTGTGTTTGCTTATATATTGATATGAGGTATTTTAGTTAGTTAGTTAGTTAGTGACATTAAAAGCTTTTTTTGTCTTAATAAGCTAATTTATGGAACAATGAGTAGGTAGGGCCAAATGACTTATCACACGTAATAATAAGAAGATCGATAAATTTTATTACGAGGGCTAATGCTAATAATAATATACAAAATACAATACAATAACAATATTCTTGCTATTGTGGTAGAATCCAATTGTTTGAATGCGTAGATTGTTTTGACAAAAGATATCGCTATTTGGTCTATTGTATTATTCGATCTAATTTTGGAATTTCATGATATCAGTGATCGTAGGATCTCACGATGGAATATGACATTAAACTAAACTGAGACTCTATAAGTTTCGGGATTCAGCAAGGAATCTGGGCAGCTATTTCTGGTTTTCAAAATGTAACACGCAAAACGCAATATAACGAAATGCATGTAATGTTAGTTAAGAAATTAGAGGATTTTTTATGTATAGAATAGCGCGATCGTAGTAAAACTGGGGAACTGCGATGGCTATTGAAGATATTGGTTTGAGAAATCAAGATTTGTTGCCAGCGTCATCTAGATGTACTAAAGTAAGTCGATTGCCAATTCGAGCTTTGAGTTGGACTGCTCGTATATTCCATTTATGATAATGCAGAAATCGTTATGGTAGTTTATTTTAATCAATTGATATCGCTTAAAAGAATAAAAGACAAGATCAATTAATTAATTGCTCACATTTTGCAGACACTAGTTGTGAGAACTGCTGCTCAAATCTATGGGCGGCTGAAGACTTTTGAATGCCTATCAGAAAATGAAGGAGCTGGAAGGATTTACGGCTCTAATTTTTTCAAAATGTTCCTCAGTATTTAAGTACCAAAACAGATTTCTGCAAAAATGAAACCGCTGCGACGGTTTTCTAATTAGAAGTACTGTATGATTAGTTGTCTTTGTATGTGGGAATAATATAGGCTTTTCATCTTCTATTTGTGTTATTAGTATGAATTACTGTGCTGAAATAGAGCAAATGAACGCTGTAAGCAATGTTCAGTCGGATAGACAAATCAACAAATTAGGCGGAAAGTTGGTGTAACTAAACTTAATTTACTAACTAACTAACTTCACGTATCCTGTAGGCTTATTAGTTGATCATTAGCAAATATTCATCAGTTGTGTGTTTCTTCGATGTTAAGTGGATTCTATGCAAAGTTAAGATTCTCATTAGTTTGAAAACGTTATCAAAGAAAGCTGCAGCTGAATGAGAATCAGAACATAGGACATCATTGTAGAAATCACCTAAACAAAATTAGACCTCAGTTTCCCATATAAAGTGACCTTTTACTAAAAAATATGGCTTATTTAAATACCCCAGAGAGTAACTTCCTATTGACATCAAAATAGCCACAAGCGGATATTTTCCAGTTCCATTCAGACATCAAAGTCAACACAGGAGTGAGCTCATCTTTCACTCTTCCAGGTGGAGCCAAAATGAGGAGTTGATGTAACTGAAATCGTCTTGTATTCACCTAATATACGAAAAAAATCATTATTTTCTATAGCATTAAATCATATATCATAAAACTTTCTGGTTACTAACATGATTTTCCACCGACTCGCAAATTTCCAAAGTGAACAAAACGATGAGCTGGGACAAAGCATTCAACACATCGGCAGCTAACTCTACTGTATCATGACCGGACAGCAAAACTCCATATGCTGCACTAATGAGTCGTACCACAGAAAAGCAAATGAGGAACAAAACCAACGGAGAAACCACTCGCCTATAACATTCATTAAGTTCCTGAAATTCGGTCAACTGTTGCAAAAAATGCTCTTCTAAGGGTTTCCCATGTTTTTCTTCCTTCTCTGCACTCACTTCTCCCAATGTAGTGAAGTTACTCTTATTTTTCAAAGCTTCCGAATCAATTTTCCGTTCATTTGTTGATCCTACTCCGAATTCTATAGTTGCCGAGTCCACTACATCCTCAATCATGGTGTCATAAATTCGAGAAATGTAATAGGTGCTGGTAGTGAACAAGAGAAAACCGCAGGTCTCACTCATAATCACTGAAGCGAATTCGAAAAGTGCTAAGAAAAAACTTAGCCCAGGAGTTTGGGTTAGGAATTTCATCATAGCTCCTATTTTTACTGGCTTGTACAGTTCCGGATAATATATAGAGAAGATAAAGGTCATCATCACTGCTAAGGTTAAAAAAATTGCATTCAATGTAACAGTTACTAGGCGAGAGAATTTCCATGATGACGGGGTTGCTTTAATTGGGTAAGTTTTCAATCTATGTGCCAACTGGATCAAATCTTGGGCTCGAATTGCCATTATTACTCGAATAATGATGTTGTTCCCTACGCCAAGCAGTAGATTCATAGAATGCATGGCTTGCTGTAAGATGTTTGAATTGTCTCTGACGATGTATTGATATCCAAACGTGAAACAGAATCGAAGCCATAGGTAATGAACACAAATATTTAGTAGAAAAATGTATAGAAAGTGGAATGAGCAACGTTTTATAGGCTGGGGTAAGGCCCACGGCTTCTTCAGGAAGAAAATGCCGAATAGCCAACCCAGGACGAGAATCAATGTTAATGTCTTGGGTAACATTATGCAACTGACAAGAAATAGACACAAGGGGCTTATTTTTACCATTATATGATTGGCTTATGCACTTTCATCCAGAGTATTTACAATAATTTCAGGCAACTCCCTTGAAACACAATTCGAAATTTTCATGCTTTTATTCTCACGGTTGACATAAACGAGACAGGAGATAAATTTTGACATTTGTTGTTAGCAATGCTTAGAATATTTTCCGTTTTTATCGATGGTCTGATCAAGATGACATGTATTAATGATGGGCATTTACGTTTGTGTTTGCTTATATATTGATATGAGGTATTTTAGTTAGTTAGTTAGTTAGTGACATTAAAAGCTTTTTTTGTCTTAATAAGCTAATTTATGGAACAATGAGTAGGTAGGGCCAAATGACTTATCACACGTAATAATAAGAAGATCGATAAATTTTATTACGAGGGCTAATGCTAATAATAATATACAAAATACAATACAATAACAATATTCTTGCTATTGTGGTAGAATCCAATTGTTTGAATGCGTAGATTGTTTTGACAAAAGATATCGCTATTTGGTCTATTGTATTATTCGATCTAATTTTGGAATTTCATGATATCAGTGATCGTAGGATCTCACGATGGAATATGACATTAAACTAAACTGAGACTCTATAAGTTTCGGGATTCAGCAAGGAATCTGGGCAGCTATTTCTGGTTTTCAAAATGTAACACGCAAAACGCAATATAACGAAATGCATGTAATGTTAGTTAAGAAATTAGAGGATTTTTTATGTATAGAATAGCGCGATCGTAGTAAAACTGGGGAACTGCGATGGCTATTGAAGATATTGGTTTGAGAAATCAAGATTTGTTGCCAGCGTCATCTAGATGTACTAAAGTAAGTCGATTGCCAATTCGAGCTTTGAGTTGGACTGCTCGTATATTCCATTTATGATAATGCAGAAATCGTTATGGTAGTTTATTTTAATCAATTGATATCGCTTAAAAGAATAAAAGACAAGATCAATTAATTAATTGCTCACATTTTGCAGACACTAGTTGTGAGAACTGCTGCTCAAATCTATGGGCGGCTGAAGACTTTTGAATGCCTATCAGAAAATGAAGGAGCTGGAAGGATTTACGGCTCTAATTTTTTCAAAATGTTCCTCAGTATTTAAGTACCAAAACAGATTTCTGCAAAAATGAAACCGCTGCGACGGTTTTCTAATTAGAAGTACTGTATGATTAGTTGTCTTTGTATGTGGGAATAATATAGGCTTTTCATCTTCTATTTGTGTTATTAGTATGAATTACTGTGCTGAAATAGAGCAAATGAACGCTGTAAGCAATGTTCAGTCGGATAGACAAATCAACAAATTAGGCGGAAAGTTGGTGTAACTAAACTTAATTTACTAACTAACTAACTTCACGTATCCTGTAGGCTTATTAGTTGATCATTAGCAAATATTCATCAGTTGTGTGTTTCTTCGATGTTAAGTGGATTCTATGCAAAGTTAAGATTCTCATTAGTTTGAAAACGTTATCAAAGAAAGCTGCAGCTGAATGAGAATCAGAACATAGGACATCATTGTAGAAATCACCTAAACAAAATTAGACCTCAGTTTCCCATATAAAGTGACCTTTTACTAAAAAATATGGCTTATTTAAATACCCCAGACAATAACTTCCTATTGACATCAAAATAGCCACAAGCGGATATTTTCCAGTTCCATTCAGACATCAAAGTCAATACAGGTGTGAGCTCATCTTTCACTCTTCCAGGTGGAGCTAAAATCAGTAGCCGATGTAACTGAAATCGTCTAGCTTTCACCTAATAAACGAAAAAAAACATTATTTTGCAATGCATTAATCTCACCTGTATCATGAAACTCTCTGGTCACTAACATGATTTTCCACAGACTCGCAAATTTCCAAAGTGAACAAAACGATGAGCTGTGATAGAGCACTCAATAAATCCAAAGCTAACTCTGCAGTATCATGACCGGACAGCAAAACCCCATATACTGCACCAATAATGCGTACCACAGAAAAGCAAATGAGGAACAAAATCAACGGAGAAACCACTCGCCTATAACATTCATAAAGTTCCTGAAATTCGGTAAATTGTTGCAAAAGTTGCTCTGTCAAGGATTTCCCATGTTTTTCTTCGTTCTCTGCACTCCATTCTCCCAGTGCAGTAAAGTGAGCCTTTTTTCTAAAAACCTCTACATCAATTTTCCGTTCATTTGTTGGTCCTATTCCGAATTCCAAGGTTACTAATTCCACTACATTCTCAATCATGGTGTCGTAAATTCGAGAAATGTAATACGTGCTAGTAGTGAACAAAAGAAAACCGCAAGTCTCAGTCATAATCACTGAAGCGAATTCGAAAAGTGCTAAGAAAAAACTTAGCCCAGGAGTTTGGGTTAGAAATTTCATCACAGCTCCTATTTCCACTGGCTTGTACAGTTCGGGATAATATATAGAGAAAATAAAGGTCATCATCACTGCTAAGGTAAAGAAAATTGTGTTCAATGTGACGGTCACTAGGCGAGGGAATTTCCATGATGATGGGGTTGCTTTAATTGGGCAAGTTTTCAATCTATGTGCCAACTGGATCAAATCTTGGGCTCGTATCGCCATTATTACTCGGATAATCATGTTGTGCCCCACGGCAAGCATTAGATTGATGGCATGCATGGCTTGCTGTAAAATGTTGGAGTGGTCTCTGACAATGTATTGATAGCCAAACGTGACACAGATTCGAAACCATAGGAAATTAACTAATGTATTTAGTAGAAAAATATATAGAACGTGGAATGAGAAACGCTTTATAGGCTGGGGTAAAGCCCACGGCTTCTTCAGAAAGAAAATGCCGAATAGCCAACCCAGGATGAGGGTCAATGTCAATGTCTTGGGCAACATTTTGCAACTGTGACAAGAAATGGATAAGAGGCTAATTTTTACCTAGGATTAATAGGCTTTGTTGGATCCATAGTCCAACCATTTCAGAAAACTCCCTTGGAGTACAATTTGAAATTTCCATGTTTTTATTCTCACCGGTCACTAATGAGACAGAGGATAAGTTATTACATTTTACGTAACCATACTTGGAATATTTTCGGTTTTTATTGATGATTTACTTAAGGTGACAGGTACAAATGGTTGGCATTTACACAGTGTTTGTTTGATTTAGACCTTGAAACATACATTAGTAAACGTTGAGGTATTGATAGCTAGAAATTATCTACTTTTTGTGCATGTTTATTGACGGCATTATTCGAACTCTAGACATTAGTCTGGGCATTACGATTTGTCTAGCTCGTAAACTAGTTCCTACTATATATTGTCTTTAACTTTACATTTAAATACTGGCTTTGCCAACTAATTATCCAAACTTTTAGTTGCAAAGCACAAATAAAAACGAAAGTCACAGTGTGAAGAGAAACTTGCGGTTTTCATATACTAGATGACAGTATTGGCTAAATTTCACTGTGTCGCTTATTCTGAACAAACACTGAGAGCGTATGAAAAAGGGCACTATATGAGAAACTCGAATTTTATTATATTCTGTGGAACACAAAGCATTTATTTACAAGACAATATCTATCTATTATCAATAAATTGGAGAAAAATTGAAAACTTTATCCTAGAGTATAAATGCGATTCACAACAAAGATCCTACAAGCCGTGATTTTTAATTCCCATGTTATCTTGACAAGGAGGGCTGTCCCATTTTTGACAATAGATGGTGCAAGAGTCAAAGATTTGCTCAGCTCAGTTTGTCACTTTTGCAACTGAACTGATGACAAGAAAACTTGCACCGTAAGCAACAAAAATGCAGGTCGACTGGAGAAAACATACTATTTTCACCTTTTCCTAAACTACGTCACAAACTTCGATCAAAAACAAACTGACCAGCTTAATGATAACGAGTGTAAATTCCATTGCCAATTTTTCTGTATGATCGCTAATCAACTTTCCATATGTGCTATTAATGAGTTGCACAGTCCCAAATGAAATTCTGAACAGCACACAAGGTTTTATAATTTGATTGCACATCATGCTCAATTCCAAAATTTCCATATATTTCATAAAACAATGATTTTTCGTCATTTATTTGTTTTATTTTCGCCCACTTCCATCATTGCAGTCTCGACGGCATCCAACCTAAACATACCACGAACTTGTTTTCATCGCTAATTGTACTAATGATGGATTTTAATAAGAATTACACCAAAAAGCCATCCCAATTAATGCTACCATGTAGCATTTTTGGAGGATTAGAATGTAAAAATTTAGCCACAGAATAGTTTTTTAAGAAGCATGTACATCATACATGATGTTTTGAACTTTCAACTTTGCGTATATACAATACAAGTGAGCTGAGCAATTCAACAAATAATATTGGCACACAACGGCCACGCCTCAATTAACAATTTAACAGGTTAGATCTAGTTTTACTCAGTTTGTGCGTGAGACAAAGGTTGACAGGCTTATCAGGAGTGTGATGGACACAAAACTTTTTAGTTCAATTTACCTGAAAAGAAGGCCCATTAATGCATTCCATGAGAAATTCGCCTAATGGCCACTAAAATAAAAATAAATATTCAAAGTAACTAAAAGGAACAAG
>Ga0210040_10010806_pt1 | contig 10421 bp, 7 predicted proteins | sample CryGeyCG12114_NA_FD_185462 | JGI IMG/M metagenome (GOLD analysis project Ga0210040, IMG submission 185462) | Groundwater microbial communities from aquifer - Crystal Geyser CG19_WC_8/21/14_NA (SPAdes) (version 2) | ecosystem: Environmental > Aquatic > Deep subsurface > Groundwater | place: USA...
GATTCAGGCATTACATTAAAAGAAGCCTGCGGAAATACAGTTCGTAACGTAACCGCTTCATCCATAGCAGGCATTGATCCGGACGAACCTTTTGACGTTTCTCCGATTGCACATTCCATATTTGCCTATTTTCTGCGTAATCCGATTTGTCAGGATATGGGCAGGAAATTTAAAATCGCTGTTTCTTCCTCGGAAAAAGATTCTGCACTGGCATTTATTCATGACGTTGGACTGATTGCAAAATGGGGGCAAAATGAAAACGGCGAACAGGTAAAAGGATTTAAAGTTCTGATTGGCGGCGGATTGGGCGCACAGCCTTTTTCGGCACAAACAGCTTACGAATTTCTTGAAGAAGAGCATGTGATTCCGTTTATAGAATCATTGCTTCGCGTTTTCGACCGTTTCGGTGAACGTACACGCCGTCACAAGGCACGTATGAAGTTCCTTCTGAATGAAATTGGGCTGGATGATTTGCTGGAAAAAGCAAAAGCAGAACGTACAGCATTAAAAAACAAAGTATACAGCATACCTGAAGATCTGTTCCGGAAACCCGACGAAAGTATTGAATACGCTTCTCGTCAATCATCAGGTAATGAAGAAATTATCAATCTTGCAAGTGCAACGCTGGAAGCAGATGAAACTGAAGAATTTACAAAATGGCTGAAAACAAACGTTTTTGAACAAAAGCAAAAAGGCTGGTATGCTGTTCAGCTGCGTGTTTTACTGGGTGATATGCACTCGAGTATCGCGCGTTCACTGGCTGATCTGGTTCGTCAGTATGCAGCGGATGATATCCGGGTTACTGTAAATCAGGGATATTTGCTGCGTTTCATCAAAGCAGAAGATCTTGCAGCTGTTTTCCATAGATTGAAAGGACTTGGCCTGGCAACTCCGGGCTTTGACAGCACTGCGGATATAACAACTTGCCCGGGAACGGATACTTGTAACCTTGCCATTTCAAGCAGTTACGGCATTACCCGCGCATTGGAAGATGTAATGCGGGATGAATTTCCTGAAATGATTTACAATCAGGATATCAAAATAAAAATCAGCGGCTGTATGAACGGCTGCGGACAGCATAATGCTTCCAACATCGGATTCCACGGAAGTTCCCTGAAGAACGGCAAACTGGTGCTTCCTGCATTGCAGGTTTTGCTTGGCGGCGGTTTTAGCGGAGACGGCGTTGGTCTGATTGGCGATAAAGTAATCAAAATCCCGACAAAAAGGGGCCCGGAAGCATTGCGCATGTTGTTCAATGATTACGAACAAAATGCATTTGACGGTGAATATTACAATCAGTACTACAATCGTCAGACAAAGAATTATTTTTATCAGTTATTGAAACCGCTTGCTGATCTGACAACTGTTCATGACAGTGATTACCGTGACTGGGATCATGACGAAATGTTCAAAACGGAAGTAGGCGTTGGTGAATGTGCCGGTGTAATGATCGATCTTGTGGCTACTACAATTACCGAAGCACAGGAAAAACTGAAATTATCCAGAGAAAATTACGAATCGGGAATCTGGGCTGATGCTATATATCATGCTTATAATGTATTGATTACCGGAGCAAAAGCGCTGCTGATGACCAAAGATATCAGCACTAATACGCAGTATGGCATTGTCAATGACTTTGAAACCAACTTCGGAAAAGAATTCCGGTATGCAGTTCCTGCGGAGTTCGTTTTGCCGGATTCAGCAGAAACGCCTTTCCGTTCACTTGCGTTCAGCATTAACAAGTTTGAGCCAAGCGAGGAATTTGCAACTTATTTTATCAATACAGCTTCTGAATTCCTGAACTTTGTTCAGCAATCCCGTGATAACCAGCTTGTCGAAACCGGCGAGCCAGTATTGCAGGAACTGACTTTCGGAAAAGACAGCTAAAAAGATTCCGGCTTTTGGTAAATGGCATTTGAGCTTCATTGGCATTTTACTAAAAGCCGGATTCAAATTTAAATATGAAACTTACATTAATTGGTGCAGGGCCGGGCGATCCGGAGCTTATAACCCTTAAAGGAGTTAAAGCATTGCAAAATGCACGGGTTGTATTATACGACTCACTCGCGCACCCGGCTCTTCTTGACTACTGCCCTTCTGACTGCATTAAAATCCTTGTCGGAAAACGTTTTGGCAAAACCAGCTGCGGACAAGATGAAATCAATGATCTAATTGTCGAAAATGCACGCCGGTTTGGAGAAGTTATCCGGTTAAAAGGCGGCGATTCGTTCATATTCGGCCGCGGGTTTGAGGAAATTGCCTTTGCTGCACAGCATGGAATTGAAACGGAAGTCATTCCAGGCATTTCAAGCAGTTATGCGGCTCCTGCCTCAGCCGGCATTCCGCTTACATCGAGAGGAATCAGCGAGAGTTTCTGGGTGATTACGGGCACTACGAAAGCACACGAACTTTCCAAAGACCTTTATCTTGCAGCACGGTCAACCGCAACGGTTGTGATTCTGATGGGTTTGCATAAACTGGAAGAAATCGTTTCCATTTATTCCGCTATTAATAAACTGGACGAACCTATTTCCATTATTCAGAACGGAACGCTTGAAAATCAGAAGCTTGTTACAGGCAAAATCAGCAACATTGTGCCGCTTTCCAAAGTGAGCGGAATGGCTTCTCCGGCAATTATTGTGATCGGTAAAGTTGCTGCACTTCCGGATTTGTCATATGAGCAAATTCAGGAGATGATTGTAAAGAACAAGTCAGCGAATCTGAAGGAAGATTAAAACAGGCTCAGCAGCCAGTTCAGGTCAATAAGATTTTCCTTGCCCCGGAATTCAAGAAAATAGATAATTACCGCAAGTGCCGCATAGCTGATAAAAAGCCATTTCTTCTTTATTTCATACTGATCATGGTGATGAAAATAGTCATAAACCATGGAAGCACTAAATGCAAAAATCATCAGTATGAACGACAATAATCCGCAATCTTGGCGATAATGATGATATGTATGCAGTGCGGGCGCACCGAGTACGAGATACATCAGCCACATTCCGAAGCCGACCCGGTAAAGATATACGCTCATGCGGCGATCATTCTTTATATCCAATAATTCTGCCAGCATGTCGTTATGGAGTTGATTTGAAAGAGTGAATTTAACAATTTTGAAAACAATTGCCAAGATTTTATATACATACCATATATACGTATTATTGCAAAATTTGTTTTCATGAAGCACACTATTTACCGCTTTCTTTTTTTCCTGCTCAATCGGATTTCACACCTCTCCTGGAAAAATGCCTTTAGGCTTTCCGACTTCCTTCGCTGGTCCGTATTCGACGTATTTGGTTACCGTAAAAAGGTGATCTGGGAAAATCTGAGAAACAGCTTTCCGGAAAAGACAGATGCTGAATTAAGTCATATTGCAAAGGGTTTCTATGTTCATTTTACTGATCTGATCGTAGAAACGATCAAATTCCGCAATGCAAGTCCGGAGTGCGTCCGCGAACGGCTGCAAGGCGATATTAGTGTGATGGACAAATTTTACAAGAACAAGACCAACATTATTTTTCTGATGGGGCACAGAGGAAACTGGGAACTGGCAAACCTGTTTTCATCCCTTTGTTTCAGGCACGAATGCATTGTGGTTTACAGACCGCTTCAGAATCCGGCATCCGATCAGTGGTTCCTGGATTTAAGGACCAGATTCGGTGCGAAACTGGTGCCTATGGACAACATTTTCAAGGAACTGCAAAAGCCAAGGGACAAACCTTATGTCGTGGTGCTGGCAAATGATCAGTCGCCCAATCCTAAAACCGCTTTCTGGACCAAGTTTTTACGGCAGGACACCGGCGTTTTCCGTGGCGTTGAAACCATTGCACGCCGTTATAACCTGACTGTTCTTTACGCTGATTTCAGTAAAGTAGTCGATCAAAGAGGCTATTACAAAGTAGCAATTACCGTAATTACTGAAAACCCTAGAGAAATTCAGAACAATACAATTCTGGAAAAGCAGTTGCGCATTCTCGAAAAAGACATTGAACGGCAGCCTCACAACTGGCTCTGGAGCCACAGGCGCTGGAAACATAAAAGGCCTGAAAACCTGAAACCTGAACAGACACTGACCTTACATTGACCCAATAAATAAGCCTTTAAAGGTGATATAAGTGGCATTTTCCGGAACTATTTTCTTTGCATAATTGCTTTTTACTGCAAAAGGAATTCACTGCATGAAAACACTTTCCACCCGATTATTACTGTTTATTCTTACAGCGATTTCGAGGCTTTCCTGGAAAAAATTATACAAACTTTCTGACTTCTTCCGCTTTCTGATTTTTGGAATCGGCCATTACAGAAGAAATGTCATCATTAGCAATCTGCAGAAAAGTTTTCCGACATACAGCCATCATACGATCCATTCCATTGCCCGGAAATACTATCGGAATTTTACGGATATCATTCTTGAAACCATTAAACTGCGATCCATTACAAAGAGAGATCTGCTGGAAAGATTTGAGCTGGAAACTGAATTACTCGACCATTATTATTCTCAACAAAAAAACGTTGTAGTCGTATCCGGCCACCTTGGAAACTGGGAAATGCTGAATTTATTTGCTTCTGCCAAATTATCCTACCAAATTGTTGTCGTATATCACGAACTTGCCAATGAAATTTTTGAAGACTGGTTTAAAAAAGTGAGGACAAAATTTGGGACAGAAATGGTTCCGATGAAAGAAGCAATGGTAAAAGCACTTGCGCCGCGCGAGAAACCGTTTTTGTTTGTATTAATTAACGATCAGTCGCCAAATCCGGAAAAAGCGTACTGGACAAATTTCCTGAATCAGGATACGGGCGTGTTTCGCGGAGGTGAACTTATAGCACGCAGGCTTAATGCGCCGGTTTTGTATATGGGAATTTTACGAAATGAAATAAAAAGAGGTTTTTATAAATCCTATTTTAAACTGATTACCGAAAATCCGAAACAGGAACCTTCCAACAGTATCCTTCAGAGCCAGATTGAATTTTTGGAAGCAGACATAATCAGACAGCCGGACAACTGGCTTTGGAGCCATCGTCGATGGAAACACGCCCGGCCGCAAAATCTCCTGCCTTATCAGAAACGTCAAGAATTAAAAAGTGAATAAACCCGTCAAATTTCTCATCCTGCGTTTTTCTTCTATCGGCGATATTGTGCTTACAACGCCTGTTATCAGATGTCTTAAGCAACAGCATGACAATGCGGAAATCCATTATTTTACAAAAGATAAATTTGAATTTCTGCTGCGTGACAATTCTTATATTGACAAGATCTGGCTTCTGGATTCCGGCATCGATCCCATTCTTAAATCTTTGAAAGCTGAAAAGTTTGACTATATCATTGATCTTCATTCGAACATCAGAACCCTGCGCATCAAACTTGCATTAGGCGTTCCGTCTTTCAGCTTTAATAAACTCAACGTCCAGAAATGGCTTTTAACAAGTTTCAAGGTTAATTATCTTCCGGACGTTCACATTGTGGACAGATATATGGAAACAGTAAAAACCTTCGGAATTAACAATGACGGAAAAGGACTTGATTATTTTGTTCCGTACAAAGATCAGGTTGAACTGAGTTGGCTTCCGGAAACGCACCGGAAAGGTTATGTGGCATATGCAATTGGCGGACAGCATCATACCAAAAAACTTCCAGTTCCGAGAATGATCGAACTCTGTAAGAAAATCAATTTTCCTGTCATATTGCTTGGTGGGAAAGAAGATACGGAAGCGGGCGAAGCCATAAGAGCAGCAATCGGCGATACGCTTGTTTTCAATGCTTGCGGAAAGTACAATTTCAATCAGTCTGCTTCATTGATCGAAAAGTCAATGATTGTATTTTCACACGATACCGGCCTGATGCACGTTGCTGCGGCATTTAAAAAGAAAGTTTATTCCATCTGGGGAAATACAGTTCCTGCTTTTGGAATGTATCCTTACAAAACATCTTTTGAAGTACTGGAAAATAATAACCTCAGCTGCCGGCCATGTTCCAAAATCGGCTACAAGGCATGCCCGCAAAAGCACTTCAAATGCATGAACGATATCTCTTTCGCATTTCCCATTAAAGAACTACTGTGAAAAAATTAATGTTAAAACATTTACAGTAAAAAGAAAATACACGAACCATAATCCATGACAAAAAAGGTAAACATAGGTATAGTACAAATGAGTTGTACTGAAGATGTTGATGCTAATTTTCAAAAAGCCGTTGCCGGAATCCGTGAAGCGGCTTCAAATGGCGCCAATATAGTTTGTCTTCAGGAGCTTTTCAGATCGCTTTATTTCTGCGACGTAGAAGATCATCATAACTTCCTGCTTGCAGAAGCAATTCCGGGACCTTCAACAGAATCATTTGGCTCACTTGCAAAAGAACTTGGCGTTGTGATCATTGCTTCGCTGTTTGAAAAAAGAGCGCATGGATTATACCATAACACGACTGCTGTCCTTGATGCCGACGGTGCATACCTTGGCAAATACAGGAAAATGCATATTCCAGACGATCCGGGATATTACGAAAAGTTCTATTTCACGCCCGGCGACGCTTCGCAGGGAGATCAGGTTTCGGATACGGACGGTTACAGGATTTTTGAAACGAAATTTGCTAAAATCGGCGTTCTGATTTGCTGGGATCAATGGTATCCGGAAGCTGCCAGGATTACAAGTCTGATGGGAGCCGAAATCCTGTTTTATCCGACTGCAATCGGCTGGGATACCAACGAAAAAGATTCTGCTATCAATGAAGAACAGTATGGCGCTTGGCAAACGATCCAGCGCGGACATGCAGTTGCAAACGGCGTGTATGTCGTAGCCGTAAACCGCGTAGGCCGGGAAGCAGATCAGCAGTTCTGGGGTGGCTCGTTCATTGCCAACCCGCATGGAAGGTTGCTGTACCTTGCGCCGCATGAAGAAGAGGTTACACATGTGCAGGAACTTGACCTTCAGAAACTGGATCATTACAGAACCACATGGCCGTTTCTGAGAGACAGAAGAATTGATTCTTACCGGCCAATCCTTAAAAGATACATCGACTGATTTTTAAGTGACAATATAACTTTTCCAAGTAAAAAAGCGCCGGGCTTCAAAATTGAAGCCCGGCGCTTTTTTACTTGGGTGCCAACCGCGTATATAATTAATTCGAGCCGCTAGTAACCGCCTGTTACATTTAAATCATCGAATATGATGTATAAACGTCTATTATTTAGTTGATTAGAATACTTAAATCCGTAGAAATATTTTTCAAACAGCAAATCCTGGCAAAAAACCTTTAAAATCAAATTATTTATAAAATAAGTAATATAATATTTTATATTGATTTTAAATGACCAATTATTATTGTAAAGTTTGCTACTTTTTAAAACTATTCTCTTGCATTTTTTAACATTGTCAGTATATTTGAGAAGTCATTAAACGAATGACTGAACTTCTAAACCGAAGATATATTACAGCCGCACAATAATATATCTGAAAGTATTGAACGAATTATAGCGATAACCCGAAGGTGCTTTATTGTATCCTTCCGGTCGGTTCTGCTTCAATACAATATAATTTTTTTTATACGAGTATCTATTACCGTGGACAAGCAACAAGCAGTTGTCCTGCATTTGCATTGACATTATCCGTGTTGTTGTTTGTCCTCGATTAAGAGGGTATTGCTTTCCGGAAAAGCAGTTTTACAAGCTTATGGCTGTGTTGTTCTGTCCACGCGAAAGTGTGTGCGGCGCACGGCAACGTGGACATCACACAGCCATAACTTTCTTCACTTGCCTATTTACCTTACAACAATTTAACCGTACTTCCAATGCGTAAAGTTTTACTCTTATTTTTATGGACGTGCCTGTTTTCTTCGCTTGCTCATGCCCAGGTGCGTGAGATCAGCGGGAAAATAACGGCATCCGAAGACGGACTGGGCCTTGCAGGCGCATCAGTGATTTTTAAGGGAACGAATGTAGGTACCAATGCAGATGCAGACGGAAAATTCAGTTTTTCTGTTCCCGGCGACGGCATTCTTGTGATTTCATATGTAGGTTTTTTGATTAAAGAGCTTCCCATTGGCAATCAGACCCAGTTTGATGTAAAACTGGATGCCGATACACGGCAGCTTTCAGAAGTGGTTGTAACTGCTTTCGGTATCGAACGCGAGAAAAAAGCATTGGGTTATACCGTTCAGGAAGTGAAAGGAAGTGCATTGACAGAATCGCGTTCTACAAACGTAGCCAACGCATTGTCAGGTAAAATTGCGGGAGTAAGGGTGCAGTCGAACGGCGGCCCCGGAAGCGGCTCCAACATTCAGATCAGAGGAGCATCTTCTGTTTCAGGGAATAATCAGCCACTTATCGTTATTGACGGCGTACCGATGGAACAAACTGCCAATAAAACATACGGCGGCGGTATTTCAGAAGTTAACCCGGACAACATTAAAGAAATGTCTGTATTGAAAGGCCCTAACGCGGCTGCATTATACGGATCACGCGCAGCAAACGGCGTTATACTTATTACTACAAAAAACGGTCAGGGCACAAAAGGCCTTGGCGTGGAAGTCAATTCAAATATTACTTTCGAACGTCCGTGGATCAAGCCTGATTTCCAGAATACCTATGGCGGCGGAAACGGTTACCGCACCTGGTATAATGACGGGTGGAGTTCTCAGATAACGGATCCGGCACAACTTGCTCAGTATAGGGCCGTTTACGATCAAAGATATCCGGCCGCGGGTTCAGCGGGAACAGATGAAAGCTGGGGAGCTCCTATGGACGGGCGCCTGGTGAGACAGTGGTGGACTGGTGACGATGTTGCACCACTGACTCCTCAGCCCAATAACTGGGAAGAATACTGGCAGACCGGACGCACGATCACCAACAGCGTAGCACTTTCTGGCGGTAATGACAAAGGGTTTTTCCGTCTAGGACTGAGCCGTCTGGACCAGAAAGGGATTATGTATTACAACGACTTTCACCGTAACAATTTCAGGATCAACTCCGGTTATAATCTTACTAAAAACATCAGCATTACATTATCCGGCGAATACATCAAATCCGGATCAGATAACAGAAGCTATGGCGGTGGCCAGGAATTTATATGGTCTCACCGGCATGTTTCATGGGATCAGCTCAGGAATTATGAAGCTTACACTGCTGTGCATAACCAGCCAGAGGGCGACACCGAGCCACCAAACTGGCAGCATACATTTTTCACCAACCCGTATTTTTCTCAGAAAAACATGCCTTCCGGAAATGAAAAGGATCGTTTGCTGGGCAATATCGCGCTTAATTACAAAATCCTGCCTTCATTAAGCCTTATGCTGCGCAGCGGAACTGATTACTGGACTGATACGCGCATTAATGTTTCCAATTTCCTTCGTGTCCGAAACGGAGTCCGTACGCCGGGCCGCTATTCCGAAGAAGTGCTGCGCAGCCAGGAAACCAATTCTGACTTTATGCTGACTTACAACAAAGACCTTTCGCAGGATTTTGGCCTGAATGTTCAGTTCGGAGGAATTCAGCGCACCAACTATTACAAGAGAAATTACTTTTATGTAGGCGAGCTTGTTGTAGACGGTCTTTACAACGCAGGAAATTCGGTTCCAAGTGCAAATACAATGGAAAGTCTTATCCAGAAATCCGAAACGCAGAGCTTGTTCGGAACCGTTAACCTTTCATGGAAAGATGCGCTTTTTCTTGATCTGACTGCCAGAAATGACTGGTCGAGTACTTTGCCGTCCAATGCAAGATCATACTTCTACCCTTCTGCTTCCTTAAGCGCCGTGATTACAGAACTGTTTGACGTAAAAAGCAGCGTACTGACTTTCGGTAAAATCCGTGCAAGTTATGCACAGGTCGGAAATGATGCCACGCCTTATCAGCTTGCACAGACTTTCGTAGCAAGCGGTTCATGGAACGGATCGGTTCCAAAATTTACTGAAAACATTCAGATCGCCAATTCTAACCTGAAACCAGAAATTACAACCGGTCTTGAACTTGGCGCCGACCTTCGTTTCTTCAAAGGCAAAGTGGGCGTGGACGCAACTTATTACGAACAATCGACAAAAGACCAGATTCTGGGTGTGGAAATTTCCAAAGCGAGCGGCTATAATAACCGGATCCTGAATGCCGGGAAAGTCACCAATAAAGGCGTTGAGATTTCAATCTCAGGAACGCCGGTGAAATTCTCGAACGGTTTCAGCTGGGATGTTTCCCTGAATTATGCCCGCAACCGCAACAAAGTTGTTGAACTGGCAGAAGGACTTACAACCTATACACTCGCTACACAAAGAGGAATGTCGTCCGAAGCACGCGTCGGAGAATCATACGGCACTTTTTACGGGGTTGGATTCCAGAAATCCCCGGACGGACAAGTTGTTTATGGCGCCAATGGACTTCCTGTGACGGTTTCCAATCAAAAACTGGGAAACATTCAGCCGGACTGGATCGGCGGTATGC
>Ga0210040_10010807_pt1 | contig 10420 bp, 10 predicted proteins | sample CryGeyCG12114_NA_FD_185462 | JGI IMG/M metagenome (GOLD analysis project Ga0210040, IMG submission 185462) | Groundwater microbial communities from aquifer - Crystal Geyser CG19_WC_8/21/14_NA (SPAdes) (version 2) | ecosystem: Environmental > Aquatic > Deep subsurface > Groundwater | place: USA...
AAAAGAGAGGTTGCAGCTGATCCTCGGAGTAGGATGCAGTGAGCTACATAGGCGTAGTTTCGACGAACTATGCAGAAATTCAATACCTATTTTTTGAAAGATCCGTCCTGTTAAGGTCTCCGGATATCATCAAGTCAGTCCGAGTAGGTATCGACCATCGGGGACTCAAGGTTCCGGACCATGAAGCCGTGCCAAGTCCGAGTCCTCCGGAGTCACCGGGTAAATTGTTCCCCATGCCAGTGCTCGCCGACCATAGCCAACGGCCTGTTTTCAAATGCTCTATTCAGGCACCCAAACAAACCACCTATACGAAGGGACGACGAATATCAGGAACGGCCTTGAACTGCTACGACCCGGTACCGAGGTCTCAGAATTCACAAAGCCACGCCGGCCAACCACTGTAGCATCTGCTTATCGCAGCCCGCCTCGGATTTCACGGAGACCACTGTTTTCAAGCACATATATCTGCGGCATTGGCGCTGTCTTGAAGCCAGAAATCATACAGCACTGTCATCGATAGAGAACATACATTCGACTTCAACACCAAAAGTGGACTCTTCCTAGTGGACACAGCATGGGGGACAGAGATGGCTCGAACGGTCATTTGTTGCCGAACGGTGCTGCCATGAGGATGAACGGAGCTGTCGAGAAGATGAACGAGGAAATATACAAGCAAGAGAACATCTTCCTGTTCATACCCAACCTGATCGGTCGGTACCAGGCTGGCCCCCATCAGGATACTTGCTAACACGCAGCAGGCTACGCAAGAATTGTCCTTGCAATTGGATCGCTCTATTACATGCCTCTACATCCTCGCACATGTGCTCTGCTTTATAGCGTGTCCTGCTTGCTGGATGCAGCAGATGGTCTTGCCGCTCGAAAATACAACCAATCCACGACGTTCGGTGCAGTCCTAGACATGGTGACAGACCGATGCACAACATCCTGCCTCTGCGTGTTCCTGGCTTCCGCCTTCCCACGATGGAGCATAGTCTTCCAGGGCCTTATCAGCCTGGATCTGGCGAGCCACTATATCCATATGTATGCCACCTTGACCATGAGCAACGAACAAAGCCATAAGAAGGTGGACGAGAGCAGGAGCAAGATCCTCCACTTGTACTACACGAACAGGGTACGTGTGTGTCAAATGCCATATCGGTCCGTGCTAATACTCCGCAGACTGTTCTTTTCCTCTTTTGCGCCCTGAATGAACTTTTCTTCATCGCACTCTACCTTCTCTCTTTCTCCTCCCCTCTACTCTCTCCATCCCTGTTTCTGACCAGCGAGAAGAACGGCATGTCGTCGATGCAACCCGGTACACCAGCACATCCGAAGGCGAGCCAGCTCTTTGCAAACCCTTGGAGCGCAGGCGCATTGGAAATGGCCCGAGCGAACAAGATGGATAGTACTGTCCCGTGGATCTTGTGCGGTCTCAGCGCACCAGTCATGGCGGGAAAGCAGATCATAAATGTGATCCAGCTGGTGAAGGCCTGCAAGTGGCTCGGTGAGGGAGATTTGGCGGCGCGGAGGAGAGCTGCGATCGTTGCAGGCAAGAAGAGGGCATGATTGGGTATCTGGCGGAAATGCAGAGAACTGAGGTATCGTTCTTAATCATCTGTCGTGATTGTGGCCCTTAGGCTGAAGGAATATGCTTTGGATTTTGGCGATGGAGTTGCGGCGTCGTATGGTATGACGGGCGCATCAGAGTTTGCCCTACTACTTTTATGATGTTACTCGTTCTCGAGAGGGGGCGTGCAAAGCATGTCATAACCATGCGGCTACGGCGACCTTGGATAGGGAATCTAGGGAAGAGCTGACGCGACCAGTAATGGTTACTAATATAATTGTGACTGGGGTCAAAATCCACAAGTAGTGGACAAACATAGGTAATAGAAGATATATCCAGTTTCCAAGCACGCTCTCAATCATGATGCTGCGTCTGACTATCCTGGCCTTTCATGATACCTGCAGGCCAGACATGGTCAGACCTATCCGACTGTAGGCTTACTACCGGCTGCTCAAACCGCGGTCACCACTTGATGACACTTTAGCAATACGAGTCTAACACGTCCGTGTGAATCGCGTGGGTGGATAAATGATACGTTTGAGCATTTCTAGACCCCGTCCGCTATGCTATACAGAAACTTCGTATACTGACCAGCCTTACCCAACAGTGTGTTAGACCAGCGACCAATTCAACCTCGCCATGCATGATATACTCATGAATAAGATATAGAAGCGACTATAGCTCGTCGTCATCGTTTGGGTCATCCGCTTTCGCCCTCGTCTTCGCTCCATTCATATCAGACATCTCGTAGCTTTGGTTCCGTGTTGAGGGCATGCCCATGCTACCCATGGCTTGCCGACCCGTTTCACTGTCCTCCAGCATCTTTCTCAGACGCACTTTGCCTTCCGCAATAGCTTGATTGGAGGCTGTTCTTGCCACGTTGAGAAGCGGGGCGGCGGTGTTGGTGTAATATACACCGTAGGCGGCGACGCCCAATAGAATCAGGAAGATAAAATAGACTGGATTGCGGAGCACTGTAGCAGTCAGAAACGCCAGACAACAATCGGAAGGTTAGTAGCACGTACCTGCGACGATTTCGTTCCAGCCCAGCGCAAGCAACAAACCATAAAAGTACAACGGAACCTGCGTCATGCCGCCAATCGCACTGCGTTTAGCTTCGACATAGACGCCATCGGCGGCCTTTTTGAACCGCACAGTAAGATCTTGTCTTTTTGCTTCGTTCAGAATTGTCGTCTCTTCCTCCAAACTCTTACCCTCGTCCTCATCTACGCCGCCGATGGGTGTAAGATCCTCCTCATCAGACGCAGTTGCAGCGGCTGGGGCATGGCCGATCCATTCGTCGAGCGGAGGTGGCGTACCTTTCTGTGAATGCCTAAACCTTGACAAAAGAGGTATGAGAGTCAGGGTGCTCTCGCGGGCTTTGGTGTAGATGCCCTCAATGTCGTCTGTGGGGCGCCATATCCGAGGGACACCAGCCTCGTCGTAACGGAACTTATCCTCGAAGTTCTCTCGTAGCTTCAGCAGTAGGTTGCCCTCCATCATCTCTTCGTCGATTTTAGCTCGAAGCACACCCCAAGATTTCCGGCGTAGACGCCATTCACCGACCTCAACTTCCTCTGGGCTTGCGTCGAATGAACGTGCGCGCTCAGCAAACCTTCGTTCAGCGTCTTCGACCGTTTTAATGAATAATGACCAAATTCTGTCCCAAATAGCCTGCTCGGCTTGCTTGTCACCACTTTCAGGAGCACCCATTCCACCACGGCCAGAACCGAGAGCGTTGAACTCGATTCCGACACTGTCGGTGAGCTTGCTTCGTACCCATCGCTCCACGCGTGTTGCAAGTCGGCGCATCTCATCTCTCCTCAGCTGGCCGGAAACCTTTTCGAGCTCTTTCTGATACATGGACCGCTGATGCTTGTGGTCCGCCCACGGCAATCCTTCAATAGCTACACCCTTGGCCACAGCATCGAACTTCCGTATCGCGATTCTCTTTTGCTCGGTCACAATCTCCGCGAAGTCATACGATGCACCTTTCTTCTGGCCTGCCTTAACTGCGCCAGAAACTGCATCGGTAAAGTCTTGAACTCCTGACTTGTGTGCTGCATCAAGTTCGCCTGAAAACAGTGCTTTGAGCCTCGTGTCAACCTTGCCTTCGAGCTCATTGCGTTTGCGTTGGTAAACGCCTTTGTGGTACCTGCTCGCTTCTGTCTCGAAGTTTGTGATAACTGCCCTTCGAGCATCTCGCATGGCTGCACCTAGTCCTGGAAGAGTTTCATGCTTGCCAAGTTTGCTGTTCTCTGCCTGCGCAGCTTCGAACCCTGAGATAACCTCATCGAAGCCTATCATGACTTCTCGCAGGATCTCATCGCAGCGAAATTGAGCCAATAGTTCCTGTTGAGTTGGAAGGTCGAGATCTTTGTTGTTTACAATCTGATCCCATATTCCTGAAGCGTAATGAGAGAAACCATCCGCAGGTATGCGCCTGTGATACTCAGGCAAGAATATACCGCCTTCGAACTCACCCAGAAGGGCGTCCCTTCTAGGGTCACGGTGACCCTCATTGAACCGCGATGCCATCTTGCCCACTTCCCTTACGAACTGTTCCGGTTGGTACAGCTTGTGCGGCAGAGCGGTGAAGGCAAAGTCAAAGTAGTCATCGATGCTGCTCTTCTCGAGCCCGGGTGGCTTGGACAAACTCTGCCATATCCTGGTAAGATCCTGCATCAATGTGTTTCGAAGATTTTGGAGTGGTGTCGTTCCGAGGAAATCCCTGATCACAAAGTATAATAGACTACGCGACGTAGTTTTGCGATCCTTGAGGAACAGTTGTAGGTTGACTTCGAACACTGTTTTGAGCAGTCCCATATTCGCACCTTGGTACAGACCAACTTGATGTTCCCAAATGTTGACCATCAATACCTCGCTTGTCGCTAGAGCGAACAGTGAACTCTTTCGCTCGAAATCCTGGTCCTCACCCCTTTCGCGCCCGTCTGTACCCTCTACATCCATGACTAGGATGTTCTCTGCCATCTTGCTCGAGGAGGATTTGTTCTTGGAAAGCCATATACCTTTCGTGGTTTGCCGCCTTTCGGACTCAGCCATGACACTAAAATCGGTACTGAAGAGTGCATTGAGCAAAGTCGACTTGCCAGTCGACTGAGAGCCAAACACAGAGATGATGTGGTAATTGAAGCCGGCATGGGACACGTCGACGTAGGAGAGATATTTCGAAAGGTCAAGACTGCCACCCTGATTAGCATTGCGAGTATGAAGAGCTCTGGAAAGCGGCTCACTTGAATTCTTTGTCCTCGTCGATAACTTGCACGCCGTGCTCAAAGTTGGCGCTGCCGTTCTCGCCAACTGAAGCAAAGTGGCCGTTGACCGACATTGTGTCAGGCGCTGTCACAGAACGGGCCGGGGCGATACGTTTAGGAGGAGGTTCTTTCGAGACTTGCGAAGGCATCGAAGCAACTGTTGAAGCAGCCATGACGACTGCGTAGTAACCTTGTCGAATGGTACCAGACCAGTCACCTGGCCACAATAATTAGCGAGGCCGCCGTCTTGGTGGGTGTGATCGCCGCTGTGGCTTGATTAGGGAAAACATGGGGTACCACGGTTAAACCTGCTCAGAGGACCGTTCACGTGGCTGACCGAGCAAGCCCTCGGTTATAACTGCTGGTTAAGTTGAGCTTTGCATGTCACGCTTCCAACATCATTCCAAGGTTCGCAGAAGACGTTCAGCAAAGTCTGGTTCATTGACATGAAAAGGACATCATGCGTAGATACGGTGGCAGTCAGCTTATATACTATGCAAACCACACAACTTTGAGACCGGCCTATGAGGCTGCTATGTATGCTTCCGCACATTGAAGCATGCTTCGAGCCGTTTTCCTGGCGCCATCTACGCAAGCCCTGAAGCGAAGCTAGACTAGGACAGTACTGATCGATCCGGAGAAACTGACCGCTCCTACAGTCAGATAGATCAATTCTCTGCCGTGACGTTATTCGTCCACAAACCTTCGGCTGGTCAACGGTCTCCGTGCACCCTTTTCACACGTCCTGCCGCGAAAGGCGAGTCTTTTCGTCCTAATCGTCAGTAAGATGCATCGATCCAGGACTCCATCCCTTCGAGGAGGTTTTCATTTCGATTCACCTGCCTTCAGAGGCACGTGGCAGACAACCCTCATGTCCCGTGTTGAACTCAAGGCCACCTATGCCAGTGCCAGCACGAGTCATGTGCCTACCTTAGCCATGTTTTACCGTGCTTTTGTACTCGTTTGCATTAGACTTGTACTTGCGATTACTTGGACCTTAGCTGACTTTGCCTCTTGTCCCCCACAACTGGGCTGGCTTGTCGTCCGCCTCTGAACACGTCGGGATCTTTTAAACCGAGGGAAATCTGTTAGATTAGGTTTGGTGCCCTGATACAGTCCCAAGATACATTCACTGGTTCGAGGGGGTGGACGTGGAAATGTCTTGCCCTTTTCGCTGGCTGATCCTCCCCCCCCCTTTAGCAGTACGGGATCGTATCGCATTGAACTAGAACACAAATTCGTAGTGCGAAACATTCGTGCTTCATAGCGTTTCCTCGTAGGTATAGTAGCCTACATATTGTATAATAGAATCCTATATAAGAAAATAAATAAAGAACACAAAAGTGAAAGGACGTAAGCTTAAGGTGCGACCCCTTTTACGCTTCTGCCAAGCTGTAAGATCCTAGACGGACTCGGATGCGGAGGATAGAAGCTATTGCGTTTTGTTACAGTAACCATTCAATACGGTACTCGTGCTCGTGGACCGTAGTTCCGAGCAACGCGTCTAAATTTACCACTCACTAACACGAGACAGTACTTTCCTCCCTGACCTCCTTCAAACCAATCTGGGATGATATAAACGTCATGGCGACAACAGTGCTTCCTCAATGGCAGACCAAGCTATGTCAATTCGAAGAGATCATGGCACTCCGTCTTAAGGAGCCGGATGTCTCTATCCTGGAAGCCGACGACTGACCCAAGGATCCAACCACAGTAGAGTTTCAACTTCCATACTCAAGCGAAGACGGTTTTCAGATCAAGGGCCTTGCCACCGAGACACTTTGCCCAGCTGTGTTGCGCGCAAGCACTCCACCAAAGGCTGTGAAGAAAACCAGAAGGTCAAGATCACTATTTGGAAGGGTTACACGATCTGCATCATCGTCCGCACCCGGGAAGGAATTGATGATGGCGGATCCATGTCTTCGGTCCAAAGCTGGCAGCTAGGTATTCGGATAGTGGACTGGCTAACATAGACGGCCCAGTGAGCCAAGATAGCTGGGCAAAGGAGGAACAGGCATGGCTGAAGGAGGGCAAGGAAGACCACAGTGAAGTGAAATCCGAGGACAACGAGGAGCCAGCAGAGCATGATGAGGAAGAAGTGGAGTACAACGAAGAGCCTCCCCATAACATCCCTACAACCACCGCACGCTTACAACCGGGAGAGGCAGACAGCGAGCAACTAGTCAACCAGGCACTCAAGAAGATGGAGAGTTGGATTGATGCATACTTCGAGGGTACCTTGGAGGACACGGAGGACATGGGAAAGTGTCTGGAGTGGGCAGACATGTGAGAATTGATCAGAAGTACTTAACGCAATCGCGCTTCAAGAAATCAAGAAGGCACCAGCATCGTTCCCAGACAGGAAAACAAAAGCGATATCACGAGTCGCGATACCAAGGAGTCGGCAACGCATCTTTCGTACTGAAAGGAAAAGCACAGCTATTTCTGGTGTTCAGAATTCGAGGAAAGAAAAGCATTGCGATTTTCAGTCTTCAGGATTGAAACAGGGAACCGTATGACATCCTCTAGCTAATTCTGCAGAATACGAGGAACGAACACCCAGACACCGCGTACCTACACCTCCATGTCTGTCTGACCATATCCGGCTGACTACCTAACTACTTCTTTGCACCGGGAGGCGTGTACTGCGCCCAACCCTGGCCGTTGTTGTAGTAAGTCGAGCCATTGGGATTGCTGTAGTAGTAACTGCCATCGCTGTTCCATCGCATCAGTAACCGGTCAACATCTATCACGAGTCGGACAGAAGCACGTACCGGTTGGAGTAATGATAAGAATTGCTGTTCGGAGCGTCGGAGCCGTAGTCGCGGGAGCAGTAGTGGTTACCCTACACAATCAGCCCGTGTTAGTCCTCTGCTCAACAACTGGACATTTCGTTTTACGTGTGCTGGGTAGAGTTTGTTTCACCCTGGGACCACGTGTTGAGAACGCACCTCGCTGTTTGTGCCGGAGCTTTTGTAGCTGTAGCCACCGTAGCTGGAGCCGGAGCTAGAAGAGGAATCTTTGCCGGGCATTTTTCAGAGTGATGGTTTTGTGTCAAGATGAGCAAGTACACTTGGGTGAACAACTGGGATATAAACTGAGGCCCGGCGGTTTGCTGTTGAAGAGGAGGGAGCTAGATATTGGGGTAACTGGGGCCACTTGGGTATTTGGGTACCTAAGCAGGTGCGTACCGAACCAAGACAATAATAAACATCAGCTGCGGAAGTCACGTCCAGACAATTGCACTTCCCTTGCTAGTGACTTATGGATCTATTATCATTAATGCTATACTAATTTGGAAGCGGCGTTCCATGCGCCCCTGGTGGTATTGATACAATGCTTTCAAGACTATATGCCTCTGTCGTGATACCATGCTGATGCCGAAAATGCTCAAATTCGATCCGTACGAATGATGCTGCGTTGAGACCGACATCTGAGGATGTATTCGTGTCGCTGAATCTCCGAAACGCTGGAGTATGGGTTTATGTCGGGACTTTAGACGGCAACAGGCATCAGGTCAACAATGGAGCATGAGGAAGAAAGTCGACCATAGTCGTTGCCGTTGAGAATGAACAGCTGAGGAACACCTGATCATCAAGTCAGCTATCATGTCGCACGGGCAGGAATGTCAAGCAAAGACTTACCATGCCACCAATCACAGGCCAACCAGCCGTTGCTTGTCTCATTGATTTGTAGACCAGTGTTGTTGAAAAAGAATCCTATTCCTTGCGAGATTTGTGCAGCAGCACTGATCGTGACAAGGTTCCATTGCTGATAAGGGCCTTCGTAGATTTGCATAGCCCATGGATACCCTTGGTTATTGGGGAAGGTGAAAAGCTGCTGGCTTCCATCTAGATAACCTTGCATGGCGTCGGATATGTTAGGTGAGAGGCCGGCATCTCCAAGGCCTGCCCCAGTGTGATGAGAGTAGACATAGAGGCCATCCTTGTTTGTGCCACAATCACCAGTGGCATCAACGATCCGTGTCTGCAGGTAATACAGCTCGTTGGGGGTCGACTGGCGACGTGATAGAAAACGGAAATTGAAGGCCGACGAGAAACCAACAAGGGTCATGCAGGTGGTGACAAGCGTGACGGAGAGCTTCATGCTGGCAGTGTGTTCGTGTCGAACAGAACTTCTAAGTGATGCTTCGATTGAATTGTGTAGAGTTGCTGAAGCACTGAGGATAACTGTGCGATTGCGTGATGAATGGACTGAACTGATCGAGGGCAAAGCAGGTTTTGTATGTAGTTGAGCACTTAGATAGATTTGATGTGGCAGGAACGGAGCCTTGTTGAATTGTCGATCTTACCTTTGGTGGTGGAAGAATGATAGAGGGTAAATAGTAAGGTGGCTGGCAGGCACGACACTTGTTACTTGAAGGTTTGATATTGTCACGATTGTGTAAAGCAGTGACGGGGAGAACAATGCACCATGATCTTCCACTCTGTTACAGACGGGAAGGCTACGGGTGGCGGCAGGATCAATCGTCACATAAGCAGCAATAAGCGAGGAAAGAGGGGATGAGAGACACGATTATACCTAATCCGTGCTCGTGTGTACATCCTGCGTGGCGGTGAATGGTGACGCGCATAAAGCTTGCTGACTTCGTTGCCATCGTTGGAGCTTCTGGTACTGGAGTGGAGCAGCTGAAAAGCACGGGATTACGAGACAATGATAATAGGTGGAGGAAAGGATCGTGACTCTTTCTATCTCCCCACCGGCCGCCCTATCCGATTATCATATCATCCCTAGCATGTGCCCTTACCTTCGGGAAACATCACCCGTGCTAAGAGAGCATACTGTGTATGATCATAAATAAGGCTTACAAGGTGGTCACGCGACTCTGAGTGGTGGACCATGCATGGTTAGGCATCTCGGACGATAGATTGTCATGGAGGACGATCAATATGATCGACAGCACCATCTGTCCGCGCAGTTTCCGATCTGAAGCTAAATAAATTGTGGCTTGGTCGCACGGCGAGTCCCGAGATGATATTCCCGACGTGCATGGGACGCCATCCGGTAGACACGGTCGGCTGGAAAGTATATAAAGACAGAGGCAGGCGGCCTGAAGTCTCCAAGAGCTCGATCCAATCACATGCTACACCACCAAAGCAGGCGAACAAGCATGTTAGGTGGTCGGGAAGGTGCATATTTGAGATTTCGACCGTGTAATACCTCTCACTGCAGCCTGAGTTTTTTAAGGAACGCTTGTACAAGTTGTGATACCATGATAATTGCTTGTGCTAAAGTCTTCGAAGGATCCCATACGTCAAGCATTGCAGCTGTTCGCACATATCTCGCTCGCCGAGTGGCAGGTGTCTTTGCCAGTGCATATGCTTGCGCTATCTTCTACGTACCTCTTCAGACTCACGAGCGGTCATCAGGGGCGAACTTATCCTGCCAAAATGCGCGGAAATGGTGCTTGTTCCCTGTTTCCGCAATCTCCTCGACCTCCCTAGGGTTCAAGTTGAACGTAAAAGTCCGACGCATGTCACGCATTCTTTCTTCTTTTGAGCTGGTCGTGATCGGAACCACACCTTGGTCGACGCACCAGCGCAGCAGGATCTCGCCG
>Ga0210040_10010808_pt1 | contig 10420 bp, 11 predicted proteins | sample CryGeyCG12114_NA_FD_185462 | JGI IMG/M metagenome (GOLD analysis project Ga0210040, IMG submission 185462) | Groundwater microbial communities from aquifer - Crystal Geyser CG19_WC_8/21/14_NA (SPAdes) (version 2) | ecosystem: Environmental > Aquatic > Deep subsurface > Groundwater | place: USA...
AATATAAAGGGAAAAAAAGGAGAAGTTGGAATAAGACAGCGGATACGAGGAACATCCTTGTAGATTTAATGATTTAATAAATCACTTTCTTCACGACGTAAGACACAAGTCTAACGTGTTTTTTTTTTCCTCTTGTTAGCGGCGCACACACAGTCAGTGGTGAATTTATTTGCTGGAGAGAGTTCGGCTTTCTACATATGCTGACTAGGAACTACTGCTTTTTCCTGTATACACAGATTTCTCGGTATAGCCTTGATTCAGAGACGAGTTTTTGTCCGGACACCGTTATTCTCGATTTTAATTTGATCGTCGAGTTTCAGAATTGTGTGTCAATTTCAATTACTGCTATGATGGACTTCTTCAAAAGCTGTTATTAAAAAAAATTAAATGCGGCAATGTTTTCGGGCATTGATACTTGACCAACAATCAACTGAAAACCGAACTAATAATAAATGAGTAGTAAGTCAAACAATATTATAACCTCAAGTTATGGTGGATCTCGAGTGTGGACTGGACACTACACAGCTATACCAACTACTGAAATGACGGCTCCAAAACAAATGAAAAACGGACTAAAAAACGCAATCCATTCTATCCATGCTGTTTTCACAGTTCGTTGATCCACTTCTTGCTGCTCCTCTACAGCATACTGTTTACTTACCAACGATCCATAAAGCGGGTAGAAAGCAATATTTTTTATATCAATTTAATGTTTATTTCTGCTGACCATTTGGATATGCTGTGTGAATTTTTTGAAACTGCTGACTTATTGCGGAAAAGAGAGAGAGAGCACTTGCACTATGCTGTAGTCATCTGACACTCGACGAGATAAGAGGTTAATACTGATGATGATCCTAAAAAAGAGAGCAAGTCATGGGTTCTTTTTCCCGTGGCTCTTCTATATTGGGATGCAGGATGTGACCCCAGAGGAGGAAAGGGGAAAAAAGAGATGCTGACAGTGGAAATGTTGCACCACTTTTATCATCGTGAGATGAGAAGTAGTCATCTAAAGAGCATACTAGTTTTTATCCACGCAAGATGTAAGCAAGCACGTAGTGAAACATGACTGCAAATTTTTCATCCTCTGTACATGGCATGCTTTTGTTTTCCTCCGGTTTGGACAATTTGTTAAGAAAATATATCCTGATGGTGAATTCATGTTTCTTACCAATACTATATAGTTGGTTCATGTTCCAAAATAGTGAATTCACAGTGGACGTAGAAATATTGAGTTGTGTGCATTTCTCTATGTGTACGAATGAAAATCTGTAATATAATTTTTTAGAATTTATGATGCCGCGCTTTATAGAGTTAGATTATGTTTTCTAGTGTGTTTATACATGCCACTACGGATGCAATAAAGTAGAGAAATAAGCACTATATAGAATTATTCCATAACAAAGTAGTATGTAAGGAATGAACACTTGAATGCAAGACTAATGACTATCCATGGACCAATTATTACTTCTATTCACCACAAGTCCAAAAGCCATATTTTAACTTAAGAGGGAGTCATAACTCCTCTTGGAAAATATATTAGACCCTGACAAGTAAACCATTGGACTCATCAGTTTCAGTTGTTGTTATTGTTTCCAGTGGAGTGAGAAGGATCATCCTCTTTTGTTTTCCTTCTCATTACAGAAGCACATTAATTCGCATGGAGAGAAAAATAAGGAAATCATTTGGCCAAATTATCCGGCTACTTCAACAACAACTCGTTGTTTTATTAGTTTGCTCATGTACTTTATTTCCCGCATTTAATGTCTCTCTCTACGGAGAAGGCAAGCAGAGCAGCAAAAAATTGGAATAATAATGCATATAATAATCCTTCACTAAGATAAAATAACCACGACTACTGTATATTCACATGGGAATTAATATGGCTGACTGACCTACATAAATATGATAATAGTTTAACTTCAATCTGAACTAAACGAACTTCTGTGAGCTGTGCATTCTATAATACAGTACAGATTGGACATGGTTATTAAAAGTGCAATTGAGGAACTTTAGTTTTGGCTTTTGTGCAGATAATATTGAATATTGCATATTATAGACAAAACCAGTCTCTAAAAGAACGATATCATCATTATGCGCGGTTTCATTAAAGTGTTCCCAATATCCTTCATGGTAATAATAGTCTTAAATTCTGCAAGGATGGGCATCTTTTCATCGTACGCAGGCTTATTGTGTTCGACAGAAAAGTAATACATTCTAGATATTACAACTCATGACCTTCTATAGATTCCCAGGAATAATTGTCATTAATTGCCTTAAAATTGCGTGTCCCATGTGAACCCATAGCACAATGGGTAACAGTGACATTATAAAGCTTGACTAAACAACATATTAGTTTCGATACATTATTTTCTGTGACACTTTAGCACATGAAACTAATAATAGCCGTAGAATCATTATACATACTACTATCACTTTAAAGATTGGCAGCAATACATAAATTATGCATAGTTATATGTATGTAGTTACTTTATAAAATGGCTTATTGGCTCCAATAGTACCAATCATGGATTGGCTTCAATTTTATATCTATCTAAACTAATGACTGGACGATACAATTTGCTGCCAACAGGTAAAAACGTCACCTACAAACCCAAACATTGAAGGCCAAGATAAAAGGTGTTTGGGATAATTTACTATGTGAATCAACAATGAAGGTCAAGTTTATACCTTTCGTTTCGTCATTATTGGTTTGGTTAGTTAGTTAGTAAAACCAATTCCATTGGATCACAAACAGGGCGACCAGTATGTGTAGCGTGCCTATGTCTGCAAGTGGACATTGGAAATTGGAATATGATGTATCCACTACGTCATAGAGCATTCGTACGTCTTCAAAAAGATAGTGCACAAAGGTTTGGGATTGCACTGTGGCACAGTTTCCAAACAGGTTTGACATGCAGTCCACAACATGAGAGATTCTGTTGCTACACAATAAGATTATAAAGGGTTGCAAAAGAGCACAAAATAATATAGTATGGGTTTGTATTGGATTACGACACAAGCTTAATGGGTGCATTGGTCATGACATTAGATTTGAAGTTCAAGAATAAATATGGGGGAGTGTAATGAGTCACAAACCAGAATGTTAATTGATAAGATCTAGTTGTCAAATAAATGCGATTTTGGAATGTCAATTTTTTACTGGAACCAAATTTTTTCCATATTTTGCCAAAATTTGAACGCATCACCAATCACCAGTGGTAAAGAAAAAAATCTATATGATTAACATAATGTAAGTTGGATCTTAGAACTTACACATCGGTTGAATTAGTATCAATTTGAGATCCCTGGTTTTGGAAACATTTGTTTACATTTTTAGTGAGTGTGTTAAGCTGGTCTTTCAAACACGGCTCTCCTCCAGCTAACCAAAAATCTGAAAAAGAAAAAAATGATTGGAAATTCCAAGATTTGCAATGCAAAAAAAAACGTTTGTTGCAGATTACCGACAAAATGATTCCCATTGTCATCACAAATCATTCCAGTCAAAGCCGTCATAAAATGGAAAACAAACCGGCGTTGCTCATCAAAGCATTTTTCAATAACTTGAAGAAATTTTTTTCTGCATTTTCCTTCCACAGATAATGCCCATGTTTTACATTCGTTAGTAATGTCAGCAAGTAACATTGTTTTTTCAGCTTCAGTCTCCAAGTCTTTCCGCTTGGGCAAATTGGATAATATTGTTCCAGCGTGCAAGGGTTTGCATGCAATAAAATTGTCCTACAAAATTTTACCATGTTAGTTTTACCAATCATCACCAGCCACATAGAAAAAATGTCTGTGGAAACACACTTACAAATTCATGACTCTCCAGAGTATTATTTTGTGAGATGCAATGTGACTCCAGAAACGTTCTAATCTGAGAATTTATTTGGCCAGTTTCATCAGAAACTAAACTTTGAGCATTTATTAGCCCACTGTGGAAACTAAATAACACTAAAACTATTTGTACAATAATTTTCAATTTGAAACCACTCATTGTAGTCATGATGAATTTTTTTATGCACTATTGATCCTGACAGAATCACTAAAAACTGGAAGATTTGGCAATTATTGATAAACACGGATTCATGTTTTAAAACCGAATAGGTGATGCTCTATTGGCACATGCATGTAGACACAGTTGGATCTTGCACAAACAGATTGTCTAGAATGAACTGAAAAGAAATGGCTTCGGATGAATCGTTATAGTTGCATCTTAAGAATTTTCAAGGTTATCGTTTCCGTTCACAAGTATGTATAGCAAACGTATCAAGTGCAAGGCGGCTAGCGCTGTTGGGTTACATAATTGCATTTTATGTGTACCTGGCATAAAGGTCGACCGACTGTGGTTAGTTAGTTGTTAGCGTGCAGGAAAAAAAATAACGTATGAATGGCCACTTTTGTTGTTAGCACGGATTATCAAGATCATCTCTTAAGCTAGGAGGTATTGGGTAGCAAAAAATATAAACAATGAATCTGTGCGACTCACCTTTCGCTTTTCATAACTACAGATTTTTACTGTATGTATTATAAATTTAGTACAGTGGTGTTCATGCTTTAATGAATTTAAAATGCAAAGCACTACTGATATGACATGTGTGTTTGCGTAAATTGCTTTGTTTTGAGCAGGGTTTTTGCTACATTTAGAATGGAATAAAAAGGTTAAGACTTTAATGATTAAGCAATAATGATTGAGGAAAAACTCTCAAATATATTCACGATTTTTTTTTCGCAATTCTGTTTTGAAGGTTAGGGGACCCGCTATGTATTTTACTATCCAATGATGAATTAAATAGTTGGACTTTAATTGTACAATTTCAATAAAAAACTGCATAGTTCATTTGAAATTAAAAGCACTGTTAAATCAGTTTGTACTTTTTGTTGCCGCACGGCGAAGAGATGTACGCGCTATCCCACAAGTTGTGCAGTAAAAAACAAGGATTAAGTCGTACAATCCAATATGAAGAATGGTTCAACTTAAATTCCTTTTTTAATGTAAACAAACAATTCAATGGATGAACCGATGAACTTGAAAAAAGAACGCTTTGATTTAGAGAAAAACAAAGCCATTTCGACAGTTTCATTTTGATGCCTATGTACCACTCAATGGTGTATTAAACCGGGAACCAAAGAGTTGAGTTTCTTCTCTACTAAATTTTTTTTTCTCGTCATCTTTCGTTTTGTGCTCTGTTGTACTAGTTGTACAGTCGTGAAAATTCGGAGGAGCAAAATTCTAAAAGACAGGTGGTATATTGTTTTTCAGACTGACCTAAACAAAAAACTAATTACTGAGCTCATTGTTACTATTTTTTTTAAATTAGATTTCAATGCTTTGCAATCATTGACTACTACTGCTACTTGTAGTGAATGTGATTGTTCACGACTTTTATAACTTGCGTCGGCGTCTGCCTTTTGTTTTTGGTTTCGAAGGCTTGCTTGGTCTGGTATGCGTTCTATTCGATTTGACACTCAACTTTATAAATGATGCAGTTTTTAAAAATCCGTATTTTTTGCCTTGGGAGCAGGACAGCAGGGAATGGAGTCGAATGCAAGATTTCGGGGAACTAGTCGAATGCGAGATGCCGATTTCGAGCTACCGAGTCACTCTTTTGAATCCAGTTCTCGGCATCAAAGCCGAAAATATCCATCAGACAAACCTCCGTGGGGTTTATTGATTGCCGTGTTTTTGTTCATTGGATTGGCATTTGGATTTGTTAGATATCATGATCAAAGGCTACCTGTGCCATTGACTACAGCTGACATTGCAACAAATCCCAATAGGTATTATATATTTGTTTAGAGGACACTGTCTAACTAATGATAATATAGTTTTGTAGCCACTCAGTTAGTTAAATTCAGCTTCATTTATTCATGTAATTTTTTGTTTTTAGTTTTATCGAGGAAAGAGCCCGTAATGATCTTACCGTTTTGACAAGTAATGGACCACGTGCATGTGGTAGCCATGAAAATGATGTGTTGGCAGTGGACGCGATTCTTAGATTGCTGGACGACATAAAAAGGACAAAATTCAATGTCCATTCTATGGAAATTGATGTTCAGAAGCCCACAGGATCTTTCCATATGTTGTTTCAAGATGGAATGACATCATCTTATGCCAATGTAGGAAAATTTTGATGCAAATAGGTTGAAAATCGGGATAAATTTTGAAGAAAATTGTATTGTTGAACTGTGGGATTTTGAATTTCAGATACCAAATATTGTTGTCAAACTCTCACCGCTGAGTGACATGAGGAAAATAAATGTGTCTTTCCTTGTGAACTGCCATTTTGATACAGTACCTGGAAGTCCAGGAGCCAGTGATAATATGATTAGCTGTGCTAATATGATTGAAATTTTGAGGGTTCTAACTCGCTCAACAAAACCCCTTCGAAATGATATCATTTTCCTCTTTAATGGAGCTGAAGAAAACATATTGCAAGGATCTCATGGATTTGTTGCTGGTCGTGTCGATCAAAAAGCTGGCATAGGTCATCAGTGGTCCAAAAATGTTAAAGCTTTCATAAATCTAGAGGCAGCTGGTGCTGGCGGCAGGGAAATCCTGTTTCAAACTGGACCAGGTACGATTTAATCTTGTTAATTAGCCCATCAAGATTTCTATAAGTTTATTGTAAACTTTTTTTATTTGCTCACATTGTAGGAAATGGATGGCTGTTAGATGCGTATGCTCAAGTACCATATCCTTACGGATCCGTTGTTGGTGAAGAAATTTTTCAGAAACAATTTATTCCATCTGATACCGGTGAGTTTTTAATTCTTTTGTGTTTGTATGTAAATCCGAAAGAAATCTTCAAACTCAAACTTTAATTTTGCTTTCAGATTTTAGAATATTTCGAGACTTTGCTCATATTCCTGGACTAGACATGGCTTTCATCAAAAACGGATATGCGTACCACACAAGACTGGATAACGTGGATGCAATCACCCCTGGAAGTATTCAACATGAAGGCTCTAACGTTTTACATTTGGTCCGCTACCTCGGAGACTTGGATTTTGCTACTGTTAAAGATAATGATCAGAAAATGGTCTTTTTCGACGTATATGGACTCTTCATGGTTTATTATTCTGAAAGGACTGCAATATTTTTGAATCTCGTTGTTGCTGCAATAACTCTTGCGATTGCTTGGAAAGAAGGTATCAAATATCGTATCTGCTGAACTTCCAAGTTTTAAGTTCTGCATACACTACATTACTAAATCTGTAAGTGTATGGTTTACATTTTTTCAAACAGCAAACAAACAGTTCATGACATTGGTATGGTACTTTTTCTGCACCGTAAGTGCATGGACCTGCGGTATAATTGCAGCTGTAAAAGTGGGAGTAATTTTAAATATTCTTGGCGTCTACAGTCCATTCCATTCATTTCCATCATCTGTTTTCCTAATTTTTGGAATACCATGTATGGTGGGGCAAGTGCTAGCCTTTTCATACACTCTGAAAGGACAGGATGAAAACGCTTGGATTGCTACAAAAGCTACTTTGGCTATTTGCGTACTATTTGGCACATTTTTCTCTCGAGTAGTATTCGTCTTGACTTTGAATTTGATATTTGGCATTGTCGGCTGGTACACAGCTCGAAAACTGTTTGCTGGTGAGTTCACCATGGATTAAAAATTCTTTAATTTTTTTGTACTCTATATCCTTATTCTGCTTCAATTGTTTTGTATTTCAGGATCAAATAGCCGCTGCATCTTTTATCTGTTCGCTGGAGAATTCATTCCTATTACTGTATCCTTATATTTGGTCGCCGGTTGCATTGACGTATTTGTTCCCATTATGGGTCGAGCAGGGTCTGAAGCAAATCCCAACATATTTGTTGCAGTTCTCACATCCTTTACCATGTCAGTTCCAGCATTTACAGGAATAGTTCCTATATTTCTGTTCTTCAAAAAAATTTTCCTTCGAGTATGTGCTGTAGCCATGATATTGGTTGCACTTGGCATTGTCTTATTTGTGGGAAAAGTTCCCTATACTGAGTTGACACCGATGAGGCTACATATTGTCGTGAGTTTAATTTATATTCTGTCTCTGTGCAGTTTTCCTACCATGTATTTTATCAATAGCATTAGATATTATGCATATGAGTAATGAATATTGGATCTTGTTTATGCAGGACGTAGATAAAATTTACTACGAAAATGACTTGACTACTGTCAAAAAGCTTGAATCTGGATACTGGCTATTCAATGTGGACCCAAACATAAAGTCATTACAGTCCACATTTGCTGAAACGATCTCAGAAATGAACAAAATTGAAGATATTGATGTACAGGGATGTAATGAGCTGAACTGTGGACTCCCTTTCTACTTGCCAGTGAAGAAGTTAATTCAGTAAGTATTAAAAAATATGGAAAATTACTGTTGCTCTGCTTATTATATAAATGTTGGATTGATGTGGTATCGTAGAAGAAGCCAGTGGATTCCAAAAACTGAGGGTTTGTCTCAAGATCTCACAGGAAGAGTACGAATGGAAGTGACTCAAGATGAATTCATTTCTCCAAGTGTACGCAGAATTACGCTCTCATTCACCGGACCCTCTCATATGAGTATAGTGTTAAGTCCCACGCCTGGAAACAAGATTATTAAATGGTCTTTGACGTCCGGACTGCCACAACAGAGTGGAACTCTGTGGAAGAATCGTCCAGTATACTTTATATACAGAGCGAGGGGTATGGAACCCCAAAAGTTTGATATGACCGTTGATTTTGAAAAAGATACCGAAGTAGCTGAAGCTTCGTCTCAAAAGTCTACAGTAGACATAGTATTCTCTTCATTCTATATATTTGGGGAGGAAATGAAAAGTACCAGTATGAAGCATTTCATTCGAAAGTTTCCTAAGTGGACTTATACTTTAGGATGGAGTGCAATTAGTCACAATTACCGAATTCCAGCGTGATTTCAATACAATTGGGACACATATTAAAAATAATGCTCTACAAGATGGCGAGCTACAAAATTTATTAAATGGAAGTGTTGGTTTTGGTAAAGTATAAGTAGTTTTTTCAGAAAACTGTTGTGTATCAATAAGTAAAGACCTTCGAAGGAAAGACCTAAGAAGATCTAATGAAATATTTATGAGCAACTAAGTTGGATTTGGGTTCTCACTTATAAATATAATGATCATTCAATTTAATTTTTACAATATTGTCTTGGATGTTGTTTGTATTATTTAATTTATCATCCCTTCCCAAAAATATGCAGCTTATTTTTTGTCACGGAAAATATTTCCCGGTGATTCAGATTCTAGTGAAGTGAGGTTAACCAAGAGCACTGTTATGTTTGTCCACCTAATGTTGGTTCACGGTGAAGACTATTCTTAATTTTGTCTGTGATGATTAGTAGGTTTTAAATTGTTGTTCACTTATTCAAAGCTTATTATTTTTAATTTTAGTCGAGTATGAAAAGTAACCATTAATAATGTTATATGTTAAGAGTATGGTGCGTGTGGTGAATCAAATATTTACTGCGTACTGCGTCAACCATTAAGGCACCATGATGAATTTATTCTGTTTACCACACTAACACATTTTTGATGGACTAATAAATGACGGAAGTGTAACAAACACATTTTTACACACTGTGACAGTACTGTAGTTATAATCAGCGATGTAGCGGTGATATCGCTTAGGCTAGTTACTTATTTTCCAATTTTGCTAGAAAAGGTATAAATTTCATATCAAACAGCTCAATTAAAATTCTGGTTGATAATGAAGTTATTGATGAGACGCTGTTTCGAATCATCGAATCCGAATTGAATGCTTAACTTGGAATGAATTGAACGTGGTAAGTTAAACGTAAGACTTGAAGTTAAGTGATTAAACTAACAACGTTCATAAAAGAAGTAGCGGCGTAATTGACTAGCTAGGACTTCCATGTTATCAAATAAGATACATGAGAAAAAGGAATAGAATAGGTCACTCAGAAAGTGAATTCTGAAAATCCTGGACCATCTGCAGTGACGGTTCCCTTTTCATGATTGATCAGCCATTCCTTGACTCTATTTTGAGTGCCACCATGATATTTTCCTAATGCTCCGCCAGATTTAATAACTCGATGACAAGGGACAATAACGCTGGTCGGGTTATTTTTCAATGCAGTTCCAACTGCACGAGCAGCACCTAAAATAAATCCACAATTGTTTCAGAAATAAGCTAACATCATAAAACAAACAAATATATTCGTTGAACAGTTCATTTACCAGGATTTCCAACTGCAGCGGCCAATTCCCCGTAAGTAATGGTACTTCCAAAGGGCACTTTCGACTCCAAAGTATTCCAAACGACGATTTCAAACTCTCTATACATCTTGGGTGGATAGCACCGTGGAGGAGGAGGAAAATTGGGAGCTTCTGATTTCCTGAAATATGTTTTTATCCATTCCACACAAATAGACAAAACTGAACCAT
>Ga0210040_10010809_pt1 | contig 10420 bp, 8 predicted proteins | sample CryGeyCG12114_NA_FD_185462 | JGI IMG/M metagenome (GOLD analysis project Ga0210040, IMG submission 185462) | Groundwater microbial communities from aquifer - Crystal Geyser CG19_WC_8/21/14_NA (SPAdes) (version 2) | ecosystem: Environmental > Aquatic > Deep subsurface > Groundwater | place: USA...
CTACAGTAGGGCTACTGACTGAGAATTTAGTCAAAAAATATTTTTTAAGCTCAGGTATGAATTGAATGTTTATCACTGCTTTAGGACTATGACAGTGTCAATGGCGGTTGACTCATTTGTAAACTTTGATGCCATTTAAATTATTTTACCTGACGTAGATACAATGAGTAAAATCTGATGAAGTATTGTGGACTCTCTCGATTCCTGCATGCGAGACTTAAACGACACAGAGCCTATATGATAAATTATTGCAGGTTTTCAGACAGCCGTGTAATCGTCCTTTCGAGATTACACTAATTGTGTACACAAAGGTGATGCATGTGTTGTAGATGTTTGCCATGATTTATTTGCATTAGCTGCTGTTTGAAAGATGCCATCTTACTGTCTAAGATTTATTATTTGTAGTCATCCTACGTACTCAGTCAGTATGATAAATGAAAATCTACATGCAAATGTGTTTTGAATCTCCAAAAATACCGCACAGGAAAAACAATGTCAAAAAAGAATGATGCATAGAATCAATCCGTTTTGCTAAAGAGCCAGTACATGTTGGATTTGGTGTGTTGCCAAACACCGTGTCAACTTTATCATATGCTAATGAGGAGGAAAAAATTCCGACAAACATTTTCGCTGTTATTATTACTGTACTAACTGCAGTACACTCTTTGAAGCCCAAAGTTAGTTAAGTTTGTTACTTAGCTAGTTAGTTAGTTAGTTAGTTACCAATGGAATACAAAAGTAGACTGCGAGTTCATTTATTCTGCAGTAGACACAAGTTACAGAATTTATTTTTTAACTAACCAAGTCGGCAAATACACTTTGTACTTTGGTTTGTTTTTCCTTCCGACGTGCACTTACAAATATGACAAGAAGATATTATGATGAAATCCATTTGGCTACTTTTCTATCACTATTTATACTTTAGCTACAAAAAGGAACGCTTTAAAACTGCGCTGCGGCTTTAAAAGCATCATGAAAATCTACTATAGGATGATTTAAAGCTGTGCTTTTGAATAAATGTGTCATTTAACCATTCATTAATATCAATTTAAAGCGACAATACTGGACCACGAGAATTTAAACTCAATTTAAACCCAATTAAAAGCTCTTTTAAACATCACGTATTAAGCCATACAACATTCACATAATTTTAAACTCCTTCCGGTTCTTAAGCCTTTTATTATTGACTAAACACTAAACTAACTATCGTAGTTAGCAATCATAAGATGACCATAATATGCATTTTAAACTGCTGCTGCAATACACAGAGAACATTTCTTGTAAAGTTGGTTAGTCACTAACGAGCCAAACTAACTGACACCACACTCCATATAGAATGGTGAACGTCTTCCTGTAGGATGATCCTTTTTAAAACTCACTTTTCACTGTGCTCACAAAACTAACCAGCTGAGTGATGTAATGGTTCATATTTCTCGCTCTATGTGGGCTCATAGGGTACCATGTTGTGTGCCTTTTATGATCCCATGGATAGCACACGAAAAACTTTTTAAACAGTCAACATTTTTATCCAAAAATGCTCAAGAGGTCTTATCACGAGAAAAGATTATCATTCTTGTACCTCCAGCATGTTTTTTTCCAAGCATTCCTTTTCCATAACTAACGAACTAACTAACTGAAGACCTAATACCAAGACATTGCATGATGAAGATTCCTTATGGAATCAAATGGTTATGTTATGAAAAGGGGGACCCTGGGTGACATAATAGGAATGATAATGAGGAGAGTTTTTCTACCTTCCCTGGATTTACATATGTACACACTTATCTGTAAACAGAATGGTTCTCTCTGTATTGTAAAGCAGTATCCAGCATTTTAAAATATCATCCTTCCATTGTCACAGTCACATTGTTACTCCTCACGATCACACAAAACCAGAGTCCCCACTGGCTTTTTAAATGCATGAGAGTAAATAAATATAAGTTTGTGAAGGTTTGTTAGGTTAGGTGTATGGAGTAGGTTAGGCAGTAAAAACTTGTAGTATGTTCATGATATGAGAATTTAGATCACATTATGCTATAAAAATTACTATGCATGGGATTTGCTTCTAGTGGTTTGCATAGTATATAATTTTTGTCCAGATGCAATAATATGGTAGACAATTTGTATTGTAATAGTGTCCCGTCATTTTTATCATGGTGAGCAACAAGTTTTCTTATGACTGTATTGATTGTCGTACCCTTTTATTGTGACATTCGGCACGTTATGATTCAAAGACTTGAGTGAATAGCCCTTTTGTCCCCTTTGTCTGAAATTTCACCCTTGCTTGCATAAGAATGGCGAGTAAAATGAAGTGGGCAAAAAATTGTTTCATTTTCCCACAATTAGGACCCTCTGTCATTTTGGATTATTGAGCAGCTGCTATAATTTATGTCCCATTTTAAAACTATAAGTTTTATGACAATGTTGGAAATTAATGTATTTTTCATAAAGCTCTCCTCAAAATCAATGAATTGAGTTTTAAGTGTCCTCAATTAAGCTGTGCGTGGCTTTCAACTTTTTGTCGGTAAACGGAGCAAACCAAATTGAGTAGCACCATTCACATATTAAGCTTCATTAGTTCTTTTTATCTGGCATTTTTACCCACTTCACACAATTAAGTTTTCTGCTCCCTAACTTGGCTAGTACACTTTTAAATCTAACAATGGAAACGACATCCTTATCAACTATTAACTTCAATCCCAAACGATGCAAGTAGAAAAACATGCACGCAAATAAACCATCCCAACAAACCATATGCATCTTGAAGGCAGTCTCTCAGTGTGACTTAAAAAAACCCTTAATTTTTGATGAGCTACGTAAATCTACACAGTTCCTACTTAACATATTCTTGATAGCCCCCCATTGTCCACAAGACAAAAACAAACACGCCTTAGACCCTTTACTGTAGGGATCTGGAGACTACATATTGAACGCTGATGAATAACTAGTAACTATAACTGCACCTCACATGGACCACAGTAAACCCACTAGATCGTAATTTATTTATCATGTTTGAAATCAAAGGATGTACATATCCTTGCATGCAAACGAATTCCATGAACAAAACACAAAATTCTTGGATAAAAATGAAGAAATCTCCCATGTTTTCAAATACTATAGTGCCCAAAGGTTTTATTAATTATTACTTCTTCATGATTTAATTTCCTTTTCATCAGTTTCCCAACCCAGCCGGGGTGGGCTCCATATAGGAAAACTTGTATAGTTAGTTAGTAACTAACTAACTTACTTGGAAAAAATGCCTATATTTGCCATAGGTAATCATCATTAACATTACTCTTTCCCTTAGGCTGTACTAGTCACATTCATCATTCCTCTTGTTTGCATTTCTTCTCATTAGATTCCCTTTTTGAATGAGTTATTGGCGTACGTACGGCCTTTACTACCAGACTGATAAATTTACAGACATTATTTACTCATGGTCCAGCAGTAACTACTATAGCTGTGAGTAGAGTAGAGAGTACTCATTGTAGCGTAAGGATTGTATAAAAATCCAAATCGATTTCTATCAATGACCAAAAGTCAATTTTTTACCCTAGCTCAAGGCGCAGCTGTGTTTTTCTATCCGATTAAAAGGTTTCACTCAATCATTGCATCATTTTACATGCATGTAAAAAGAATGATTCTTAATCTTTCCTATATGATTGACACGATACTATTTTTTGCAGCTGTCTTTGGAAACATTGTCAGAACAACCGGATGAAGCATCCCGGACCAGATTACTAGGGCCAGTACATACACACTGTCCACGTCAACTGGTAAGTCAGAAATTGTCTTTTGTTTTCGTTTAAGTGTTCCTAACTCACTTAAAAATGTCAGAGGAGCTTAAGTTAGTGAGTAGATTTTGAGACAGGCCATTAGGAACAATAATAATAGGATAATTGATGAATGAGAACTGGGGACCAACTGTGTGAGCTCTTTTAAAGGAATGTACAAAATGGTAAACTGAGATGGTCCAAAAGTTGGAGAGTTGGTCAGTTAGTTAGTGTCCATTGAAAAGTAAATATTGAGCAGAGCTTTGGGACACCATGGAGTGTATATTTTGAAGGTATGGAGGAATTTCCGTAGAGCAATACAAAATGTGTATGTATAAATACATACCAGTTTTCACGGAAGATGCATTTCTTGTGTAGTCTACAAATCAGGCTGTCAAAAGAACTCCTGAGGGAAAGGCGCGCACTATAGGACTATGTGAATGCATTTTGAAAGAGATCTTACTGCCCATTGTGAGCTCTTTAGGTCGTCAGTCAATATAATAAACTGACAAGATCAAGTCTACTGATCCAAATGGTCTATACCAGCTATGCACATAAATCTGAAAAGAGCAAAAGAGAATTTCTGTGAAATGTTCCTTTTCAAAGACAGATAGATAGTTAGTTAGTTAGTAACTATTCTATATAAGTATGCTTGTGTGTGTCCTCCAATACAAAATGGACATTTCACGATTGGTGGCATTATGCTATGTCGGGAGTAGTAATACAATAGGAGGATATACTTTAAAAGAGTTGAAGAGCAGTTTGAATTTTTTTCCTTGACAATATATTGTCCTCCAGTTTCAGGTCATTTTTCTGTCCAAAGAATTTTATCTTTTATCTTCTCCGAGTTTATGTCCAATTTTATCGTCTCAAGTGACATGATTGATGACCTCTTAAAAATGCATGGGGAAACACTTATGTGTGAGATAAAATGACTTTCACTAAACAGTTCTTTATGGACGGACTATTATATTTTTAGTTTCTTCTAAATGTCCTCCATTTGTAACATACGACATGTTTATCTTCCTTCTGGCATCTACTTTTAATGCATGTGGGTAATGTGTGTGACAAAAAAAATGTGGACAAATAATGTTTTAGTGCATTTTTTACATGTTAAAATCCTGTGTCAAACTTTGGCTTTGTTTACAACAGTTTAGAGCTATACACGAGAGATTTTAATAAATATGGCGGGCTAAAGTGTTTGGAACAACTTGATAAGTTTTGTGATCATTCCTGGTTATCACTATAGTTTGTGTACAATTACAATAAGTGACAATGCCTTCTTTCTTATATGTAATAGCAATACACAGTTGTTTATAGGACTATAGAAAAAATGACATTTAACATGGTTCAAATGACCCTTGACTTTTCACATGTGATAAAAAGTATATGACAGACAAGTGAAGCCATCTGCATTTGTAATGTGCCTCTGCATATAGTTAGTTAGTATGTAAATACAATATTGAATGGTGTGATGTAACTGTTGGTTTGTTAGATTCTATTGAACCACGCATGTATAGTTATAGTTAGCTACCTTGTGTTTATTTTATGATGGCCAGAAAAACGTAACCCTTTCCATTTGGATATTACCAACTGAACATGTACAGTAGTTAGTAATTTTATGAGCCTTTGATTCGACACACACAGTACTATGCACTCAAGCATTCATAAGTAACCACCAACTATTTAATCTTCTCTCCACAAATGATAAACATTGGATGATGCCACTACACAGACTGACTTTCCTATTCAATAGTATGTAGAAGAGATCCTGCTCATCTGGACTGTAAAAAATTATGTGTGTGCATTCATTTGCCATAAATGGCTTCTTGTTTAACATTGCATTACATGGCCTATTATTATTATTATTGAATTGCTACCAGTGCACAAGAAAAATAATAATTTAATGAGGTCCACTCGTCGTATACTATGAACTTGAAAAGTTTAAGATTCTTTCACTTTCATTATTAGTTAACTTTTTTCCCTCGTCAGAATCTGTTTTCTGTCAATCCACAGTCTCCATTTTAAAGTTATGCATATGCATCTTTCAACTATTTAGTGACTAACTAACTAACTATTTGGTCTCCCAATTATATTGCAAGGAATAATAGTAATATGCACTGCTCTATATACTCACAATTTCCGTCTGGTTTTGGTTGCTACACTATGATCCCTTTTTTAAACCACAAATGGGGGAAATGAAACCACAGAGGGAATGTATTTAGCGTCAAGAGGGTGTGTTAATGTCTGCTGGTGCATTACAATTTCATTACGAGCTAGTCAACTTGGTATACACATGTACAGTCATTACAGGCTCCCTTGTTAGTTAAGTTGAAGGTGTCTTGAGAAAACTGTATGTGTATTTTACTTGGTTACGTGCTTGTACAGGAGAAAAAAAAAGTCTCCATCCTTTTTTGTTACCCATGGGAGCACAAGTGAGAGCAAACTCATTTACGACACAAGTTTCGGGTTACATCTGTATGAGATTTTTGTACCCGTTAAAATTTTCCAGCACAATATATCACTTGTTTATGTGGTAGAAGTGTGTTGGAGACATCAGGAATATATTTTTAATTTAAAGTCTATACGGATGGTAGAGCTGGGAAAAAAATCCTTTCGTTAAGACAAATATATGGAAAAGGGCCTAGGAATTGAATGTGTATGTGACATTGAATACTTGTTGTAAAAAATGAGGTGTTATTGTACACAGAAATTAGGAAACAAGTAAAACTAGGATTTGATTACATGAATACAGTGGAAGTATGTAACCTGAGTAAATAATGTGGGAGAATCTATTGAGAAATTACAGAGGAGGTTCCAAACGTGAGTTTGAATGTGGTAAATAAATATTCTCCGACATGTGAGTAACTAAAAGTGTATACTATTTGTGAAAAGTAACGAAAAAAAGAAGAGATTTGATAGAGTACAGAGGCCAAACCCACATAATTGGGAGACAGGATGAAAGTGTAAATATTGAAAGTCTATTTGAATAGGGAGCTGTCAAGGGAGGCTTTTCACGCAGGACACATTTGAATTCCATTCATTATAGTTTTCACACAGGGTACTCTATTTAAACGCATTATGCTGTTAAATTTTCTTGTGTGTGTGTTCACATATGATTTCAATAATCATTATTGGCTTTGACCTGTCAGAAATAGTTAGTTAGCACAAGGGGACACGAAAGAAAACACCCGTTGCCCATAAATAAATATTGAGACTTGAGCTTTTGTTAGACAATGAGCAAGTGTGTGTGTGTGTCTATATATATGCAGTTCTCATATGTACAAACTGATGGTATGTGCATATATACCTCCATTTAGACTCAAGATGGTGAAATAACGAAACCTTGAGAAGGCGTGCTTTTGTGCCAGTAATGCAACCTGTGTAACAAAATCTTTTTAAAATTAAAAAAAAATCCATTCATTTTATTTCTGCTTTCTTAGTTAGTTACATTAAAGATTTTTACTTGCCAGCAGCGCTGACATATGTATATAGGGTAAATAATGCAAATAATCAGTTGCTATACAAATGTAGTTATTGTCAAAGTTGTGTGCCACTTCCCCACTTGAGTTAATGGGAAAAACTGAATTTACGTCATCACATTCGGTAGAATAATTTAATCCAATATTGGTTAAGTAAGCAGTTTGTGAGTTGGGTTTAATGTAGGTGTTTCATTGCTGGTTCCTAATGGCACATGCAGTGCATGGAGTTAAAACGGTTTGAACTAATTTTAATAGTTACTGACACTCTTAAACCACTTTTTATATTCTGTGGACCATGTAATGAACGTTAGAATGATTGATTAATGTTCCCCACCAGTAATTTATTGTCACCGCCTCATTAATCTACTTACTTACTCTACATAGAACTAAAGTGGCTCCAGTAACATCTCATTATTTCCATTTATTGTGAGTATTAAGAGACACTAGACATGCAATTCACACCATTAAAACCGATAATAAAGAGATAGTAACACCCACAGAAATGTCACAACACAACAACTAATCGTTAGTTGACAAATTTGTGGCAAATGGGTGGAAAAACTTAAGATTACAGCAACAATCCAGGCGGTTAGAAATAACATACTATTTAAATAGTGAAGCCAAGTTTAGATTAGCTCAAGTACCGTCAAAGAGGAAAACAAAGTTTGTCCTATTCAATTCCCTGCTCAAACATTTATTGCTTTCCCAAAGATTTACTTTTCTGTTTACAGGATTCAACCATAGTGAAAATATGTACAGTTTCACGCCTTTTGTTTATACGAGTATAGGAAACTGTAGTCAAAGTACGTGTAAAACTGTCGTCACACTAAATATTTGCAATCATGGTCTGTTGAGTTGGTAGCTTAACTACTGTATGAGCTTCTAGTTTCATTGTCCATGCCAAATTCTCAGTTGTACATGTGTTATTTTACAACCTTGTACATTTCTCAGGCATCCTGCTGTGCAAAGCTATTGAAAAAATACAATGGTAGGCTCCAACAGGATATTTTTATTGCAGGTTCAGGGCAGTTAAAATGTTGGTGTTGTTGAAAGAAAATTGTGAAACTAAATTTCCGTGAATATCCCATGCATGCATTAAAAAATAGTTTTCACAGTTTTGTCTACTGTTTGTATATGTTTTATCACCGGACACAAAATTGACAATGGATTTACTTTTCATGAAATGGAAAAATTCCAGGCTTTGCTATCTTGTTCCACACATGTTACGTAAACTTAATTGAATGAATGTCATTACGCTGTTTTTGAAACCTTTTTCACCCCGGTCATAAATGTCATCGAACGCACTGGGAAAATATTATGCTAATTCTAGGATACAACTAACTAACAAGATCTCTATTGTACTTGAGAATCCATTTGGGTTTCTTGTACACTTTTTTAACGAACAAATCTAAAGAGAGCTTGGTTAACGGTTTCTCCCAATTTCATAGGCGGCAGACTTGTTTATAGTAAGATGGACTGCTACTGGATGGAATCCCTTTCACTAGAATGTTTTGATAAGCAAGGAAACCATAAAAATTTGGGAAACCTTGTGTGTACATTAGCAAGTTTGAAAAACTGTGAGACAAGCATGGTTCACTAAAACTTTTGTGTAGAAAAAGAAACTATTGGAATCAAAGAAGGTTCTGTTTCAGACAAATAATCCTGCCCGTGTGTGGTATCACTATACTAACAATGTTTACCAAATACTGAAATGCTCAGAAAAGTACAAAAACTAGTGACTTGGAAAACAAACCAAAATTTAAGCAGTTTCACGCACAATCATGTGTGCAAATTAAAGCTGACGTGATCTAAATAGCATAGAAACTAGTACATTGTAAGTTACAAAAAAGTGTTCAATGCATTTTAACATTTTAGTGGTGTATTCATCAGATTGGAATCTATTTCTTGCATCAAAAATCAGCATCGCCATTAGAACACATGTGATTTTACGTTCACTAACTAGCTAACTAAATAGTTACACATATGCTTCCGTTTTTAAAAACATGTGTAATGTGTAAGTAAGTTAGCTGGATTCTAGCCAATCTTTGCATTTGTAACATTTTCCATCCATTAGTAAATTCCCGTTTGTCAACCACGTAAGTTTGAGAATAATATTTTTGTGTTCATCATTGTTCATCCATAGTTGTCTGAATCCAGTGGTATGCGGGTTGGGCGCGTAGAAAAATATTCCATGATTATTATTATTGCTAATGTGATGTCAAGGATCTCCATATGAAGCCATGCTGGCTCATCCACCATGCGGATTTCAATTTCAAATCCATCTTTCTCTCCAGCCTTATGCAGCGTTTATCATTGGTATGCAGACTATGTGCTCTCAGCATAAAATGCATCACACCCAGCTGCCTAACTCATAAAGTCATATTGCATGAGTTTTGGTTTCCATATAGTGTTTCAGTTGTTCAGCAGATAAAAATAATACTCCTCACTCCCAGCAGTAGTGTGTGAGTAAGTGTGCAAGAATTCATTTGGAATGAAATGTATTATTGTTCTGGCTCGCTCACTGACCATTGAGCAAGCAGTTGGTTAAATTGTGAAATGAAAAGTCATTGCTTGTATGCTTACAGGATAATTTTTTGTACGGAATTTACATATGTATGATATTAACCTTTAACGTATAGTTGGTTGGTACCTATTGCTTACTCAAGCAAAGTAAAAGTATTTATGACCTATTGATTCAATGCGAATCAAAATAAAACTCAGCAAGAGGGTATACCGACGAAGCCGAGTTATAAGGAATTATTTATATTAATATTACAAAAAACCAGCAATAATAATTAGGGGTTTTTATCGTTTTTCGGTAGTCTCATCAGCTAGTCTTTCTCTGTTCACCAACTTGCAATCGCAAATTGAATCATCAATCAACATCATTTTGATTTTCGCGCCAACAATAATACTACAAGTTATTCCAGTAAACTGATCAGATGACCAAAAAATTACCCTAACATTTCAAATTGAAACATTTAATTACAAAATTAAACCATTTTGGTCACGGTTGGGGTTATTCTAAAACCTGTCTGGAAACTGCGCACACAACTTTTACCCCGTTCCAAACAGAGTTTACTAACACAAATTTCATCTTGCGTTTTCAGGTGATTTTAGCTTTAACATGTGCAGCATAGGGCGCTCCCGTTGGTAATTACCTGA
>Ga0210040_10010810_pt1 | contig 10420 bp, 9 predicted proteins | sample CryGeyCG12114_NA_FD_185462 | JGI IMG/M metagenome (GOLD analysis project Ga0210040, IMG submission 185462) | Groundwater microbial communities from aquifer - Crystal Geyser CG19_WC_8/21/14_NA (SPAdes) (version 2) | ecosystem: Environmental > Aquatic > Deep subsurface > Groundwater | place: USA...
GCCCGAGATGCAGGTAGTCGGGGTTGAAGAGCGCGGCCCGCATCAGCGCGTCGGGATCCCGGATGGTGAGGGTGCGGTCGCGGATATCCACGAGGCCCTCCTCCCGGATCTCGGTCAGGGTGCGGCTCACATGGACGGTCGAAAGGCCCGTGATGTCGGCGATGAGAACCTGGGTCAGGGGAAACTCGCAGCTCAGCCCCTGGGTGCGTCCCGCGGCGCGCAGACGGACGAAGACCTCGCACATCAGGTGCGTGATGCGCTCGTAGGCGGTCCGGGCGCCGAGGTTGGTGACCCACTCCCGCAGGATCGCCATGTTGACCAGCGTGTCCCACCACAGCGCCTGGAGAAGGCGCGGATGGCCCAGGGTGACCTCCTCGAAGACCTCGCGGGTGACCTGGGCCACGGTGACGGGAGTCACGGCGCCGATGTAGTGGTCCATCTGGCGCAGCACGAAGATGTTGAGGTCGCACAGGTCGCCAGGCACGAAGAGCCCCACGACCTGCCGGCGGCCGTCCTCCAGGTGCTTGTAGCGGCAAGCCCAGCCCTCGATCACGATGCGGGCGAAGCGGGGCGCCTCGCCCTCGCGCACGAGATCGTCCCGCGCAGAGTAGCGCTGGGGGCGCTCGGCGCAGAGGCGGAGCGCGGCGGCCCGGTCTTCGGGCGAGAGGCGGGTGAAGTGCTCCAGCTTCCGGAGGAGAGGGTTCGAGGAGGGCTGCAGGGAGATACGCATCGGCACTTCGCCCTTCGCGCCACTCGGAACACCATGATAACATAGGCCGGCCGTCCCGGTAATCAGGGCATGCCTAAAAATTAGGCCGGGAGGTAAAGGCCGGACGCAGCGGCCCGATGGGAGGGAACCGCTTGCCGCGGGGCCCGGGACGCGCCACCTGTGGCGCGGGGGACCCGGAGGACCGCGCCCGTGATCGGCGACCGCAAGAACCAGCATCTGGACATCGTGCTCGGCGGGCTCGGGCGGGGAGGCGCGCGGACGGGGCTCGACGACGTGGCCTTCGTCCATGTGGCGCTGCCCGAGCTGCACATGGACGAGATCGACCTTTCGACCGCGTTCCTGGGCCGGCGCATCGCCGCGCCCCTCCTCGTGAGCTCCATGACCGGGGGGCCGGCGCGGGCCGAGGCGATCAACCGCAACCTGGCGCGGGCCTGCGCGGCGCTGGGGCTCCCCCTCGCGGTGGGATCGCAGCGGGTGGCGATCGAGGCGGGCGAGGCGGGGGGGCTCGGGGCGGAGCTCCGGCGGCTCGCGCCCGAGGTGCCGCTGCTCGCGAACTTCGGGGCGGCGCAGCTCAACACCGGCTTCGGGGCCGAGGAGGCGCAACGGGCCGTGGAGATGATCGGGGCGGACGCCCTCATCATCCACCTGAACCCCCTGCAGGAGGCCGTGCAGCCCGAGGGGGACCGCGACTGGCGTGGCCTCCTCCACCGCATCGAGGCGCTGGCCCGCGCGCTGCCGGTGCCCGTGGTGGCCAAGGAGGTGGGCTCGGGCCTCTCGGGGGCCGTGGCGCGGCGGCTCTGGGACGCCGGGGTCCGCATCCTCGACGTGGCGGGCGCCGGGGGGACGAGCTGGGCCGCCGTGGAGGCCGAGCGGGCCACGAGCGCGCGGCAGGCCGCTGTGGCCCGCGCCTTCGCCGACTGGGGCCTGCCCACGGCGCAGGCCATCGCCGGGGTGCGCGCGGCCTGCCCGGAGGCGGTGGTGATCGGCTCGGGCGGCATCCGCGACGGGCTCGACGTGGCCCGTGCGATCCGCCTGGGGGCCGACCTCGTGGGGCAGGCGGGGGGCCTCCTGGAGGCCGCCACGCAGTCGCCCGAGGCGGTGGTGGAGCACTTCGAGACGGTGATCGCCCAGCTTCGGGTCGCCTGCTTCTGCACGGGGTCGCGGGACCTGGCCGCGCTCCGGCAGGCGGAGCTGCAGGAGCCCTAGGCGAGGAGCGCCGCCGCGGCCCGGTGGCCGGAGACCACGGCGCCTTCCAGCGTGGCGGGCAGGCCGGTCCGCACATGGTCGCCCGCAAGCACCACGTTCCGGAGCGCCGTCCGCGTCGCGGGCCGAAGCGCCGCCCCCTCGGGCGACTGGTCGAAGGTCGCCGCCCGCTCGCGCAGGAGGCGCTGGGCCAGCGGCGTCGCGGCCCCGAGGTCCAGAGCGCGGGCGACCTCGGACCAGAGGAGCGCCAGGGCCTCGTCGCGGGGCATCGCCCAGACGGGGGACCCTTCGGCGGCCGAGATCGTCACCGACAGGACGTCGCCGCGCCGGAACAGCCATTGGGCCTGGGCGCCCAGGAGCCCGAGGAGCGGCGGGCCCCCGGCGGCCAACCCTGGAGAAACCCGGAAATGCGCGTTCAGGATCGCGGGCCCGGGCCTGGGAGCGGGAAGACCGGCGAGAAGCTCGGCCAGGGCCGCGGGCGGCAGGGCGAGCACCACGGCGTCCTCCGGCCCGAGCCGCAGGACCGTTCCATCCCCGAAGGCCAGCGCCTCGGCCCGGCCCCCCGCTGCGTCGAGGCCCGCGAGGGGGGCACGGAGGCGAAGGTCCACGCCCATCTCCCCCAGCCGCTCCAGGGCGGGGTCGATCAGGGCGGCGCCAAGGCCCTCGGGCGCCAGCACGGGACGGCAGGCGGCGGCGCCCCGGAAGAAGCTCCGCAGCAGAGCCGCGCGGAGGAGCGCCGCCGAGCCCTGCTCGGGCGGCATGTTGAGGACGGCGGTCGCCATGGGCTCCCAGAAGGCCCGCCACATGGGCCCGCGGTCGCGCACCGCCTCGGCGACGGTGCAGCCCGGCCCGGCGGCGAGGAGCCCCAGCACCCCGCCCAGCGCCGCGCGGGGCGTCACCCCCGGCGGCCGCGCGTCCGTCCGAAGGCTCCCCAGCGGCGTGCGGGGAACGCGCACCGTCCAGCGCCGCCCGTCCGCGAGGTCGGCGAAGGGGAAGGCGGCCTCGGGCAGCACTTCAAGGCGGTCGGCCGCGCCGATCCGGCGGGCGTGGCCCAGCACGGCTGCGTTCCCCGACAGGATCAGGTGGTTGCCGTTGTCGATCCGGCGGTCGAGGACGGCGTCGTGGTAGCTCCGGCAGCGCCCGCCCGCCTTGGGCGAGGCCTCGTGGACGGTGACGCGGGCGCCCGCCTCGCTCAGGTCGAGCGCGGCCGCGAGCCCGGCAAGGCCGGCGCCTACGACGTGGACATGGCCCTTCACCGCCAGGCGAGCCCTCCGGCCGCGCAGGCGAGCCCGTCCGCCGCCTTGCGCCAGCCGGGGCGGCGCGTGGGCAGGCGGCTCCAGTCGGCCTCCATCTCCGCCAGGAGGCTCTCGTAGGGTCCCATCATCACCAGGGCGGGCAGGATGCGGACCCAGGAGTGGCCCGCCCGCGCCGCCCGAGCGCGCGCGAACTGGAGCCGGGCCACCTGCCCCAATTGCCGCCGCGCTTCCGGCAGGTTCGGATGGCACCAGGCGAGGAGCGGGTCGGGCGGGATGCCCGTGGCCTCCAGGATCGGCGCGGGCAGGTAGAGGCGGCCCAGGCAGGCGTCCTCCTCCACGTCGCGCAGGATGTTGGTGAGCTGCATCGCGCGCGCCAGCGACAGGGCGAAGCGCCGGGAGGCGTCGCCCCGCCAGGCCCCGAAGACCCGCATGGACAGGAGCCCCACCGCCCCCGCCACGCAGCGGACGTAGAGATCGAGCCGCTGGGGGTCGGGCGCGACCATGCCGTCCGCGTCCATCCGCATGCCTTCGAGGATCATGTCGAATTCGCGCCGGGGAAGGTCATAGCGCTCGATGGCGCGCAGAAGCTCCTCGCCCACGGCGGTCCGGGGGATGCGGCGGTAGACGAGGTCGATCTCGTCGGCCCAGACGGCGAGCTTGTCCAGCTTCTCGAAGGGCGGGGCGTAGCTGTCGGCGATGTCGTCCACGACGCGGCAGAAGGCATAGACCGCGAAGATCGCCTCGCGCCGCTGGCGAGGCAGCAGGCGCATCCCGGCGGCAAACGAGGAGCCCGCGGCGTCGACGATGCGGCGCACCTCCTGGGCGGGGGCGAAGGCGGCGGGGAGCGCGGTCACGCGTCCTCCTCGTGCAAGGCTCGGGCCGGCGGGCGCGGACGGGGCCTCAGCACGGTCCCGAGCCCCCAGAGGCCCGCACGGGCGAAGTCGAGACGCGAGGGCGCGACGCGACCGGCCAGCGGGTCCCCTTGCCGGAGCCGCGTCGAAAGCCGCCCGGCCAGCCACAGGATCGTCGCGGCCTCCCCTGCCAGCCGGCGCGAGGCCAAGGCCCCGGGCAGGTCCCGCGCGCCGTCGAGAAGCGCGTCGCAGCGGTCGAGCGCCCGGTCCACGGCGCGGCGGAGCGCGGGCGTAAGGGCCGGGGCCGCGAGGTCGTCGAGGGTCGCCCCCTCCTCGGCCAGCCAGCCGGTCGGGAGATAATGGCGGTCAAGCTGGAGATGGTCCGCCTTGAGGTCCTGGAGATGGTTCAGCACCTGGAGCACCGTGCAGAGCCGGTCGCTCATGGCCCGCAGGGGGCGCCCCTCGCCGTGCAGGTCGAGGAGGAACCGGCCCACAGGGTTCGCGGAGTCCTCGCAGTAGGCGAGGAGGTCGGCCCAGGTCGCGCAGGTGCCCCCTTCGGCGTCCCATCGGAACGCCCGGAGGAGCTGACGGGCGTGGCGTGCGGGCTCGGGCATGGTCCGGAGAGCCAGCCCCTCGGGCCTCCCTTCGGCCCGTCCGTCGAGGCCCGCCTCGAAGGCATCGAGCCGGCGCAGCTTCTCCCCAACGTCAAGCGTGGGGTCGTCGGCCACGTCGTCGGCCGCACGCGAAAACGTGTAGAAGACGGAGACGACCCCCCGCAGGTCCCGGCGGATGAGAAAGGATCCGACCGGGAAGTTCTCGCCGCCCGAGCTCATGCCAAGGCCCGCTCCGGCATCGAATATTCTTGGTGACGGACGCGCATCTCGGCTTAGTTCCATGGACGGGACAGAAGGGCAACATGACCTTTGCCAGCAGATGGAACCCGGCGATGATTTGGCAAACGAAAAGCGCATGGATCGTGGCTGCGACCCTGGTCGCGCCCGGGGCCGCGCTTTCGGCGGAGCTGCGGATCGAGGTCGGCGGCCTGCGCAACGCGAACGGGACGATCTATGCCGCCGTCTGCACCGAGGACCAGTTCCTCCAGCCCGCCTGCGCGTATTTCGGCAGCGCCCCCGCCACGGCCGGGGTCGTTACCGTGCCTGGCGTGCCGCCTGGGACCTATGCCGTGCAAGTGATCCATGACGAGAACGACAACCAGGCGCTCGACCGTCCGGGCCTGCTGCCGACGGAAGGCATGGGCTTCTCGCGCGATGCGCCCATGCGCTTCGGGCCGCCGCGCTGGGACGACGCCCGCTTCGACCTCGCGGAGCCCGGGGCCACGGTGCAACTCTCCATGAGGTACTTCCAATGAGGGCTTGGCGGCGGGCGCCGCGCGCGGGCCGCAAGGTCGTGGTGATCGGCGCAGGGCCAGGCGGCCTCGCGGCGGCGATGCTGGCGCGGGCGGCGGGGGCCGAGGTCACGGTGCTGGAGCGCGCGTCCCGCGTGGGCGGGCGCACGGCGGCCATCGAGCAGGACGGCTACACCTTCGACACCGGCCCGACCTTCTTCCTCTACCCCGAGATCCCGCGCGAAATCTTCGCGGCCTGCGGCTTCGACTTCGACGCCATGGTGCCGATGGAGCGGCTCGACCCCATGTACCGGCTGCGCTTCGAGGACGGGCGGACCTTCGACGCCACGGCGGACATTGCCCGCCTCAAGGCCGAGGTGGCGCGGATCGACCCCGAGGACGCCAGGAACGTCGAGGCCTACCTCGCCGACAACCTCCGGAAGTTCGAGGCGTTCCGGCCCGTGCTCCAGAAACCGTTCCTGGGGCTAGGGGCCTTTGCCGACCGCGACATGGTGAAGGCTTTGCCGCACCTGCGGCCCTGGGCCACGGTGGACGCGGACCTGAGGCGCTGGTTCCGCCACCCGGACACGCGGCTCGCCTTCTCCTTCCAGAGCAAGTACCTGGGCATGTCGCCCTTCAAGTGCCCGTCGCTCTTCACGATCCTGGCGCATATCGAGTACGGCCACGGGGTCTTCCATCCGCTGGGCGGCTGCAATGCGATCCCCCGCGCCATGGCCGAGGCGCTGGCGCGGATGGGCGTGGAGATCCGCCTTTCGGAGCCCGTCGAGGAGATGACCTTCGAGGGCCGGAGGGCGACCGGCGTGCGGACTGGCCGCGCGACCTACGCCGCCGACGCCGTGGTGATGAACGCCGACTTCGCCCATGCCATGAAGCGGCTCGTCCCCAACCACCTGCGGCGGCGCTGGACGGATGCCCGGATCGACGCCAAGGGCTACTCCTGCTCGACCTTCATGCTCTACCTGGGCGTCGAGGGTACCTTCCCGGACCTCGCCCACCACACGATCTTCCTCGCCAAGGACTACGAGCGGAACATCCGCGAGATCGAGGAAGGGCTCGCCCCCAAAGATCCGTCGATTTACGTCCAGAACGGCTCGGTCACCGATCCCTCGCTCGCCCCCCCGGGGCACTCGGCGCTCTACGTGCTGGTCCCCGTGGGCAACCTCGCGACGGGCACCGATTGGCGGGCGATCGCCGCGCCCTACCGCGAGGCGGTGCTGGACCGGCTCCAGCTCCTCACCGGCCACGACCTGCGGCCGCTGATCCGGACGGAGCGCATGGTCGCGCCGCCCGACTGGCAGGACATGGGCATCCACCAGGGCGCCACCTTCAACCTCGCGCACAACCTCGGGCAGATGCTCCACCTGCGGCCCCGCAACCGGTTCGAGGACGTGGACGGCGTCTACCTCACCGGCGGCGGCACGCATCCGGGGAGCGGGCTCCCCACCATCTTTGAATCGGCCCGGATTTCGACCAAGCTCCTGGCCAGGGACCTGGGACTGGATGCGTGGCGCGTGCCGGACAGCGCGCTTCCCGGCATCGCTACGGAGGCGGCGGAATGAGCGGGACGGGGATCATCGGCGGCGGCCTGGGGGGACTGGCGGCCGCCTGCACGCTGGCGGCGCGGGGGCACAAGGTCACGCTCTTCGAGAAGAACCCCTGGCTCGGCGGCAAGGCCGCGGTGCTGGAGGAGGGCGGCTTCCGCTTCGACATGGGCCCCACGATCCTCACCATGCCCCGCGTGCTGGAGCGCATCTTCGCCGAGGCCGGGCGCAACCTGTCGGACTATCTCACGCTCGTGCGGCTCGACCCGCAGTGGCGCTGCTTCTACGACGACGGCACCGTTCTCGATCTGGGGAACGACCCCCGGGACTCGCGCAAAGCCATCGGCGCACTCTCCCCCCGTGACGCCAAGGGCTTCGATGACTTCATGGCGGTGGCCAAGCGCCTCGCCGACGTGTCCGACCGGTTCTTCTTCTGGAAGTCCGTCGAGGACCTGAAGGACACCATGGACCTCAAGGCCAACATGTCCCTCGAGACTCTGTCGGACGTGATGGCGCTTCGGATGCACCGCACCGTCGCGGGCCAGATCAAGAAGAACGTCGCCGACCCCCGCGTGCGGCAGATGCTGGAGCACTTCATCCAGTATGTGGGCAGCAGTCCCCTCGCCTCCCCCGCCGTTCTCTGCGGCATCGCGCAGATGCAGTCGGGCGAGGGCGTCTGGTATCCGATGGGCGGCACCCGCGCCGTGCCCCTGGCCCTGACGCGGCTCGCGGAGGAGCTGGGCGTGGACTTCCGCACCGGCGTGGACGTGACGCGCATCCACACCGAGAACGGCCAGGCCAAGGCCGTCGTGACCTCCGAGGGCGAGCGCTTCGCCTTCGACCGGATCGTGTCGAACATGGACTCCGTGCGGACCTACCGCGAGCTGATCGGAGGCTCCGTCTGGGACGCCTTCTCCAAGGGCCGCCCGCGCGAGGCCGCCTGCTCGGGCGTGGTGCTCTACCTGGGGCTCGATCGGGCCTACGAGCACCTCGCGCACCACAACTTCGTCTTCTCCCGCAGCCCCGAGGAGGAGTTCGGCGCGATCTACGACAGGGGCGAGCCCGCGCCCGACCCCACCGCCTACATCGCCGCCCCCGCGCGGACGGAAGCCGGCGTCGCCCCCGAGGGCGGCGAGGCGCTCTATGTCCTGGTCCACACCCCTTACCTGCGCGACCGGCACGACTGGTCGAAGATGCTGCCCCAGTACCGCCGGGTGATCCTTGACAAGCTCGCCCGCACGGCCGGCATGGCCGACATCGAGGAGCGGATCGTGGTGGAGCGGGCGCTGACGCCGCAGGACATACACGACCGCTACAAGGTGCTGAACGGGGCCATCTACGGGCTGGCGAGCCACGGCAAGGTGCTGGGGGCCTTCAAGCCCGGCAACCGCTCCCGGCAGGTGAGGAACCTCTACCTCGCTGGCGGCTCGGCGCATCCGGGGCCGGGGATGCCGATGGCGCTGATGTCGGGCTGGATCGCGGCGGACTCGCTCCACAAGGACGCGACCTCGAATGCCCGGGTCGTCGCCGCGCAATGAGCCGACCGCCGACCGAGGACCCCGTCGCCCTCCGCCAGCCCGCGGTCGCGCGGTTCTTCGGCGGCGTGATGGCGCGCCAGATGGCGTCCTCGTTCCGGGCCGTGCGGCTCGCGAAGCCCGGCCTGCCGGACCTGCCGCCCGGGCGTCCGGTCATCATCTACACGAACCACCCCTCGTGGTGGGACCCCGCCTTCCTGATGGTGGTCCATGCCCGCCTCCTGCCCGACCGGGAGGGCTATGCGCCCATCGAGGCGGCCATGCTGGAACGTTACGGCTTCTTCCGCCGGATCGGCCTTTTCGGGATCGAGGAGGGGCGCGCCGGCGCCCTGCGTTTCCTTCGGACCTCGGAGGCGATCCTGGCGGACCCGCGCCGGATGCTCTGGGTCACCGCGCAGGGCCGCTTCGCCGACCCGCGCGAGAGGCCCCTCGCGTTGCGCCCCGGCGTGGCGCATCTCCTGGCGCGGATGCCGCAGGCCGTCGCCGTGCCCCTGGCGCTCGAATATCCGTTCTGGAGCGAGAAGCGCCCCGAGGCGCTGGCGGCCTTCGGCATCCCCCTGGACGGACATGATGGCGGGGATGCCGGGACCTGGGCCGAGCGGCTGGAGGCGGCGCTGACGCAGGCGTGCGACCGGCTTGCGGGACTCGCCCAGGCGCGCGACCCCTCGGCCTTCGAGAACCTCCTGGCCGGGCGCGCGGGCGTGGGCGGGGTCTACGGCGCCTGGCAGCGCCTCCGCTCCCTCGCCCGGGGCGAGCGCCACGTCCCCGACCACCTGGCGGAGCGCCCTTGATCCTGGCCCTGGCCTTCCTCGCGCTCCTGCTGGCGGGCCTCTACGCCGGCATGACCTTCGCCAACCTCCGCGCCTACCGTCCCCCTCCTCTGCCCGGCCCGGTGCCCCCGAGGCTGTCGGTCCTGATCCCCGCGCGCGACGAGGAGGCCAACATCGGCCCTGCGCTCGCCTGCGTCCTCGCCTCGACGGACGTGGAGATGGAGGTCGTGGTGCTCGACGACGGCTCCACCGACCGCACGGCCGGGATCGTCCGCGCGGCCGCCGAGAGCGATCCGCGGGTCCGTCTGGTGGAGGGCGCGGCCCTGCCGCCCGGATGGGTCGGCAAGCAGCACGCCTGCTGGCAGCTCTCGCTCGCCGCCACCCACCCGATCCTCGTCTATCTCGACGCCGACGTCCGGCTGGAGCCCTCGGCCCTCGCCGGCTTGGCAGGGTTCATCCAGACCGGGCGGCTCGGCATGGCGAGTGGCTTTCCCCGGCAGGTGGCGCTGACCCTGGGCGAGAGGATCGTCGTCCCGCAGATTTTCGTGATCCTCCTGGGGTACCTACCGCTGGCGATGGCCCGCAAGGCCGCGACCGATCCGCGCTTTGCCGCCGCCTGCGGGCAGGTCCTGGCCGTCACGCGCGAGGCCTACGAGGCCTCGGGCGGTCACGCCGCGATGCGGCACACGATCCACGACGGGCTGCGCCTTGCGCGGGGGGTGCGGGCCGCGGGCTTCGGCACCGACCTCTGCGACCTGACGGACCTCGCCACCTGCCGGATGTACTCCACCTGGGCGGGCCTCTGGGCCGGCTTCTCCAAGAATGCCCGCGAGGGGATGGCGACGCCCCGCGCGCTCCCCGTCTGGACGCTGTTGCTGGGCGGGGGGCACATCCTGCCGTTCCTCCTGCTACCCTTTGCGAACGGAGCAGCGTTCTGGATCGCGCTTCTCTCCGTCGTGCTGGTCTGGCTCGTGGCCGGGGCTACCGCCGCGCGGGTGCGGTCCTCCTGGGTCTCGGTGCTGCTGCATCCCGTGGGGGTGGCGGTGACGCTCGCGATCCAGTGGAACGCGCTCCTCGCGGGCCCGCGCCGGAAGCCGGCGGTCTGGCGCGGGCGCAGCTACGACCTTTGAGGCGTCAGCGCAGCAGGAGCCGGATGATCCGCTCCACC
>Ga0210040_10010811_pt1 | contig 10420 bp, 8 predicted proteins | sample CryGeyCG12114_NA_FD_185462 | JGI IMG/M metagenome (GOLD analysis project Ga0210040, IMG submission 185462) | Groundwater microbial communities from aquifer - Crystal Geyser CG19_WC_8/21/14_NA (SPAdes) (version 2) | ecosystem: Environmental > Aquatic > Deep subsurface > Groundwater | place: USA...
CTCAAGGACGGCCTCCGCGAAGTCCCGCACCTGGAGTGTGTGGAAGTCACCCAGCCGGGCGTTGACGGATCCGACGTCCGGCTGGGCCTCGGATGCGGCGTCCAGGGGCGAGGCGAGGTGGACCTCTCCTGGCGTGGTCCAGAGCTCGTTGATGCCCTCCTGGCCTTCCGGGAACTCCAGCACGCTGGCGATCGCACCAGTCGAACCGATCACCGTGACCCGGTTGCCCAGGTTGTGGTTGACCGCCGTGGTGGCCGTGATGGTGGCGGTCGCTCCGGACTCGAATGCGACCACCGCTGAGGCGGAGTCCTCGGTCTCGATGTGGGCGCCGTGGACGTGGGTGCGGATGAACCCGCTGACCTGGGTGGGCCGCCCGAGGAACCAGCAGAGCATGTCGACCTGGTGGATGGCCTGGGTCATCAGCACGCCCCCACCGTCGGTGTCCCACCGGCCTCGCCAGGTGTCGGCTGCGTAGTAGTCCGTGGGGCGGTGCAGCAGCACGGAGACCTCGCCCAGCACCGGACTGCCGAGCCGACCGTCGTCGATCGCAGCACGGATCCTCTGGGCAGCCGGCCAGAAGCGCCGCTGGAACACCACTCCGAAGGTCACGCCGGCCCGATCGGTGGCTTCTGTCATCCGGTCGGCCGCCGCCAGGTCCACCGCGATCGGCTTCTCGCAGAGCACGTGCAACCCGGCCCCGGCGGCCCGCACCACGACCTCCTCGTGCACGGGGTGCGGCGTGCACACGGTGACCGCGTCCAGGCCCACCTGGAACAGCTCGTCGAGACTGGCCATGGCCTTCGGGATGCCGTGCTCGGCAGCGAATGCCGTAGCCCGGTCCACCGCCGAGTCGCAGCAGGCCACGACCTCCACACCCTCCACCTGGTCCAGGGCGCGCGCGTGGTTGCCGGCGATCCGGCCGCAACCCACGATGCCCACTCGCAGCCCCATCAGAAGTGCTCCTCTGCATCGACATCGCGGGCAGCCGACTCGCCGCGATCGAGGTCGCCCGACCGCCTGATGTCCTCGGCGTCGAGCTCCATCCCCAGGGCCGCGAGGTTCTCGGCCTGCCGGGCGGGGGCGGCCGACCGGACGATCGGCACCAGCCCTCGTGCCCGGTGCCGAGCGAGCACCACCTGCGCGGCTGGGCAGCCGTGGCGCTCGGCGACCTCGAGGACGACCGGGTGCGACAGGGCGTCACCGCGGCCGAGCGGGCTCCAGGAGAAGGTGAGCACACCGAGCTCGTCGCCGGCCCGGCGGATCGGGAGCCGCGTCAGTGTCGGGTCGAGCTGGACCTGGTTGAGGGCCGGGGCCTCCCCCGCCGCGTCCGTCACCCGACGCAGGTGCGGAGCGAGGGGGTCGGAGACGCCGACGTGTCGCAGCAGGCCGGCGTCGCGGCACTCCAGCAGAGCGGTGAGGGCCTCGCCGACCCTGTCGAAGCGGGTCATCGGTCAGTGGACGAGGTAGCGGTCGAGCTGATGCAGGCCAATCGCTCGAGGCTGCGTTCGACGGCGCCTGGGCAGTCGCGGTCGACGTGGTCGCGTCCGCGGAGCTCAGAGGTCACGAACAGCTGTCGTGGCAAGCCGCTCCGACGAACGGCCTCGCCGACGGCATCCTCGTCGTCATAGATCGCGGGGGTGTCGATGTGGCGGTAGCCGGCCTCGAGAACGCTCAGGACGGTGTCGACGGCCGCCGTCCCGGTGAGGGGCCAGGTCCTGAGGCCGATCGGCGGCATGGGCTCCCGCATGGGCAGGCTCATCGCGATGCGTCCACGAGGCGCTCGGCGCGGTGGGTGATCTCCGCCGCGACGTGGACGGCACCCGCAAGTGCGGCGTGGACCGAGCCCCCGTCTCCACTGGCATCCCCGACGGTGTGGACACCCAACCGCAGGTCGAGCAGGCGGAGCGGGTCGAGGAGGTCGGCCCGTGGCTCGATGCCATGGGAGAGCAGCAGTTCGCCAGGCGCGTCCACCCAGCTCTCTCCCGACGCGTTGCGGACCAGCACCTCGTCTGTCTCGACCCGGACGATGGTCGCGGCCAGGTGGGTGGTCAGACGGTCGCATCCCGCGAGCCGAGGGAGCAGGAGGATCTTGGCCCGCCGGCCGACGTCCTGGGCGATCTGGTCCTGCGGGCACACGAGCACCACCCGGCTCCCGCGGTCGAGCAGGTCGTCGGCGACCGCGGCCGCCTCCCGGTCTCCGCCATAGATCGTGACCGCGTCGGGAGCGGGGTCGCCGCTCAGCAGGAACTCCCGGACATCTCTGGAGCTGCGTGTGCCCACGCCGGGGAGGTCGGGTGCGAACCCCCGTCCTCCCGTGGCGAGGACGACCGCGTCGGGCGCCTGACCGGTGAAGGTCTCCGGCCCGACCCGGACGCCGGCATGGACGGCGACCCCGAGGTCGGCCAGCTCGGCGCGATACCAGTCGATGATGCGGGCGTACTCGGGGTACTCGTGCAACCGTGACGCCAGCGCGAAATCGCCGCCGGTCTCCGGCCGCTCGTCGTAGAGGTCGACCGTGTGCCCGGCCACAGCGAGCTCGCGCGCGACTCCCAAGCCGGCCGGTCCCGCGCCGACGACCGCGACCCGGACCACCTGCGCGGCCGGCTTCTCGGGCTCGTCGGCCTCCCGCCCGACCCACGGGTTCACGGTGCAGGGCACCGGCCCCGCCGCGAGGCTGTCGATGCAGTGGTTGCAGGCAATGCAGGGCCGGTAGCGGCCGCCGTCCAGTGCTCGATTGCAGAAGTCGGGATCGGCGTGCAGCGTGCGGGCCAGGCTCACGAAGTCGGCCTGGCCCGAGGCGATGATCTCCGCTGCTGCCTCGGGTGTGCTGATGCGGCCGGCTACGCCGACCGGGATGTCGTATCCCGCCGCGTAGGGGGCTGCGTACTCCCGGAGCAGCCCGCGCTCCCACTCCCCCGGCTGGATGATCCACTGGCCGGCCTCGTAGTTGCCCGCCGAGACGTCCAGGAAGTCCAGTCGGTGGGTGTCGACGGCAGCGATCCGCTGCCGGGTGAGCTCAGGGGTGAGCCCGCCTTCGATCCCCTCGAACGCCGAGAACCGCAAGCCGAGTGCGAGCTCCGGGGCGTGTCGGCGCACCGCCTCGATCACCCGGTTGCAGAAGAGCGTCGGGTCGGCCCACTCGTCGTCCCGCTCGTTGTAGGCCGGCGACATGAACTGGTGTATCAGGTAACCGTGACCGCCATGCAGGCTGATCACGTCCACGCCGGCCTCGTGACACCGCGCCGCTGCCTCGCCGTAGCACTCGATGAGGTGCTCGATGTCGTCGGCATCGAGCTGCTCGGGCATCTCACCGCCCGTGACATGGCAGGGGATCGGTGACGGTGCGACCGGGCTGAAACCGCTGACCGCGCCCTGGGCGGTGCGGCCGCCGTGGTTGAGCTCGACACCCAGCAGCGCCCCGTGCGCGTGCACGGCCTCGGCTGCGCGGGCGATGCCCGGGATCCGCTCGTCACAGTCGACACCCATCTGGCGGATGCGGCCCTTGCCGTCAGCGCGCACGTAGCTGGCCTCGGTGAAGACGAGCGCCGCCCCACCCCGCGCGCGACGGGCCAGGTACTCGACGTACCGCTCGGTCATCGTGCCGTCGACCTCGCAGTAGTTGCGTTCCATGGGTGCGGACACGAACCGGTTGCGCAGGGTGGAGCGACCCATCCTGAGGGGGGCGGCGAAGGGAGCTGAGGGCATGGGGACCTCCTAGTTCGAGAGCGCAGACGCGGCGCGACCGGCGAGCACGTCGTCCAGATGTCGGCGCATGCGATCGCGGTCGGGCATGGTGCGGGTGAGGAGGGCGAAGGTGTCGGCCGCCTGGGCGACGAGCATCTGTGCGCCGTCGAGAGTGCGGCAGCCGAGTCGCGAGGCGGCCTTCAGCAGTTCTGTGCGCATCGGGCGGTAGACGATGTCTGCCACCCAGTGCTGCGGATCCAGGACCTCCACGTCGAAGGGCCGACCGGGGAAGCCCTCCATCCCCACGGGCGAGGCGTTGACCACCCCGCGGGCCGTGGCGACCTGAGCAGAGGCCCTCCCGGCGCCCACCCCCTCGGCCCGGGTGCCCGGGTGCTGGTGGACCACCTTCTCTGCGAGAACGGCGGCCCGCTCCGCCACCACGTCGGTGATGACCAGCCGCTCGACCCCGGCGTCGGCCAGTGCATGGGCCACGGCTGCCCCGGCGCCACCGGCGCCGATGAGCACGACGTCGGCCAGCTCCACGTCCGGCAACCCGCTGCGCAGCGCGGCGAGAAAGCCCGAACGATCGGTGTTGTAGCCGACGAGCCCGCCGTCCGGCTGCACCACGACGGTGTTGACCGCGCCCAGCGCCTCAGCCTCTGGCTGCAGCGCGTCGAGCCCGGCCATCACCGTCTGCTTGCACGGATGGGTCACGTTGAAGCCGGTGAACCCCCTGTCCCGGGCCTCGCGCAGCACTACGGCGGCCTCGCTCGGGGAGCGGTGCAACGGCTCGAGGTCCAACAGCTCGTAGCGGTAGTTGAGCAGCCCGGTGGCGGCGGCCTCGGCTCGGTGCAGGGTCGGCGAGAGCGACGTGCCGATGTTGGAGCCGAGCAGCCCGATGCGGCTGGATGTCATGGTGGGTGCCCTGGTCCTAGGATCGCGACTGCGGGAGCGCTGGGGGGACGGGACGTGCAGGTCCGGCGCCGCCGGTGGACGGCGCCGGACAGCCGCTCAGCGGCGACCCAGTCCGAGTTCGGCGGTGGGCGTCCGGTAGGTCTCCGGGCCGGTGGCGAACGCCGTGGCGGAGAGGACGGCGAAAGCAACGCACATCCACGCGACCGGCTGCCAGTTCGAGGTGTCGCCGTCCGTCATCGCCTGGGCGATCGCGGGGGTGAAGCCGGCAGCGAGCAGGCCGAGCATCAGGCCGATGGCCATGCCGCTGTAGCGGACCGTCGCCGGGAACTGCTCGGGGAACGAAGCCATGTAGGTGCCGTTCGGCGCGGCGTAGCAGACGCCGATGAGGACCATCCCGCTCAGGAACACGATCAGGACGTTGCCGGTCTCGATGGCGTTGAAGTAGAGGAACATCATCGCGCCGGCTCCGAGGACGCCACCGATGAACACCGGCTTGCGGCCGATCCGGTCGGCGAGCCAGCCGTAGAACGGCTGGGTGAGGACCGCGACCATGTTGGCGGCGGCGATGGCGAGCAACATGGTGGAGCGCTCGATGCCGTTGTGGTCCACGGCGTAAGCCAGCCCGAACACGTTGACGATCGTGTTCATCATCGCGAACGTCGAGCTGAGCATCACCCGCACGACGGTGACCCAGTGGCCGCGGAAGAGTTCGACGATCGGGACCTCGGCCACCTCGTGAGCGTCTTTAGCCCGCTGGAAGACCTCGGGCTCCTCCAGCTGGCGGCGAAGCCAGAAGGCCGCGGCCGTCAGCAGCGCGCTGATCCAGAAGGGCACCCGCCAGCCCCATGAGTAGAGCTGCTCGTCGGGCAGCGAGGCCACCGGGATGAAGACCAAGCTCGACAGGACGATGCCGAACATGATCCCGCTCATGGTGAAGCTCGCGAAGAAGGACCGCCGGTGCTCGGGGGCGTGCTCCATCGACAGCGAGGCCGAGCCCGGCGACTCACCTCCAGCGGAGAGCCCCTGCAGCAGGCGGAGGAGGACCAACAGAACGGGCGCGGCCATCCCCACCTGGTCGTAGGTCGGGAGGCACCCGATCAAGAGGGTCGACAAGCCCATCAGCAGCAGGCACGCGATGAGCGTGTTGCGACGGCCGAGCTTGTCCCCCAGATGCCCCCAGACGACGGCACCGAACGGGCGGGCGACGTAGGCGACGCCGAGCGTGCTGATCGACAGCAGGCTCGCCGCCGCACCGCTCGGGAAGAAGACCTGGCCGAAGATCAAGGCAGCGGCAGAGCCGTAGATGAAGAAGTCGTAGTACTCGAGCGTGCTGCCGAGGAAGCCCGACACCGCTGCCCGTCGTGCATTGCGGGTACTGGTGCCTGAGACCGGCGTCTCGGCCAAGGTGGTGGTGCTCACTGGGAGGTCCTCTCCGGGGGGCGGCGCTGGCTCGGAACTCATCCGTCGAGGCCTGAGCGGGAGTCTGCGTCGGGCGCCGTCGTTGGCGCCTCCGAGTGTGATCGCGCCCACTTGGGCGCGTCCAACACTCAATCCCTCCAAGACAAAGACCTATCGCATCTCAACCTCCGGAGTCGGCAGAACGTCCTCCGCGACGGCCAGGACAGCGTCTCTGGCGACTGAGCCGCGGCGCGGCGACCACCCGATCCCGTGGCTCATCGCCACGTCGGTTCCGGTGAGCGGCACGTACGAGGTCCCTGGGGGCAGGACGAGCGCGATGCTCTTGGTCATCAGTGCAACCCCGACGCCCGCCGCCACGAGCAGGAGGATCATGTACGGGTCCGTGCTCTCTTGGACGACTCGTGGGCGGAATCCCGCAGCGACGCAAGCCCGCAGGACCGACTCCTGGAGAGCCGAGCCTGCCGACAGCGGCGTGGTGATGAAGCCCTGATCGGTCAGTTCGGCGATGTCGACGCCAGGCCGAGCCGCGAGCGGGTGATCGCTGGGCAGCACCACCCCCAGGCTCTCCTGTGCGATCAGTCGTGTGCGGATGAGGCTCGAGTCCACGGGGAGACCGACGAAGGCCAGGTCGAGGCGGCCGGAGTTGAGTTGCTCGACGGCATCGCGCGTCATCACCCGACCGACCAGGTCGAGTGAGATGTCAGGGAAGCGCTCGCGCACAGCTCGGGTCAGCGGCGGCAGCGAGCGGTGGTTGAGCACCCCACTGAAGCCGATCGCTACCCGCCCGTACACCCCACCGGCTGACGCGTGCGTCGCCTTGCGAGCGGCTTCGACCTCGTCCAACACCGCGCGCGCGTGGGGCAGGAACGCCTGGCCGGCGGCTGTCAACGACACCGACCGAGTGCTGCGCTCGAACAGCGTCGCCCCCAGCTCTCTCTCGAGCTTGCGGATCGTCTGACTCAGCGGCGACTGGGCTGTGTGGAGACGAGCCGCCGCGCGGCCGAAGTGCAACTCCTCAGCAACAGCGATGAACGCCTGCATCCAACGGATCTCCATCACGCATCCTCCGATGCCCGCTGCGGCCATATAGTCGTGCGGGAGCTCAATCTGCACCGATTCATGTGCAGACGTTACATAGACCATGACCAGGAGGCACAGAGTGACCAGGAGACGAGCCCTCATCACCGGTGGCGCGAGCGGAATCGGCGCTGCCACCGCCACCCGACTCGCCGCCGCCGGCATCGACGTCGTGACCGCCGATCTGGCGGGAGCGGACGAGCGCGTGGACGTGAGCGACCCGCAATCGGTCACCGCGCTGCGCGATCGACTGGGGACGATCGACGTCCTCGTCAACAGCGCGGGCGTCATCGGCCCTTCAGCTGCCGTGGTCGACCTCGATCTCGCTGCGTGGCGGCGCACGTTCGCCGTGAACACGGACGGCACCTTCTTGATGTGCCAGGCCTTCGCTCCAGCGATGATCGACCACGGTTGGGGTCGCATCGTGAACGTCGCCAGCATCGCTGCGAAGGACGGCAACCCCAACCTGAGCGCCTACTCCGCAGCGAAGGCGGCGGTGATCGCCCTGACGAAGTCCTTCGGCAAGGAACTGGCCACCACCGGGGTCCTGGTCAACGTCGTCGCACCCGCCGTCGTGGCCACGCCCATGAACGCCGCCACCGACCCAGCTGTCCTCGCTCGGTCCCAGTCGCTCACGCCGATGGGCCGGTTCGGCACCGCCGAAGAGATCGCCGAGCTCATCGCATGGCTGTCCTCCGACGCAGTCAGCTTCTCGACCGGTGCGGTGTACGACGCCTCCGGCGGCCGCGCCACGTACTGACGCCACCGCGCCGGCATCCGTCACGACCAGGTCATCGCCAGCGGCTCGACCGTTCATCGCCTGAGCCGTCCTCCCGGTCGGGAACGCCACCGGTCGGGTCCAGCGCTCCCTTGCCCCCACGACCACCACGAGGAGGTGATCAGCGATCGTGCTGCTGCAACACTGGCTGCGGGTGGAGCTCGGTGGTGGACGCGGCACGGTCCGACTGCCACAGTGCTGGCACGGCGCACGAGCCGGGCCTCCCTCGGTGGAGCGCGGCCGCCGCCCGGCGTCCAGGGAGCCCTCCGGGACAGAGCGCGGCTGCATGACCCCGTCCGCGACGCCCACATGTCACTCCGCAGTTCCCCACGCGGGACTGCGAGGCCCTTCGCACCCGCGAGGAGTCCGCCGAGCCCCGGCGCGCCGACGAGCGAACGGTGGCTCGCGCCTGATCACATCCTTCCCACGAACAGGAACACGCCATGAACCACGACGTCCACGACGACCGGCCCTGGGACGCCCACGTCGACCTGCTGGTGCTCGGCTGGGGTGCGGGCGGGCTCGGGACGTCTGTGGTGGCGGCGAACGAGGGCCTGACCGCACTGGTGCTCGAGAAGACGGAGTTCGTCGGTGGCACGACGGCCTACTCGGCCGGCACGTGTTGGATCCCTGACAACCGCTTCCAGCGGGACGACGGTGTGGACGACGACGCCGAGGCTGCCCGTCGGTACCTGGACGCGCTGGTCGGCGACCGTGCTCCGCGGGAGCTGCGCGAGGCCTACCTCCGACGCGGTCCCGAGATGATCGACTACCTGGACCGAGTAGGGGTCCGGTTCTGGCCCTCGAAGACGGTGGTCGACTACCACCCGGAGCTACCGGGCGCCGGCACGGGTGGCCGGGCCCTCGAACCCGCGACCTTCGACGGCCGTGCGCTCGGCAGAGCCGACTTCGGGCGCGTCCGCCCGCCGGTCCCGGAGTTCGCGCTCTTCGGCGGGACGTTGATGGTGCGCCGAGCGGAGGTCAACGAGCTCCTGACGGTCTTCGCCGGCTCGCCGCGCGCCATCCCGCTGGCGCTGCGCCTGGGCGCGCGCTGGGCGGTCGACCGCCTGCGGTATCCACGCGGCACGCGGCTGGCCATGGGCAACGCGCTCGTGGCCAACCTCTACCACCAGCTGCTCCGACGAGGCGGCGAGGTCTGGTTCACCGCAGTCACGACAGGTCTCGTGACGGACGGCGGACGGGTGGTGGGTGCCGTCGTCTCCCATCGCGGCCGGGAGATGCGAGTCCGCGCGCACCGTGGCGTCGTCATGGCCGGCGGGGGCTTCGCGGCGAGTCCGGAGCGCCGCGCGGAGCACCTGCCCTCGCCGACCCCCCAGTTCACCAGGGCGGGAGACGGCTCCACCGGCGAGACCCTCGCCCTGGCCCAGTCGGTCGGCGCCGCGCTCGGCCCCTCGCGCGACGACAACGCGTTCTGGTTCCCCAGCTCCATCGGGCGCCGCCCGGACGGCTCGACCGCTGTCTTCCCGCACATCTGGGACCGGGCGAAGCCCGGGCTCGTCGCGGTCAACAGCTCCGGCAGGCGCTTCGTCGACGAGTCGGTGTCCTACCACCGGTTCGTCCGTGCCATGTACGACTCGAACGAGTCGGTGCCGAGCATCCCGGCCTGGCTGGTCGTCGACTCGCGTGCGCTGACGAAGTACGGACTCGGCATGGTGCGACCGCACCTGCCCGCGCCCTTGCGCAAGAAGTACGTCGACGCCGGGTATCTCGTCGCCGCACGGACCATCCGTGAGCTGGCATCCGCCATCGACGTCGATCCTGAGGGCCTCGAGCAGACGATCGCCGCCAACAACCGCAACGCCGGCACCGGCCTCGACCCGGACTTCGGCAAGGGCACGAGCGCGTTCGGTCAGCAGTACGGCGACCCGCAGCACGCGCCGAACGTCAACCTGGGCTCGATCGACCGGCCGCCCTACTACGCGATCGCGGTCGTCCCGACGCCGCTGGGCACCTCGCTCGGGCTGCGCATCAACCCGGACGCACAGGTCGTCACCGAGTCCGGGGCGCCGATCCCCGGGCTCTACGCCTGCGGCAACGACGCGAACTCGGTCATGGCCTCGGAGTACCCGGGCGCCGGGTGCCAAGTCGGCGCGGCGCTGACGTTCGGCTACGTCGCCGCACGGCACATCACGAACCAGGAGGTCCTGTGATCGACTACCCGACTCTGTCCGGCGAGACCCTCGTCGTCCCGATCATCGGCGACCCGATCGCGCAGGTAAAGTCACCCGACGGCGTCACCCGCACCTTCGCCGCTCGTGGGTGCAATGCCGTCGTCGTGCCGCTGCAGGCGTCCCCTGACGACCTCCACGCGCTGATCGACGGGCTGGGCCGGTCATCGAGCATCGCCGGGCTCATTGCGACCGTGCCGCACAAGTTCGGCCTCGCCGCCCGGTGCGCCACCCTCACCGACCGCGCCCAGTTCCTCGGCTCGGTCAACGTCGCCCGCCGCAACCCCGACGGCACCTGGCACGGCGACCAGGTCGATGGCGCGGCATTCGTCGCCGCGGTCCGCGCCAGCGGCGGGGG
>Ga0210040_10010812_pt1 | contig 10418 bp, 10 predicted proteins | sample CryGeyCG12114_NA_FD_185462 | JGI IMG/M metagenome (GOLD analysis project Ga0210040, IMG submission 185462) | Groundwater microbial communities from aquifer - Crystal Geyser CG19_WC_8/21/14_NA (SPAdes) (version 2) | ecosystem: Environmental > Aquatic > Deep subsurface > Groundwater | place: USA...
CTGCGGCCATGAACAAATTATATCAGATTGTTTACCATACCCATAATAGTTACGAAACGCCGGTAAAGGAAGCTACTTTTGCTTTTTTGGTAGCTCCTTCCCAGGATGCCTTGCAAACCGTTTCTAACTTATCTTTTGCTAATTCGCTGGGCGAAGAAGGCTACCAGTACCGGAATCCTTTTGGGTTCCTGGTAAAATGTATCCGATCCACAAAAAGCTTTAAGGAATTTGAGTTTACCATGACGGTGCAAGTCGAAAAAAAACCGAATACTTTTATTAGTAACGGGCAATTGTCGGTAGAGCAGGAGCAGGAAATACTCGCTTCGCGGAAAACTTTTATTGATCATCACCTTTACCTCGGGCTCAATACTTACACTACCCTTAATCCCGCCTATCATAACCAGGTGCTTTTTCGGCCGGAAGGCCAGTCCGTGTTCGATTTTTTGCAGCGCCTGAACGGCCATATTTATGCTATGCTTACCTTCGATCCGGAACCTACGCATGTGCACACCACTGTGAACGAAGTAGTACAACTGGGGCGAGGTGTTTGTCAGGATTATACCCATTTATTTTTAACCATGGCCCGCCTGAATAAAATACCTTGCCGCTACGTATCGGGTTACCTGAACCAGGGCGGTGAATTGGTGGGATCGGCGGTGATGCACGCCTGGGTAGAAGCATTTTTACCACAGCAAGGCTGGTTTGGCTTCGATCCAACTAATAATTTATTAACCGATGTAAACTATATAAAAGCTGCTCACGGTGCCGATTACAGCGATTGCAGTCCCATTAAAGGCGTTCTCCGCACCCGGGGCGAGCATAAAACCGAATACGGCGTGAAGGTTATACCCGCGCAGATGGAGGACGATAACCAGTAAATGTTTAATTTGAGTTGTCGTAATTGGGAACACTCGTATAAATCGCACCGGCAATGCCTTTCTAAGATTAATTTTATTGCGAATAGTTATAATTTCCCTATCTTTATTTATATCAGCAAAAGCTTTCTTAAGACGCAGGTTTGGCAAATTTGGGCATACCTGCGGTAACTCGGTATTGCTTACCATAATTTGGTATTAGACTGGTTACGTCGGGTATTTCGCTGCTGTATTAAAGGGTTTAAGATTAAATGCCGGGGTTATTAGAGGTAGTCAGGACAGAATTGGAAAGTAGTTTACTTGGCGTTTGTACTTCATTCATTTTTAAGGTGTATTCTGTAATCCCTTTTAGTCTGTACTTTTAATATACTTCTGCTATGCAAAACTCATTTGTACTGCGGCCGGTTGATGCTTACTTTGCAAAATACGCCGAAAGCCACCATAACCCCACGAATAAACTCATCCATTGGATTTGTGTGCCTTTAATTGTTTTTAGTCTGCTAGGTTTGGTCTGGGCTATTCCTGTTCCGCACTTCGATTTTCTGGGTCAGGCGAATGGCTACATCAACTGTGCTACTTTCCTCATTTTATTTGCGGTGTTGTACTACCTGCGCCTCTCGGTGCCTTTAGCATTGGTTATGTTGCTGGTTATATTTGTTTTTGCCGCTGGCATTGTTACGCTGGAGAAACTACATGAAAATGCGGGTTGGCTCCCCATGTGGCAGGTTTGCCTGATTATATTTGTTTTGTCGTGGGCCGGGCAATTTATCGGGCATAAAATAGAAGGTAAAAAACCGTCCTTTTTAGACGATCTAAAATTTTTGCTAATCGGGCCAATTTGGTTGTGGCACTTTATATTTAAGAAAATAGGTTTGAAGTATTAAGGCTGCTTTTGGGTTTTAATAACACGAATAATCAGGATGCATACTACTTATTGCTTTTGAAGGGATAACGGGGACTTGAGCGCAATAAAAATAGATTTTGAGAAGCGGCTGTTTTACTAACAAAACGTATAAATAAGCTGGCCCGAAAACCCGGCAGGTAAATTTTAAGTTACTTAAGCTTTAGTTACCGCATTCTCACTTTAATTTGCATTCTATGTTGCCGGCCGCCACTTCTATTCATCAGGTTACCTTGCGCACCAGCCGTTTGGCCCAGCTTACTTCCTTTTATCAAACGGTGGTGGGGTTAAAACCAATCAGAATTTCCGAAGAAGCGAGCTGGTTATCGGCGAGCGGACAGGAACCGGCGCAATTACTATTGGTGCAGGATAATGCGGCTTTGCCGCTTAACCGGCGTAGTCCGGGTTTGTACCATGTAGCGTGGCTGGTGCCGGACCGGGAACAACTGGCGCGCACGTTACAGCACTTGCTCGAAACTAACTGGCCGCTGCAGGGTGCCAGCGATCACCTGGTAAGTGAGGCCTTGTACCTGGCCGATCCGGATGGCAATGGAATTGAGATTTACGCTGACCGGCCCCGGGCTACCTGGCCCCTGCACAACAATCAGGTGCAAATGGCTACATTACGACTTAACATTCCGGAATTATTGGCCGAGATAAAGACCGATACCGATTGGGAAGGTTTGGCGCCAGAAACAAAAATCGGGCACCTGCATTTGCAAGTTTCTGGGTTAGAAAAAGCCAAGGCCTTTTATGTGGGTTTATTGGGTTTTGCGGTTATGCAAAGTACTTATCCCGGCGCTTTGTTTGTGGCCGCTAACGGGTACCACCACCACTTAGGCCTGAATACTTGGCACAGTTCCCAAAGCTTGCCGGCCCCGTCGCACCAAGCCGGCCTGGTAAATTTTACCATCTATATACCCGATGCTACTTATCTGGCAACATTGCAACAACAATTAAAAGCCGCAGGTGTAGCTGTTGAAACACTAAATGAGCAAGCATTCACCTTCCGCGACCCGGATAACCTACAGGTAATTATTCAGGGCTAAAAACTAATAAGTCAACTAGGAATAATTGTTTGGTAATCATTGCATTAGTTGCGAATTGCGTCTGTGCACGTAGTACTTTGCCAGAAGCACGAAAAACAAGCCAACAATACGCATCATTCTAGTGGTATAATTCACATCTCCCGCAAAACAGTCTGGTGTGCCCGGCAAAGAACTTGTATCAAACTGAAACAAACTCTTCTGAATTTAAGCATTCCTTAGGCTTTTCTTTAGCCGTTGCACTTTCTGGAATTAGCTGCTATGAGCAAGTTTCGCCCAGGAGTTTACTTATAAATGAATATTAACTAACAACCTGCCGGGCTGTTGCAACCGAAACGGATAAGAATAGCAGTTTATAGCGTTTGGCAAATAGGGCAGAAGTAAGTGGTACGACCACCTACTTTAGTCAGGAGTAAAGGCTTTTGGTGTTTTGGACAGACCTGCCGCTCGGTGGCGGTGGTTAGTTGGATATCGTTCCAGCCGCGGGCATGTATCAGGAAAGATTTTGGGAACGCGCCATAGTTCGCTTCCTGGACAATGGCCGTTTCCATTACGTACAGAATGGCTTGGTGCAAGCGTTCTAGTTCCGTTAGGGAAAGTACATGCGCGGGTTTGGCCGGGTGTATCTGAGCTTGGTACAATACTTCATCGGCTATCCAGTTCCCAATTCCGGCCAGTATTTTCTGATCGAGCAGCAACGCTTTAATGGGCACTTTTCGTTTTTGGAAGCTGGTTTGTAGTTGCGTCAAACTGATATCCAAGGCGTCCGGACCAAGGCTCTTTTCTTGGCGGTAAGCCGCTATGCTCTCGACTAGCCCCACCCGGCCAAATTTTCGGGAATCAATAAAAGCTAAGCGGAAACCGTTGGTGAACCGGAAAACTATCCGGGCAAAGCGCGGGGTATCTTCTTCGTCGCGGTAATAAGCCAGGTCGCCGGTCATGCCAAAATGTAGCACCAAAACTTTACCTGTACTCAGGGTAATCAGGAGATGCTTGCCAATGCGGTCGGTTTTTACCAACGTAGCACCCTGCAATTCTTGGCGCAGGATATCGTAATCGGTGGTTAACTGACGCTGGTCTTCTACCAAAATATCGGCAAAAGTTTGCCCCAGGGCAGTTTCGTTAAAATAGCGGCGGTACGTTTCTACTTCCGGTAATTCGGGCATGGCAGTTATATTTTATTTCTAAACCAAGTTACCCGCTTCGTTGTTCTAAATTTAGCTAATATCCCAGTGCCGTATCGTCGCCGCGCGGGTCGGCTCCCCCTTCCAATTTCCCGTCGGGCAAGACCAAAATCGCATCTACGCGACCAATACCGCCGGATGCTCTTAGCCGGTGGCCTTTTTTCTGTAGTTCTTGAGCGGTTTTGTCCGAGATAGCCCCCGTTTCGTGGCGGATTTCATCGGGCAACCACTGAGCGTGCACCCGTTTGGCCGTTACGGCTTCCTGCATGCTCATGCCATGATCTAAAACGTTGAGGATAGTTTGGAAAACAGAAGTAATAATAGTAGAACCGCCCGGTGTGCCCACCACCATAAACAGTTTGCCGTCCTTTTCCAGAATGGTTGGTGTCATGGAACTAAGCATGCGTTTTTTTGGCGCAATGGCGTTAGCCGCCGATCCTACCAACCCAAACATGTTTGGTACACCCGGTTTAGCGCTAAAATCATCCATCTCGTTATTCAACAAAAAACCGGCGCCATCTACCACTACAAAGTTACCGTAGCTTCCATTTAAAGTAGTCGTAACCGCTACCGCATTGCCCGCCTTATCTACCACCGAAAAATGCGTGGTTTCTTCGTGTTCTTTGCCGGTGAGTTTACCCGGTTTAATCTCGGTGCTGGGCGTTGCTTTATCGGGGTTAAAATTTTGCATGCGGGCGGCGAGATACTGCGGACTGGTGAGCTGAGCCACCGGTACTTTATAAAAATCCGGATCGCCTAAGTATTCCGAGCGATCGGCATATACCCGCCGTTCGGCTTCCGTTAACAAGTGAATAGTTCGGGTCGTGTTCCAGCCGTATTGGCGTAAGGGATAAGGTTCTACGAGTTGGAGGAGTTGTAGTAAAGCCACCCCACCGCTGGATGGGGGCGCCATTGAAATAACCCGGTAGCCCCGGTAAGAGCCGGTAACTGGCGGGCGCCATTTGGCCGTGTACTTTTGCAGATCATCCGTAGAAATAAAACCTTTTCCCTGGGCCATTTCGGCCGCTATTAACCGGGCGGTTTCTCCTTCGTAAAAGCCGGCCCGACCCTGGTCTCGAATGCGCGCCAAGGTCTGGCTGAGTTCTCTCTGCACCAATAAATCGCCGGCTTGCCAGGCAGCTTCTTTAATAAAAGCATTATTAGGCGCATTAAATTTCCGGAAAAGTGTTTGATTGCCGTTAAGCCCGTTCGCTTCTTTTTGCGTGATGGCAAAGCCTTTGGCGGCTAAATCAACAGCGGGTTGTACCAGTTGCTGCCAGGGCAAAGAACCGTATTGCTGATGCGCCTTTACCATGCCATCTACCGTGCCCGGTACGCCTGCCGCCAGATGTCCTTCAATACTAAGTTTTGGGATTACGTTGCCCTGCGCATCCAGGTACATATCGCGGGAGGCCCGGGCCGGAGCCGTTTCCCGGTAATCCAAACCATTAATAGCGCCGTTATTTTCCCGCACTACCATAAAACCACCGCCGCCAATATTACCCGCCGCCGGCAAAACCACCGCCAGGGCAAACTGTACCGCAATGGCCGCATCTACCGCATTACCGCCAGCTTTTAAAACTTCCAGACCCGCTTTCGATGCTTCCGGATGCGCACTCACGACCATGCCATTCGTAGTAATTGGCCCTCGGCTACTATTTTGAGGACGGGCACAAGCTTGTAAAAGCAAAGCTACCAGCAGCAAATGCGTGGTTATATTCTGAATTAAGGTTAAGGGTTGATAACGCATAAAACAAGTATTTACCTTTTGTACACGGAGACAAATTAAAGGAATATATTTTAAGCAATAATATACTAATTTACATTAAAATAACGGACTTGGCTAAACAGCGGCTGGAGATTTGCCTGAATGAAATTCGTTTTATCGATTTCGGGTTTAGAAAATTACAGAGCTTGCTACCTCAATAGAACCCAGCTGACGTTTAGGTGTGGTTGGCGGAAGTACTTTTTCTATTTCAGAATAGATAGAATTTGCACTATAACCTTTTCTCTGAAGCTGCTCGTAACAGAAGTCTTCTTTCCCAAAATCAGGCTTTCATTTAGAATAAATATTTTATGAAACCGGATAAAGCTTTTTAGTTCAAGGGGAGATTCTTTATAGTCTGGGCCAGTGATTTCAATAGACAGACCGTCCCTTTTTATTTTAGAGGTAATCTGCACAAGGATATAATCTCCTGTGTCATTAACAGTTATGTTTGAGATAATTAAAGCTGGCCTAGGTTTGGACTGTGACCCGTCCGTGAAGGGAAAGTCTACCCAAATAATGTCACCTTGCCTATAGCTCATCCTTGAAAGTACTTCTCGTACCTACTATCTTCTTCGCTGTTCCATTCTTCGGCCAAGGATTGCTCGGAAAGAAGTGTGACAGAGTCTATTCCCGTTGGTTTTTTTTCTTTTATATCCTTGATGAAATCAAGTCGGGTGAGAAAGCTTCTCAACTTTGAAAAATCTTGGTCGTTTACTGATATTTCTATTGTTCTCATAATATCAACCTTTTTGCGAATTTACGTTTTTTCTATCAGTCTGTTATTATTCTATGCATTCCCGCCAACGTACGTTGCTAAAAAGCGCTTTAGTGGTTTTTAGGTGTGGTTGGGCGGAGTAGTCTTATTTATTATAATTTGCTCCTCAAACTATATTTACTTTACATAAAGAAATAATTAACAACATAATCAAATAAATATAGGAGTCCAAAAACAAACATAACTGCTATTCCTGAATTCCAAGTGGGTGAGTCATCTAAAATATCTTGATATGGCCGTTTCCGCAATTTTAACGCCCACCTTACGCCTGCTCCTATGTATTGCGAAGCAATGATAAATACAAGCCCAAATACAATTTGTTCAATCCAATAAATCCATTCCTTAAATTCCATTAACCTTTAATTTGATTTTTCCATGTCTTATATATTCGTTTTAAGGCTTTATATAATTTTCTAATTATGGATTTTATCTTGATAAAATTCTTGTTTATTTCGCCCAACTACCAGCTAAACGGAGTTGTTCCGGTTATCTGCAATATATAGTAAATTAGAAAGATAAGGCTAATGTATACTAGAGATAAAAGCTAATTCACCCGTAGATCATTATTTATAATATGTTAATTATTGCCTTAAGTTAATCTATAATTATGGAATAGTCCGGGGAAAGTCTTAAAATTGCCTTGTTATAATGTACCAGACCAAACAATGGCGCTTCCTTACGATCGGATAATAGTAAAAATAGGTTCCAATGTGCTCACGCAGGAGCAAGGGATGCCGGATCTGGACCGAATGCAGCATTTGGTGGAGCAACTGGCCGCTCTCAAAAAAGAAGGCAAAGAAGTAATTGTGGTGTCGTCGGGAGCCGTGGCGGCTGGCCGGAGCCTTATTTCGGTATCGGAGAAAACCGATGCGGTGGCTACCCGGCAATTGCTGGCTGCCATTGGGCAGGTAAAACTCATAAATACCTATGCCGATTTATTTGGAAAGCACGGCCTGATTTGTGCCCAGGTGTTGGTTACGAAAGAAGATTTCCGGGATCGCCAGCACTACCTGAACATGCAAAATTGTTTCCGGATACTTTTGCAAAACAACGTTATTCCAATTGTGAACGAAAACGACGTTATTTCGGTAACGGAACTGATGTTCACGGATAACGATGAGTTGGCCGGCCTGATTGCATCGATGCTGAATGCCGATGCGCTGCTTATTCTCACCAACGTAAACGGTATTTACAACGGCAATCCTCAGGATCCGGCGGCGGCCGTTATTCCGGAAATCGACCATACTACTACCGGGTTTTCCTCTTTTGTCTCGACGCAGCGTTCCCAGTTTGGCCGGGGCGGCATGCTTACCAAATGCCACATGGCGCATAAAGTAGCCCAACTGGGTATTGCGGTACACATTGCCAACGGCAAAACCGAAAATATCTTACCGAAAGTACTTAATCAGGAAATACTAAATACCCGGTTTGTACCCAATAAAACGGCTTCCGGTAAGAAAAAATGGCTGGCCCATTCCGATAATTACGCCAAAGGCGTGGTGCAGATCAATGCCGGGGCCAAAGCTGCTTTAACATCGGCCAAAGCCACCAGTTTGCTGCCCGTGGGTATTGTAAAAATAGCCGGTAATTTTCAGAAGGGTGATATTATCCGGCTGTTAGATGAAAACGAAAAACCCGTAGGCCTGGGTATTGCGGAATACAGCTCGGATAAAGCGCAGGAGCGCCTGGGCCAGAAAAATCAAAAACCAATTGTGCATTACGATTATTTAGTTCTAAATGCTGAACTTGCATAGCTATGGATTTAAAAGCTACTTTTGAAAATACCCAACGCGCCAGTCGCGCGCTCGGCACGCTGGCGCCAGAGAAAATAACCCGGTTGTTACAGGATTTAGCAACTGCCGCCGTAGCCCAAACGGAGTTTCTCCTGCAGGAAAATGCCAAAGATTTGGCTCGCATGAGCCCGGAAGATCCCAAGTACGACCGGCTGAAACTAACTGCCGCCCGCATCCAGGCCATTGCGGACGATATCCGGAATGTAGCCAATTTATCTTCCCCGCTGGGCCAAGTATTGTTACAAAAAGAACTGCCGAACGGATTAGAACTCACAAAAATAAGCGTGCCTTTGGGGGTGATCGGGATAATATACGAAGCCCGGCCGAATGTAACATTTGATGTATTTGCCTTGTGTTTAAAAGCCGGCAATGCCTGTATTCTGAAAGGTGGGAGCGATGCCGCCGCTTCTAACGAAGCCATAATGAGCGTTATTCACCAAGTATTAAACCAACACCAGCTAGATACCGCGGTAGCTACTTTGTTGCCATCGGGCCGCGAAGCAACGGAAGCCCTGTTGCAAGCCGTGGGATACGTAGATGTTATTATTCCGCGGGGCAGCCAGTCGCTTATTAATTTTGTGCGGCAGCAGGCCAAAGTACCGGTAATTGAAACGGGCGCCGGCATTGTGCATACGTACTTCGATGAAACAGCTGAAGTAGAAAAAGGAAAAACCATTATCCACAACGCCAAAACCCGTCGGGTAAGTGTTTGTAATGCCTTGGATTGTCTCTTAATTCACCAAAGCCGCTTAACTGATTTACCGGTTTTAACTGCTCCTTTGGCCCAAGCCAACGTGCAGCTATTTGCCGATGCGCCGGCGTTCGATGCTTTACATGCAACTTATCCCGGCGTACTTTTAACGCCTGCCACTGCTGAACATTTCGGTACGGAATTTTTATCGTTAAATATGGCCATTAAAACCGTTGCTAATCTGGAAGAAGCCTTGGAACACATCGCCCAACACAGCTCTAAACACAGCGAAGCTATTATATCGGAAAGTGCAGCTAACATCGAAAAATTCCTGAATCGCGTAGATGCGGCCGCCGTGTACGCCAATGCCTCCACCGCTTTTACCGACGGCGCTCAGTTTGGATTAGGTGCCGAAATTGGGATTAGTACCCAAAAACTGCACGCCCGCGGGCCCATGGGTTTGGAGGAATTAACGAGTTACAAATGGGTAGTTAAAGGTAACGGGCAAACCAGGCCAGTTTAAGTGAAGTATACAAATATCAGTAACAAGATCAAGCTAAAATCATTATTTTAATACGATTTGAATTATTGAAATTATTGGCTGTGAAGGAAACTTAAATTAATGCGTACGCTTCTACCTGATACCTATATAAAAAGTTAATTGCCTTTAATAAAGTATTTAGTCATCCTGAGCCTGTCGAAGAATATTGTACGTACCGCATCTGCCGGGTTCGGTACTTAATGGATTTCTCGACGGGCTCGAAATGACTTATTTTCTTTCAACGCCGACTTTCTTTCAACGCCGTTAAATTCAGAAACTAACGCTAAAGCTGTAAAAACTCAATCAGCTTCTTAAATGTTTGAAATTTGATTCCTGCCAACGCATCCGGTACGCATTCATGGCGGTAATGCCCAGCTTTTTCAATAAGCGATAATTAACCAGAGCGCCCACCGGCGCGCCAATAACCGGAATGAGTTGGGCCATTTTCGCCAGATCAATATAATCTCGGTATTCTTGCTGAAACGTTTGCCAGTCGAACTGGTGAATGTCTTCGGGCAGGTGTTGCTTTTGCTCTTCCCAATTTACCATTTGCAAATAAACCTGCCGGCGTTGCTCGTGGCTACTAAAAGCCAACTGGAAAATATGGAGCAAATAAATCCGTTCGCGGTAATCATCTACAGCATAACCATACAGCGCCGCAATATCAAATAACATTTTCAGCTTTAAACTCAATAGTAAGGGAAAGTCGGCTAAGCCCAACAGAAAACCGCCCGCCCCGGTAACGCCACCTTCGGCGGCCGCCGCATTTTTGTAAAAGGCAATTCGCTCCAAAACCATAGCCTCCTGCGTCGGCAAAGGTACATCAACCAGCGGTTTACGAGTG
>Ga0210040_10010813_pt1 | contig 10418 bp, 11 predicted proteins | sample CryGeyCG12114_NA_FD_185462 | JGI IMG/M metagenome (GOLD analysis project Ga0210040, IMG submission 185462) | Groundwater microbial communities from aquifer - Crystal Geyser CG19_WC_8/21/14_NA (SPAdes) (version 2) | ecosystem: Environmental > Aquatic > Deep subsurface > Groundwater | place: USA...
ATCAAAACAGAAGTTTACATGCAGTATGGTTCATAATTTTTCCACCGGCGAACTATTCATCTCTTTTCATCCAGAGTATTTGAAATTTTTCTTCTTGATCTTCTTTGGATTCATGTAAGGATATGCATTTTCACTCGTCGTAATAAACATTTGCTAAAAATAACCAAAAAAAGTATTGCTACCCCTGTGCATTTGCATACATACTCGTTTACTCATTTTAATATGTATGCTGGCCGTGGCTAAAGGTAAACAGTACACTTAAGTACATGCAATCCAAGATTTTGCAAAACGCAATATATTCATATGATTATCACCATGTCATGATGGAGCATGGAGCAGGAAGCTTCTGTTTTACACTAATGTTATTGCTTATATTATGTCATGTCATGCTAGCAGCCAGCATGTCTGAAAGACCTGTTGTGTTCAACCTTGTATTTTTCTCAGCAACAGCAATTTAATCTGACCAATGAAATCTGTATTGTAGATTGTAGATAGATATGAAGCTTCATATACTCTGTTCTTCTCTTTCCTCACCAATCCTGTTTTTTGTATACGTGAATTGTTTTTGTATTTACTTCTGAATGATTGAGCTGGATATCCTCAGTGACACCATGGTCTTTGTATCATTTCAATGTGAAAAATTATTTCGCTCTCTATCTCCAGTGTCACTTTGTACAATGCACACATTTTTACTATTGCCAATTGATTGATATTTAAAATCTGTAGCTGCAGTTCTGTTTTAGGTCTTAATGAAGAAATCAATACATATTCTTACGAAAAGTGAAGTAATATGGGGATACATAATTTTATAATTATTGTTTCAGCGTAATAAGTCGATGAATTTTTTGGAAAACGGGAATCGTGGACGTTTTATAAGAAAGAAAATCTCTGAAATGTCCACTAAACAACAGCAATTGTCTCAGCATGAATCTGATTCCGTAAGTTAATTTTGCTTAGTTTTTCATGTGTAGTGTGTAATCATTCTTATTGCATGATACAATTCTTGGTACTATTTGTCATTTTATTATGTCAAAAATGCTTTATTGAGTTTATCCTTTAATGGCAAGCCTGTCAAAAATATAGCAATATACTTAAAGGTAGATTTTAAATTAAAAATAAGATTTTTATTCATTTGATAGCATAATTTTTATATTGCTCGTGTTTAGAGGTCTAAACTTTTGAAAAGACTGTAAAAAAAGGCCATGAGACATACTTGCATGTTGCTTGCGTGCGTCCGTACGTAGTTTCTGTTCTCCTTGATGATCTGGAAAAATTAACTATTATAGCCTTAACAATAGGAAACTAGTTTTTTAATCTTCCCTACTGAGCAAGCAATACGCTGATTGTGACGAAATCTGTAGTTATGCGCGATCATCTTTTCTCATATAATCTTAATTACTATTATACAAATTAGACCATCTTACCCGTATGTTATCTGTCTTGTTTTTGCCCGATGTGGTCTAATTGTGTGCATGTAGGATGTGGAATATATTCTTCAACGGCCATGGCCACTTGACTTGCTTATATTACTTTTTACTGGCATTGATGCAGGTATCTGTTTTCATGCGCATCACTCACATTTACTTGAGGCACTTGAGAAGAAAAAATGTACTGTAATATGAAAAGTTTAGAGGCACTGCTTTTGTTTTTATTATTAACTATTTTGATTTCAGCAGATTAAATTGCGTACAGATAATGTTATGTGCTGCTAAATGCGATGCAATTCTCTTATGGCAATTAAGTGTAATTAATGGGTCTGAGTGAGTCGCTCGTAATGAACTTTTATGATAAATTTTCTGCTTTTACAAAGCTAATACACACTTCTCTCGACGCATGAATTATCAACGTCTTTGTTTTGATGTGGATATTTGTAATATTAGGAATGCAGTGGGGAAAGCTCCGAATCTGCAGTGGCTGTTCCCGTCACAAATGTTCCTGTAAATCCACAGAATCCTCCTCAACCTCCTCCGAGGGGGAGGATAAAGAAAAAACGTTCCAGGAGATCCGAATGGGAAATTCTGGAGGGTTTGAAAGATGGACAAACCTATGACAGAGGTTAATCAGTTTAAGATTTCCTTCATTTAATTTTCAATTATGTATAATTTTGTATGCTCGCTAGCCGGAGTTAAAAAAATAAGCAATATCGTTTCTTTCACCCACGCTTTATGAACAACAGTTCCAAAGAAATTTGAGGGAATGATCTTGAAGAAGCGAAAATGGCCAATGAAGGGTTATCATAAGGTAAAACTGCATTTTAGATTTGATCAACTTGATGGTTGTTTTATGGCTTTGAATTGTATGTAATATAGCATGAAAGTAGATATTACTGTATTACATAGTTTGCATACAGCCCTGTAATTAAAAAATTACTTTCACAGAGGTACTTTGTGTTGGAGAAAGGTATTATTGTGTACGGGAAAAATGGCTGGGAATGTGCAAGAGGAAAAATTCATGGAAGTTTAGATGCAGGAATGTCAGTTATAACGTATAAACCACGTGATGGAAGAATTGATATGGACGCTGAAGACTGCATCTACCATTTGAAGGTATATTCATGTTTATTTCGGACGAAAAACTATTACATGATTATTTGAATTATTTAGCTATTATAGCTTCCTTAATTTTTTCTAGATCAAACCCAAAGAAGTTTATATGGAATGGTTGGAACAGTTAAAACAGCACAGATTATATAGGCAGCATATTCTTGCATTTAAAGAAATGTCTTCACCTTCAGAAGAAGTGTCTTCCCCTATTAAACCGGAAGGAAGTAACATTGAAAAGGATGTTAATTTAGTTGAGAAAGACCTTATGCACTTACAAGGGATATTAGACTCTCTTCTTCCTAATAAAAAAGACGAAGAAAGGTTGAAGGATTTTGTTGTCCTTGCAAAAGAAGGTAGAACATCTTGAACTTACTTAATATTTTTCTTTTAATATTTTTTGAAATGAAAGTATTTGTATCTACGCTCTAAAATTACCACTTATGAATAAATTTACTTTGTTCTAGTCGTGGTTAGTCTTCGGGGGATAGTTCGTTCTGTTGGGTTGGAAAACAATAGAAATGCATTGAAAGAAGTTGAAGGTGGTGCTACAACCCTTCGTCATGCGCTGAATCAAGCTTTACAACAAAATGCGGAGTTAAAGTCTCGCCTTGCCAGGATTCACAGAGACTCATCTTTGGACCTTTTGAGCTCCCAAATCGCCATCACAAGTGACACGGTAAAGAGTGACTCAAACTGTTATTACCGAAAATTTTGTTATCCTATTTGTGGAGATTTCATGTGTTCTTTATACATTCTTTATTGTGTTTTCAGATAAAGTCATACAGTGGCTCCATGAGTAATTCCGAGTATTATGATGCCATCGAATCTAATTTAGGGGATGAGGATCGTACCTCCTCTGATGAAGAGAGCTTTTCTTCGGAAGAAGAGGGAGAGTCTGTTAATAGCGAAAATTCCGAATCTACCAAAATGGGTACGCGGACGAGACTGCATCATTATTGTTCCTAGCATTTCCATGATCGTTCAAATAGTGAGTATTCAATATGTAATGACTGTATGATCATGTATTATGTAATATTTGAACAGTAGAACCAATTCTTATGGAAGGGCGAAGAAATAGACTGCCATGTCCTGCCCCTAGTGATGCTCCCTCCCTATGGAATATTTTAAAGAAAAATATCGGGAAAGATTTGTCTCGGATTTCAATGCCTGTCACTTTAAATGAACCACTTGGCGTTTTGCAAAGAATGTGCGAAGAATTAGAGTATAGCGAGCTTTTGGATGCTGCAAGTAAGCAACCTTTAATACCTTATTATTTTGTTAGTATATACTGATGGTTAAGGTTACTGCTGATTGTCTGTTTTGAATTATCGAATGACCATCACTATACGTTTGTATTTGTAGGTAAAGAAACTGATCCTGTAGAAAGAATTGCACTTGTGGCTGCATTTGCTGTATCTGGATATGCCTCTTCATTTTTCAGGACTCACAAGCCATTTAATCCTATTTTGGGGGAAACCTATGAGTGTGTACGCGAAGATAAGGGATTTCGATATATTGCAGAGCAGGTGAAAACTAATTTATGGCGTTTTTCTTTATGCATAAAGTTGGTGTTCGTTCATAAAATAAATGATTTTTTTTCTTGACAGGTATGTCATCATCCTCCTGTAAGTGCTTTTAACGCGGAAGGCCGAAACTGGATGTTTTGGGGAGAGACATCTTTAAAAACAAAATTTTGGGGAAAGTCTATGGAAATCCAACCTCTTGGAGAAAATCATGTAGTTTTCCCCAAATGGTCCGAACATTACACGTACCAAAAAGCTACCACATGCTTGCACAATCTTTTCTCTGGATCAAATAGATGGGTTGATTTGTACGGAGAAGTAACTATTGCTAGCAGCTCTCTGTCTTGTACTCTCAATTTTGTAAAGGTAATTTAAATTTTTTTTATGTTCCGTAAAATCTGCTTGCACCATTACTTGAGTTAGATTTCTAGTTTGAACGGTTAAATTAGCCGATTTTCAAAAATGTAGGCATCATATTGGTCTGCACGGAAGCATGAGGTGCTTGGAACAATTCAGAATAAAGACGGCACAACACTACGAAATCTTTTTGGATTGTGGAACGAATCATTTCATGTAGGGCAGCCCCCTTCCGCCAAGTGTATTTGGAGAATGGGTAAGATTTTTATTACATAGCATGCCATGTGTACATATTAGTTATTGTTAAAAATGGTAGTTTCAAACTTTGAAATTCGGGGCACGAAACAGGAACCATGCCTGAAGATCACGCTAGATATTATGGATTCACCAGATTTGCAGTTGAACTAAATGAATTGCCACCAGCATTGAAAGACAAACTACCCAACACTGATACTCGGTATGTCTAAATGATATAATTATCATCGTTTTTGCCTATTTCAAGAAATACGTATATAACTTGATTATTTCTTGTTTTTTCGTTGTCTACTAAGAAAAAAAAATGGATGGGTATCGTTTCGTAATCACTTGTTTTGTTGTTAACTAGCTGTCGACCTGACCAGCGGTTATTAGAAGAAGGAAATTTAGGTGCAGCAGAGTCTGTAAAGTTGCAGCTGGAGCAAAAGCAGAGAGATCGTCGTAAGGAACGAGAAGAATCAAATGAAGTTTTTGAGCCGTTGTGGTTTAAGTAAGTGAATTATATTTTGTTAAACCAGCATATGTGCAAAATGAGAGCTTTCATAGTCATGCAAATAATCTGCTGAATATTAGGTTTGTGTTTACTATGATAGATTATGTTTTGCTTTTCAAGCAGGAAACAAACTAATAACAGCAGAACGGGTGAAGAACAATGGGAATTTTTGGGATCCTATTGGGAGCAGCGCAAAACTGCATTTAAGTCGGTTAAAATGGAAGAGTTGTGGTGATTGGAATTTATTAATTAGCATCGTATTAAATAAATATGTATTCCTATTATGAACGCAAACGAAAGTACGTTAGTTAGTTAGAAGAAGTGGTTTGGTAAAGAGGGAAAATCGCTGGGTGGTATAATCATCCATCATCATTGCATCAGTATCTAGTTCTATGGGTGGTATATGTACAGGGCAACATGAAAAAGTCACAAGAAAAGTACCTTAGCACTATGAAATGTGATAGATTTACTTTTTCAATGTGACGCAAATATAGGTGAGTGAGTATATTGTGCTATTCCTTTAGCTCATTTTCGTACATTTAAGCTGTGATTATTATGAAAAGTGCCTATAAAATATATAAACCTTTATTTGGCCTTGTATTTTGTGCTTACATTTCTGTTGATACAAAGAAAATGTTTGACTGTATCCTACATAACCACGAAATACAAGCTGTTATTTAACATGTTAAGTCATCTATAAAAGTCTCTATTTTAGCAGTATACAATTGTTTAATCTATTCCATCTATTGCATGTTCATATTCAGCATTCACAAGTTATACCTTATCTCACGAGTCACGGAGAGTAAATTGATTAAGGATTAGTAAAAAAAAGAATGTATGCATGAATATGTCAAAGTCAACAGATAACATTGGATGTCAAAATTACGTCAACTGACGAACTAAACAAGCATTGTTGTTTACCATTATTCTAGAATATAATTGCCTGATAACATGCATGATATAACATTGCACTATTCGATTGAATTGCAGCATTTCTGAATTCTACATCTGGTTTAAGACATGTAGCCCTACCCTACTGCATTTCCTTTTAACATATTCTAAAAGCTTCGATTATACTGACTTACCTACAGAGTAATCCGATGCATGTTCCTGAGGGATTCTCTTGACAAAGGGGTTGAAAGATTTCCTTTAACCTTCTAGTTATACATATAAAATATTCCCATCCGATGCCAACGGCGGCATGGGATTACAATATTTTAGGAGAAATTACTAGAGGGTATAGTAAAGATTTTGTGTTCATTTTCAACTCATTTGATTTAAAATTAATACGAGTTAGCTAATTGAGATCGGAGGTTATTAACTTTAACTCGTTCATATATTATTTTTTCTACCATAGGGTGCATATTATTTGGCTCTGAATGCATTTCAGAGCCGTCCACAACAAAATATTTTAGACTTTCCTTGTACAGATTATCAGTAGTGTTCAAAATGGCAGAAAAATCTTCACGGGTGAGATAACCGTGATTAAACTGAAATTCGGCCTTTCCTAATGACTGCCTTCCTAAAAAGTATTGCAGCTTTCCTGAAAATGCAAAGTATACATTACACATTAGTTAAAATACTTTAATCACTTAATTAGGTAGACTACAAGACTGTAGTATAGTGTACTTCTAAAAAGACTCCATACCTCTTTCTCTTGAAAGTCCGGGCACAATTATGTCATTTATATGAAGAAGTTGCTTTAAAAGTCGAATGTAGATTTCGTGGTCTTCTTCACTGTTTAAAACGCCTAAATCCTCTCCGTAAAACGAAACTATCTTTCTTGCACAGTCAATAAGAATCCAGTGATTGGGATGAAAATTAATATCAGAGTTATTTGTTATTACTTCTTTCAAGAATCCGACGAATTGACTGGACATGTCTAGGCTACTTGTATAATTTATTTGATTGTACAGTTTATATTCATGTTCAACGAGCAAACTTTGTGCTTTTGAAGAGTCTATGCTAAAGTTGCATTCCCGGCACAGTCGTTCATTACTTTGTAACGGAGTTTTCAAGACAAGCGAGCATTTTCTGCAATTGGTGCACATCCATGTGGACATATTGCTCCCTAGTTCAATTGGGTCTTCGCAACGACTACATTGACAATTGAATCCTTGAATTTCTTTTAAATGATCTTGCCTAGCTTTGGTACCAAAATATAGTACAGATGGATGATGAGCTACGTGCAGCGGCGCACCTCTTGTAATGTCCACTGATGTTCTAATTTTCAAGGCCAACTTTGATGACATTGTTATGAAACAGTTAGGAGCACAAGAATGGGTGAAGATTGTACTTTTGGGAAAGAATCCCTGGATTGATCTGTTACAAGAAGCAAATAATATAGTAAATGTGAGATCAAATGATGCTGTTATGATGCTGATGTTGCTGGAGGGTTTTTTGTTGTTACATGCATACCTGTTTTTTCCACTTATACTGGAATTTAAGGTGAAACCGTGAGCAGACAGGATCCTTTCCATGATAATCCAGTCGGAGGGGCTGCATATATTTTTAACTTTAAAAAATTCTAATCGTGAACTAGCATTTGCTACATCACTGTTGTAATTTTCGCTTCGCTCTGCTATTAGTTGATTGATCATGGGCTCCAACGAAGGCCAAAGATTTGGATAATTTATTCTTGCCAAACAGAATCGAATTAAAACTATTCCGTTTATGTGCTGATTGGTTACAACATTGGGGCACGCAGCATCTCTTGTTGAAAGTATCTTGCATTCATTATCGGCATGTATAGAAGCCTGAAATGCATTGCAGATTAACTATTCTTAAAAAAATTACAAACAACAAACCACAAACACTAAACACGTTGTTAATAAGAAGTAAAAAAAATTGCGTGAAGCCACCTCCAGTTCAAAAAACTTACCATTTCACATGAAACGCTGCACACAGGCCAGCTGCATTTCATGCACTTTCGTATATCTTCGGAGATAATGCAACAACAGGACAAACAAACCGGAGAAGTGTCAGAAACATACTTTGGTCCAATGATTGCACTTGATTCCTCCACAATAAGAGTTCCAGCAGACAGATTTCGTGCAGCAACAACAATTTTATGGCTTGGGTTATCTTTTTTTGGAACCACGTGAAAGAAAATGCAAGCATGTCGATGGGTAACCCAATCTTTTCGCTGACATATTTCAGAGCAGTAAGCAATAGATTGACAAGGAGGACAGAGGCGAATGCCCTGGTTAGGGCATCCATGAAATCCACACTTTCGGGACGTCTTAAAAAACAAAAACAGTTTTTGATATTTGATCGAGCTCGTAATATTACACATTGAATATTAAGTAGATTACAAAAAGCTTTATCAACTTAGACTGTTAGGTGGTATATCACTAATTATAATTACATTTTTGGAATGTGTTGCTTTGTTGTCCTGTCCTTGTCCTTGAGATTGAGAAGAGCAATCCATGTCCATCTGCAAAATTAAGGATTGTGGTAGCCGATATAAAAATATAATGAACCATGTTTTTCTTGTATTTTTTTGGTTACATTAAGCAGAATTACATTAATTAAATACTGATAACTCGAAAACTTTGCTGAAGAACACTTCGGGACTCTTCTTTATTATCTATTCATCGTCATCTCCAGATTTTACGGAGCATTAAATATTCGAAGTTCGAAGACAAGTACACAAACAAACACACATGACAGGCTAATCTGCCTTTAAAATGAGCACATTGATCTATTCCTGTCAAATGTCATCAACTTAACATGGGCAAGAACTGAGGACGTGTCTTTTATCATGGTAAAATCTCTATGTTTATTGGTAGCACATTAAATCGAACGTTAAATGGACAGATAAATAAAGTAATGTAAAAATTACTAATTAATATGAGGGACGGAATAGAGACAAGTGTATTAAAATTAAATTAATTGATATGAAAATTTTATACACAATAACAATACGAATGCTCGATTCCCGCATTCAGATTTTCTATGGTACGATACTTATTATATAGACGTTGTGTAGATAATGGAGGAGTACGGAAATGGACACTTTTTTTGCATTGTTTCCTATTTGAGAACCTTTTGTGGTATGCGGGTAGAAATTATCATAAAAGTTCAGCACCAGACATTGGACATTTAATCAAGTCAATTTATCACATATTATTGTAAAGTTGCCGTGACTTGACTCAAAGTCGCATATTCTCGCAAATATACTAATTTATAGTCGTTTCAAAAAATTATAATCATGCGGTCTCCAGATCGGGAATAGCATGGGATGGGATGCTTAGTGTCAAATTAAGTGATAAATTGCATATCCGATGCGAATTAAAAAAACTACTATACTTTTTATTCATAGTTGTAACTAAATACTATTTTATACAAATTTTGTAGCGAGAGCTAACAGTTTAGTATAATCAACCCCTTTCACAGTATTTTTCTCTTTTAGAATTTTTCTCAACATCATTGGGATCGGGACATGAATACGTGAACCCAATGGTGTCCCATTATCGTCAATTAAAACAACAGAATTAGAGTCAGTTCGAGGTACTCCATGTTTTTGATGCATCCGTACGCCAACAATGATACCCTTTTTCATTTCTCCTTTGAGAGTCATCAGGACTTTATCACCTGAAATTATAAATAATAAATAAATGACAATCCAGTTGAAAGAGAGTTGATGCGTGAGTTCCATGAAGAATCTAAAACTTTGTTAGCGGAGAAAATTATTAGTCCAGGATAATAATGCATATTTGATCTTATGGAAGAAGAGCAGGAGCTCTAATCTTCATTCAAATCACAGTGTAAAACAATGATTATGATTAGACTAGTTCTAGTAGTCATTCATGGAATTTGAACAGATGATTTCGCTTAGTAAATTGTCCAAAGAGCGTTCGAAAGAATTTGATACTTACCAATTGTAGCTTTACCAGTTTTATTGTACACATGAATTATTTTCGGTGGTTTCCCTTCGGCCATTGCTTCCTTTCCTATGGAGCAGTTGTCTACACACCGAACTCTCGTCATTTTTTGCAATAGATTTACAGAGGGGGTGAGACACACAGATCGAGAAGACAAGATTAAAGATGTGCCTGGCCGAAGCAACTGCATTTTGCTAAACTTATTCTGACTATCTGCAAACAAATTTTCATTAGCATCATACCATTATTGGCCTACTTCCGTGTGCACGGAATTTTGTGATTAAAACAGAGCTATTTCTCTCTAAAGTTATGTGGCAACGATTACTTTTTGCCGGTTACTGTGCTAACGAAATTTAAAAAA
>Ga0210040_10010814_pt1 | contig 10416 bp, 6 predicted proteins | sample CryGeyCG12114_NA_FD_185462 | JGI IMG/M metagenome (GOLD analysis project Ga0210040, IMG submission 185462) | Groundwater microbial communities from aquifer - Crystal Geyser CG19_WC_8/21/14_NA (SPAdes) (version 2) | ecosystem: Environmental > Aquatic > Deep subsurface > Groundwater | place: USA...
TAACCATTCCGGAAAATCGGTTTTTTAAAGCCAGTCGTTTTAACCATAACCGTCGGCAAATAGAGTAGAGGTACGTTTTAATCTGGCAGTTTAATTCCAGTTGCTGTTCCCGTACTTTCTCGTAAAAAATCATAATGGCTTCCTGGTAAATATCCTTGGCTTCATCATCGGTACCACTATTATTTTGCACGAAATGCAAAATCATGGGATAATGAAGCTTATACAAGTAGGCTAGTGCCGTTTCCTCTTCATTCCGGATACCTTCCAGCAAAGCTTCATCAGAAAAATAAAGTACTTTTTGCATTCAGCTTCCTCTTTAATACTACTTTATTTGTTTTGTAACCCAAAAAATTAAAAAAATATAAAAATTATTTAATATAGATGGGATTCCCCGTATATATTTAATCAAAAATGGGGGACAAAAATTCAATATCAAAATAGAAATTAGTTTGGCCCGGAGCCAGGTTATGTTTGCACCACTTCCAAATGCTTCTTACATTTGCACTAACTTACGGATAGCAACCGGTTATCTTTTGCGCACGTGGTGAAACTGGTAGACACGCCATCTTGAGGGGGTGGTGCCTTACGGGTGTGGGGGTTCGAATCCCCCCGCGCGCACATTTCTTTAATAAAACTGAGTAAAAGGATTTTCTGGTTTAACCAAAATCACTTTTTCTCTTTCGACGAATACGGCACCGGGTGCAGCCCCCTTAGGTTTACGTACATACTTTTTGGGGGTATATAAAACCGGGCACAAGGTATCGTTTTTGCGTTTAGAGTACCAAGCCGCTAATTGGGCGGCTTTTTCAATTACCTCTTCCGGAAAGGTTTTGCCGGCCTGGTATTTAATAACCACGTGCGAGCCCGCTACATCTTTGGCGTGCAGCCACAAATCTTCTTTATAAGTATGCTTTTGGGTTAGTAAATCGTTGTTAATGGCACTTTTGCCGACGAGTATTTTAAACCCCGCTGTTTCAAATTCCCGGAACAAACTCGGCTCTGCCTCTTTTGAAGATTTAACCAATACCTCATTTTGTTTCAGAAACAATTTTAATTCCCGGTTCGAAGAAATCACCTCGAACTGCTCCCATAATTTTTGCAGTTTACTTATTTCTTCTTTTTTAGTAATAACTCTTTTGGATAAATACCTGATTTCTATTTGGCGGTTCTTGTGTTTTTTATACAGCTTTTCCGCTACCTTTTGGGGGCTTTCTTTATTAGATAACTTTATAGTTACTAGTTCATTCGAATAGAAATTGTAAACTTCTGCTTCAAGGGCATGCGCCGGAATCTGATTAAGATTGGCCATAATCAGATCGGCCGTTTGGGCGTACGATTCGTCGTATTCTAGTTCTAGTATTTTATATTCTACTTGCTCCAGAAAAGTCCGGCTCCCTTCTAATTTTTTTTTAAGTTGTTGCCGGATTTGCCCGTACTTTTTTTGAAAATTTTCCTTGGATAAGTAAAGCCGGACGAATTCCTGCAGCGCCTCCAAGGAGGAAGAAAACGTATGAAGGACTTCACCGATTGTCAGCAAAGATAAACGGAGTCGATGATCCAGCCGGATAATATAATAATTAGCAGGATTATACAATTGTTCCAGCAACTGTTCTACTAAGATCCATTGCGTTTCTTTATCTGCTTCTTCGTAATTATGCTGGTTTAAATACGCCAGCGGAATATCGCCCAACGTGGGGTAAAGTTTTGCCAACGGCAACGAAGTAGATAAAAAAATACTTTTATCCAGGACTAACGTCCGATTCATTTGGGATAATCTTAAATCGAGGTCTTTCGGAAATTTATGTTGAAACAGAGTGATTGGGACGTTATTTCGAAAAAGGATGATGTTCGAGCGGTTTCCAAATAGTTTAAAAAGCAACGAAAATCCGTCGGTCAGTTCAAAGTAAAAGCTCCGTTCGTTTTCGTTCTGAACAATATTAAGAATCTCTTTGCCGATAATATCAGAAAAAAGATTGGTGCTGTTTTGCCTGGCCCGGTTAAAGGTGGTAGGAAAAGATAAAGCCGTAAATTGGGAAGACAGGAGCGCTTTAATATAAAACTCTTCCTGTCCGTTAGTAGCGCCTATAATTAGCTCATCTTTTTCTTGGGTAAAGCACGTAGCCAGCGTGAAACCCACTAGCTTTTGCTTTAGTACGCCGGATAATTGTCGCAGAAAAAAATAATTATTATGCACTGCTACAGCTCAATTTTAAGGCCATCATAAGCCAAACTGATAAAACCCGGAAGTTCCATTTCCACCTCGCGGTGTAAACCCATAAGATGGCTGATGTGTGTGAGGTAGGCTTTCTTTGGTTTTAATTCGATTAATAAAGCAATCGCTTCGGAAAGAGAAAAATGGGAAATGTGGGGTTCTTTGCGCAAAGCGTTCAATACAATTACTTCAGAACCGGCAATTTTTGCTTTTTCATCTTCCGAAATATAATTAGCATCGGTAATATAGGTAAAGTTGCCGAACCGGAAACCTAATACGGGTAGTTTATAGTGCATTACCCGAATCGGGGTAACCGCCACGCCTTCTACCTCAAATGGTTCTTCGGCAATAGGATAGAGGTTTACCCGGGGAATGCCCGGATAATTGTGACCCGAAAAAATATAAGCAAACTCTTGCTTTATCTGGTTTATTACTCGCTGCTCGGCATACAGGGGCATATCAATATGCTGCATAAAATTATAAGCCCGAATATCATCCATACCCGACGTGTGGTCTTTGTGTTCGTGCGTATACAGCAGGGCATCCAGTCTTTTAATTCGTTCCCGTAATACTTGCTGCCGAAAATCGGGTCCAGAATCTACAATAATGCTTTTGTTCTCAATTTGTAAATGAATAGAAACGCGCAACCGTTTATCCCGGAAATCCAAGGAACGGCAAACGTCGCAATCGCAGCCAATAACCGGCACTCCCTGCGACGTACCGGTTCCTAGAAATGTAACTGTCACGTAATGGTCTCTTGTTGACAGATTTCGCAGTATAATTTCTGGCTTTTCTCGCTGAGCCGGGAAGCATCAATCTGAATCGTGCGCAGAATATCATAAAGGCAGTTTATTTTACCTTCAATCGGAAAATATTTGTTTATAATAGCTACTTTCATGTCTTTTATTAAACAATAGCCCGCCTTGAAGTTGCCTTTCTCGTACCGCAAAATAAAGTCCGATTCAGCAAAAATATCTTCTAGGCGGGCCAGGAAAGGTCGCGTATACTTTAGCTCCATTCAGAAATTTAAGATACGTATTGTTTTACAGTTTGCACCAGCATGTCAAAATCCAAAGGTTTAGGCAGGTAGGCATTAATTCCAGCTTGTTTAAAATCTTCCATGGAATAATTGTTTGCATTACCCGTAACCGCAATGATGGGAATATTAGCAATTTCCTGGTCTTGGTGGCTCCGGATTTCGCGAGAACACGTCATGCCATCTTTCACGGGAATGTTTAAGTCCATGAGAATAGCATTGATCTTTTGTTTTTCTACCTGTTTTATAACTTCACCGCCATTTTTGGCAGTTACAATTTTATAATTCTGCAACTCCAGAATTTTTTTCGTCAGGTTAAGAATTACGGAACTGTCTTCAGCAATCAAAATGGTTTTAGAATCGGCCATATTAGTTTTGAGTAAATTTATTCGGATAAAGTTTTTTAAAGGTTTTAAAATGTTCTAGGAATATAGCAAAATCTTCGTCGGCATGTTTAAATATTTGCTGCCGCAAATCGTGTTCTATTTTTTTGGCCATATCGGATACCGGATAGATACCTAAGGTAGACGCAGTTCCTTTTATCTGGTGCAAGGTGCCTAAAATATTCAGATAGTTCTTGGCAGCTACATCGGCCTCCGCTTCCTGTAGTAACGGCTCGGTTTCTTCTTCAAATTCTACGTACAATTGCTGCGCAAATTCGTCTCCGCCTAATTGCCGGAGTTGTTCAATGATGGTTTCATCGATAAATATATCTGAATTTTCCTTATCATCTTCAACAAATTCAACAATTTCATTCTCATCATCCTGGTACCAACGGTTAATAACGGCGTGTAAATGATTTGTTTTAACGGGTTTAGGTACGTAATCATCCATTCCCTGGCTCAGAAATTTTTCGGCATCATCTTTCATAGAATAAGCCGTCATAGCTATAATAGGGGGACAGGCGGTACCTAGCAATTCTTTTATTTTGCCGGTAGCCGTTACCCCATCCATTTCGGGCATCTGAATATCCATAAAAATAATGTCGTACTTATCTGTCGTTGCCCGATCAATGGCTTCAAAGCCGTTGGAAGCCAGCTGCACGTTACAGCCCAGACGTAGAAGAAGTTTTTCGGCTACTTTTTGGTTAATGGCGTTATCGTCGACCAGCAACACCGATAACGTTTTATCAAACTTTTTAAATTCTTGGTTCTGTGCTTGTATGTTGCGTTGTTCCAGTATTTCGGTTTCATTTAAAGCCGCTTTACATTTTATAGTAAACCAAAAAGTACTGCCTTCGCCGTAAACCGAATCTAAACCGATTTCGCCGCCCAGCAACTCACTTAATTGTTTCGAGATAGCTAAACCTAAACCGGTACCGCCAAAAGACTTGGTAGAGGAATTATCGAGCTGGGTAAAATTAGTAAAAAGTATTTTTTTATTTTCTTCCGTAATGCCAATTCCGCTATCCTTCACCCGAAACATAATGGTATGACAATCATCTTCCAGACTAATGCTATTAATGTGTATTTCTACATTACCGGCATTCGTGAATTTAATGGCATTAGAAGTAAGATTAGATAGGATTTGCTGCAAACGCGTTTCGTCCGATAAAATAAAGCGTGGCGTATGGGCCGAAATATTATAGGAAAATTTAAGATCTTTTTGGTTGGCCCGGTTTATAAACAAAGAATGAATTTTTTCGAGCGTATAATGTAAATCTAAACCGGCTTCGTTCAGCTCCAATTTACCCGCCTGAATTTTGGATAAATCTAAAATATCGTTCAGAATGGCCAGTAGCGCGTCCGAAGATTTCCGCAAGGTATCCACATATTCCTGTTGTTCTTCGCTGGTGACGGTATGATAAAATAAATCAATCATCCCAATAATGCCATTCATGGGCGTCCGTAATTCGTGGCTCATATTGGCTAGGAATTGCGTTTTGGCTTGCGAAGAATTTTCAGCTAAATCTTTCGCCCGGATTAACTCTAGTTGTATTTTTTTTAATTCGGTAATATCACGAGCCACTGCTTCAATCCCGATTTTCTTGCCTTCTTTATCTCTTATAAAGTTGGCGTTTATAAGCATATCTTTACCTACCCGACTTTTGTCAATAAATCGGGCATCGAAATTTTGCACCCGATCTTTTTCTTCTAATCTTTTCAAGAGCGCCAAGTGAATATCTATATCTTCAAAAAAGGTGTTCACGTGCATGCCCACGGCTTCTGCAGTATCATAACCTAATACTTCGTGTACCGAAGGGCTAATCAAAGTAATATAGCCGTCCGCATCGGTCCGGTAAAATACATCCTGAAACGATTCGAAAATACTCCGGAACTTCTCTTCGTTTTCTTGTAAGGCTAATTGCGAGCGCTTGGTTTTGGTTATATTTAAAGATAAAGCAGATATTTCTTCGAACGTACCGTCGGCCAGGTAAATCGGGTTCATAAAAATTTCCTGCCATTCTTCCAAACCATCCGGGGAGGAAAGCTTTATTTCAAAATGCTGCGGTTCGCCCTGAAAAACACCCTCATAACTACTGCTCCAGGTATATAACTCTTTATTTTTTTCTAATGCTTGCTGATCTAACAAATAGGTTTCGTTTATCTCGGGCAACTGATTAAACCTTTTTTGATACTCAACCGCAAAATTTTGGTTGAAAGAAGTTAAATTTCCCTGCCGGTTTACGGACCACATTAAATGCGAACCACTATCAAAAATAGCTTTTAAACGGGCATTTTGGTTGTTTATCTGAACTTCGTTGCGTTTCCGTTCAATTGCCAGCGCTACCTGGTTCGAGATAAAGTGCAGTATTTCTATATCCGAACTCACATAAGCATCTTGTTTGCGGTAATCCTGAACGGCAATAACTCCAATAATACGATCCCCAACGGACAAAGGCGAACATAAAATTACTTCAGGTATAGCTCCTTTTAATTCCACTAAACCCTCCCGGGCTAGCCTTTGAATATCTTCTTTTAACAGGTAAAGCGGTTTCCCGGTATTTATAATATATTCCGGTACACCCCGGTCGAAGGGCTGGGGACCTTCAAACTGATCGTTGCGCTTAAACTGATCGACAAAATATGCAAAGTTGAGATGGGTTTTGTTTTCGTCGGTTAAAGCAATAAAAATGTTATTCGTTTCAATTATTTTGCTGAGTTCCCGGTGAATAGCGCCGAACAAAGATTTTAAATCTTTGCTGCTGATAGCCAGATTAGCAATACTGTAGTATACTTTTTGCAACCGTTCCGCTTTAATCCGGTCGGTAATGTCGTGCAGAATGGCGCGGGAAGCTACGGGTATGCCGTTTTGGTACGTGCAATTGATACTACCAATTAAGTGAACCGGCTTACCTGATTTGGTTAGAAAAACCGTTTCAATTTTGTTGACATTTTCGCCTTTATACAAATTGCGCAACTGGTAAATTAGTTTGGCTTTGTAATACGGGTGCACAATATCGTTCAGCGACAACTTTTCAATATCAAAATCATCGTAACCCAGTTTTTCTTTCCAAGCTTTATTTACAAATATAAATTTGTTATCAATAGATATGTTCTGGATTAAATCGTGGGCATTATCAAATATATCTTGCAGGCGGCTCTTATTATCTTTAAGCGCCTCCATAGCCGCTTTTTTATCACTGATATCTTTCCCCAGCGAGATTAAACCGCATATATTGCCTTCGGCATCATAATCAAAAATACGCTGCCACAGAATGGTTTTTGTTTGGCCGGTTTTAGTCTTTAGTTTATTTTCATTTTGCGATTTAATGGCCCGCTGCTCTATCGTTTTTACGAAATTGGCTTTCCGGATTTCTATTTGACCTTCTGGAATGAAAGTTTCGAAGTAATTTTTACCTATTACTTCATCCAGTTCATAACCCATTAAATCTAGAAAATTATAGTTCAGGTATTTAATATTGCCGTTTAAATCGAGGCTCACGTAAGCCGTGTCAATCTTGCTAACTAAATCGCGAAACTGCTTAATAGACTCTTTAAGTACTTCTTCTTTGCGCTGGGCTAGCTGAACTTGTTTTTTTTGTGTGATATCCCGGATAATGGTTCGGATATAAAAATTGTTACTAATCAGAATCCGGTTAAAAGTTATTTCGGTGTCTTTATAGGTAGTGCGGGGCGACTGAATTTTCCATTCAAAGGTTACTTGGTTGCCAGTTACCGTTGCATTTTCAAAGAGCTGCTGTAGCTTGTATTCTTCTTCTGGCTGGCCTTTACTTAAAAACGTAAGCAGGTCTTTTTCTATAATTTTATTTATGGCATAACCCGATATAGCTTTTATGGCTTGGTTGCCATCAATAATGCGGGTTCCATCGCTCAGGATAATAGCTTCGGAGGCCGAATCGAATAGATTTTTATATTTTGTTTCCGAAAAACGTAGCTGCGAATGCAAATCGTGCTGCGTAATATATTGCCCCAAGCCGTTGCCAATACTTTCAATAAAAGAAATTAAAGAAGCATTAATTTTATGAGAGTTGTGTAAAAATAATACTAAGACGGCGATAAATCCCCGGTCGGAGCAAACCGGCATTAATACTTTATTTTTAACAGTAATTACCTGATCAAAATCCCGTTTTAATATTTGTTTTGATTCGTGAATCTTATGGCGAACTATTTTACCTTTTGAAACCGGATTTAAAGGCAGTGTCGGAAAATTTAATAAAAGATCGGAATTAGTACCGCTCGCATAAAGCAAATTGACTTGGTGCTTTGTTTCCTGGTACATGTAAATGCCACCGCCAATGGCGTGCGTTTTATCCAGGAGTTGCTCCAGCGTATATTTTAATATTTCCTCGTTGGTATCAAATATGGCAACATGCGTGAGCAAATGATTTACAAATTCTAACTGGCTATTGCGAGACCGTATATGTTGTTCGGCGTTAACGCGGTTAGATAAATCTATAGCGTGGGCTATTGCTACCGGTTTACCCGCAAAAACGGCAGGCTTAATAATTATTTCAACGGCAATTAACTCTTTATTATTTTCTTTTAGCCACCAATCAAATTTTTGATTGGTGCCTTTTACCGCTTGGCGCAGGCGTTTCCGGAATAAGTTTTTTTCGAAATTACTAAATTGCAATACTTCGCCCAATTCATGCCCCAGTATTTTAGATTTAGGTAAATTGGTAAATTGCTGAGCAGCCTGATTAAGTTCCAAAACCCGACTTTCAGCATCCAGAATACAAATGCAATCTAAGGTATGCTCAAATATAAATTTGTAATCGGTAGCTGCTGGTGCAGAAGTTAAGATCGGAGTAGTATTTTCTTCTTCGGTTAATATACAACAAAGAAAAAATTCTTCTTTAAAATTTAAGTTAGAACAGGTTAGTTTATAAGAGGTTTTAACCTTAAATAATTCAGGAATAACAAAATCTATCCGGTTTACTTCGTTTAGATTATTTAGCAGCAATCCAAAAGTTTCCTTTTTTTCCTGGGGAATTATTTCCGCTATATTGGTTAGGATATAATTACTACTGGTGAGGAGGTCTTTGAACCTTTTATTAAACGTAAGTACCTGTCCATTGGGTTCACATATTATAATCAGAGACTTATCGGAAGCGAGTTGCTCCGCTAACGATAAAACTTTTTTGGCTGCTTTTAAAGTATATATATTTAAAATAGGGGTGCTTGAGGTATCCATAATTTAGCAGCTCCAAACTTATTTTGTAATCCTGCTTCCAAAATAGCTATTCGGTAATTATTGAAAAGTATTATTTGGCCATTTAAATCTAGTTAACTATTCCGGATAACTAGATTATTTCAGTAAGTTAAAAATTTCTTTAACTAGATAGAAATTTGTTTTCACTTATTTTAAGAAAGAAAAAGAATTATTTTCATAATCATTGAAATGTGTTCTGTAATATTGGAAAATGAATAATTCAAGGAAATTAACCAAACTGATTTGCCAAAGTAAATTAATTATTCATTCTATTCAGAAGCTTATTTATATAATATCACCTTCTAAAGTCTAAAAGGATTTTCTTTGTTTACGAAACCTGAAAATACAGCTAGTTTTAAATATTTACTTTGGAATAAACCAGTATGTCTGTTGAGAAAAGACCGGATAAATTATTAATTGTAGTGACCGGACCAACGGCAGTGGGTAAAACTGCCTTGTGCTTACGTCTTGCTCAGGAATTTAATGCCTCTATTGTTTCCGCCGATTCCCGGCAATTTTATCGGGAAATGAATATCGGCACCGCCAAACCATTGGAGCAGGAGTTAGCCCAGGTAAAGCATTATTTTATTAATACCCATTCCGTAACAGAAGAATACAGTGCCGGTGACTTTGAAGAGGATGCTTTGGCGGTATTAGGCAATATTTTTAAAGATAACGACACTGCTATTCTGACGGGAGGTTCCGGATTATATATAAAAGCCGTAATTGAGGGCATGGATGCCATGCCGGAGACACAATCCGGCTTAAGGGAACAACTGCAAGAGGAGCTAGAAAGAAAGGGTTTGCCTTTTTTATTAGATAAGTTGCAGCAAGGAGATCCTGTTTATTACGCCCAGGTAGACAGAGCGAATGCCCAACGCATCATTCGGGCGCTGGAAGTTTGTATTAGTAGCGGCCAGCCTTACAGCAATTTTCGGAAAGCTGCTACCACCAGCCAGGAACGTCCTTTTACTATTTTAAAGATTGGTTTATGCCGCGACCGAGCAGAATTATACCATCGCATTGATGCCCGAATGGACAAAATGCTACAAAACGGATTGCTGGAAGAGGCAAAAGCATTATATTCTTTTCGCCACCATAATGCGCTGCAAACCGTGGGTTATAAAGAAATATTTGACTTTCTGGAAAACAGTTACTCGTGGGAAGAAGCAGTTCGGTTGCTAAAGCGCAATAGCCGCCGGTATGCGAAACGACAGCTTACCTGGTTTAAGAAAGATAAAGAATTTATCTGGTTTCATCCGGAAAATACCGCCGAAATTATTGCTTACATCCAAGAGCGATTACCCAAAAACTAAAGGTCCGATATAAATCCGGACCTTTAGTTAATATCTTATACACTTAGTATTTCAACCATGTGCATAAATCGTTGGTTAATTATTTTCTTTTTGTTAATGGTATCTTTAAAAGGCGTATAAACCAGTTTAGAATCTACAATCCCGGCCATTACATCTTTTTTACCGCTCATTAAACCCTCCACGGTAGCAATTCCAATTTGGCTGGCTAGCAGGCGGTCGGCAGCAGTAGGAGAGCC